>JAABUJ010000400.1_pt1 | contig 87613 bp, 155 predicted proteins | sample 5559131 | NCBI WGS metagenome assembly JAABUJ01 (sample SAMN10711875, study PRJNA513366) | rock metagenome | isolation source: Antarctica rocks | place: Antarctica: Victoria Land, Mt New Zealand nord | collected 2016-01-07 | reverse complement strand
TAGTCCCTATGAAGTCAAGTAACACTTCTGTGGTGGTGCTTCTCCGTTGTTGCCTTGAAACAGCTCAATTTGCGAAACAAAAAGATCGCTGTCGCGTTCGTGTGCGGTTCTCCAAAACCCCCCTCTGCAAGTAACTTTGCATGCAGTGCATGGCATGGCTTGCCATGCATTGCATGCCTGTGAGGAAGCGCACCCTTCTTATCAGAGCTGAAGCCAATGCTGAGACTGAAGCCAATGCTGAGACTAACCATGTCTCTCATCCGTGCAAATCATGTCTCTCATCCCATGCAAACGGATCCATATGTGAAGTGAATGCAAAAAATGCGTATCGCGCATGCAGGCTGCCCACATTACAGACTGAAGCATAGCTTCTGTAATATGCGCGTCGAAAGGCACCCCGTAGACGGAACAGCAACATGCTCACAAATGCCTTCCAACACATCAAGTGCCTGAATGTACCACGAAAGCGTTTGACCACTCCTACAGACCCTTCCTGCATGCCAGCAGCAAACATAATGTCCTGACCTGCAGCTCTGCCTCCCGCTGCTCTTCGCCGCAGATCTGCCTCCCGCCTCCCACCGCGCCTATGCAGGCATTGGCTCCTCCACCGCAAGCGCGGCGCCCCGCTTGGCCGCCGTCGCCGCCAGCTGCTGCGACGGCTCCAGGCGCGTCGTCGGCGCGTCCGGCAGGTCCAGCTCCTCCTCGTCAGCGTCTGCTTTCCTCGGCGGCAGGGTAGGGGTAGGGCTAGGGATAGCGCTGCTGCTCGCTGCATGTGCGCCTGCGGCAGCTGCAGGCGCGCCGTCGCTAGAGCTCGCCGCGGCTTCGGGGCTGGGCCCGGCGGCCTCGGCGACGGCGGTCCTCTCCTCGGCCTGCGGCGCGGGCGCCTCCTCTGCTGCGGGCACCTGCGCGGAGAGTGCCGCAGCCGCCTGAAGCGCTCGCAGAGGGTAGCAGGGTGTCGAAGGCGTCCTGTCGCTGGTCATGCTGCCCCCCACTGCAAACACGAGCCCATAGACTGCTTGAAATCCACGCTTTAAAACCTTACCAGAAAGTGGGAGTGTCCCTGTGCCGCGCAGATGGCTGCGTTGTTAACGGTGCCTCATGCTCAACTTGAAGGCCGTGAGCATGCAATGGGCACGCCATGCCCAAGCGCCACTAGGCCACAACGGCTGCCGGCAGCGCCGCAACCAGAGCGGCGTCCGCACCGCCGCCTTGGCGGGCGCGGCCGGCAGGCGCGCGGCCTCCGCGGCGTCCTCCGCCTCCTCCAGTGCGGCCAGCTCCTGCAGCGCGGCCGCGTCGTCCTCCGCGCTCAGCGACTCGGCCAGCAGCTCGCGCACGCGGCGCTCCGCCTCGCCCGCCGCGGCCGTGTCCTCGCGCAGCGCCTCCACGTCCTCCACGCTCACCTCCTGCCCCGGCGCGCGCGCTGAGCTCGAGCACCTGGCTAGGCACGCTGCGGCAGTAACAGACAGCAGAAGCTGCCCGCGTCGACCCAATTGTACTTCGCGAGCAGCTGGCTAGCTGCTGCGCTCTGCTGAAAATATTGCAGTGTGCACACATGCAGGCACGATACACTGGTGTGCTACACCAATCGTTGAAGAGTGCGGGTGCTGCGGGCAGCGCTTCTCAAGCGGCCGCACCTTTTGAAGCGCCTTGAGCGCAACCGTGCCCTGCTTGAGCGCGTCATACAGCCTGTTCTGCCGCTGCGCTGCTTCAATGTTCGCCAGCACCTGAGGTCGCAGCAGCCACACTCAGTGATGCGCTCCATATGTTGCAATGCAGCGCCTGTGCCCGGGGGAGTGAACTGCCGAGCGAGGTCCTCCAGCGCGCGCCTGCTCGACGTTCAGCAGGTAGGCGTCAATCTGCTCCAGCTGGCCCTCGCGCAGCCGCTTCTTCTTCAGCGCCAGCAGGGCGCGCTCGCGCTTCCTCGCCGCTATCAGCTCCTTGGCAACGGCGACCTCCCGCGCTATCAGCCCCTCAACCTGTGCGCAGCGCTCTCACCCTAGGCGCCTGAGCACGGCCCGAAACAAGATGCTTGGCCAGAGGTTGCCGGCGTACGCGTGTGCGCTGCGCGGTGAGCTGGCGGCGCTGTGTCTTCAGCTGCAGGACGGCCTTGTCGGTGTCTGTGATGGCGCGCTTGTGGCCGTGCCTGCGGGACAGGCGCTGGCTCACGTGGCCGGCCAGCACCGGCAGGAAAGCCGCAGCAGCAAGGGCTAGCCACCTGGGGTCCTTATGGTGCTTGCCGAACAGGTTCCCCATCACGCATCAAACTAGGCCAGCTGCTGCGGGGTGCCCATGCTGCGTCCTCCTGCGCTATGCAGGCTTAGCGTGCTCAAGGACGGTGATGCAGCAACAGGCTGTATCAGCGAGCCAAGGCAAGGGAGGAGCCTTGGGCCTACCCTTAACCCCTCCCTTCGCCCAACAGCCATTGTCGGCATTACTTTCCTGTTCACGGACCGCGCACCATGTGTCCATTTTCATGAGCTATACAAAGCACTACATTCAGCTGCAGCCTGGGCACAGCGGATATTGCGTGCCAATGACAGGCTGTTGGTAGGTCGCGTAGTAGCATATCGATTTTTGGCACTTCAGACGAAAACGGATCTTAGCACTGCTGGCAACGTGCGGCGAGCTGCAATGACAGTCTCACATGCAGGCGGCCTTCTGCATTGCTCGACAGGTCGCACGCCGCCTGTGCTGGACCCAAGCCCTGCAAGTCCGGCGACTACGTAGCATACTCAGGACTTGCACTGTGGAGCGTAGAGCAAAACAAGCCTGCTCCGTCCATACCTCGCATCTTCACGACGTCTTGCACACAGTGCGGTATCTGTGCGCATGGCTATTCGCGCATAATAACTTCGATGAGGCCAGCCAAGGCTATCCTGTAACGCAGCTGGGTTCAAACTCGACACCCTAGAAAAGCTCGCAAGCTCACGAATCCCGTTGCCTCGAGGACCTGGCGCTTCAGTGTACACTACCACGCACACCACGATCGCAGAGAGCCTTGGTCTTGCCGGCGCACATCATCAGCTTCTGGCACGCAGCAACTGTGAAACATCCTGAAGCGCACTTTGAATTGAGCCTGCAGGCCCGCATGCACTGAGCGACACCAGATAACACGTACGCTGATATAATATCAGGTTCGTTTGGCCCTGCCGTGCACTTGGGCGCGGTAGCCCATGAGGCCTTGCGCACGTGCGCGGCGCTCAAACACGAGTGTGGCGTGCTAGACCGACCCTCCTTCGGCAGGTAAACCGGCAGCCCAGTGCCGACGGCGCCGCAGCGAGGTACCACAGCCTGACTGGTGGGAGGTGTCTGGTGTGAGAGCTTGTGCGAGGTGTTGAACAGGCAATCGAAACACTTGCGGGCTGCAAGCGTTGCACTCCAGCCCTCAGCTCTCTCTCCACGTTGCAATGCAGGTCTGCGGCAACCATGAACATCAGCTGCGACGCATCCTGCTCCGGGCGCGAGCCGTCAGTGTCGGCGGAGCACTTTGATGCCGCGCAGCCATCCGCGCTGGTGAAGCAGCGCTCCGCCTCGCATGCCTTGGCGCTGGCGCTGCCTCGGCCGCCAGCGCCCACCAGGCCGGAGGAGCCGACCCGAGCGCGGCGGCGGGGGCGCAGCGCGTGCTGGTGCGCGCACGCTAGGCGTGTGTGGGTGTGTCGGGTGCGGAGAGGAGCCTGCAGTTGAGCTTTCAGCCGCACCTGGCAGCAGCCGCGCAGGGCGTGTAAATCCCTCTCCGTGCCAGGGCGCCGGGAATGCCACAGTGAACGTGTCACCTGTCCATGAGCTGTCAGGGCGCGCTGCTGGTGTCGAGCATGTCTGCGCTTGAAATGCGATAGAGCGCACCGCAGAAGCAGTCACCTTGAAGGTGACCAGCGGGCCGCAGGATAAGCTGGCGCTACATCCCGTTCCTCGCGCTGCTGGGCGTGACGATCATGCTCGCGGGGCTGGCAGTATTCAGCCTGGCGGTGCGGGGCCCTTGCACTGTGTTGCTGTGCGGGGCCCTTGCACTGTGTTGCTGGGCATGAGCTCATGGTATCAGCGCCGAGTGAAAGTGCATTACAGGCACAAAATATACTCTGCAGACACCTCAGGAGCCCACAGGAGTGGGCTCAGATGAAAGCATCCGCATGCCTTCCAAGAGGCAGGTGCTGGCGCATGAGCTGGCAGTGCATGCGCCGCGCACGCCCTGCCGTCAACGTCAATCATGAGCCCTGGGCGCTGCTGCGCACAACACACCAATGCCAAAGCAGGCGCTGCCACTGGCAGGTGGGTTTAGCAATATGCATTCCTAGGAATGCGCCGTGCTGAACGCAGGCGCTGAAGTCTGGCATAGCAATCAAGGCGGTGGTGCAGCTGGTGGGCGGCAGCACGAGCGGCTTTTCCAAGGTGGCTGCGGAGTACTGGACGATCGTGGTGACCACGATCGTGGTGTCGGTCATCTGCCTGGCCTCCGCGATCGCCGCGTACGTGATTCGCACGGACCAGCGCATGCGCCAGGACCGGCACTACGGCGGTGCGCCTGGGGGGGGCAGACAGCCTGGGCGGCGGCGTGCTGGGCTGGGGCAGCTGCAGGGCGGCGCCACGACAGACACTCGCTCCGTCACTTTGCATTGCACACGCATACTTCTTTCTGGCCTAGGTTCAGGAGACAGCGGGCTGAGCTCACCGTCTCATGAGATCAGAGGGCCTTCTGGCCATGCACAGTGCACTGCATCACACACCATGAGGCAAGTCGTCACCTCACTTAGACTGGCGCGCTTGCCAGGCATGCCCCACAAGCCACAGCATGCCGTGTGCGCCATAAGCGGCCCGCCCCCTGCGCCCCCTGCAGGCGAGCACAGCGCGCGCATGTACCGCGTGTACCAGGTGCTCACGACAGCGCTGCTCGTCATCGTCTTCTTCATGGCCAGCTTCTTCGTCGTCCTGGTCGGCGTCAACGTCAGCGGTGCGGCCCCGCCCCGGCCTCGCAAGTGCTTATTCTCTGCCATCACCAGCACTGCGTCCCTGCGCTGGCCTCTCAAGTGCAGTGACGGCGCCGGCCACAACGGCGCTGGCTTGAGATGATGGCGCCGACATGCCCAGGGACCCGGCGGGCTCAAGCAGGCGGTGCTGCACGTCCTTGTGGTCTGCTTGCATACCTGTCCCCAAGGCCAATCGCCTGTCCAGGCCCTGGTAATCAATATTGAGCGGCCGCGCCGGTCCTGCCAGTCTATCACCGCTGGAGCCTCCTGCGGCGCAGCCTCGCAGTCCATGAAGACGCTGTACCGCGGCGCGGACGCGGGCATCACGATCCTGAACGCGGCCGTGTCCGCCGCGGACGGCGCGGTCGCGCGTGCCAACAGCCTCATCAACAACTCGCCGCTCAACACGCTCGTGAACGGTGCGCGCGCGCGCCTGGCCCCATGCACGATGCGATTATGCAGCACCTCGCCTTTTGCTCTTTGATTTCACACGCTGTGCGCGCATGCCGGGCCGTGCACGATGGGGTTATGCAAGGCCATACTCCTCACTGTTTGGTTGCAAATGTACGCAGAAGCAGCGCTTGGCGATGCCCAGGGCAGGCGCGGACATGCGCTCGGTGGGTGCCAGCGGGCTATCGCACTCTCAAGGCCCTAGTCTGACTGCGTACTGGCACTGGTGCTATGGATCACCTAATGTTAACGTGTGAGCCTCAAAGGCACCCCCTTATTACACAAAGCCGCGCCAGCAACGCATGACCTGAGGCCGTGCATGGACGACGGCAGGCGCGTCGAACGGCACCGACGGCGGCGACAGCACGACGCACCTGATGACGGAGCTGGCAAAGGGCGCGTCCGCAGCCGCGGACGTGGCTGCCGCGCTGCCGCCCAGGTGGCTATTGCTGCTGTAGCCGGCCAGCCTGTTTGTGCTTCTCTGGAATGAAAAGTCTGCTTGATGCACACATCATGTGTGCGTTGCTCCCTCGCGACAGCCCTGTCCTTGCCGATCCAGCAGTCATGCTCAGGGTCTCCGCATGCAGCTTGCCCCGCTGCCTCATGCCTGCCTTGGTAACAAAACCTGGCAGATGGGTGCCCAAGACACATCATGCAGTGGCGCCCTCCTGATATTTCGCTGACAGGGGCTGTGAACCTGCGCAGCACGCGCGACTCGGCCGGCTCGCTCGTGCACTCAGCCGTGAAGCTGGCGGCGGCGTTCAACAACCACAACAACCAGGCGACCACCGCCCCGGCGGGGCCCAGCGCGCCCCAGGACGCGCGGCAGGCCAACCAGGGCCCGGCCTACCAGCAGCAGGGCGGCGGGCAGGGCGGGGGGAGGCAGGGCGGCGACGCGCCGCAGGCGGGCACGCAGGCGATGGCGGCGCCCGCGCCGCCCGCGCCGCCCGCCGGCGGCCTGCTGAGCATGCTGCCCGCTTTCCTGCGGCCCCAGCCGCCGCCGGACGCGGCGCCCGCCACGCAGCGCGGCCTGGCGGAGGTCCTGCCGGCAGCCGCGGCCGCGCCCGCGCGCCGCGCGCCGCGGCGCCTGGCAGACGGCGCGAGCGCGGGCGGCGGCGCGGCCGGCAGCGGCGGCACGACGCAGAACGCGGTGCTGGCGCTGGCGGGCGCGGCGTCCAGCGCGTGGAACCGGATGTCGGGCGCGCCGGGCGCCCAGGGCGCGCGGCCCCGGCCCCCTGGCCCTGCCTCTGCCGCAGGACCGTGCGCATGCGCTGCGCAAACAGGCATGTGACCTGTGTCAGGCAGCCCGCGAGCGCCCCGCGGTCTGAGGCTGGGAGGCGGCCGCGGCATGCGCCACATGCATGCGAGCGGAGAGCTTTGCGCATGGCAGCGTGCGAGGCGCCCGAGGGGCGCGCGGCGCGGCGCGCAGGCGGCAACAGCAGCGTGTGCCCCTCGTTCGCGTGCCTGGACGTCAAGATGTACAGCTTCCTGAACAGCCAGAGCTGCATCTGCACCGTCGGCGACCTGGAGCGCCTGCGCGACCTGGGCCACGAGGCGGTGGAGCACCTGCGCGTGGCGCTCATCGGTGCGCCCCTAGCATGCAGTTGCAGGTGCTGCTGAAGTTGCCAGGTCGGCAGGGTCCTGATCGCACAGCCTGGATTTGACGATTGCTGACGGCTGTTGATGAGTGCTGACGCGTCGGCGGGCGCGCAGGCCTGGCGCTGCTGTACCTGGGCGCGGCCGTGCTGGTGGCGCGCCTGTCCTCGGAGGTGACCAAGCTCAGCTACGACCGCCACCTGCTCTTCACCAACCGCTTCACAGAGTGCGGCCCCCCGCGCGCGCGCCCGCCCAGCAGCCACAACCTGCCCAGCAGAGCGCCGCTTGCCTGCAGAGGTCGGCCGGCACCTGCTCTTCACCGACCGCATCACAGAGTGCGCCCGCCCGCGCGCGCGCCCGCCCAGCAGCCACACTCCCCAGCAGAGCGCCATTTGCGTGCAGAGGTCGGCCGGCACCTGCTCTTCACCGACTGCTTTGCAGAGTGCGCCCCCCCCACGCGCGCCCAGCAGCCACGGTCCGCCCAGCAGAGCGCCGGCTGCATGCAGAGGGCACCGACCACGCCGATGCTTGCATGTCGGCATGCGCAGCTCAGCAGCCCGCACCGGGGCGCTGTGCGGCCTGATGTCTCGACTAGAGTTGGCGGGCGGCTCAGCCGAAGTGCGCACATGCGCACATCACTCAAGCTGTGTGCATGGCGCAGGTACCACGCGCGCAACCGCGCGCGCGCCGAGCTCACGTGCGTGGAGCTCACGGTGGCGGAGGCGCCGCGCGCGTCCGTCGCGCAGATACGCGCGGAGACGCAGGTGGTCGAGGTTGCCTAGGCGGGCGCCGGCGACGCGGCCTTGTGGCTTCAGCCCGAGGGACGGATTGGCGTCTGTTGTGCCCGCTAGAACAGCTTTGGGACCGGCTCTGGTTTGTTGGGTGCAAGGGCTTTTTGTTCGACTCGAGCCAGAGGCAGGCTGCCATTGGCAGCACACAGCAACGCGTTTTGGTGCCTTGCTGAAGGCATGAGGGGCCCATCAAGCCCTTAGTACGAAGTATGTGTATGAAATTGGGTCCGTGTATGAAAGCGCTTTATAGACCGGAAGTAATCAAGGTGGTCAAGGTGAGAGCAAGGGATTTTTTTTGGGTTCAGCAGGTTGCCAGAGCCTAGGTGCAGACCCTGACATGCATGCAGGCTGCATGCATCTGATCTTTTTTCTAGGCGCGGACAAAACAGCACGAGCCATGTCAAGGTGTATGTCGGGCGGTGTAACGTATTGTAGATTCAATCACTGCACATGTGTCGCACCGCCGCAACCGCGCGTGCATCAGCCCGAAGCGCACTGATGCAGCCGGGCCCCGCGCAGCGAGCCCCCGGCCCCAGCGTCATGGCCCAGAGCTGAACACCCTGAGCAGCGACAGCAGCTGCTGCATGGTCAGCGCCAGCAGCGGCGGGTCACCGGCCTGCATCTGGGCGGGGTTAGGGTAGGGTAGGTATAAGGTAAAGGGTATGAATATACCCCACCCTATGTCAGGGCCCGAAGCTGAACACTCTGAGCAGCTCGAGCAGCTGCTGCACGGTCCGCGCCAGCAGCGGGTCGCCGGCCTGCATCTGGGCGACGCAGGCCTCCGACACGCGCGGCGCGGCTGCGCCGCCGGCCGGTCCGCCCGTGCCCGCGCCGGCCGCCCCGCCCACCCCAGGCGCGGGCACACCCTGCGCGATGGGCGTGTGTGAGCTGGAGGCCTGTAATGCCCGCATGCTCTGAGCCAGCTGGTACACGCCAGACGGGACTCCTCCAGTGGGGCAGCGGCACCCCGAGGACCCACCCGCAGGAGGCTGAGCAGGCCGCCGTGCGCGCCCGCCGCGAGGCTGCCCGCAAACAGGTCGGACTCGAACGGCGGCGCGGGCTCAAAGGCGTCCGCGTGGTCCGCCGAGGCGCAGAAGCAGACGCCGCGCGGCCCCCTGCACAGGACCGGCACTCCTGCGTCCTCTGGCTGTTCAAGTGGTGTGAGAAGTGGCCCGTGACTCCCCACTGTACCGCACATCCTTAATGCATGCCAACATGATGCATTTGCCCAGCATGCTCAGCATGCGCGGTGCCCTGACATGGCGGGCGGGCTCTGCGTCCGATATGTCTTGGCTGATGCCCGGAGCGAGGCTTGGCGCTCGGCCCGGCCGGCGCACATGTGCATGACGGCGAGCACCGCCTGCGGGCCGGCCGGCCGCTCCTTGCAGAAGATGCGCTCCGCGTGCGCCTGGCTCGTGCGCCCGCCCGCCTCCCAGTCCGTCACCTGGCGCCCGTGCGGTTTAGTTTAGGAGCAGGCTAGTTTCTTACTGGGAGGCGACTGACCTCGCAGTCCGTCACCTGGCGACCGCGGTGCGCGCAAGGCGATGGGCGGCATGGTCACCAGCACTGGCGACGCTGCATCGCTCAGTGCACCCCGGATGCTTTCCCGCTGCATGTGTAAGAGAGTCATGTGAGGGAACCGCGCAAGAGAGGGGCGTGACAGAGCCTCTTGCGCTCGCCGCATGCAGCTGCCGCGGCGCATGCAATCCGCATGCTGCAGGCCTGCTCGCCCGGGCCCCTGCACGGACGCGCTGCGCGCACAGCTCTGCCACCAGCTGCATGTGGATGCGACGTCACGGCCAGCGCCTGTCCGTCGCCTCCCAGTGACGGAGTCAGCGTAAGCCCGACCTAGCCCCGCGCGGCATCTGGCGTTGGGGCCATGAGCGCCCGAACGCCATCCCTTCAGCATGGCGGCACCTCGGACAGGCGGAACAGGGCGGCGTCCGCGCCGGCGCTCCCGTTCCAGCGCGCGCAGGCGACCAGGAAGGCGCTGCTGGCCAGCGCGGCGTCCGCGCAGGCGGCCGCCTCCACGCCCGGCTCCTGCGCCGGGCTGCATGCGCTCAGCTGCCCGCCGCCACGCCCGCATTCTCTCGCTTCCAAAATTATCGGCCTGAATATTGCAACCACCCTGCACCAGCTGGAACTCCTTCGTGCGCCTCTCCTATTTCACTCAACTGTCAGCTCCATTCCTGTTTAATCGCTCAGAAACGCTTGCTAGCATGCCAGCACATCAGCTCCGTGCTGGCGCCCCCACGCGGCAGCGCTTGACCGCCCCTGCGCTATCCTGCGAACACCCTGTGGCGTGCGCCGTCATGGCTCTCGCTACAGCTCCCGGGCGGAGCACCTTGGGGGCGCGGGGGACAAGCGCAGCATCGGCGCGCCGCGGCCTGAGGTCCAGGCCGCAGCGCGCGAGGCGGGCCAGCAGCTCGGCGGGCGGCAGCGCGCCGTCAGCCAGACCCTGCAGCTGCGGCGGGCATGGCTTCGCCAGCGCAGCGGCGCCCGCGATCACCTCAAACTCCAGCCGCAGCCCGCATGCTGCGTCGCCCCCCCCGGACAGCCTCCGCTCGGCGGAAGAGCACCGTCGGCGCTGGAGCGGACCCCACTCATGCAGCTGGTGAACAGCGGGCAACGGCGGTATGCAGGGACGTGCAGCGCGTGTGCCCCAAGAAACAACTGGTGCGCAGCGGTTGCCCCCCCGCTTGCAGTCACACGCCGCATGCGCAGGGCCTCGCCTCCCATGTGAAGCTGCTCGCAGTACGGGCTACGCAGGCAGTGTGCCTGTCCTTGAACTCGCGGGCACCAGCAGGCACGCCGCGCAAGGCATGACACTGCGCCCATAGCTGCCACGCCACACTCGGCCGCGCCACCACTGAGCCCCCTGTCCGCCGCGGCGCACCCAGCACCAGGTCGAGCGCGACGCGCGCAGGCACAGGCCCGCCGCGCGGCCGCAGGCGCCACGCGGCAAACGGCAGCATCGCGCCGCGCGGCTGCAGCAGCGCGAGCGCGCCGAGCGCGCGCGCGCGGAAGGTCAGCCGGCCGCCAACGGCGACCTCGTCCACCGGCTCCGGCTGCCAGGAGCGCGCCTCCGCGCTCCACACGCCCACCTGCGCGCCCGCGCAGTCGCGTCTGGCGAGTGTTTGTGGTTTATTTAGCTTACCCCTTCATCAGCACATCTTCCATTCAAAGCTCTGCCTTTCTACCAATCCATGAAAAAAAATGGTGTTGGTGGCTGAACGAGGCTGCCGGCCTCTGAAGCGCGTCTGCCACGCTCTCGCATGTGCGGCATGCGTCGCACATGTGCCCCGGCCGCCGAGCCTCGGCAGCGGAGGCCGGCGCTGCCGATGGCCTTTTCAGCTGATAGCGAAGAGCGGCGGCTCGGGCGAGCGGAGAGCCGCACCGCGTGCCACAGCCTGTGCCAGGAGCCAGCAAGCAGGAGGAGCAGCGGGCTGGAGGAGCAGCGGGCCGCGCGCACCTCAGGCGCGGCGCCGAGCAGCACGGCGTGCGGCGGCATCGGCATCGACACCCGCACGGCCTGCTCCGCACGGTCCGGCGCGTCCGGGGATGGGAAGGGCAGCCTGCGCGGCCGCGGGGACCTGGGCGGCCGCCAGGCACGGCGTGCTGCGCCGCAATACGCAGGAGCACTGCAACATGTAGGTGCTGGCATGCAGGGGCGTCAGCGCTCACACCGCCCTTGTATGGCGACCTGGGCGTCGCTGGCGTGCACCATCATTGCGCTGTGGTCGCCATGCGCGGGGCGGCAGCGCGGACGCAGATAGGATCGCCCACCATCGCCTGTGTGGTTGCTGTGTGTGCAGCCTGATCCCACAGCAGCACCGAGCAGCAGCAGGGGCGGGCCTGCTGGCCTACCTGCGCGCGCCCTGGCAGGGCTGCTCGCTGCGCACGGCCCACAGGCCGCACGCGCTGCGCGGCTGGAGCAGGGCGAGCAGGTCCAGCTCGATTGGTGCGCCGATGCTCTGATATCTACGCGCCGTGCAGCACCGCCCATTGGCACAGCCCTACCCTGATACACAGAGGTTTGCGCTTGTGCATGGCGTGTGCGGGCCGCCCTGCAGGCGTTGGGCGCTCACGGGGCCCCGCGTAACCGCATGCACGCGCAACAGCGCGTCACACCCCGCTGCTCGGCCAGGACACGCGCTCTTCTGCCTTCATCAGCAGAGCGGTGCACTTGTCCCCTTCCATGAACGTGAGCTTGCTTCATGTCAGGCCCACGCTCCCGTTTGTGAGCACTCCCTGCTGGGAGCGCCTGTGACCGCTGGGGCGGCACCCGCGCGCGCACTCCAAGAGGTCCGAAGCGACGCCTCCCTGCTGTATGCGCAGGCAGCAGCCGTCGGGCGGCGAGCCGCCAAGCAGCTCGACTTCAATCCTCAGGCCCGGCCAGGAGAACGTCGCGGGGGACGACCCCGGGCGCTGCGCCGCGCACACGCCCCAGCACAGGCCCGGCGCAGACGCCGACGCCTGACGCGCCGCCCGTTCACGATCAGGGTGGCGCCCCTGCGGGTCTCTCCTTTAGCAGCGCATGCTGGCTGACGGTGACAGTCTGGAGACTGAAGCGCGCGTCAGCAGCTATTTACCCATGTCAGCAGCGCACCGTTCCTCAGTGTGCACCGATGCAGCACACGTCACATAGAGCACATGAGGCCGAGGGGCGCTTGCGGCTGTAGGAAAGCCCAGCCGCAATGCGGCGAGGGAGCGGCGCCTGCAGCGTGCCGCCGGCCTCCGCGAGGCCGAGCAGCGCGTGCGCCGTCAGGCCCTCCAGGGCGGCCGCGGCGCGTGCGCGCAGGGCGGCCGCAGGGCCCGGGCCGGCAGGGTCCGGGCCGCAGCCGGCCGCGCCGGCCGCGCCGCCCTGCGCCTCCGCGCCGGCCGCGGGCTCTGCTGCCCCAGGCGGCGCTGCTCCGAGGCACACGGGCGGCGGCGCGGCCAGCTCGCATGCGGTCGCCAGCTCCAGGTCAGCCTGCGAACGCGCTGTGCAGGCTGCGGCGGCTGTGCTAAGCGATCTCGCCACGTGGCATGCGGCGCACACCAAAGGCTTGTGCAGCCGGCGCTCCATCCAAGCTTGAGACCTCAACACATGCACAGCAGACCGGCCCTGCCAACGTCGCAGTGCAGGGCAGCATCCTGGCTCCTGCCTTGCTTGGACGGCAGTGGCCGCAGGCATCCCTTAATGTGGGCCGCGCTTTAAAGATTGTGGCGTTCTGACAGCCAGCGTGTGCTGGCACCTCGCAAGTGGCAAGGACGGCCGCGGGCGTGCAGGTCGCCGGGTCCGCGCGCCCCGCGGCAAGGAATGCGGCAACCCCGCGCGCGTCGCCAGGGCGCGGCAGTGTGGAGCATGACAGGTAGTGCTGCTCCTCATCCTCTGCCTCCCTCGCTGCATCGGCCTGGCAAAGGATCGTCGAGGTTGGTGGGATGGCAGGTTCCCAACTGCGCCTACGCAGATGCTTCCCCGGCATACCTGCGCACACCTGCGCCGCCGGTCCTCCCAAAACCCCTGCTCGGCGCTCCTGCGTCCCATTGAGCGATGATTTCCGTCCAGTGGAGTGGGGCAGTGTCGTGCATACTCAAGGCCGTGCCACACCTGTCCGCCTTGATCTGGGCCTGCTGAGCAGCGCGGCGCTTCTGCCCCAACACTGTGCGGCATTCCGTGTCCTCCTGCTGCTGTCGGACTTCCTCTGCCGCCTGGCGCTGGCGCTCTGCGCCCGCAGCAGGCTCAACACCAGCACTCTGGGCAACTTACCAGGGACCACTGTCGCAACATGACTGATAGTGGTGCGCTGTGCCCACGCAGCAGCTTGCGCTCTGTGCGTCTGCCTTTGGACAGGTGCTGCAGGCCAGCCCGAGAGACCGAGCAAGCTCCAGGGGAGGATTTGCGCATGCCTGCTTCTGCGGTGCGCGCCTCCTCCTCCAGCCGCAGCCGCTTGGCTTCTGCGGTTTCCCTGGGCTTCTTGGCGCCTGGGGGAGGCTTCTTGGGCGCCTGCCATTCAGTCAAGCTTCCCTTCTGACCGTGAACTTTGTTGAGCCTCGTGGCCAAGCGTCAGGTGGGGCGCACCATATCTTATGCTCGGAAGACGACAGGCGACAGTTTCCCACAGCCGGAGTGCGCAGCAGATCGGCGCGGGTCTGATGACCCGCGAAGGACAGCTCACTTGACAGACAGCTGCGTTCAAAATAGCTCGGGTTTCTGGCCCTGGGACATGGAGCACAGCATGATCACTGCCACACCACCTACATGCACTGCTAGACTCTTTTGCTTGCGAACCACACATGCGTGCACAGACTGTGCACGCAAAGCGGAACCCTATGGTGGCTGCCGCGCGGGGGTGAGCAGCTCGCGCTCCCTCTGCAGGAAGCGCTCCAGCCGCGGGGCCTGGATGAGCGCGACCACCTGCGCGCCCAGCCGCGCCGCTGGCTTATAGCTGGCTTATTTCCAGAGGCGCATTAGGGCATCATGGGCAGATGCGTATGTCCCCTCCAAGCATATCAACATACGGCCAGCAAAGTATCCATCCCCAGCCCCAAACCGCCGCCGTGGGGACGGGAGGAGGCCAGGGCAGCAGGCATTCGGCCGCCCGGCAGCCCTGCGTCTGCAGTGAGCAGTGTCACGCTCACGCATCGGGCACAGGCGCCAAGCATGCCTGGCGCTCTGAATGGCAGCGCGCTGCCGGCTCGGCTCTGTGCTGCACCCTGCATGGGGGCTGCCAGCAGGCACTCTTGCGCCACGCGCAGACCCGCAGACGGGCCGGCGGGCGCGCCTGGCGCTCCATGGACGTCAGCAGGCCGGCGAGGAGCAGGAAGTTCATGCAGCCGACGGGCGCGCCCAGCAGCGCGCCGCATGCACGGTCTGCCAGCTCCGCCGAGACGGCCAGGCCGCCCAGCGCGAGGCAGCCCACCAGGCGCGCCGCGAAGGCCTTGCGCGCCAGGAACTGCTGCGTCTCGGCGCCCGGCGTGATGCCCTTGATGCCGGCGTCCACCTGCGGCGCGCGACGTGACGTGAAGGCGCTCAACACCCTAACCCTAGGTTCAGTGGCCCTTACAAGATCCACAAAAAAGCCCCGACATTGGCGTGTGCTGCGGGACTTGCTGCCGCATTACTCCTTTGCGCATGCGGGGGTGGGCTGATACAGTGCCTGCCGGCTGATCGTGTCCATGCATGCAGTCCATGGCGCCCCAGCCCAGCGCCGGCCGGAGACACGTCCAGCGCTTGCCGGCCGTTGAGCCATGCAACGACCGTAAGCTTTGCTTTACACGGCAGCCCAGGAACGCCACGGCGCATGAGCTCGCGCCCCCACCATGCCCCCGCCACGCACACGCATGCGCCTTCCGGCAGAATTGCTCCCTCGGGAACAGGGGCGCACGGTGGCCAGCCAGTCCGCGAGGTCGCGCGCGACGGAGCGCGCACCCAGCCGCGCGCCAATGGCCTCAAACAGCACCACAAACACGCCGAACGTCCACGGCAGCGCGCCCGGCCTCAGCACGCTCGCGGTGAGCGCGCGTGCCAAGTCCGGCAGCACAAAGTTGAGCGCCGTGGGCAGCACGGACAGCGCGTAGGAGCAGAGCAGGAGCGGCGTGAGGCCGTTGGGCAGGATGCGCAGCGGCAGGTATGCCGCGCCCTTCTGCCGCTGCGGCTCGCCACTGGCGCCCGGGGGCGCCACCTGCGGCGCGGCGCGAGCCTGTGACAACCCTGCTTGGCAGACAGGGTCAGTCCAGGGTTGCTGTACATGCCTGTCGGGCGTCTCCAGAGAAGCAGAGCACGGGGCCCGCCATGTGTACGCCTATACCCTAACCCTATCAGGCCCACGCGCCCCGCGCCTGGATGCGCCGCGGCCTGTAGTACACCAGCGGGAAGCGCCGCTCGACCTGCGTCAGGAACATGGCGCCGCACAGCAGCGCGTTGACGCCCCACACTGCAGCCGCCACGCACCACCACGCCGGCGGGCCGCGGCTGTTGATGATCTGTACAGCAGCCCGCAGCTGCTGCGCGTGCCCTGCGCGCGCAGCCGCGCACACATCCGCACTGGTACTGTCCACGGCCGACAGGGCCGCCGCTGCATCATGGCAGGGTGACGACAGGGTCGCGACGGGCATAAGCGAGGCCACCATAGTGGGGGCCCCGCACGCATTTGGACTGATGGAGGCGGTGCGTGCACCGGACATGGGTGTGCACAGGGTTCATAAGCCCTACTCTACCGGACCAGGGGGCCCCGCGCGCGCACTGGACATGATGGAGGCGGTGATAAGCAGCGAGGTGCCGTCGCCGAGCGCGTGCGGCTCCGCCTGGTTGGCTGCATAGCCGATCAGGCACGCGCCCGCCGCCAGCGTGCACATCGTGCTCCACACGAAGCCGGCGCGCGCCGCGGCAAACGGCAGCAGCTGGATCGCGCGCTGCGCGCCCAGCAGCAGCCCGAACGCCAGCGCCAGGTAGTTGGCGTACAGGCTGACCGTCTCCTGGCCCTGCGGCGCCGCGCGGCGGCCGCCCGGCGTCATGCGCGCGCGCGCGCTTGCAGCCGCGTGGCCCGGGCCAGCGTGCGCACTGCCCCGAGCCAGCGTGCGCACTGCCACTTGAGCGAGGCCAGCATAGCGTCATGCGCCTCATTGCTGTTGGCTGCAGCTCTTGTACGTTTCTGTCAGTGCACTTGTGCCGTGTTGCACTTCAAGAGTACGTACTGGGCCAGTGGTCAGGGCATCTATACCTTGTACGTGGCCTCATGCGTCCTTCGTATTTACAAGACATGCAGGGTGAGCAGGCTGGCGCATGCACGCAACAGAGTGTGCATGGACGCATGCGATGGGCATGGGGCGGGGAGCACATGTGAGCAGCAGTGGCCACTGATATGACCAAGCTTCAGGCGTACTCAGCTGCAAAGCGCAACAAACACTTTTCATGCAAGCACCATTTTCATGCACGGGTGCTGCGGTGCTGGAAAGCACCTCTCGGCCAGACTTCTGCAGCTCCTCCAGGTCCTTTTTAAGACTGCCAATCTTGAAGAACGTCAACAGGCCGATCGTCCACTGCGCGTTGATCTTTGGCCCGATCCCCAGGTCAAAGATGTTGGCCGGCAGGCCACTCCCCATCAAGCCATCCTGTGTCGCCACTGCGCGAGCACGCCAAAGGGACACTGATGACGTCTTATTGCAGGCTGATAGATCATCCATCATAATAATCAGAGCACTGCCTGGACATGGCCAGCAGGCACACAATGCTCTGCAGCACTGGCAAGCAAGCTCCGGACACTGTCACCAGGCACCTCCCGGCGGCGCAGACTAAGTTTAGACAGGTACGCGCTTCGGCAAGACAGTGCAGGCGACAGACAAAACTGTTGCAGGATATCTTCGACACAGCTAGCTTTATGTTCTGGAGGTAACAAGGACAGCGCGCGTCACTTGGTGTAGTGCTCGCTACAGGTCTGGCTGGCTTGGCCAAACCAAGAGCAAGCGTGTAGCGCAAGTTTGGCACCGGCAGCGCACTCTGCTGCACTGTCACCGGCACCGACACAGGATATGAAATGGCCAGGCTGCATACAGTGAGCACGGTTGGTGTGACAACCGCAACCTGGGGCGGCGCACTCCACTGCTGCATCTCCGGCATTGCCAGCAGGTCGACATCGGCGAGGGGCACGTAAGAGCCCAGCCGGATGCCAAACACGATGAGCAAACAGCCTGCTGCGCGGCGCAGCAGCTCCCGACTCCCCAGCGCTGGCAGCAGCGTGACCAGGCGGCTCCATCGCCGGTCTGCATGTGCGCGCAAGAGCGTGCAGTCACTCCTCGTCCTCAAAAGCCATATGTCTAAGTAGAATTTGTATTGACATACAGGTTCAGACCTGCGGAAGGCAGCTCTGCCGCAGCGGCTGCTGTTACAAGGCGGCGCTGGTGTCTCATGCGGCCGGCTCGCGCGCAGCGGGTGCCGCGGCTGCTCCTGTCGCGAGATAGCAGAGCACAATGTGGCCGAGCCTCTTGCAAACCGCAGTGACTGCACACGCGTGCGACCGGCCATGCCGCCGCATGCATGGCAGGCAGTTGACCGCGGGCAAAACCACGTGCCGGCATAAGGCACATGCTGGAGCGCTGTCGAGTGACATATAGCTCAGGCAGCCCGAGTGTGGCCGAGGAATTCTTCCAAGCAAGCACCTGCAACCCTGTGTAACACCCGTCTCGGCTTGCGCCTTCACGGGCAAGATACCCACTCTCCTGTGTATTTATCGACAATAACACGCCTAGCTTGGGTGAACACTGTGGGCGTTTGCGCACTGTCTGCTACATCCTGGCCCGCCTGAAGACTTTGGGAGGTTGATTGCTGCGAGCGGCCCCCCGGTTGTGGGCTAGGAGCTGAGGAGCAATAGCGTGCTGGTGCAGGCTTGAACTGTGCAGAAGCACCTCGCAATCTCGGCTGCACGGCTAGACGGAGGCTGTGCGCAAACTCTGACGGAGCATGCTCAGGGCCCTGCCGGGCTTGGCGCGGTCCGGGACGCGCGCAGCAGGCTGCCGAGCGCGCGGCCTGGCCCAGGAGGCATCTGCAGCGGCCGTGCAGGACATCCTCGTCCCCGACGAAGGCCTGGTGGTACTGGACGGGTGCGCACCCCGCATGCCTGCTGCCTTGGCAGCTGTCAGTGCCCCGCTGTTGCGCTTATTGGCGGGCCGGTACGGGCCGGGTCGCAGGTATGACGCCAAGGGCTTCAGCGCGGGCAGCGTCCGCGTGGAGGGCGCGGCGATGTGCACCGGCGGCCTGCTCACGCAGTGGCGGGGCGTGGCCAGCCTGGCGGACGTCACGGAGGACAGCCTGGCGCTGCTGTACACCGTGAAGCCCGCGCCTGGTGTGCGGCTCGCCTGGTCCACTGTTGCCTCGTGTTTGTAAGCGCAGCCTGCCTTTTAAACAGCTCTGGCAAGGCAGCGCGTCATGCTTCCCCCCGCCAGTGCTACTGCTACTACCTTCCTGGCCGCCCTTGTCCTGCGCTAGCACCTGAGCCTTCTGCTCGCGCCACCACAACTAGAGCGCTGCTGCGGCCGCCACCGTGCTCGCCCCTGAGGCGCCGCCGGTCGCGCGCAGACCTGCTGGTGCTGGGCTGCGGCAAGCACATGCAGCAGGTGCCGGCGGCGCTGCGCGCGGCGCTGGACGCGCGCGGCGTCGCGATCGAGCCCGCGTCCACGCCCAACGCGGTGGCGACGTACAACATCCTGGCCCAGGAGGGCCGCGCCGTGCTCGCCGCGCTGCTGCCTGTGAGCGGCTGAGCCGCTGCGGCTGCGGCGCACGGCGGCCGCCGAGAGCTGCGCGACGCCGCGCTTGTCCATTGCATTGGCTGCTCTTCGACGGGTCCAGCACCGCGATGACCCTGTCTTGCTGGGCCAGCTGAGGCGCTGCATGCTGCGTCGCGGGTGCATGGCACCCCTCTCTTCCCTGTGTTAGTTTTTTACATGTGGGAAGCCAGTGAGCCGCCTGTGAGCGGCGGCACTGGTGCTTCACGCGAAGATGAATGCTTGGAAGCAATAAGCATAACATGAGGTGTTGCCACAAAGGGGCTGCACCGTCACCAAAGCGCGCGTCCCCACATAAGATCACACATAAGATCAAGCATCCTGCAAGAAAGAACACAAGAAAGAAGACGAGGGATGCGGTTCGAGCAGGATAGACGTGCTCAGTAGTCATGCCGTGCATGGCCCCCTTTCCGCCTACTTGCGGCAGCATCACAAACCGCCCTGCTAGCAGCTTGGCAAATGCCAAATGCGCACCCTCGACATGCGCCAACTCTGCTTTGCCCCACACATGTCACAGAACGCCAGGTTGCACAAACCTGAAGCAGCGGCCACAGGGCCTGGCTGCGGGGTCAGCCCTGGGCAGCCAGCCCCTCCCCTACAAAGGTAAGCAGTACCCGCCCGAGCTGCACCCCAGCAAAGTTTGCTGAGCAAACGGTGCATGCCTGCATCAGCTCAGCCTCGTCCCAACACCTCATACCTCCCCCATTCGCGCTTCATCTTCACAGTGTGAAGGAGCACTGCGGCCCGTCACAGCCGCCGTACAGCTTGTACGCGACCGCCTTGACCTGCACGTTGTCGCGCACGTTGAAGGAGAGCGGGTCGACGGGCGCGACCGCGGCCGCCGCCGCATCCGCGCTCTCCACTGAGCACGCCCCGGACTCCCTGGCGCGCGCGCGCACAGGTGTCCGTCGGCCACGTGTGATGGCCAGGAGTGCCTGGTAAGCACAGATGGCAGGGCTTGCCTAGAATATGTCACGGGCTCCTGTAACGCGTCCCACCATGCTTGTGGTTTTTACGTGAGTTCGCTCATTGTTGTGCAAGGTCTACATGCGGGCAGCACATGCCCTGAAGGTTGCCTTGTCAGAGGGCGCTGACAATTGCCGCTCGGCGAGCATATCAGCTCCTGCGCGTATGCAGCAGCCCACTGGGGGCCTTCCTAGCGCAGATCCGTGGCACCATGCGGCCTGTTCATCGCGCTGTCAGGCGAGCGCGGGCGCGCGCCGCTGCGGCTCCAGGCTGATGGTGATGGGCCCGCGGTAGCTTGGCTCCCATGACGCGCTGAGCTGGTACGTGCTGTTGGCCTGCGCGGCGTAGCTGAAGAAGTCCACGCTCGCGTTGGCCGGGCCGGCAACGCTGAAGCAGGAACCGCACACGCCCACGCCCTGCGCGCCGGCGCGGCAGCCTCGGTGTCTCTGCACACGCCCTGGCCGGCCGAGGGAGGGCATTGGTGTTTTTGTGGTCATTCATGATAAGGATGATAGGTAGTGCAGCAGACCTGTCAAGCAAGCGTGAACTAATAACCTTGAAATCAAGGTCTTTTAGCAGTGCCTGCTTGCATGCACGCTGCTTCTGATGTTGCTGTCATCAACGCCTGAGCGAAGCGGTCCCCAGCGGATGCGCAGCCCCTGGGGTCCTCGCGAGCGGCGCCCGCGGCCCGCTGGGCGCCGGCGCGCGGGGGTGTCCGGCGCACCGGGCTGCAGGCCATGACGACGAGCGCGCTGGCCCTGTCTGTGATCAGGCCCTCGCCGCCGCAGAAGGCCATGTCCACCGCGAACAGCTGGCACATGGGCGCCTGCCTGCGCGGCGCGCGGCGCGCGGCGTGAGCGGCCCGACCCTGAGCGCATGGGCCCCCAGCCTCGATGCCTGACTGGGCTGCACGGCAACCCGCGGCCTGAGGTGCCACCCAATGATTAGAGCACAAAATAGACCAGGCTTGACGAGCAGCCAGGCAGCACAGCGTGTGCTGCCATGATGGGCGGCTTCCATGCCATTGGATCAGTCTGTGCTTGCTGGCGAGCCAGTGGCAGCAAAACATGCGAGGCCTCTCATCCTGGCCACAGAAGTGGGCGGAGCGGGCCGCACAGGGGCGCCGGCACCGGTGCAGCCTGCGGCAGCGAGGCGGCCACGGGCGGCGCGCAGCCAAAGGCGTTGCGGAAGCGACAGCAGTCCACGACGAAGAAGCGCAGCACGGAGCGCGCGCCGCCGGGCGCGCTCGCGTAGCGGAGCGCCAGGTCGTGCCAGCTCGGCGCCAGCGGCGCGGGCGTGCAGAACTGCTTGAAGCCGCCGGCGGACGCGCCCGCGGCGGCCTCCGAACGGTACAGGGACACGCCGTCCACGACCATCTCGGCAGAGCCATCGTGCTGCGCAGCCGCAAGGGAGGTGAGGCGCAGTGCCCCAGCTCCATTGACGTAAAATGCATTGTGAGTATCAGCCGTTCTGGGCAATCGCATGCGTGCAGCGTTGCCAGTGCAGCCAACTCACAGAGGTACCTCAATGTGCACGCGCTCTTTCAAGGCAGCACGCACGCTCCATCCGTCGCTTGAGCCGGACATACCTTTGCGAAGAGGCCCTGCAACTCATACCATGGCAGCGAGCGTCAGGCCCATGCAGGTGCTGGCGCGCCGGGCGCGATCAGCAGGGCGCCGCGCCTGCAGGCAGAGCAAGTGGTAGTCGGAGGCATTGGGGTAGATCGCCGGCGTCTCGCCGGCCACGCCGTCCGCCGGCCGCGCGACCAGGAACTGGCCCTGCATGCGTGCGCCGAAGTCGCCGCCAAACGCGGCCGCCGGCAGCGCTGGCGCGCCCGGCCACGGCGCGTGCAGCGCCTGGTGGTTTGGGCAGTCGCACCTGCCAGGCCCCGCGGCCGTGAGCTGCGCATGCAGGATTGGAGCACGGGGCAGACATGGTGCTGCGCACGCTGGTTAATCAAGTTATCACAGATTGTGCGGTGGGATGGAGTCGAGTCCGGCGGGTCAAGAGGCAGCAGGTGCAGGTGCACCCCCATGGGTCTGTTCACGTCGACATATGCTGGAGATCACACATTAGATTCGCCCCAAGCAGGGCGTTGGGGACGCATTTATGAGTTGGCGCTGGAGCGCGCACCTCTGGAAGGAGCCGTTGCCGGCAAAGTCGAGCCCCGGGCTGCCGGACGCGAATGCGGCGGCCAGCCCAGTGGTGAACCCGGCGTCCTCGCCCAGGCAGGGGTTGGCGTCGCCGCCGGCCTGGCGCGCTGGCGCTGCCGCCGGCGCGTAGCTGGACGCGAGCGGGATGCCCGCCTGCCGGGCGTAGGCGGGGTCGGCCGTGGTGGTCGCCGAGGTGCCGCCCGGGAGACTGGCGATCTGCGCTCAAGGCTTTCATGTTAGCTCCGCGGCTTTCAACGTGGGCTTCAGCTTGCCGTATCGCGGCACTGGCCACGGCTGCTGGCAACTAGCGTCAGAGCTACGCGCTCAGCCTGACAGGAAGCCCCTGTGCTCGAAGCGGTGCCCAGGTCAGGCCACATGCTTTAGTGAGCCCAGTGCGGTTGGCGCTTGACAGTATCGGTCATCTATTAACGAGGCATAGAAGCACACGGTGCACGCGCACCTGGACGACGTTGGCGCCGTAGCAGCTTGTGCCGCTGTTGAACAGCAGCTCGCTGGTGGCCACGCCGCCCGGACTCAGCACCAGCACGGCGTGCGTCTGGCCTATACTGCACGCTATCACCTGCGGGCAGAACGGTCTGGTTGGCAGGGTGTCAGTTCGCGCGGCTGCACAGCTAGCGCAGCGGCGAGGCCAGCGCCGCGCGCGGAGCACCGCTGTGTGTTCCCACACTCGCAACATGACACTGCTGTCGGGACACAACGAGCGCTTAGCGTCAAGCTCACATCTATGCTCAGAATCAAAATTATATATGAGCACCAAGTTTGCTGGCAGTGGGCGCACCTTGGCGTCCCTGGGGACACTGATGATGGAGGAATTCCCGCCCACCGACAGCGTCAGCTGCCCGGCGCTGTACTGGACCTCCGCGCCGCTGCTCCCGGGTATGCTCAGGGGTGCGCCTGGCAGGCCGGAGGCAGTGGTGAGCCTGTAGTATTTTTGCCTGAGGTGCACGGACGTTGTGCGGTAACTGCCCACCTGGGGCTAGCTCGATCGTGTTGTTCTCGCCGCAGCTCGCGCCCTTGGGTGCCTTCGGGTACCACCAGGCGACATAATCCGTCTCCGTGGTCTCCCGCTCGCTCACGGGCGCCAGGCTCCGGGTGTTTAGAGCCTTGATCTGGAGTGTGGACTGCATCGGGCACGCCACGAGCAGGCCTGCAGCGTTCGCATCGGCGCCTGTGCGCCGGACGGCCTGCCGGGCGGGCTTGCACGTCAGGAGCACTCTCGACCGCTCGGTGTCAGAGCTGGCAGCCGCTGCGGCGTTGCCTGCCCAGACTCACGTGCATATAACAGGTGTACATAAAAGGTACGTGCTTTGCACGGCACTGTGTGCGCGCACCAGCAGCAGAAGGAGCGAGAGCGCGCTTGCAAGGTGCATCTTGCCACAACGATCTACGCTCTCTTTGTGGGCCTGTCCTGGTGCTCACTAGTTTAGCTTGTTGATCACTATATTGCGTTGTTCTGCAACGTCGATACTTGCAGTTGCTGCATTGCTTGCACATCGAGCTCGCTGCTTAACCTAAACAATGGCAGGTCAGTTTGGCAGCCTCGGGTCGCCTGGCCGGGTTCCCTCAATTCATGGCATTTTGGCGCTCTCCAATCGCCAGCTCTTCACACATCCAGGCAGGGGGTGAGCGGGGACACTGGCTGTGAGGAGGCTTGAGGACCGCTGACAGGCCCGGGGCAGCAGCAGCGTGCGGGCCGCTGGCACGCGTGTGCGCGATGGACAGCCTGAACCTGATCTCCACCAGCTTCAGGACAGAGTACAAGAAGACGCCCTTGCAGCTCAAGGTAGGCTCTTGCCAAGTCGTGTCGTGGCCGCTACAGTCGCATCAGCGTGTGCGGCGAGCCCCCGACCAGCGGCCACGGATGGCGCTCAAGGGTGCCCGCTCGCGCAGGTCATAGACTGCTTCCTGGTGTACGCGGTGCTCACAGCGGCGGTGCAGGCGCGCGCACGCGGCTGTGCTCGGTTCCGCGCTCGCTGATCACACCACTCACGCCTGCTGAGATACGCCTGCTGAGAATTCCCTGCTGAGAGCGCTGGCCGGGGGCGCAGTTCGCCTACTTGCTGCTGGTGGGCTCCTTCCCCTTCAACTCCTTCCTGGCGGGCCTCTTCTGCAGCGTCGGCTTCTTCGTGCTCACCCGTGCGCCCGTTGCTGTCCTGATCCTATGCCGGCGCGCTGCACAGACTGCGCTGGACAGACTGCCACATGCGGTGCACCGGCGCCGGACGAGCAAGTGTCGAACGGCCGTGCTGAGGGGGCTGCGCGGCGCGCGCGCCAGTGTGCCTGCGGATGCAAGTCGACCCCAGCAGCACGGACTTCAGGGACACCAGCCCGGAGCGCGCTTTCCTGGACTATGTGCTCTGCAACGGCCTGCTGTTCCTGGTTACCTGGAACTTCATGGGCTAGGGCCCCTGCATGCGCAGTCAGTAGGCTGCGGGAGGGAGCCCGGGGGCTGCCACAGAGCTGACCGAGCCTGCCTCAGCCGCCCCAGCCGCCTTAGCTATGTCGACGAGCGTATGTAATACATGCGCTCTGAAATGGCGTGTCTGTGTGTGCCAGGCAGAGTGAGCCAGCCAGTCGTGCATGCCGCCCAGTATGCATGAAATGATCCTCTTCCTATTCCCTCGAATAGATGCCCCCCCATACGGGTCCAAACCGGGAGCCCCTCGTCGGCACTCATTCGACTGTTGAAAGTACTTCCCGCTCGCCCAAGGCCAAGGATGAGGCCCAAGAGAGGCGCGGTGAAGCCAAAGCGCAAAGCCGCTGTCGGCGCCCAAGCAGCCTGGCTCACCACGACCAAGCCGGGCCGGGCCAAGCTCGATCCCGGCACCATGCCGGCCCGAGCCCCTGAGGTGCGCCGCCTGCCAGGCCGGCGTGCAAGCACGCAGGCGCACGGCCCTGCTGCTGGGTGCAACGCGCGCCCGCGCTGCGCCTTCGGCGCGCGTGATGCGGCCTTGGATGTTAGGCCACCCTCCACCTGCGTGCTTTGCGAGGCTTACTAGCGCGCAAGAAGGCGCAGGCGCGCCGGGGCACGACATCCGCGGTTTGAAGCCTGCGGCGCAAGCCAGCTGTTGTTAGGCCCCAAATTTGGTTTTTGCGCGCTGCGCTGCGCAGGGCGTGCGCCGCCGCGTCTGGTGGGCCCCGACGGACGACAAGGAGCGCTCCGACTTTGGCGGCATGTTCTGGACGGCCACGGTGACGAAGAAGACAAAGACCGGGTTCAAGGTCGTCTACGACAACGGCGCGCCGCGCCTCCTCCCCCGCCTATGCGCGGCAGCACACCAGCCTGCCGCCGGCGGCACGGGCGTTGACGCTGGCTGTGCGGCGGATGCGGCGCGCAGGCGAGGCCGACTCGGTGGATGCGGAGGATGTCTTCCTCGTGCCGCCGGTCGGCTTTGGCCAGGAGCTCGCGCCGCTGCAGGTCGCGCCCCAGGCTCTCGCGCACACGCCGCGCCCGCCCCTGCGCTTGCCGCGAAGGCGCAAGCGCAGTCCAAACACGCCTCTTTTCCTTTCTTTTTCCCCACACCGGAGCGTGACCTCTTGTTGGGCAAGCGGATGGGCACACGCGCGCGTGTCTCTGTTCATGTATTCATAAATTACAGATTCAGTTGCTCATTCGTCTACCTCAACAGGCCGCCGTGCACCACGCAGGCCGGCGAGTTCTGCGAGGTCAGCAACGCGAGCAAGACCGACCCCGCGGAGTGGCTGGGCGTCGTCGCCCGGGCCGAGAAGGCGGGCAAGTACCTGGTGCGCAGGCGGCATACCCCTACCACCCGGGGCGCGGGGCCGAGCACCGAAGCCAGCGCTTGTGTCGTGGCTGGGGGGCTGCGGGCGTGCTCTGCGGGCGCGCCGCTCACCCGCGCAGCGCCGCCGCACAGACGCGTCCAGGGCCTCGGCGGAGGGTGTGCCGTCTGATCGGACAGGGACTGCAGGTGTAGGGGAGCCCACCCTGGTGTCTGGCCGGGAGGCGCGCACGGCGTGCGCGCAGCCACGGGGGGCGCTCCTGACGCTGGTGCATGGGACGGGCGGCTGGGCTGCCGCACGAGCCACAGCCTGCGCCGGCGCAGGCCACCAGCCTGTTTTCCATGAAACACGAGCGACAAGTTGGGCAGGCGCAGCGCACCACCGGCCCCCGGCACCGGAGTCAGCCGGAGGCGTCTTAATTAGCAGCCGCCAAACCCCGCGCGCCGGCGCAGGTGACCTACCCGTTCCACGACACGGGCGACGAGCTGGTGGCGGCGGCGCTGGTGCGCCGCGCGCGCATCCACCGCGAGGGCCACTGGCACTACATCCGGCCCGGGCAGGCCTGGGAGGACGGCGACGTGCGCGGCCCTACCCTACCCTGCCCTCCTGCACACGATCATGGGGCTTGGGGCGACGACGCACGAAGGGCAGCAGTATCTGCGCGTATGCGCAACCACGCGACTGCCCGCGCGGGACGGCGGCGAGCGCTGCGTGGCCCGCGCACCCCTCGGCCTCCATTTTTCCATTGGCGACCAAATCAGTGCCTGCCGCACTCCTTCACGCTGTAACCGGCCGCATGACCAGAGAGGCTTTCGCCGAGGCGGGCGCCGCCAAGGGGGAGCGCCTGATCATGGCAGGGTTTCCTACCCTACACCCTTTCATGAAGAGCCTGTGCAGCATGTGGGCGCGGCAAGAGGATGCTGATGCAGCCTCGCGCCTGGCAGCCGGCCCACACGTCTTGCGGCCTGCGGCCACGCGCTGGTCCAGAGCCGGCAACAGGCAGGCCGGAGCAGCCTGGCCAGACGGGCACAGCCCTGAGCGCTGGCGCGCCTGGCGCCGCCCCTCGGGCGTGGCGCGCGAGGGGTGTGCTGGCCCTCAGGGGTGAGTGGCGTGCGGGCGCAGGTGGTGTCGCCGCTGGAGCTCGACCTCTGCACCGAGGCGGAGCTGCACAAGGCGGCGGGCGCGATCAAGGTGCGCACCCCCGCCCGCGCGCCGGCGCGAAGCAGAGGGCGTGCCTGGCGTGCTGAGGCCGTACATGCCCGTACATGCCCGTACATGGTCTCAGGGTAGTGCCAGGGAGTGTAATGAACATGCGTGCCTGTTCCACCGCAGGGCGCGGCAGCCAAGGACGCCGGCAAGGGCACGCCGGCCAAGGGCAAGGCCGCGCCGCGCAAGGGCAAGGAGCCGGGCAAGGCGGCGGCCAAGGGCGCGCCCGCCCGCGCCACGCCGGCCAAGCCGCCGGCCAAGGCCGCGCCGGGGCGCTCGCCGCAGGCGCGCGCGGGCGCCGGCGCGGCCGCGCAGCCGGCCGCGCCGGCCAAGCCGCCCGGGAACGCCAAGAAGCGCGCGCGCGGGCGCACCAAGGTGCGGCCTGCCTGCGCAGAGAATAAACGTATGTGATCAGTCGCGAGCGGCCCTTCACTTTTCATGCGCGCACGGATGCAGATGCTCAGGTTACAGGCGGAGGCGAAAGGCACGCCGTATGCATACCAGCCACTGTGCCGATGATCCTGTGTGACTGCTCTACAACACTGAGCTGATTCCGGAGGCGGCGCTGGCGATCAGTGAAGAGCGGGACTGCAGTGCCGCTCAGGGACGGCAGCTGGAGCAGGCCCCGCGCTGAGGAGGCCCGGGGCGCGCCGGGCGCGCGCAGGAGGAGGCGGCGGCCGAGGCGAGCGGCAGCAACAAGCGCGCCGCGACCAGCAAGACCACGATCGCGGCCGCCGGCGCGGACGGCGCCGCGGCGGCCGCGGCGGCGAGCGGCCCGCTCCTGCCCGGCGCCAAGGAGATCGCCCCGGGCCTCTTCCTGGTGCCGCCCAAGGTGCCAGGTGCGCGCGCGGTGTACCCCACACCCTACCCTAGCACCCGGCGCCAGCCCAGCGCGCACCTGCCTGCTCTCTGGTGCCGAGCCCGGCGCAAGGCGTGCGCGTGCACAGCCGCTCACCCTGCCTGAGCCCGGCGGGTGTGCAGCTGCGCGCGCGCCCGGCCCTGAAAGCTTGCCCCGCATCACGTCGGTCAAGCTCGCGCGCTAGGTAGCGCACCAAACCGTGCCTGTGCAAAGGATGTGGCATCACGCATCACACCGCCGGCATGCAACATGCACAGCGCACTGCGGGCCTGCGTGCGCGCTCCCATGCTCAGGCCGAGTGCTCGCAGGGCGGCCGCGCAGTGGCGCTCGCTGCCGGCCTGCCAAGCAGCCACCAAGCGGACGCAAGCAGTGCAGACGCGCCGCGCGGCCCTGTGCGGGGACGCGCAGGCGGCACGACCTTCCTGGTGCAGGCGCACAAGGTTGACGGCGCCCTGCCGGCCGGCATCACGCTGCCCGCCGCGGCGCCCGCCGCGCCTGCCGCCGCGGCGCCGGCCGCGGCTGAGCCGGCGGCGCAGGCGCGCCTGCCGCCTGTGTGCGGCCGGACAACTTTGCAGTGTGTTGTCGTGTCGGCGGGCGCTGCAATACGGCGTAGCAGCTGCGCTCAATAACGCGAGTCGCGGAGTGTGCCCATGGCTGGCCCTGACGGCAGCACAAGTGTCCAGAGTGAGGCAATCCTCTGCCCCGCCTGATCAGTTCGCTGAGGATAGTGGCCCGTTGAAGGCTGTCACTAACAAGGCCTCAGTTGAGCGCGTCTGCTGGTCTCTGGGCGCAGGCACCCGCTGCCGCGCCGCAGGCCGGCGAGGCCGCAGCGCCAGCGGCGGCGGCGCCCGCGGCTGCGGCGCCCGCGGCGGCGCCGGCCATGGCGCCCGAGGCGGCCGCGGCCGCCGCCAACGCGGCCGGCGGGTCGCCTGGTGCGCTTCTGTCGCATTCAGGCTCGTGCTGCTCTTTTGAGTGCAGGCGCCTACACCCCCTGCGCAACCTGCTCATGACGCGGAGGCTGGCGTGGGCGTGCGGCGCAGGCGACGAGCCAACCTCGGACAAGAAGAGGAAGCAGCACCCGGCGTGCGCGCCCCGCGCGGCGCTCACCGGTGCGCGCCGCCCCGCCCGCAGCCCAGGCTCCTCGTGCGCCGCTGCTTGCGCGCAAGCGGCGGCAGCTGTGCTCCGGGGCGTGCGGGCTCGCGGGCTTCCTGTCTGACCGAGCACGTGGCTCCTGTCGCACCCCATGCGCGCCTGCCGGTCAAACGCGAGGCTCAGCGCGGAGCCGGGGGGTCGCCACGCTCGCCTCGGCAGGGCGCAGGCGCCACCCCGGCTCTGCGAACGAGCTTCGACGGGATAGGGTAGGCCCTACCCTATCCTATGCTGTACCCCACTCCTACCCGAGCCCGGGCACGCGCAGGCCAGGAGGCGTACTCGGCGCGGCACTGGCAGGCGGCCGCGCAGGCTAACCCAGGCGTCGGCGAGGAGGAGCTTGCGCGCATGCTGGCGTGCCAGTGGGCGCGCGCGGGCGAGGCCGAGCGCGCCGGCGCGGAGGCCGAGGCCGCCGCCGACCGCGAGCGGTGCGACGGCGCGGGGCGCGTCCGTCGGGGGTGTCTGGGCGGGACGGGGCGGGCGCGGCTGGGCCCTGGTGCCCTGTGCGGCGCCCGTGGCCGTGGGTGTGGGGGCCATCGTTTGTCATGTGCAAATGCACGAACTTCTCGACGCCCTTGGGCCTGCTGGTGGGGCGCCGCCGCCGGGACCGCTGCGGCGGCTTTGCCTGCGTGCTCAGCATTCGGCGGAGCCTGAACGGCGAGTTGTGTTCCCCCAAGTCTGTATGTACATGTTGGACTGGGTATGCCCAGATTGCTGGCGAGTGCGGCATCGCCGAGGTCGAGTCGACCACTGAGCGGACGTCGCGCGCAGGTATGACGCCGAGGTGCGCGCGGCCGCGGCGGCCGCCACGCCCAAGTCGCGCAGCAACTTCAAGCCGAAGCCCAAGGACCCGAACGCGCCGAAGAAGCCGCGGACCGCCTACATCCTCTTCAGCATGGACTTCAGGCGCGGGCGCCGCGCGTGCCACGCATGTGTCGCTGCGTGCCTACTTTCTCGTACTTTCCTGCACCAGCATGGGCCCGCGCGCCCGCCCATGTCACACTCAGTGGACCAGCCTAGCGCTTGGCAGCTCAGCGCGCTGTGGTTGCCATGCATTAGTCGCAGAACCCGCCCTCAGCCAGGCAGCCAGGGCCACCCACATGAGGCCTGGTCGCAACGCGCGGCTGTCGTGCAGCCTCTCCCAGCGTGGCCATTGTGGCGCGGCGCTCCTGCCAACCCTGGGTCAAACCCCGTTGTGCGCGCCGCAGGAAGACGCTGCCGCGGAACCTCGCGTTCAATGAGGGCACCGCGCTGGCAGCCCAGGCGTTCAAAGCAGCGAGCGCAGAACAGCTGGCGCCGTACCACGCCGCGTCCGAGAAGGAGAAGGCCGCGTACGCCGTGGTCTATGCGGCGTACAGCGCGCAGAAGGCGGCCGCCGAGGCCGCGGCGCGCCAGGTGGGCGCGGCAGGGATAGGGTTAGGATTTCATAGGGTGAGGTCAGGACCTAGCGCCCCGCGCCCCCTGTGCGCTCTGCGGCCGGGCACTCAGTAAGGCGGCTGGTGCCGGGCTGTGCCCGGGCGGGCTGTGCCCGGGCGGGCCATGGCGCGGCCGAGCAGGTCCTGTGCGGTACAATGGAGGGCAGGCTCTATGGAGAAGGTGGTTCTAGCGCGGACGGGGAGTGTGCATGCGCCGTGCCGCCTCTCTGCAAGCCCGTCATTGTTGCAGGCAACATCGAGCGCCGCTGCCATCAGCAATCGCTTTCACGCGTACTCACACCACCCTGATGTGCGCAGGCGGCCGCGGCGGCGCTGCCCGCGGCGGCGGCCGCCGTGGCGCGAGGCCCCTCGGCAGCGGGAGCGCCCGCGACAGCTGTGGTCACTCCGGTCGCCGGCGGCGCGGCGCCGGGGCCGTCGTCCAGGCTGCCTGCGGCGCAGGCCATGCCGGCGGCGGCGGCGGCTGTTATGGTACGCATATCTGGCTGTGTGCAGACTCTGTACGTTGTGTGCTTGTGCATTGGTGGCCCTCCTGGTCGCGCCATCTCATGCGTATACAAGCCGCTGATATGCTGGCGGTCCATGCTGTGGGGTTAAATTAGGGTAGGGTGACCTTAGGTCGCATCAGGTGCTCTGGCCTGGTGGGGCCGGCAGGGGGGTTTGCAGCAGACACAGAGGGGCGCTCCACATCCAGACTGGAGCGCAGAAGCCTCCGCACATGCGCTCTACATGGCTGTGTGTCCGAGCGGACACACCTAAAGTGCAGGCCATCAGTGTGGCTGGGCACCCTGAGCGAACCCGCAGCCGCACAGGCCACGGGTGCGGCTGCGCGCCTGAGCGCGGCCGCTGCCGTGCAGGCACCCAGCGCCGCGCGCGCGGCGGAGGTGCAGGCCGCGCTGCAGGGGTTGGACATCGGGGAGGCCGAGGCCGGCCTCAGGAAGGCGCGCGCTGCTCCGCCGCTCTGGCCACAGCCCTTGCTGCTCTCCAGTGTCTCGATGGCTACGGAGTTTGGACTGCATTTCTTCAACTCTTTCTCGGCGGCACTTCACTGCATGCGTTTCAGTTTTGGCAAAACGTGATCCGATGCTGCATACTTTTGCTGTGCTATGCTCAGCAGAAGACCGTTGACCATGGTCCAAACCCTCGGGCGCGGCCACTTGCAGGCGGGCTTCCAGCAGGGCGCGTTCTACAAGCTGGCGGACGCGCTGCGGCTGCACAGCCCGGTGCTGGACGACGCGCTGCGCGCGTACGCGTGGCACGTGCGCGGCAGGGGCCACGACGCCGACTGGCTGGGCTTCATGATCACCACGTTCGGCATGGAGGCGTGCGAGAGGCTCAAGGCGGCGCCCGGCGGCGCGTGAGCGGCCGGGGACGCCGCGCTGCGGGCCGTCCTGGTGGGTTGGCGTTGCCGTGCGGCTATGTGCAAGCGCCTCGTCCGGAACTGCGCCCTGGTGGGGCAGCGCCTCGTCTGGAACTGCGCCTGGTGGGGAACACACTTTGAAAACAGACGGGCAGCAGGGCGGTGGGCCCTCTCAGGCTGTGGGTCACGGGGTTTGTGCGGGCATCAGAGTGAAAAGGGCCTCCTGCATGGGTCAAGGGTCAAGGGAATTGTGGCACCCTGTATATCAAGTGTCTCAGTGTGCGCTCGGTACAGCGCCGAGCACACCGCTCCAATGGCCTGTGAGGTGCCCCGCGACTCGGGGGAGCCCGCGCTGCAGTGCGTTGCCGTCCTGTGCGGCCTGCCCGCCGCTGGGAAGACCACGCTGTGTCAGGGAGTGGTGACCTTGAGCGCCGCGCGCGGCGTGGCGGCCGTGCACCACTGCTTTGACGCGGTCCTGTGGGGCGGCACGCCTGCCGCCAGCGGAGCGGGCTTCAGTGCGGAAGCGTGGAAGGTGCATATGCAGCGCACTGCATCTGTAACAGCGTTCTTGGTAGCGACGTGCGGCCAGAGCTTGTGCTGCCTCGCAGGCGTCCAGAGAAACATATGTGCGGCAGCTCTCTGACATGCTTCAGAGCCCGTGCAAACGCCGGCGCTTGGTGCTTGTTGACGACACAAACCACTACCGGTGTGCACGCCTCGGGTGGCAAGGCCGTGTGCACCCATCGCATTCGCTCCTGGCTCATCAATGCACGCTTGAAGCAGGAGCATGCGCGCCGCGTATCACCGCCTGGCGCGCTTGCATGGGGCTGCTTACCTCCAAGTGCACCTAACCAGCACGCTGGTGAGCTTCGCAAGCGCAACTGATGTGTACTTTGAGCAGCATAGCAGCGCACGCTGGTATGGGATGTTCAAATGGACACGCGCCGCCTTGGCAGGAGCTGGCTCTGCAGCGGAACGCTGAGAGGCAGGCCACGGCCAGGCTCCCCGACAGCGTACTCCGCCGCGCGGACACAGTCTTCGAAGCGCCCGACCAGAATGCGGCCAGCTTTGAGCGCAACACGCTCACTGTCCTGTCTGCCTCTCTGCCGCGCTCCGACGACCCCCGGGTGCGACAGCGCTCCGGTGCGCTGTGGCCACCGTGCGAAGCCCTGGTGCCACACCCCAGCCCACCCACCTTCCGGCGCGGCGACCAACAGGCCTGGACCGCGCTGTGGGAGGCGCTGGCGCGAGCCTGGGGGCCGCCCGTGCCGCCGCTGCCGCCGCCCGCGCCAGCGGGCCCCACGGAGGCCTCGCACTCCGCGGCGCACCGCCTGGACCTGCACTGCCGCCGCGCGCTCGGCGCCGCTGCCGCCGCCCTGCCCGACGCGGCCGCCAAGCGCGCGGCCGGCGGCCTGCTCAACGACTGCCGGCGGGCCCTCTTGGCGCGGTGTGCGGCATGATGAGACCATGCGGGCTCTCATGGACGCTCTGTGCCTGTTTATGATTTTGCAGCTTTTTTTTTTTAGTGAACTCCAACATGGCTTGTTTATACCTGCCCCCATTTTGGCCTGCACCCGTCATGCCAAGCCTGCTGGTCCCACCTGGTGCCATCAGCAAGCTCTGGGCCAGCCGCTGCTCAGCAACTGTCGACGCGCTTCTGTGACAAGGTGGACTGTCAGTTGCACCTTAGGAGGGCCCAAACGCCCTCCATATCGCAGGCAATGCTGACGCAAATAGCAAACGCCTTATTTCTTCCCTTCTTGCCTTTAATGGCCCAGCTTTCTTGAGATGGTGCTGTTGTGTCCTCGCAGGTGCGCTGGCGGCGTAGACGGCGGAGAGCACGCTGGTGAGACTGACCAGGAGGCACATGCAGATGCACTTGCAGCAGATTTTGATGCCCAGTGCCAAGCCCTGTTGAGGAAGTACGGTGATGCCTCACTGCGACCTCCTGCTGCGCCGCCAGACTGAGTGGACGGGCTGTAACCAGGCTATTGTGTTACCGCATTACACGTGCACAGCGCAACAGACGCAACAGCGTATACGGACGCAACTGCGTATACGGAGCCATGCACACCAGCGTCCCACGCCGGCATACCCCTCGACAAGGGAGCCCAGATCTTAGCAGCAGCATGGTGCAATGCACAGCTCAGCAAACTCAGCAAACAACATGCATGGAATCATGACTCAGATGCCTGGCACACGCCCGCCCCGCCAGCGCGCCGCGCGCATCAGGCGGCGACCAGGGTGACGGTGCGGATGTCGGGGAACTTGTCCTTGATGGCCGCCTTGACGCCCATGCCGATGGGCGGCGGGCCGTCAAAGCGCACGCGGCACTCGTCGCCCTCGATGCCCAGCACCTGCGCGCCGCGCCCTGCAGACGGTCACAGGCCGACGCAGCATGCTGCCGAGGCGCCCGTGCAGCACCAGGGAGAGCGCCCCAGGAGCCAGTGGGTGTGCTGCGCATGCCAGCTGCGGGGCGCCGCCCCGGGGACGAGATGGTCAACAGCTTGCACTCACGGGCACTGCCTCACAGGCATGCCCACAGGCACTGTGTCCACACAGCCAGACAAGGTAGGTGTGCGTAGTGCTCAAGCAGAGCCTGCCGCTGTCGACGCGCGCGCGCCTGCACGGTGGCGCCGTAGGACGTGATGGCCGGGCGCAGCATGTCCAGGTGCGCGTCCACCGCGCCCGCCGTCGCCGACATGGACACAGCCTCCACCTGCTCCACGCCCGTCAGCGCGTCGCCAAACGCGGCCTGCGCGCGCCCACGCTGGCATGGACGCTCGCGCCACGCGCCAGCCGGCACGAGACTGCCAAGGCGGTCAGCGGAGAGGCGGGCGCCTCAGGCTAGCTCAGGCTAGCTCTGCAGCCAGATGCTAATCACATGATGCCAGCGTACTCGAGAATCAAGAAGAGCGTACAAAGCGCCAGACGTCTCTTTGCGGGTTGCCAGATGCCTGCTGGCTGGCGCGTGCCATGGGCGCGCCTTGAGCGCGCGCTCGATGCCCATCTTCATGGTGCCGGCCGAGGACGGGCAGGTCCCGCAGGCGCCCTGCTCCCAGCGCGCGCGGTCACGCCTTCATGCTGCTGCAAGCAAATATCCCCAGGGCCAGCACATGCGCATTCACTTCTACTTCCAGAGACGCTCCTCTGCATGGTAGGCATGAAGGTGGGGACAAGCTCATCGGGTGCGCAATGCACACACGCAGTAGCCAGGCATGCCCAGGTGCGGTCGCTTCCCTGAACAATGGCAGGGGGCGGGCTGACCTGCAGGCGCAGCATCACTGTCCCGCTGTCGATGCCCACCACCTGCGCGCCGGCCGCCTCGGCTCGCGCGCTGCGCACCAGGCATCGCGCCCCAAAGTGCCACCAGCCGTCACCTTGCTCGCACTGTGCATGCCACGAGCTGGAACCCATCGCTGGGACGTGCACGGGGCATCGGGCTCCAGGATGCGACCACTTATAATGGTAAAATAAGGAGAAGAAGAGGCGGGCTGCGACACCTCCACGTTGCCGCCGTCGGCGATCAGGTACGGCCGGACCTCATCCAGCGCCTTCTCCACCGCCTCCGGCGTCATCGCTGCGGTCGTCTCCGCCGCGTTGCCTGCCACAGGCGCAGCGCATTTGAGGCAGTGCCTAGAGCACAGCCGCATCATGCCGGATCATCGCAGTGGTCTCCGCCGCGTTGCCTGTCCGTCCGCAGCGCGTGTGAAGCAGCGCTGGTGCACAGCCGCATTATGCCCTGCCTTCCAATGCGACCAGCTGTTCGCTGAGGACGCGCGCGGCGCCTTCGCCTCGGCCGCCCCGCACAGTCACTTGGTGTGACGCCGCTCCCCAGCGCCAGGCTGCGCGAGCGAGCTTCGCACTCCCGTCGCTGCGCCGCCCCGTGGGTGCGTGCGCTCTTCAAGGAAGACATGCGAAATCTCGAGCAAGCCTGCGTAAAGGCAGTAAGGCTGCGCGAGCAAACTTCGCACTCCATGGCTGCGCCACCCCTTACTGCCTCTACGCAGGCTTGCTTGAAGATTACGCAGGCTTACTTGAAGGGCGCGCGCGCCCACGCGGCTGTGCGCACGCGCGCGCGAAGAGGGAGCCGCACAGGGACTGCCGCAGCCTATGCAGGCAGTGCCTGTCTGCAGGCGCGTGGACATGACAGAGCCATGCGCGGCGCGCGGCCGCACCAATGGAGCGGTGCACGGACGCGCGCGCGAAGGGCGTGGCGATAGGGTTCCGCGCGGCGCGCAGCTGCGCGTCCACCAGCGCGGGCGCCACCGTCTCGGACGTCTGCCCGTCGATGACGCTGCTCCAGTCGTCGCCCTCCACCGCCCTGTGCAGCGCGGTGGCGGAGCTAGTTTGCAGTGCATACATCGCCTTCAAGCATAATGTCAAGCACCATGTCAAGACAATGCAGAGCGGAGCCTGCAGCCAACCGCAAGGCGGCTGCTGCAGCCACTGACGCAGAGCTGCTTCGCTCACCACGAAGGCCAGCGCTTCTCTCGCAGTTCGGCCAGCCTACCCATGCTTTTTGATGCGCTACTTCGGGCACAGCACATTGAAAGGAGTGTGCATGACACCGTTGCACGGCTAGCCTTATGATTGCACGTACTGGCAGCATGCTAGGTGCCCTTCCTGATATAGCAAGAATTGCGAGCGGATAGCCTCTCCCCAAAGCACAATTGTCCACTGTTGCGCAAACCAGCATTTGGTCAGCCAGTGCTGCAAACTAAATTGCGCAGGTTTGATCTGAGAAGGGTAACAGGGTCACAAAATACTGGTTTTGGCACGCCCTGCAGCCGCTCCAAAGCATATGCAGGCCCTCTACACAGGCTGGTCTTAACAAGCCCTACCAGCCCTGCCCGTGCGCACCCATCGAGGCCGAGCTGGCGCTCGCGCGCGCTCGGCTCCCGCCCGCCCCGCCACTGCGCAGGACCCACCATGACAGTAGGTGCATGCAGGGGTAGGGTAGGTCTGACTACGCGCACCGTATGAGGTTGAGGCGCCGCTCGCGCGCGCTTGGCTCCTCGCCCGCCACGTCGTCGCCCAGGTTCTCGCCCATGGCCTTGCGCATCTTCAGCGCGCGGTCCTCATGCTCGTCGCGCTCCGCCGCCGACATCGCCGCCACCATTGTCGGGCCCTGCCAGCGCGCACGGCATGCCCTGCTGGCGAGGAGCCTATGCGTAGTGTACATCACACGTCCCGCACCTCTCCTCGCCGGCCACTGTAGGCGTATGCAAACCTAGGCGTATGCAAACCTAAGGGCGACAGCCAAAACTCGGCAGTCCTCCCAGAGACTTGCGCTCGACGGCAGTGCCGGGCGGCGTGGTGGTGGCATCGTCCAGTCAGATGCGCCAGCTTGCCAGGGCCGCTGCCCAAGGGCTTGGCGCGCCTCCCAGAGCTCGCGCTCGACGCCGTTGCCGGGCGGCGTGGTGCCGGCCTCGTCCAGCCAGCGCCGCGCCTGCTCGTTCAGGTGCCCGCGGCTGGCCATAGCGCGGTTGGCAAACACCATGGCGCGCACCAGCGCGCACCGCTCATCGCCGACCCGCTCCCGGTGCGCCTGCGCACGTGCGCGCGGCGGCCTGTTCGGCTATCTGCTGACGGTTGCCTGGTGAGATTTTGGCTGAAATGGGAGGCTACCATCAAAGTCGTTGACACAGATAGCTCAGCACTTACTCGGAGTGGGCAAACTCGCGCACCGACCTGACCAGCACACGGCTACGTGTGTCATGGCGCCTTGCCAGCTGCGGAGAGGCTGTGCTGTTTGGTTGGACACAGAGCGGCGGAACTGCAGGGGAAAGGGTGCGGGGGCACCTTGATGGCGAGCACAATGCTGCGCGCGTAGCCGACATACTGCAGGCTGCGCCGCGCGTCGTAGAGCGCATACACGCCGGTCAAGCGCTCGCCTTCCCGCCGCGCGACAAAGCTGTCCAGGTCCACGAGCGTCGCGCCGTCATCCTCTCCCTGCAGACGAACATGCCTGTGTTCAGTGTGCGTGTTCCTGCAGCACGCCGAGCGTGAGCCGCACAGGCGTTCGCCCTGTCGCCAGGCGTCCAAGCTGTCCAGGCACGTCAACCATGCTCTGCAACAATTGCCTACCGCCATGTCCCTGCTCAAGGCGCAGCTCCTTACAGGAGCATGCAGAGCTTCAGTGCAGTGCAACCGTCCTCTGACTAAACGCGCTGTAAAACAGGTGGGAGAAGCTGCAGCACACCAGGCAAGCAGCGTTGCCAGGCAGAGGCGCGCGCCTCTTTCAGCGTGTATCGCTGCTCCGCATCATCGTGCACGTCCGCGCCGCGCTCCCCATACAGGAAGCCGTGCAGGCCCTTGTGCCCCTCTGGCACGGCGCTGTCCGTCACAACCGCTGAGCACACACCCACGGTGCACCTTGCGCGGTGCCGCACAGGTGCGTGTATGAGCGCTGGCCGGCTGCGCGGACAGGGGTCGTGAGAACAGCTGGCTTGCAGGACGACCCGCTGTCCCAGCAAGGTGCCCGACATCCTGCCCAACACACGCTCTTTCAAGCTCCAAGCCACAACGCAAACCGGCTTCGTGCGGTAGAGCAGATATGGAGCCTATCTAGTTGCAAGAACCTGATTCTAAAGTCATCTTGACTTGAGCAAACTTTGCTTAGCAAAGCCTTGTTCCATGCCTGAAAGTCCCGTTGCGCCTGCCACAAACTGAATATGGCCAGCCACATACCCCTGCATCTGGAGAGCGCACTGCAGCACCCTATCTAGCATGCGCAGGAAGCGAAGGTCTGTACTAATGTGACCACTGAAGCATTACAGGACGAGCACTGCCCCTGTGAGCCAACCTGCTAGACATGCCAATACAACATTAGTGACTTTACGACCAAACCAACAACCTATATATTGCACCCAATGCATGGTGTACGCCTAGCTCCTAGAACGGACCAAAACTGTTTTCTTCTACACCAAAACTGGCCTCCTAGCAGCCACGCCTGACAAGTTCGAGCACCCCCTAACACTAGCATGCATGTTATAACAAGGCCATGCGCCTAGTGCATTGACCTCTACAGTCTGGCAGGTGCAAAACCCTCATGCAACAAACCCAGACCACCTAACAAACAGTGCTGCCGCCAGAGCCCCACCGACATCGCACCTGTCTGAGTAGCACGGCTGATCGGAAAATCATGCCCGCCTAAGCACACTGTCTTGGCACAGCGCTGAGCCCGCCCGCAACCTGTGTCGCAGCTGGTCAAGGGCCAGGCATACAGGCGCCTGTGCCCAAGCAAGGGGCACAAGCGCCTCCAGGCATGCACTCTGGCGCTGGGGCCCGCCCACAGACGTTCTGGCCGCGGCGCGTCTCATCGCTCCCCTAAACATGAACACCGTGACGAGGGCGAGACTGGCGTCGACACGCGCGCCCGAGTCGCCCGCGGCGGGGCTCACAGCTTGGCCATGGGCGGCTCGTGCAGGCGCTCGTAGGCGGGCAGCGTGAGGAAGGGCGCGAGCGTCGTGCTGGTGCTGAACTCGCGGAACAGGCGGATGGCCTCCGGGAAGTGGCCGCGGCCCCAGCGCTCGGCGCCCAGCCGGCCCTTCAGGCGGCCCATCTCCTCGTCCAGCATGCGGTGGAACGCGCCCTCGGTCAGCACCTGGCCGCCGTCCAGCTTCGCCTGGTGGCGCAGCCACTGCCACACCTGCGCGCGGCGCGCCATGCTGCATGTCAGCCCTCATGTGGCTTTGATACGTGCGCACGATACCTGCACTAACATTGCAGGAGTGCAACAGACATGGACAGACGCTCTGACGCAATGCGCAGACCCCTTTGGGATCAGGGTGCCGCCGAGGCGCATAGGCATGCACTCAATCTAAGAGTGCATGGCCCAGCCCCCCATCGTACGAGACTACACTGTGAAGTCCTTGCTTGATGACAGCGCGCTGCACATCTCAAACGGCAGCGAGCAAGCCCGGGGGTCGCACGCCTGCGTGCGGCAGATCTCCGCGGTTGCGGCGTCCTCCATCAGGTTGTACAGCGGCACGCAGCCCAGGCCGCCCAGCCAGGCCTCCAGGTACTGCACGCCCACCACGCAGTTGTGCCGCAGGCATGCCTCGGTGCGCGGCCCGCGCGGCACGCTCAGCAGGTCCGCCTCGCCCACCTGCACGTGCCCAGCGCTCTCATCGTCCCACGCCGGCATTGGGACGTCTCTGCGTTGGCACTGCCATTCATGTGCTTTGATGAGATTAATGAGTGCGTGCTGGTGTGGAGCACCTCGTGCAGCGGTGGCTGCAACCTTTGACAGGCACTGAATAAGAAAGTCAGAAACACGCAGTGTCACTCGCAGGGTGCAGCTGCAGAGGCACACACTACAAACTATGAGACAAGACGCATCTGCATTGTGAGCGCCTGCGCAGCATGTCATGGCGCCAGACATTTGCTTCGAGGGTGGGGGTCACCTGCACATCGTCGCGCGCTTTGCCGATCTGGTTGGGCGCCGGCATGCCCTGGTTGAACACCTCCAGCGCGACCGCAACCAGCGCCGGGTGCGCGACCCACGTGCCGTCATGGCCGTCGCGCACCTCGCGCTGCTTGTCCGCGCGCACCTGCGGCCGACCCAACACCCTGTGTGTGAGCTGTAGCAAGCTTCATAATTAATAGCTTTAGCACTTGAGCAAATGCATCCGACGTTGGCATTTTGAGCAAACGCATCCTACAATGGCATTCTGAGTAAACGCATCTAAGCGACAACCTGCCTTATTGGACACCCTGTGGGAGCTATACCACGCGCCAAAAGGCCCGCTTGTGCATATGAGAAGTCGCGTGTCATCCACAGCCTGCCCCAATGGCAGGCCCGCCCACCTTGACCAGCGCAGCCTCGTTGGCCTGCGGGTCGTTCTTGATGGGGATCTGCGCGGCCATGCCGCCCATGGCGTGCACGCCCCGCCGGTGGCACGTCTTGATGAGCAGCAGGCTGTACGATCGCATGCACGGCTGCTCCATTGTGATCACGCCCCTGCATCAGCCCCCGTTCCGCGCGCTGAACGTCAACGTCCTTGCAGCCCTGACGGAAAAGCAGATTGCATGCCCACCCAAGGCACAGGCACAGTCACAAGCGAGGTATGCAACGTGTCCAAGTCACTCAGCAAGTCCTTGCATACCCAAAGCTGACAGCTCGACCGCAAGCAATCTTTGTTTAACGGCAGCAAGTGACACACCCAATTCGTGTCACAGCACGCATGTGCTGACATACTACACAAACAAACAGAGTAAGGTGGCATGCGCAGGAAGCACACAAGCATGCCAAGCCTGCGTCAAGCAGACCGAGGCGCGGCGCACACCGGTCGGGCATGACCCACGCGGGGTCCTCGCGCAGCGTCTTGATGTAAGAAAAGATCATGTCCCAGCGCCCGCAGTTGAGCCCTGCAGAGTGCTCGCGCAGCTCATACAGAATCTCGTCCATCTCGAACGCCGCCGGCAGCGTCTCAATCAGCACCGTCGCCTGCGCGAGGTGCACACCCCCCTCCTCGTGACACTGCATCATGCATGCCACCAGCCTTGGTGCACCCTTGCTTGGGAGCACTGGGTGAGACAGTGCTGCGCGTTCGCCCCGCTCCGCAAACACTACATGCAGCGGTTTGGCAGGAGGGAGAACGTGCGCGCCTTGATGGTGCCGCGCGGGACGCCCAGCATCTGCTGCGCGTCCAGGAACACCGCATTCCACAGGCGCGCCTCCAGGTGGCTCTGCATCTTGGGCAGGTAGAAGTAGGGCCCCGAGCCGCGCCGCAGCAGCTCGCGCGCGTTGTGGAAGAAGTAGAGGCCAAAGTCGAACAGCGCGCCGGGCACCGGCTTGCCGTCCACCTCCACGTGCTTCTCGGGCAGGTGCCAGCCGCGCGGGCGGACCATCAGCGTGGCGGTCTGCGCGGGCGCCGGCGCCTGAGTGCGGGGTATGCGGCCAGGCAGACAGCAACTTGGCTGCATTCTGCGCCGGCACTGGCGCTTGGGTGCGGGGTAGGCAGCCAGGCACACAGGGACATGGCTGCACGAGCGCAAGCGCTGCACTTCCACGTACTTCAGGCTCTTGCATGTGCCCCCTGGGACCTGCATTCCACGGAACACCCAGCTGCTGTTACCGCAGGCAGGTGTCCACCTTGCTCTTCAGCTCGTACGACTTGCCGGACTTGGGGTCAGAGAAGCTGATGGTGCGCCGCACGGCGTCCCGCAGGTTGCGCTGGCCGTCGATCTGGTTGTGCCTGAAGCGAGGGTCCAAGCTCAGTGCCAGCTTGCTTGAGTGCAGCTTATGGTCATACACAACAGGAAGGGACGAGCGCACCAGGTGGGGGCGTTGGAGTCCTCAAAGTCCGCCATAAACACGCTGCTCCCAGAGTTGAGCTGCCGCCCGCACAGCAAGCAGAGTCAGAGAGGTGTCAGCGTAGCAGCCTGCCCGGCCAGCAGCCCTGCCTCAATAGTGGTAGCAAGCAGCACACCGCATTGATGACCATCTTCCTGTCTACCGGCCCAGTGATTTCCACGCGCCGGTCGAGCAGGTCCTTTGGCAGCGGGGCCACCTGCAGCACAAGCTCGGGCTGTCAAACTTTACATTCTTGTCTGTTAGCCGCTTGAGTGCAGAGGCACTGGGCGCTGCGTGCCTTGTAGCCGCTGGCGCGCACGTGCGCGGTCTCCGGCAGGAAGCGCGGCTTCCCGCCGGCGTCATAGCGCGCCTGCACCTCCTCGCGCCGCCGCAGCAGCTCCTCCAGGCGCGGCCGGTGGCTCCGCGTCAGCTCTGCCAGGAACGCGAGCGCGTCATCCGTCAGGATCACCTGGTCGCGCGCTGCCAGCACCCGCGCTGCCATTTCGACCCTTTCTGCTTTCCTGCTGTGATCTTTGGCTGTGACCTTTAGCGGGACAAAGAGCAAAGTGTGACTGCGGCCAGCGATGCTGACTAGACTGGGGTTTAGCACTGCGTCACGAGGGAGGAAAGAACGAGCTTGTTCACTTCCCGTGCTTTCCTGCGTCCTCCCTCGGACAAGCTTGTTGTGCAGCCGTCTCCAAAGCCGATAGGTGCGGTGGGGGCTGGTTTGAAAGCTGGTTATGCTGAGTGCCGTTTTTGCCACCTTGGGCTGCCTGTTGAGCTGCCTGCGTCGTTGGCAGTGATGAAGAACCCAAAATACTTGTCTGCGCTGCACAAGCTAGGCTGTTCTCAAGCAGAGAGTTCCTGCAAACGGGCGGCTGCACGCGTAGGCGCGATGACGAGCAACGGCACCGCCAACGGCCACGCGGACACTGTCAAGGCGCCAGCCTGCAGCGACCCGCAGCGCTACGCCGGCGTCACGCGGCCGTACACTGTAAGCGCCTGCGCCGCTTGCCTGGCACCTTAGTCAGAGGTTCCTTTTCTGCGCCTGACACACCCTGCGCTCTCGACAGGAGGCTGAGGTGGAGCGCCTGCGCGGCTCTATCAAGATTGAGCACACGCTGGCCGCACGCGGCGCAAACAAGCTGTGGGAGCTGATGCACAGCGAGCCGTACGTGCCCGCGCTCGGCGCGCTGACCGGCGGCCAGGCCGTCCAGTCTGTGCGCGCGGGGCTGAAGGCGATCTACATCTCAGGCTGGTGCGCCTGCCTGCGCACCTGCTGTGCTGCTGGCAGTTGGACACTGGTTCTGTGTAATAGTTCGCTGCGCTGTGGTGCTGACGCCGCGTTGTGCCTGGTGCGCAGGCAGGTGAGCTCGGCAGCGTGCCACCTGACGTGGCACCCAGCCCACCTTTGACTTTTTCGCTGGCTGCTTGCATGTCCATGCTGTTGCTGTTTGCAACGCCAGGCCTTGCTGCTTATGTGGCTGCGGCATGCTGCGGTCATGCAAGTGTGCAAGCACAGCAAGCTTGGGCTGCCAGGTGGCGGGCGACGCCAACACGGCGGGCCACGTGTACCCAGACCAGAGCCTGTACCCGTGCAACAGCGTGCCGGTGCTCGTCGAGCGCATCAACAATGCGCTGCAGCGCGCTGACCAGGTGCGCGCCTGTTGCCCTCGAGCTCTGCAGCCTGCAGGCGTGTCACAGACCTGCGTGGGAAGCTCGGGCTGTTGCCTTTGCATTGTGGCACTCTGCGAGTTTGCTTTTGAGTCTGCATTGCCTGCATCGTGTTGCAGGGCAGACGTTTGTGATGGAGTCCTTGTGGCATTTGCTGTGGTGACATTAAGGCAAGTGAGCAAGGTTGTCACGTTGGGAGGTTGTACTCACAAACAGCGCCCGTCCGCGCGCCAGATCGAGCACGCGGAGGGCGGCGCCAAGCGCGACTGGTATGCGCCGATCGTGGCCGACGCGGAGGCCGGCTTCGGCGGGCCGCTGAACTGCTTCGAGATGATGAAGGCCATGATCAAGGCGGGCGCGGCGGGCGTGCACTTCGAGGACCAGCTGTCCTCGGAGAAGAAGTGCGGCCACCTGGGCGGCAAGGTGCGCGGTCTGGCTGGAGGGGGGCGCGTGCCTGTGTGGGCTGCAGCCTGGGGGTTACGGGACAGCATGGCAGGTCATGTGTAGAGAGCCACCCTGAGAGCTGCTCAGCAACGGCATGCATAGACGTAATTGCATGCACTATCATTGCAAAGTGCATGCATGAGGAAGCGCACGAGTCAAGGCATGTGTCATGCGGGCGTTGCTGGCATGCTGCGCTCCAGCTCGCTCCCCTGCCGTTGAGCGCTGCAGCGCCGCGCAGGTGCTGCTGCCGGCCAGCCAGTTCATCCGCGCGCTCGTGGCCGCGCGCCTGGCCGCCGACGTGTGCGGCGTGCCGACCGTGGTCGTCGCGCGCACCGACGCGCACAGCGCCAGCCTGCTCACCTCCGACATCGACGAGCTGGACCGGCCCTTCCTGACCGGCAAGCGCACGCCGGAGGGCTTCTTCGGCTACCAGCACGGCATCAAGGCGCGCCGCCCGCGCCCGCGCTCCCAGGCCTGACATGATGTCTCCTTTCATGACATGAGGTCTCCTTCCATGCGCGTGCTCTTGCTCAGACCGTGTGTGTGAGGCCTGTTTGTGTGCCGCTGGCGCACTCACTGTGAGCAGGCGCCATAGCGTTGTTGTCAGTGTGATTCCTGCCAGTATGCACTGTCGTCTCTTTGATGTCCCTGCATCACCCGGTGTGCAGCTCGCGCGCATTGCGTTCCAATCCAATCAACTCAATCCATTATATTCATGTCATCCATCAAATTCACTTACACAAAGCAAATATACTTTGCGCAGGCGTCCATCGCGCGCGGCCTGGCGTACGCGCCGTACGCGGACATGCTCTGGATGGAGACTTCCACGCCCGACCTGGGCGAGGCGCAGGAGTTTGCCGACGCGGTCCACGCCAAGTTCCCGGGCAAGCTGCTCGCGTACAACTGCTCGCCGTCCTTCAACTGGAAGAGCCACCTGGACGACGCCACGATCGCCGAGTTCCAGGCGCGCGCTGCGGCCCCTGGCGGGCGGCGGCGGGTCCAGCTGTGTCCCTCGCTTGCTGGCAAGCTGGGCGTGCTCCTTCCGACGGGCAGGCGCTTGTGGGGCTGCTCATCAGTGCCACAGGCGCGGGGCCAGCGCGTCTGGACCTCCAACCAAGTAAAAGCAAATTCAGATGCTGCAGGGACGGGCCTTGCCTTCTCCGCGTCACGCCCCTGCGGCCAGCGCCCTGGATGGCAATCTCGCGGGCTGCCGAGCCTGGCGAGGGCCGGGCGGTGGCTGACGCTGCCGCGCGCGGCCGCAGGCGCGCCTGGGCGAGATGGGCTACAAATTTCAGTTCGTCACGCTGGCCGGCTTCCACAGCCTGAACCACGGCATGTTCCAGCTGGCGGCCGCGTACCGCAAGCGCGGCATGGCCGCGTACGCGGAGCTGCAGACGGCCGAGTTCGGCTCCGAGGCCGGCGGCTACACCGCCACCAAGCACCAGCGCGAGGCGCGCGCGAGAGCACTTTTATTGCGTACCGCGCTGGGCCGCAAGCACTAGTATTGGGTGTCACAGGCCTCTGTTCATGGGCTCACAGTGCCTTGTTCTGCATCTTTTTGGCAGTGTCGTTGGAGTGGGCTCACTGGACGTTGGAATGCAGGGGTGCACTGGTGGAGCCAGCCTAACGCATCACTGCATGCTTGCATTGCTACATGCAGACACCAGGACTGTTGGCCCAACCTAACGAGCGCTTGCATGTCTGCTTAGGATGTCGTGCGCTGACGTGCGCACCCGCGATGCAGGTGGGCACCGGGTACTTTGACGCGGTCAGCACCGTGGTCACCTCGGGCGCGTCGTCTACCCTCGCGCTGGTCGGCTCCACCGAGAAGGCGCAGTTCTGAGCGCTGCCTCTCGCGCCAACAGATGTTGCAACCGCCTGGGGCGCTTACGTGCGCCGCGCTGCAAACAGCAACGCAAGAGTCTGCTGCTGAGCCAGGCGCTCTGGGGGCGTGTGCTCTAGGCGCATGCGCCCCATAATTTTGTACTCAGCGCTTTAGCGTGTTAGGTCTAGGTGTGTCCATTAGGGTTGCAGCAGCACTTACGCTTTATAACTTGAGGCAGTTTTGGTGGTGGTTTTGGTTAGGCATCACTTGCTCTTAGCGAATCGGGGCTATCATGCAGCTTCCTTAGGATAGGGTTTTGGTCAGCTTGAAGACGAGTGCTGCCAGGCAGTCCTCGTCGGTCAGCCGCGCTTGGTCAGTTCAAAGCTGCGTTATGCTGCAGCCCTGTGCGCCTAGCTTTGTGCTGCAGCCCTGAGTGCCCGGCTTTTGGCTGGGGGCGCTGTTTGTCTCTACAACTCTGAAGCGTAAGTAAGGGGTGGGATTGGCAGTATGTTAGCGGTCATCACATTAGGGCTCCGTTTGGTGCGCGGCTTAGATGCTGCATAGGACTATAGAGCTTGTTGGGGCTGGCTCACTACGGTATGAGGCAGGTTGGCCGTATGTCTTATAGTGCGCTCTGTACAGCATGGCTGAAGGCCTACACATGCACCTTGGTTAGGCTTGTAGTCTCGACGCATATCAAAGATTGCAGCCGCCATTGTTCAACTGTGACACACTGTTCACACACTGTTCACACAAGTATTTGCAGTTCGGCTACTTCGGATGTGCCTAGCACAGACGGGACTGGAAGGACCATGAGAACTGACAGACAATGCTTCAACTTCACGTGCAAACCAGCACACGCAAATTCAGCACACTCCAGGGCCCCGCACAGCTATGTGACGCCTCTGCACACAGCCAGCGACCGCACGTGCTGCAGGAGCGCCTCGCGCATGGCGCCCGCCGCCGCTTTGCAGCCCTGCAGCGCCAGCGTGGTCACAGCCTCCAGCGTCTCCACAGACGCTTTGGCATCCGCCTGCAGGACCCGCCGTACTGATTAGGCAGAGCACAACGGAGAGCATACGCTGCTCGGCTTGTGGCCTGCTTCGCGTGCATGTGCGCGCAGCACCGGATGCCCTTGTGGCTACAGAGGCTGCGCCCACGCTGCCACCAGTGGGTTTTGCATGCGCTCTTGCGACGGTGGTACGCACAGACTGCTTGACCGCTCCTCAGGCTGCAACCTTGCACATACTGGCGCCGTGCGCGGCAGACTCTAGCACTGTGTCCATTCCTGCGCATAGCATGCGCGCCCACACCAGCAGAGGTATGGCACACAGTCCCAGCGCAGCGGCGTCCTCTGTTCACCCTGTGCCTTGCATCTGTGCTCGTTCTGACACAGGATCGTGCCGTCACACGTACGGGGCAATGCGGCGAAGCGCATGAGGCGGCTGAAGGCAGGCCTCCGGCTCGCTACCATGCCAGCTTCTGCCAGGCAGGGGCACGCCTGCAGGGCGCGCGGCTGGGGCGGGGGTGGGCGAGAGGGCCGCGCGCCTGCAGCAGCACGATGCGGTCAAGCGCGGGGTGCAGCGCGGCGCAGACCTCCAGGCCGCCGCCGGTGGCCTCCAGGTGGTTCAGGTCCAGCAGCGGCGTGGACTCGAGGTGCCCCGCCGCGCACGCCGCCACCAGGTCATGCACCGGTATGCCTGCGCGGCGCAGGCGTGAGCACTTGCGCAGGAAGTGCGCTGCGATCAGGGACGCCTACAGGCGGTCGTGCGAGCGTTGTCAGCATGGTTGAAACAGCACTGAACGCCTTAACACGCAGCAGTGATAGGGGCACTGGCTGTTTAGCTGGGAGTAGTACACAACGCAAGTGTGCACTGCTTTGGCGACGTGTCACAGCCTAGTCCAGCAGTACATGATGCCAGTATATGAAGAGATGCGGCTGAAGTAAGTAAACAAAGGAGCCAGGGCGCGCCCGCGTCAGCGACGGCAAGCATCGCCGCATTGATGCAGGCCGCGGCCACGCCGCCGTCCGCGAACAGCACCTGGATGCAGACCTCTATCTGCGCGCGCGGCAGCAGCTCCAGCAGGACCGTCTGCTCCAGCGCGCCGCGCACGAGCGCCGCCAGCTCGGCGCTCTTGCGGCTGCGCCCCTTGCGTCGCCGCTGCTGCCCTGCGCGGCGCGCCGTGTGAGGCCTTTGCTCAGCTGGCATGAGCAAGCTAGCTGCAAAAAATACACCGGGAGCTGGCATGAGCAAGCTAGCTGCAAAAATACACCGGGTGCTCAACGGAGGTGCTCACCGCTCCAGAACTATATCCAAAGATGCCTGGCACTACCTAGTGCATGATGGGCAGCCTGGACGTGCACCAAGGCAGTGCAGGCCCGGAGCTGCCTCGGCAAGCTGGTCGGCAGCAGAGAGGGCAGGCGCGCCTGTGCTGAAGGCCGCCTGCGCACACTCGCACTTAATCTGCGCCCTGTCAGACAGGGCCTGGCTGCGTATGTCGGCCGCGCGCGGGCCAAACACCCCGGCCAAGACCTGTTGCGCGCAAACGAGCGTCGGTGTACACCAGCCACTCACATCAGGCAAAACAAGTATGCGTATAAGTACTTGAGGCACAACAAGTACACTGGCATGCCTTGGTGTTTCCAGCCTGGAACAGGGCGGAGCCGTCGCAGGCGCCGAGCACGCCGAACTTGCACTGCAGCGCGCGCAGCTCCTGCGGGCGGCGCCCGTCCACACGCAGGCCCTCTGGGCTCACAAACTCCATCTCACCTTATGCTCGAGCGCAATAAAAGCGCCATTTGCTTTTCCCTCTACCCGGGCATTTTCCCAGGGTATTCCGCTTTAGCACACTGGAAAAGATAAGGTGGGCCATTGCATAGTGTATGATCGCGTAGCGTGTGCCACACCAGGAGAAGGATGGCGCCGCTTATGATGCAGATGCGAGGGGCAGGCAGGCCATGCCTATGCACAGCTGCCCCGTCTGGCAGGAGAGCGCCCAGGTGAACACAAACTGCTGTCGAGACTAGACCTCGGCGCACTATTTATAATCTCGTGTAATATCTGGGTTTACTTGGAGGTCAGTGCGACGGCAGCAAGCCAGCTGCTCATACCTTATGTCGCGCGTCCAACCAGCTGCATGCTGCACACTTACTCAAACAATAGCTGGGACTATAAGCGCAGCCCTGGGGAACTGTCGCTGAACCACTCCGCACTTGTTGAAGCGCAGGCGGTTGCATGCGGCGGCAGAGGGCGCGGCTGCAGCCCCACCAGCAGAGGCGCCCAAGAAGGTGTGTTCACCGCACTCGCTGTGTTTGTGTTGGCGAGACGGGCATATGCTCGTGGGGCGTGAGGCGTTGCTGCGCTCGCAGGAGCGCCGGGCGTCTCCGCTTGAGGCGGGCGGCACGCTGAAGGGCGCCGACGCGGCCGGGAAGGTGAGCACGCGTTTGTGAAGCCACGCATAGGACCCCTTTGCTTTGCGGCTGCACGCTTCGCTACATATCACTCGTGCCCACCAATATATGGCACCGGTGGGCCCTTGTGCGGGGCCCCACCGCGTTGGGCCGAGGTGCGTGTTGGCGACCAGGGCGTCAAAGCTGCGCAGCGCTGACATAGCGCTCACAGACAGGTCGCAGCGAGCGAGCTCCGCGGCGCTGCAGTGTGCGCAGGCAGGCTCAGCCGGGCCAGGTAGCGTGCTGCCACCCACGGCCGTGTGTCCGGCCGCGCGCGCAGGACGCGGGCGTGGTGGCCAAGAGCGCGGTGCTGGGCTCGGCGGCGGCGGACAAGGTGCTGCAGCTGGAGGACGGCCGCTTTGTGGACTACCGGTGGACCGACGGCCGCTGGGACCTGGCCAAGTTTGCCAGCGGCGCCGGCGGCAAGATGGACTGGGAGGCCTGGAACAAGGCGCGCGCTGGGCTGTAGGGTTAGGGTAGCCTAGCCTGGAGCAAGGCGCGCGGGGGGGCCGCTGCCGGGGCTGCCCGGGAAGCTGAGGGAGGAGGGCGGTGGGGGAGGCCGTCGGCAGTGTGAGCTCGCGGTGTGCCTTGGTCTGCAGAATCTGCATGGTGAGTGGTCTGCCAGGCACATGCCTAGCTTTCAGCTCTGGTAAAAACTCTGTCAGGTGCAGCATCGCTCCCAACAGTGGGACTCATTCGTGAACCTCTCTGATTCAGTTTGCCTGCCAGTAGTGGGAAGGCAGCCTGCTCTTCACTGTGCGCAGGGTCTGCGCGAGCTGTTTAGGGAGCGCTTCTGCATGAAGGGTGGGTTTGCACAGGTGCGGATGCCCCGGTCACATGCGCGCGTGGACATGCGCGCACGCGCGCGCAGGTCATTGACGCGGAGATGGCGCGGCGCAAGCTCCTGGAGGAGAGCCCCATCCCCAGCACCAACGAGGAGCCCGTGTTCTTCGATACGGCCGAGATCCCGTGGTGGGCGTGGGTGCGGCGCTTCCACCTGCCGGAGGCGCGGCCCCGCCCTGCGCCACAGGTTACGCTGTGGGCAGCTCGCATGTGTTGCTCGTAATGTTCGTTGCAACGTGCTTGCGCGTAAGGCACCCGTCTCCATGCCTGTGGCGCCCTCGCTCGTGGCTGGGACCGCCCGGCGGGCTGCGCAAGGCGCGTTAGGCTTCGACGGCAAAGGGCCAGCGCGCACCCGCGCATGGCCGCCCCGCGCCTCGGCCTGCGGCGGGCTGACGGGCGCGGCCCTGACCTTACCCTACGTCCCACCCAGGCGGAGAAGCTGTCAGCGTGTTGATGGACGCTGTCCCCTAACCCTACCCTGTGCCATACCCAGGCGGAGAAGCTGAACGGGCGCGCGGCCATGATGGGCTACGTGCTGGCCTACGGCGTGGACCGCCTGACCGGCGCCGGCATCGCCGACCAGCAAGACAGCTTCCTGGGCAAGCTGGCGCTGCACGCGGTCGTGTTCGCCATCCTCATCTTCCGCACCAGCGCCACCATCCCCATCTACAAGAACCTGCTGGACGAGGCCACCTTCTACGACCGCCAGTGGGCCGCCACATGGGAGGGCCAGCCGCGGCCGTCCGAGACGGAGAAGGCCTGAGCGCCTGCTGAACGAGGGCACGCTCTACGACCGCCAGTGGGCGGCCACGTGGGCGGGCCAGCCGCGGCCGTCCGGGACGGAGAAGGCCTGAGCGGCACGGCGGGTGCCGCCGCTGGACGGGCAAAACTATGGGTCGTCAGCGCTGTTGAGGGGTCGGCGCTGCGTGGCGAGTGGCTGCAGGGCGGGGAGCCGGCCCAGCCTGCGGCGGCGCCCGGGCTTGGCAGGCAAGAACCGTGTGCGGGTCGGAGCGCGTAGCAGAGCGCGTCAGCGCTGCGGCGGCCTGGGGTCACAAGCGCTGCAAGCAGGTTATGGCGCCTGGGGGTAGCCATCGTTGGGGGTGGTTCCTGTGCGGGCCGTAGACTGCTGAATGTTGTCAGGTTCTTGTCAGCTGTCTGCATTTGAGGCTCACGGTGCCTGGGAGGTGCCAGTGAATTAACAGCTTTGAAGGGTGTGCGTCTCAGAAATAGTGGTAAGCAATATGACAGCACAACAGCATCATCACTGGCATCCACACATTCCCACACATTCTGAATCATAATCTGAGCTGGAGCGCACGTGCACATGGCAAGACTTTAGGGATTACGATGCCTGGGGTGTCGCTGTACAGCGCGCGCAAACTGCACGGTACGACAAGGCCTGTCCGTCGCTTTCGCAAGGAGCCCGCTCACAACTGTCCAACTTTCCACACAGGGTGATAAGGCTACTCCAGACCATCTTAGCTGAGCGGGCACGGGCGTGCTGCTGCAGCACTGCCACCTGGTGCGCATTTGCAGAGGCAGTCTGTCACCATAGCCTCGTACCGCTCGGGTACAATCCTGGGAAGTACACTCATGCCTGACACCTGCGCACCCTCCCACAGGCCGCGCTGCACAAGCAGCATTTGGTCCTGCGCCCGGCGCGCTCGCCAGCTGAGCGTGCAGGAGGGCGGGCATGGCCCAGACCGCCCGCCGCAAGGCGCAGCAGCGCCCGCCGCCGCCTGCGCGCGGCTCCTCCGCGCGCGGCCTGTTCGCGCACGCCGCCGGCCCCGCCCGGCTCGTGCTGCTGGCCATGCTGGCCGGCGCGCTGCTGGGCGGCTGCGGGCTCGTGGTGACACTCGCCGTGCATGCGTCCGCTGCCGCCGCGGGGCGCCCGGCCGGGCCGGGCGCGCGCGGCGCGCTGCTGCCGGGCGCGCAGCCGCGGCGAGCCGCTGCAGAAGACGCGCCAGGCGGCGCGGCGTCGGCGGCCGCGGCGGGGCACCCGTCGGGCCCACCGGGCAGCCGCGGCGTGCAGGCAGGGCGGCGAGCAGAGCGAGCAGAGGCCAGCATCGCAGCGGGCGCTGGTGCGGCGGCGACGGAGCTGGGGCTGCCAGCAAACAGGGCGCAGGCGCTGCTGCCTGCAGCCCGCTTGGAAGAGTCGGAGGTGGAGGTTGAGCATGGCGCGACAGAGGCCGCTGGCGCGGCAAGCGCAGCCGAGCCCGGGGGGCTGCCGGCGAACCGGGCGCAGGCGCTGCTGCAGCCCGCGGCCGTGCGCGCGGCGGGCGCGGGCGCGGCCGGGCGCGCAGAGGTGCCCGACAGCCACGCGCGGCCGGTGGGGCGCGCGCGCGCGGCGGCCAAGCGCGCGGCCAGCGCGCAGGCCACGGGGGGCGCCGCCGGGGCCCGGCGCGGCGCACAGCGGAGGTCGGGCGCGTACGTCGCGCTGTGCGCGATCATGAAGGACCAGAACGCGGACGTGCGCGAGTGGGTGGCGCACCATGCCGGCCTGGGCGTCGGCAAGATCTACATCACGGACTCCGGCTCCGCGCGGCCGCTGGGGCGCGAGATCGCCGACTACATCGCGTCCGGCCTCGTCGACTACTTCTACAGGCGCGCGGCTGTGTCCGGCTGGGGAGCGCGCGCGAGTAGTGTCATCACATTGCCCTGGCCTGCCAGGAATCAAGAGCGCCAGACAGGGGCTCCTGAGGCTATGGCGCGCCCCTTCCTTTGCGCAAAAGCGCCGCGGCAGTGCGCCTGCATAGGCAAGGTCATGGCCACGCGCGGTCAGCAGGAACAAGCCGTGACTCGCAGCTGCTTCATATTAATCGCTGTGATGCAGGACCGCATGCTTGCCGTCTGGGGACAGGCGGCACTCACGCAGGGCTCAAACCGCTGAGTGCGCTGTTCCCATCGCCCCCGCAGCGACAACCTGGTGGAGACGACCGAGTACCCGCAGCTGTACGTCTACGACGTCTGCCTGGAGCGCTTTGGCGGCCGGCACGAGTGGATGGGCTTCATCGACGCGGACGAGTTCCTGGTGCTCACGGGCGGCGCGCTGTCGCTGCCAGAGCTCCTGCGCGGGCGCGCGCCCGGCCGCGAGCGACATCTTGTTGCTGGCATTATATAATGGTGTCGCGTAGCTCTGTGTGGTGGGGTGTCAGGCCAGGAGACCGTGTGTTGTGCACGCTGCGTGTCAGCCTTGGATGGCGTGCGTTGCAGCTGGTGCCGCGCTCGTGTGCCGCCTGCGAACTCGGTCGCAGCTGACGGACCGAGTCAGCACAGCTGCTCGCCATTCCCGTCCACCATACATGAATTGCCGTGCGTAACCGCTGGCGCGTGATGCAGGTACGAGGACTTTGCTGCGCTGGGCGTGAACATGCGCACGTTCGGCTCATCCGGCCACCTGCGGCGACCGGAGGGCAGCACGCTGCACAACTATGTCAAGTGCGTGCCCTGCCACAAGCTGAGCCGTGGCGCTCTGCTGTCCTGAGGAGTCGGGGCGGAGGCGATGAGCATGCGTGTGCGCCGCAGTGCAGTGGAAAGTTGCTGCCATTGAGCATGCATGATGCAATGGCTCATGTGAGTACTCAGCTCCAAGCTGCGTGTGGCATCCCAAGCCTTGACTTCCAAGCACACAGCCATGAGGTAAAGGGCATGCCGCGTTGCGCAGGTGCACCGACGGCGACGACGAGCACACGCGCCACATCAAGACAATCGCGCGCACGCGCGGCGGGCGCGTGCTGAGCGCGCTGACGCCGCACAGCTTCGAGTACGCGGAGGGCGCGTTCGCCGTCAACGAGCGCCGCGAGCCCATCGACGACTACCTGACAGACGAGTGCGCGCCTCCGCATACCCGCTGCAGGCGTCAGAGGGCAACACTAGGAAGGCATACTGGAGAAATCTAGCATGGCATGCAGGCCATGCATGGAAGCAACAAGTTGCTCTGCAGGGTGTTTGTGCGCGCCAGAGAGCCTTGCAACACGCTTGCATACACAGGCGGCGGGCGGCAGGCGCGCCCCTGCAGCAGCGCTCTGACTGAGAGCCTCTAAGTGTGGGTGCAACACGCAGGGCGTCGTGGGACGAGATCGTGCTCAACCACTACGTGCTCAAGTCGCGGGAGGAGTTCCGGGCCAAGGTGGCGCGCAGCAACGGCATGAACGACCCCAAGCCCAGCTCATACTTTGACGAGATCGACGCGCTCGCGACCGAGGACTGCACCTACGCTGCCGAGCTCTACCCTGCTGACTGGGACTAGCCGCATGCCAACAAGTCCCAGAATGCAGGCCTAGCTACTTGGGTGCGCACATGACTGGCGACACGTCGTTTGTACCTAGTTTTGGTTACTATGGTTCAGTCCCCCCGAGCACCAGGTTGCTGGTGCAGCAAGCTGTGACGAGTGCACACTGGGCGATGTACACAGGGCGCGGCTGCCACCCTAATCTACACGCTGAACACGCCGCCGGACTGGTAGCACAGGAACACTAACAGCAACCTCGCATCTGTCACATACACTATTGCCCAACACAAAAGCGTGCAGCTAGCAACACTGGCGGGCTCCTGCACATACACCGGCTGCAGCACATTAGCCATGGTACAGTCCCCACTCAACGGCCTATCTGTGAAAACAACGAACGCCCCTGCCACGCACCCGCACTACCCCAGGCTTCCGCCCTGCAAGGACTGCGCAGGCTCGAAGCTGACTGGCAGCTCTGACGAGCGGCCCTGGGCAAGCGCCCTGTTGTTCAGAGCTCGCTGCTCGGCCTCGGCTGATGCGCATACGAGCTCCTCCAGCGCCGCGGCACGCCCGGCGGCACGCGGCTCAGCAATCACTTCTGCCGTCCGGGTCTCGCCTGCCTGCGCAGGCGCCGCAGCGCCCAGGTGCCCCGCATCGCTGCCGCCAGGCTCAGTAGCTGCAGGGGCGCTCCCGACGCCTGCCGCTGCCGCATCCGCCGCCCCGACAACCAGGCCGTCCGGTAAACGCGCAACCCGGGCGGCGCCCCCCCTTGCTGCTCCGGCCGGCTGCTCCCGCCGCCAGAGCCCCGTGACGGCGGCGCTCGCCGCCCCGGACGCCGCCACGGCTGCCTCGGCCGCCAACGCCGCGGCAGTAGCCGCGGCGGCCGCGGCCGACACGGCCGCATGGTGCGCGCCCAGGTCCCAGCCCCATGCAGGGTGGCTTTTTGCATCCCCTGATGCCCCGGGCTCACCCGCTGCTGTGCTGTTGCGCGCGGTGGCGCTCGCAGCCCCAGGGGCCGCTGGCGCCCCGCCAGGCGGCAACGGAGGCGCGGCTGCTGCAGCAGCGTCGCGAGACGGCTGGCCATGCGGGGCGGGCCCGACACCTGTGCTGCGGCGCGGCCAGCCGTGCACATAGCAGTGGTGTGCGGTGCCTGCCACGCCACAAACAGGCAAGGAATCAGCCTGCTTTTGACAGGCATCCTTTCTCGTATTCCAAGATTGCAGGGAAGCATAACAAACATGGCAGCGGCACAGGGGTTTAGGAGACACAGCTGCATATAGACGCAAGTGTCTGCATTGCCTGAAACCACAGCGCCACTAGCAAACGGCAGCAGCGGCAGGACGGCAGATTGGCGGGTGCAGCGCCGGCGCACCGCACACGCTGGCGCCCGCCGCCACAAGCAGCGCGCCGCCCTTGGCGCCTGCGCGGGGTGGAGGTACGGGTGAGGAGGCTGGGCAGGGGTGTGCCCACCATCACCCTGACCCAGGCTCGCGGCTGGGCACCGCACACATCTACCTTGCAGCTCACTGCCGCGCACGGCGCACTGGCCCGCAGAGCAGCTTAAGGCGACACGCCGGGGTCAAGGCGCGCCTGCGGTGACGCCCCACGGCCCGGCCACGGCGCCGCCCGCGGCCGCCCCCAGCAGCGCCGCGGCCACGGTGGTCGCATCCACGCCGCCCAGCGCCGCCGGCGCCCAGCCGCCGCCCTTCCCGCGCCCGGGCTGCCCTGGCAGCCCTGCATTCGGACGCCTCTCCGCGGCCTGTGCACGTGCGCTGCCCGTGAGGGGGTCGCGCGCCCCGCCGCGCCCCCCCTCCTCCTCGCCGTCCACGGCAGGCGCGGTTCCGACCCCCTCCTGTGCAGCGCCGCTCTCGCCCGCTGCGCGCGCGGCTGTGCGCCGCCGGACGCCTGCGCTGCCCAAGGGCGCCCCGGCGAGCGCGCCGCGGCCCAGGCCGCCGGCGCCCGCACCGCCGGGGCCAGGCGCTGCTGACCCATTGTCGCTGCGCGCGCTGGCAGCGGCCGCGGGCGCAGGGGCGCCCGTGTGCACGCGCGGCGGCAGCTCCACCTCGCGCGCGGGCGGCGCCGCGCCGCGCGCGCCGCGCGCCTCGGGCCCGCCCAGCGCCGGCGTTGGCGCGCTCAGGATGGCCTCCAGATCCTCCAGCCCCGGCTCGCCTGCGCGCGCTCCGCCGCGAGTCACTTGTGGGGGTGCGCCGAAGAAGCACCCCCAGCACTGCAGTCTGTCGGTCTGGCTGCCCCAGCCCCGGCTCGCCTGCGCGCGCTCCGCCGCGGGTCAAGCATGGAGGTGCGTCTGTGACGCCACCCCAGCACTGCAGCCTGATGCTGTCTGGCTGTCCCAGCCCCGGCTTGCCTGTGCACGCTCCCAATCAATAAGAACCTATGTGTGGTACCTGTGCACCTCCACTGTGCGGTACCTGTGCACTGACACTCTCCCTCAGAGGAGGCCTGGAGTACCTGCACACCAGGGCTTGACTTTACGGCATTGGACCAGGACTTATGCAGGCATGCTGCCCTCCTGCACAAGTCGCACTGCGGGGCAGCAAAGCCCTGGCAACGACGAGCGCCCCAGCCAGGGTCTGTGAAGCCTGTGACACAGCCGCTGTTGGCAGGCGCGCCCGACGCACTCTAACAGCCCTGGGGCGGCCTTGCCCCGCAGGATGTCATCACCACAGGGCTGGGAACCGCTGCGGCTGGCAGTGTCCGCACCTGGCCGCGGCCACAGGTTGCCTATGTAGTTCATATGGCGTGGAAGCAGCTGCGAGTGCGCCGGTCACTCCCCCTTGATGCTCAAGCGTGCGGGGTGACCTGCATAAGGCGTGTAAGCTTTCACACGCCCTTTTAACATCGGCGCCAACAGCTAGTGACTGCCCAATGCCACCATGGTGTGTGAGCGGGAGCAAGCTCAAGGCATTGTGATAACTTTTTTCCCCCTATGAATGTTTCGGCTAATAACTTGTCCAAATTGGACTTTTCAAAACTGCACCACATCCTGCCCCCAGTGCAACAGCTTTTCCCGTACACGTGCAGGACAGCGGCCATGGATGTGCAGCTCGTGGGCGCAGCAGCGCTGGGCGCCGCCGGGGCCACTGCCGTGCTCACGGCTCTGGCACAACGGGGAGCCGCACCCTGGCTGCGCAATCGGAGCAACAAGGCAGAGCCAGCCAACGGCAACCTGCATGACAGTCAGCAGAGTGCAGGCAGCAAGAAGTGCGTCCAAACTCCTTGCTTGTGCTAAGTGATGACAAGGTGAACACAGCAAACATGCTGAGAATGCAAATAATGGACCGCTTGCAAGCATGCCAGGTGGTGTTCGCCTTCTGTAGCCAGTGGTCCCTGTTCCAGGACGTGGTGCAAAGTGAAGGGCATGCTCGATGATGCGCCTTGCACTCATCAGTGGGACGCAAGCCTGTGAGGTGCCCGGTTTCTGTATTTCTTTTCTCTGCCGGCTGCGCCAGCTGGGCAAGCAGCTGCTGCTGTCAGACAACGAGGCCCCTGGTCACATTGTGAATCACCAGTTCCAGCTCCCCAGCATTACTGGGAGCCTTGAGCATACAGAGGCTGCATGCGCATGGCCGTCTCCTCAGCCACGCTTATAGTCAGGTTGGTCGGTCAAGTATGCAGTGTCGCGTCATAGCAAGTTGTTGAAGCACTATCAGCGCGTTTGCACGCCATAGACTGCCTACTTGTGTTGAGCAGGGGCCAGGTACCACATACTAGTGCGGCCCTCCACCACTTCAAGCGCAGCCGTGCGCTTAACCCAAGTCCTGCTGAACCTGGGTGCGGAGAGTCTGGAAGAGCGCTGATAGCGAGCGCCCGCGCGCGGCCACAGGCTGCCCGCGCCCGGCGTGGGCGTGCGCGAGGTGCGCACGCCGCACCCGGGCTGGCAGCCCGGGCAGCAGGAGCCGCACCCGTACGCGGGCAGCAAGCGGCTGCAGCTGGTGCCCGCGGAGGAGGGCGTGCGGCTGTACCAGTTTGTCATCAGCGCGTTTGTGCCGCGGCCCATCGCCTTCATCTCCTCGCTCAGCAAGGAGGTGCGGCAGTCAAGCGATGTGGAGTGATTACACTGTTGAGATGGCCGATTGCGGCTGTGCACATGCGCAGCCCTGCAGAGGGCTGCGCAACATGCTTCTCGTGGCATAGTAACCCCAACCGAAGCTAGGCAAGTGAAGCATGTACGAGTCTCTCTCACGGGATGTCACTTCGCATATGTGCGCAGCTGCGTGCCAGACCACCTAGCAAATGCAGTGGAATGTTATGGAGGGCAGGCATCCTCCTTGGTTCTGCTAATGCCACTCTTGCACACTTGAGCCTACCTTCCATGCACACCTTTACGTCAGGACTGCAGTGAGGGACGTGCCTGCAGGGAGGCAGAGCAGCAACTGAACAGCTTAGAGCTCATGACACAGCGGCTGTGAGCGAGCGAGCCGCGGGTCTGCAGGGCAAGGGCAACCTGTCGCCGTATTCTTATTTCAACGTCATGTCGCATGATCCGCCCTATGTCGCCATCGGCTGCTGCCGCACGCGCGGCCGGCCCAACGGCATGAAGGACTCTGAGCAGAACATCCTGGAGACTGGGTGCGGCCTGTGACAGTGAGGCAGCACCATGCGGCCATCACATGCTGATGGACTGCTGTGCCGGCACCGTGCACGCTGCAAACAAGGCCTGATGGCGCCGCTGCGCAGAGAGTTCACGCTCAACATGATCAGCGAGTGGTTTATCGAGGCAGCCAACCACACGTGCGCGGCCCATGCTGTTTGCCTGTTGCAGCACAGTGACCTTGTTTCAGACTGTATAAATGTGACTTTGGCAATTGTCACGACATGTCGCAATCAAGACTCACTGCATATGGATTGTGTGCTGTGCCTGTGCACTGCGCGACACGCACACGGCAGATGCAGGCCAATAGAAAGCTGCCCACGGCTGAGACCCCAGCTACGCGCGTGACAGCTGCGGCAGCTACGACCGCGGCGTTGATGAGCTGGACCTGGCAGGGCTGACGCGCGTGCCGTCCAAGGTGGTCAAGCCGCCGCGCGTGGACGAGGCGGTCCTGCAAATGGAGTGCAAGCTGCGCGGCACGCACGAGGTGAAGAACAAGGACGGGCATGTGACATGCACCATCGTCATCGGCGAGGTGGGGGGCCCCTGCTTGGCTGAGAGGTCACACTTGTAGCCAATGTGGGTGGAAGACAGAGCAACTACCCTGTCAGTGGTCCAGACCAACAACCCTAGCCGAAAAGCTGCCGCAGGAGCTGTGCGAGACGATGGCATGCTGCTTGGTGACAGGCCCGCAGATAGCTGTCATTAGCTGTACATCTAGATGAAACACAGGTGGGAAGCTTGCAAGCTCCAGGTCACCTTGTCGCATGGCAAGTCTCCGCGCGCCCGCAGGTGGTGCTGGTACACGTGGTGGAGGCCGTGGTCAACCGCTCGCCAGATGGCAAGCTGACAGTCGACCTGGCCAAGTACCGGCCAGTCAGCCGGCTCGGCGGCGACGCATACGGACGCACTGTGGAGTTCTATGACCTCCCGCGGCCCGACACCTTCTGGCAGGAGCAGCGGCATACCGAGGCCGCCGCCAAGCTGGGTCACGGCGGCTGATTGCGGCATCTGTGTAGCTAGTGTGCACAATCTGAGGAGGAGAGTTTATAGGCGTCAGACGCTTGTCTGGAACGTTTGTCATTCAGACAAGCATCAGCAGGGTCTGGCAAGTTCTGCCACCCGCCGTGCTGCAATGCTCTCTGACAGTTGCTCCAGGAAACATGAGGCTTCTAGGCAAGGGGGGTGCACATATTGGCACAGTCGGGATTGCCTTTTGGGGACACCTTCTGGTAGAAGGCCCCACCAGTGCCAAAGGAGTCGTACTAGAGAGATAGGTGCCAGGTGGCCTGTCAGACTCCTCACTCGCATATATTGAAACAGACATTCATTGTAGCGCTGGCATTGCCAGCGCTCCATGTGCTGCCTCTGCCATGGCTAATGGGAGACGTGGTGGCCAGCAGGCTGCGCCTCAGTCCAGATGCATGTTTGTGTGCAGCAGCATGCTTGTTTCCTTCCCCTGTTGTCCTCCTGCTGGTGATGAGCAGGACCGCTTGGTTCCGCTGCAGGAACCAAGCATGCATGCGCTGCAGCATGCATTGGGAACCTGGTTTGCCTGCGTCGCAGCCCGGCCAGTCGTGTACCGCACTGCCGCTAGTTTGCGGGGTGGCTGCTCTGCCCTAGCATGTAATGTTTGCACCCTGCTGCAAAGCTGGCCTTCACTTTAGCAGAGGCGAGTGCGATTTGGTATCTCTCGGCATTGGCTGTGTGTTCTGTGACATGCGCGGGACGTGCTTAGAAGTACATTGCACGGTCAGCGACCTGCAGATGTAGCACAGCATAACAGCTGTCTATAAGCCCTCGACACAGCTCGTATAATATAGGTGGGACTCTGCCAGCGGATGTATGCATTAGCGTAGTGATTGGCACACTGACTCAGAGCCATTGCTCTACACCCAGATGAAGTAACCGCCGGCTGCCTTATGGGGTGGAGCGCATATGGTAGTGCAACACAGCACACTCCGCGAGCTCACCTTCCTGCCTTGCATTCAAGAAACACATGCGCCAAGGCCAGCACGCCTCCTGCAAAACATAGGAAAAAATGCCCTCACAGCGACAAAATCCGCCAAACAACGGAAGCATGATGTGCCTTAACACTCGCAGCAGCCAAGTTCTCTTGTAATGTACTGTAGACAGCCTGAAGCAACTTCATCAAAATGCGCTCGACGCAAAACCCCGTCAAATGCCGCCCCACCAACCCAGGGCGTGCACCATAAACAGCCGCCACATGACCACTTCCTGATGCACACATGGCAGCCTCCCTACCAAGCAAGCGTCAGCACGCGGCGCTCACTCCCCTCCAGCAAAGCCGCTCCACACTCTGGCTCAGTGCGGCCCATGCATCAGTCCCCTTCCTCCTCCTCAGGGTGCAGCACGCGGCGGGCCACCTCATCAAAGGACCTGACATCCACGCCCCACAGCCATGCCCAGCAGCCCGCGTCGCGCGCGCCAAACACATCATTCCTGGCAAGGGGTCACTTGTTTGGCATCCCTGCATGCTCGCGCTTTGGACATGCAGCGGTTACATCATGCGCCACTGTGCTGGTTGTTGGAGCTTAACCTCATGCAGCCTCATACAGACACGGCGGTTGCTCTACAAAAAGCGGGTGTCTAGAGAGTACAAATTCGGGGCATGTCATGCAAGTCACAAATTGCGGATGGCCTTTAAATAATGAGCTATATATTTCCAACCATCATTCTTTTTTACAATGAATGCCATATATGTAGCGGTGCGCGCACCGGCGGTCGTCCCCGACATGGAGGACCTCGTCAGGGCGGATGCCAAGCCGCTCGCAGGCAAGCTAGAAAATGACAGGGTTGGGCTTCTCGACGCCTACCTCCGCGCTGCAGGGGCGACGCCCACATCAGGCAGGCGACCAAGGTATATGCTCTAGGTGTAGTTTGGGGAAATGCCTCTCACGCACACACACGCGTGAGATACACAGCGCCTTCACTTGTGTGCTTTGCATGAACAGGGAGGCCAGTGCACACCTGACAACAATTTCATCAAACAGGTGCTCCAGGCCGAGCAGCCCTAGCAGCGGCCGCAGCCTGGTATCAAAATTGGACACGACCGCTGTTGCCACGCCTGCCCACGCTTCCCATCACACAAGTCAGCTCAGCCACTGGACAGAAAGCAATCCACACAACATACACCTCAAGGAATGCACACGCGCTTGCTTTGTCCTTGCCTGCTTGCCTTACTGGACGAAGCTGCGTGCCACGTCACGGAGGGTGTACGCGAACACCTATAACCACACCAGGGGCAGACTCACCCGCGCTCCTCACTGACGCGAGCGCGGCCTGGGCGCCCGGCGCGACCGCCCAAGCCTCGGCACGCTTGTAGTGGTCGTAGATCTCGTTGTAGCATGCCTCATCCGTGACCAGCGTCGCCTCGGAGACCACATAGCGCCTGCGCGGGCGCAGCCATCAGCAACGTTACCTTGCTGCGGTGCCTGCAAAACTACGACTCGCCACGCTGGGAGGCCTTACCAGTAGTCGTGGCCACCCGCCACATAGCGCGCAGGGGTCTTCGACCAGGTGCTGAACGCGCGTCTGTAGTTTGCAAGTACCTCGGTAGCGCTCAACAGGCACCCGTACTTGCTGGCATACTTCAGGTACACCTGCGCGCCATGCCAGCAGCTTTAAAAGCTGCTGCGCTCACCTGCGTGACGGTCGGTGTACTATGACGTTGTCAAGTCACTTTAGCGGCTCTTCACAGTGCACAGCGGACAAGTGTGCATCCGAGCACGCACAGAGCAAGGACGCGCTGCTCATTTTACAGCGCAGTGCTTGCTGAGTCAAGACACAGCTGATAGATAAAAAAACACTCACGAGGGTCCTTTGTAGTCTCTCGGAAATCGATGGCAAGCAGCTCGACAGCACATGACCCAGCAGCGGGCGTGTCTGCATGCCCCATGCAGAAGTGCCTCTGCAGATGAGCAGTCACCTCAGCAGCCGGCTCTGATGGGTATATGAGTGTGCCCGCCGCGTCCACGAGCAGCGCCTTGAACTGCGGCTGCAGCTGCACGGCCGCCTGCGCGCCCCCCCTCCCACCAACCCCCAGGCCCCGCCTAGCTGCACACGCTGACCACGCTGCCAGGCGCTGCATCGTGATCGTTTCGCTCAAGCGCTGCAGCATTGTGAACTCGCGCTTGCATTGTACTCCCGGAAGTCCAAGATGCAAAGGCCGTATTGGCCGTATTAAAATATAACAGCATGAGAGGTGCTGCTGCTGTGCTGAATGGAACAACTGTGCGAGAGCCGGCGAGGACAGCTAGACAGCACTGACTGCACATTCTCTGTGTCGCAGGATCACCACCGCACACTCTTATAGCCTGTAATGCTCAGTATGGTCGCGTGCTGCCAGCACCAGCGACGGCTGCTTTAGCTGCAGGCAGCCGTTTGTCCGCTGTGATCGTTTGGGCCCCTTCTCCGTCCGCTGCACGGCCAATGGCTGCCTCACAGCCGCCAGGAGCGGCGGCGGCTCAAGGCTATGCGCTGGAGGAGAGCTTCCTCAGCCTCTGCATCGCCTCTGAGCGCGTAGGCGGCTGGCTGGACGCCATCCGCGGCCCCTCCAGCCGGCCGCGGTGCGGCAGCAAGGCGCAGTGCACTTGCTTGCTTCCTTGCTTCTGTGAGCGCCGCTTGAGGGACACAGTACAGTACTTTCAACGCAGCGTGCCGCGCAGGCAGCTCAAGGCGCTTGTTAAGCTGGCAGACGCGGTCAACGACAACGAGGCATATGCTGAAGAGGTGCGGCACTGCGCCTGCTCGCCAGTGTGGTGCTTGAGAGCCGCAACACGCGGGGCGAACTATCCGGAGAGGCCCCGCCCGTGGCCTTCTCGGCTGACTGTTCCCGCACAGCAACACGCATGGTTTATCAGCTTCGCGCCACCAGCTTCCCAGGGGCCCGGGGTTAAATCCCACTGCGACAGCTGCATTTGGTGCTGCTTGGCGGTATCAGTAGGCTACAGCTATCCCTGTCAGGGTCTGTGTGGACACACGGCTGCTGCTGTTGCAGGCGCGCCTGGCAGGAGCGGTGGGCGTGCTTACTGCCTTCCTCCGCACTGCAGGTGCCTCCTCCCTTGGCTTGGCCTTTGGTCTCCCTGTCACAAGTCTAGTACTTCAAATATAGCAGTCCATATGTGGAGAAACCATCAATGACGACATGCATGTCATGGTTGCACACTGCCCTGTCGCACCCGCCTGCACTGGCAGCACGCACCCCAATGCCGCAACACTGCCTCAAAGGCCCGACACACTGTGCACGGCACGGCTGCTGCGACGCCCTTGTGCCTGGTGCCTGGGTGCGGCTGGTGACGGGGTGGCGGGGGCTGCTGCGCCGGGGCACAGACTGTGAGGCTGCGACCTCGGCCGCCTGCGTCGCCATCGCTGGCTGCGCCGGGCCGCTGGGCGGGGCTGGCAAGGTGCCGCTGGCCGGCCAGGGTAGGTTAGGCGCAGCAGCAATGTCAGGAAAGGTCGGGCATCCCCGGCATTCGAGGCGCCCTCGGCGACGTGCGCATTTGGCGAGCTACCCAGGCACAGCTCGAGCGAGATGGCTCTGTCGATGGGGTGTCTTGTAGCTGCACAAGCGGTAGGCGGGCAGAGTGCAAGCGTGCACGGTCAACTGCGGAGCAGCCCTGAGCTGTGAGGGGCTCAGCAGATGGGGATGCGCGGGGTGCCGCCGCCGCGGCGCTGACCGCCTGCCGCCGGCGCCCGGCTGCGGCGGCGCAGGTGCGCGCTGCCACGGGAGGCTGTCCAGGGGGGTTGCCGAGGCGCGCGGGGTCGGTTGCAAAGGCTCGCAATGCGCAACATGCGTGCCCGGCGCGCCGGCGCGCGCGCGCTGCGCCGTGCCAGGTCCGTGTCGGGGGGGGGCGCCGTGCGGCTCCAGGCCGTGCAACTGCACCAGCTGCAGGTCAATTGCAATGACCAGCGGCGCGGCGCAGACCTAGTAGGACCTCTGCCACAACGCAGCGAAGACCTAGGACCTCTGCCACATCGAGCGGCGTTTGCAGGAGGTCGCAGGAGGTCACAGGGGTCAGGGCTCTTTACGTGCAGGCAGCGCACTGCCAGCCTGCGCATGCAACATGCGGCCCTGGCCTTGATGCACTGGAAGGGGGTTGGCATGCTCTGGCCGTGCGCGCGCAGATGCAGCAGCTGGAGTTTGGCGGCGCGCGCGTGGTGGTGCGGCAGGGCGCCCTGAGCGACGGCCTCGGCACGCGCATCTGGCGCGCGGCGCACTGCCTGTGCTGGTCCGCCATCCCCCCCTGCTGCTGCTGATGCACAAGGCCTGCGGCAGCGTCCTGCACGCCATGACAGGAGCACCACGCTTGGCTGCTGTAGCAACCCTAGGGTTGATGTCCAAGGCTGTTAAGAAAGGCCGCTTTGCTGCTCAGGGCTCGCACGCTACTGCACGCGCTTGGGCGGCGCGTGGTTAGATCAGGCTCAGGGGCGCGCCCTGCGCGCGCGCGCAGGGAGCTCGCGGAGCACGCCGAGCTGGTGGCGGGCCTCCGCGTGCTCGAGCTGGGCAGCGGCACGGGCGTGTGCGGCATCCTGGCCGCCAAGCTGGGCGCAGCCCAGGTGAGTTTTTCTTTTTTTGTTATTGCATTCCCTTGCAGCACTGTCGGCTTGGCAGCACGTATATGAGCCTTGGGCGAGGAGGCCTGTCAGTGAGTCTGAAAGCAGCTGGATATGTGCTGCGGCACCACCAAGACTAACCCTGACCCCGCGCCAGGTCACCCTGACCGACCACGAGGAGGCGGTGCTCGCCAACCTGCGCGACTGCGTGGCTGCCAATGCGCCGCCGCCGCAGGCCGACATCGCCGCGCCGCGGGGCGGCGCCGCCGCGTCAGCGTTTTCCGGCCAGGGCCTGGCGCCCGTGCGCCTGCGCCTGGCCAGCGCCAGCTCAAACAGCCTGGCGAGCTCGGGTCTGCGCGGCAGCAGCGCCGACAGCCTGCGCGCGCTGGAGCTGGGCGGCGCGGCGGGGTTAGGGTGGGGTTGCGCGCCCTCCTCGAGCCGCGCGGCCGGCGACAGCGCGGCCAGCCTGTCCGCGCTGGAGTGGCCGGGCGCCCCGGGGTCGGCTGAGCTGCCAGAGGCGGAGTTTGCTTTTAGTGGCTCACAACTCGGTGGGGCGGAGGAGGAGGGAGGTGTGGGCAGCTTCGCTGCCAGCACCGGCAAAGCGGGCGGCAAGCATGGCGGCTGGGACCAGGCGCGCGCTGCTCGAGCCATGTGCACACCCTTATGTAGCTCTGGCGTGTCCACACGTGCACGCTATGGCACTTGACACTCAAGGTGACACATACCAGATGGCGTAAGTGCTTGCCTCGCAGACCTCTCCACATGCCTCGTGCTGACCTGCGCCACAGCATGCATGCTCCTCCTCATGCCAGCCTCCAGCAGTACACTGAACGGGACGTGCTCCGTCCGTGCGCCAGGGCGCGATGCGTGTGCGCTTCCTGGACTGGGCGGCCGCGGTGCATGCGCTTGCTGGGCAGAGCGCTCAGGGCGCCGCGCCCGCCGGCCATGCCCCCAGCCCTGCGCCTGGCGGCGCGATGCGGCCTGCAGCCGCCGCAGCCAGCGATGCGGGCGTGCTGCCGGGCGCTGGCGGCAAGGCCAGCCCCGCTGCCGGCGAGCATGTGCATCGCGGCAGCGCGGTGGCAGCGCAGCCGGGCATGCCGCCAGAGCTGCCGTCAGATGAGCGCTTTGCGACCATCATCGCATCAGATGTGCTGTACGAGGTGCGCAGAGAGCTGCATTGCTGTGCTAAAAAAAGTGGGCGGCTCGACATGCACAGCAAGATAAAATGAAGCTTCAAACACTCTCTCATTTCCTTGACGTGATGTGTTGTATCAGAGTATGCTACATGCGCCTAGCGTGCTGTAGAACCTTGTGAAGAAGACGCGGCCCACTTGGCTGGCGACGCAGCTCGAGAGCGTGGCATATTAAAGGTGTCCATGTAAGGTAGGCTGTGGTGTGCGCAGATGTCGCAGGCCAAGATGGTCGCGGCTGTCATCGCGAACCGCCTGGAGCTGGGCGGCCGCGCGCTCATCGCCGTCGCCGTGCGCGACAGGGTGCGAGCTTGCCACAGGCTTGAGGGCTTCAAGCAGTGTGTGACTTAGGAATCGCATGTCAGAGGGGGAGATGTGCGCAGCGTTGGCATGCATGCCGAGCCATCATATGTCTGTGCTCTGGCAGGTGTCTCCTGTGTCATGGACTCTCGTATGCTGTAAAGTTTAACCGAGGTTATTCTACGTCAGTCCGTGTGTAGTGTCCCGTTGGAGAACGCGCACCTTCAAGCCGACGCAGCATCCCCCGCGGAGCGCCGGTGTCGGATGTGTGCAAGAGCAATCCCGCGCCTGGGCGCCATTTGCCGGGCGCTCTGCCACTGCCTGGCAGCCTTGCCCAGGCCACGGCACATCAGGATGGGGTAACCCTACCCTACCCTAATAGAGGAACACCCCTAGCAGTGGTCCATGGAATAGAGACACCGGCCCCTTGCTAGACACGCTACTCACTGATGCTTGGTGCAGCTGGTGCGACCTGGCTCGCCCTGCCTGCAGGCCCTGCTGGCGGCGTTCCTGGCGGCGGCGGCCGGGCGGCGCCTGCGCGCAGGGCTGTGGCGGCCGCCGCGGCGCGACGGCGAGGGCTCGCCGCGCCGCGGAGAGGACTATGAGGGCGGCGTCGTGCTCGTCGCGGTCGAGCATGCGGCGCACCCGGCGCCCGCCTGGCACCGGCCCGGCGCTTTTGATTTGCGGACCGTAGAGGCACTGGAGGGGTGAGCGCGGGCTGGGCCCGCCAGCCCGGCGCAGAGAGGGACTCAGTGTTGCTCGCAAGTTGGCACGCATTGCTATTGCTATTTTGCCTGCGCTCGTACAGAGCTCGTTGGACATTGCTAGAATAGCTCGCATGTGACGGCTTCCCGCAGGCTGGAAACACATGTGGGTGATGACGACACATGTGGGGTGAGTCTGCTAGGCTAGGGGAGCTCTCCGCGGCGCGCACTTTGCTGCAGGTCGCTATGGGGTCGCTTTTCCTTGTTGATGAAGCGCATGTGAACGCACAATGCTCAGCGAGGTCAAATGCATGGCAATGTAGAAAGCCCCTCTTTGTGTCTTGCTGAAAGCGTTCCCCTCCTGGATTAGTGCTGTGCTAGTGTTTTTTCATGAGGCAGGCTGCCGTCCATGTGACAGACAAGATCTGTGTCATCTGTGCTAGTGGTTCTCACTGGCGCGTGTAACGGAGAGCAGCAGTTTTGAGTGCATTCCAATTAGGCGTCGTGCAATCCAACAGGGCTAGTACATGTAGGTCTCTTACCAAAAGGTTGCTGCCTTGCACAGCTACAGCCATTGGTTCAAACGCATTACACAGTCTGCAAGCCCAGCACGGGCCTCACTGAGCCAGGGCACAAGAACACTATGCAGCCATCATCCGCGCATGTGGAGACCAGCCCATCTAGCTTGAGCACACAGCGCGTGTGCACATGACTTGCGCCCTTGCCACGGACCCGCATCATTGCGTTTCTGCCCATATCAAGTTTAAGACATCTCGGTCCGGAGGCACCCGTGCGGGGATCAGTGCGTGATCTTCCGTGACCATAAACCCATACACAGACACAGAGCAGTCACACATAACAGCAACACAAAACACTATTTATCTTCAGGCAGGCACGATGGCAGCGCCTGCTCAGCCCCCACAGTCCGGCAGTTCCCGAGCGCAGCCGCGCAATGGCCGCTCCGGAAGCTGACTGTGCACGCAGGCCATGCATCACTGAGCTTGTGACATGGCCGCATCCCCGCCGCCGCTGCAGCCTCAGCACAACATGTGCGAGAGAGCACAGAGCAGCTAGACCCGGATGTACACGCTGAGGGCAGCGTAGCGGCTGCGGGCATTGCTGGCCCGCAGGTTACCACAGTCCCTCAGATGCCGTCCCCGCCCCAGCCGCCGCCCTCGTTCTTGGGTCGGCCTCCACCCCAGGCGGCCCCCCCGCCGCCGCCGCCGCCGTACCCGCCGCCGCCGCCGCCATACCCTCCGCGGCCGCCGCCCCCGTAGCCGCCGCCAAATGCGTCGCCGGCGGGTGCGCCAAAGCCGCCGCCGCCGCCGCCGCTATACCCACCGCCGCCGCCGCCAAAGCCGCCGCCGCCGCCGCCATTGAAGCCGCCGCCACCGCCGCCGAAGCCGCCGCCGCCGCCGCCGTACGCGGCGCCGCCCCCAGCGCCGCCGCGGCCGCCACCATATGCGTTGCCGCCTGCCCATGCGCGCGTGCAGGTGAGTCCGCGCCTCATCACTCCCCAGGCGCAATGGGTCGACACGGCAGTGCGGCCCGCGCTGCCCACACAGCTGGTGAGCACCAGCCCCTGAGCAGCTCGTCCGCCGGTCGGGCCGTGCATGGCGACCAGCGCGCCTCGTCCGGCAACAAAACCCGAGGCATGCCCACAGCAGGCGACTGGACTGTGCAGACCCAGACAGTGCAGAGCCGATCAAGGTGCGGGCGAACGGGCCGCAGGGCGCGTCCGGACGGGGGCGCGCCTGCGGGCCGCTCGGGCGGCGCCTCCAGGATGGGCTGCCCCCGGTCCAGCTTGTGGATGAGGTCGATCAGCACGGCGCTCTCCTTCACAAAGTCGACCGACTCCAGCCTGCGCCCCATGCAGGACTGTGAGCGCCGCAGCATGCAGGGTGAAGGGGCTAGGGTTAGGCTAAACCTAAGCAGGTGAGCGCCAAGGCGCTACGTTGTCCCGGTGCCTGCTCCCTAGGCGCGCTGCACAAGCGGCAATGCGGTGCTGCGCCCTACCGAGGCCGCGAGCAGGCTGCGACCTCGCATCAGCAGATGGCCCGCTTCGTCCCACTGCTCAGTGTGCCAGGCCCGCGCCGCGCGCGCCGGCACCAACGCGACCAAGGCGCTGCTTCATTGGCATGCCACGCCCCCGCACGCGACAGCGCCGGGCGGCGCGCGGGGCCGCACTTCTGCACGTTGACCTTGCGGCGCTGCTCGTCGTTCCAGGTGTCGCTGTACACCTTGGCCTTGACGAGCACCTCGCGCAGCTTGGCGGCCGAGATGCGCGCGTCGAACGCCGGCGTGTCCTCCACCTCCTTCAGCTCGTTGGCGGTGCAGCCCATGAGCTCCGTGCCCTGCTCCTGCGCTGCCGCGGCGCGGCCTCAGCACCCGATGCCCTCTGCCCTATGCTGGTATACCCTGCGCATACAGCAACAACCAGCCAGTCCTCGCTCCCTCCTCACAGGCCAGGGGGAGGGATCGACATGGGGGGCGTATACCCTGGAAGGGGTTGCCACCCCGCTCCTGCCAACCCTGTGTATAAGCTCGACGCCGCAGCCCGGCCTGTGCAGGGCCGGCCGCGCACAGCGCGCGGCGCACTGGCGCAGCGCGCCCGCGCCGGCAGCGATGCGGCCGCGTGTGCATGCACCCTGTGGCTACCCTACCCTACCCTACCCTACGCAGGCGCGCGCCTGGAAGATGGTGACGTTCTCGCTGCCAGTGTGGTCGGTCAGGATCACGTGCAGGATGTAGCGCCACTCCGGCGTGCTCTCCTGCCCGCACGAGTCGCAGTACCAGGTGCCGCCCTGCGCGCGCGCGCGTGTCGCGCGTCAGACCCTGTGCCAACCCTACCAGCGCCCCGAGCACGGGCGCGCCGGAGCGCGGGCGCCGGCAGGCCCGGCTCGGCCGCAATCAGGGCCGGGCGTCAGGCGCTGCACGGAGATCCGGGGCTCTGAGGCGTGCTGCCTCTGTCGCCTGCGCCCGCCGCGGCACCAGCCTGTGTGCGCATACGGCCGAGGGCAGATGCAGATCGGGCGCGTCGCTGGGCAGGGCGGGACGGCCGCGCGCACGCTCTCGTTGACCTTCTTGTTGCACAGGCGCGCGACGCCGGGCGTGGCCGGGCCGACGCCGCCGGCCTTGGGCAGCGTGCACGCTGGGTACGACATGTTCTCCGCCTTGATGTGGTGAATCGTCGCGCACATCTGCGCGCCGCGCGCCCCCCGCCTTTCAGGTCTCCGCCTGAATGTGCCCGATCAACGCGCACATCTGCGCGCCGCAGGCCCCTGCACCACACTGCAACTTTTTCTTGCAGCGCCGCCGGGAGCACTGCCCTGCACTTCCAAGTGCATCGTCATGGTTGTATATCACTAACCCTAACCCTACACCCACCGCCACTCAGCAGGCAAAGGTGAGGCAGGAGCCAGCGCGGCTGCACAGACGGTTGACATGTGAGACGCACTGCCCACTTCACCAGGGCTTGTTGCCGCCGGCGGGGCGCGCCTGGATGTAGACGGGCTTGACGTCGCCGGTCGTGGCGTCCGCGACGCCCAGGCTCTCGGACTCGATCATGCCGACCGTCACGCGCCGGTCGCCGCCGCGCCCGCCGCCGCCGGCGCCCGTCAGCGACGTGATCGCCGCGCTCGCGCCGCCGCCCGCGTCGTACCTGCGCCGCGCCGGCCCGCCCGCTCGGCGCGCCGCCGCGCCCTGCGCCTCGGGCAGCGCGGCCTTACCAGGCATCGCGCCTTCCCATGGGCTGTGTGCCCCTGCTGCTTGCCGCTCCGCCGCCTTGATGACCCTGACAGACTCATACGCGTCCGGCACGCCTGCATGACACCGGGGCGCGCGCGCCGCACGCTGGCGGCGGGGGCGCGCCAGTGTCGCAGCTGCCCGGCCTCGGGCGCGTCCGGGTCGACGGTCACGACCGAGCTGCCGACAGTGGAGAGCGTGCGGCCGTTGAAGTCGCTGACCTTGGCGCCCTTGACCGCCAGGATCGGGTGCGCGCCCTGGGCCAGCATCTGCGGCGCGTGCCCCGCGCGCTCAGTGCGCGCCGCCCTAGACCCAGGTTTAGGGTTGGTATTGGCTGCCTGCCCTGGGCCAAGCATCCGCACGCGCGCCCTGCCGCTCAGCGCGCGCCGCCCTGGCCCCACATGAGCAGCCCGCACGCCTCGCGGCGCGCTGCCGCCGTGCGGAGCCGGGCCGAGCCGCACAGGCGCTCAAAAGGCAGCGCGCCCGGCAGCACGGATGCAACACCGCTTGCCAAGGTTGTTTACGAACAGTCCCAGCGCTACCTCCCCTGCTCCGCACGCACCGGTGCGGCGCCCCCCGCTCTGCGCTGCACACCTATTCGGTATGCATTGCGCTTCCGGCGCATGGCCGCGTCCGCCGCAGAGATAGTGTACAGGCTAACTCTGTACGGGCGGGCGGGCGGCGCGCCTCCTCCAGCTGGTCGCCCGGCGCGGCGCAGTAGGCGCCCCAGAACGTGACCTCCACGCCCTTGCCGGAGTCGTCGCGGATGTAGACGTTGCGCTTGGTGACGTCGCTGCCGTCGCGGCGCTGGATGGTCGCCGACGCGTCCACGCGGTCGACGACGCCGATCACGTCCACCATCTGCGTCGGCGCAACCTCCTCCAGCGCCCCGATCTTCTGGAACTGCGCGGCACGGCGCGCGCGCGCGTCAGGTCGGCAGCTTCGCACTTGCGCATCAGCCCGGCAGCCTCGCGGTGCGGAGACCGGCGCTGCCGTTCACGCGAGCCGCGTGACCGGGCGCACATGGTACAGCATCTTGGGGATGCTGGCGGCGTCCTCGTCCGCGCACGGCTCCAGCACCGACGAGTTCTCCAGGAAGATCTCGTACTCGTGCCGCGAGTTGTTGAACTGCCGGCCCCGGCGCGCGCCGCGCCTCAGGACACCCGCGCAGGACAGGCTCATGCAATCGCCCAGGTGCGCTTGCTACAAGCGCGTTGCGCCGCTGGCCTCCTGGGTCAGGTGAACAGCGCTGCGCGGCGGCACGGCCGGGCGGCCGCGCTAGCCTGCACTGCATGGGGCGCGCACCTTGCTGTCGCGCTTGGGCTTCAGCGAGGCCTTGGACAGCGTGATGACTGCGCCCACCTGCGCCCGCCCGCACGAAGAGTATGGCCCAGGCGCTGCCGCTCCACACCATCAAATCACTAGATGTCGCCCCACGCATTGCGCCTCCTTGACTAGCATTTGCATGTCAAGCAAACCAAGCACTCAGACCGCCACGCAAGAGCCGCACAAGTACAGTACGTGCACAGCTTGCGCGCCGACGCCCTCTGGGATGCCCCGCAGGATGCAGCGCTGGCGCGCGCCTGCACGAGCGGGAAGAATTTCTCGCACGTCTCGTTGAAGGCGCACGCGCGGATCTCGCCGCCTTGCGCGTCCAGCAGGTTGAAGCTGAACACCTTGCCTGCGGCCGCGCAGGGGGCGTGCTTAGGTCAGGGTAGGCAGCCGCAGGGGCCGTGCCAGCACGAGGCGGGGCGGACAGACCGTGCGCAGTGGCCTGCCGTGCAGGCTCTGCATCATCCAGCGCTCTTGCCAACGAATCACAGCACAGCTGGGTGAAGCCTGGCGTCAGCCCTTCCAGACCTGCCCTTGGCATATCATCACTAGGCGGTCCGCAATGAGAGGCGCGTCTACCAGGCCCGCACCGGTGCCGCGCGCGTTGGACCAGTTGCGGACCTCGTCGCGCTGCGTCACGCGCGCCTTGATCGTCCAGCGGCTCTGGTACGCGTTCAGGCTGTTGATCGGGATGATGCGCGGCGGCGCCTCGTCGCGCGCTATCGGCGCGCCCGTCGCGCGGTAGTTCGGCGCGCCCCCGCCGCCGCCGTACGCGCCGCGGCCGCCGGCGGCGCCGCCGCGGCCGCCGCCGCCGTACGGCCCTGCGCCGCGCCCGTAAGCGCCGCCGCCGCCGCTGCCGCCGCCGGCGTGTCCGTTCCAGCCGCTGTTGGCATTGCCGCCAAAGCCGCCCCCGTTGGCGGCGCCGCCGCCGCCGTAGGCGCTGCCGTACGGCGCGGCCGCTGCGCCGTTCTGCGCGCCGCCGTACGCACCTGCGCCATACCCGTTGCCCGCTTGCGCGCCGCCGCCGTAGCCGCCGCCGTTGGCCTGCGGGGCGCCGTACGGCCGCGGCGCGCCCGCGGCGGGCCCCGCGCCGTGCCCCGCGGGCCGCGCGGCGCCGCCCGACGCCGGCGCGCCCGCGCCGCTGTGCTCGACCGGCGCGCCGATCTGCTGCGCCGAGCCGAGGATCTGCATGTTCAGGATGATCATGAACCTGCGCACCCGGCATACCCGCATTTGCCTTTGCTGAACCGCAAGGGCGCAAAGGCCGCGGGTTGGCAGCAGGCCGGCTCGGTCAAGCAGGGACAGAGCTGGAGCACGGCAGGGAGCAGCAGGTGCGGAGAGCGCGCTTTTTGTTCTGCAGCTCGTTGGTGATGAACTCCTCGACCTTGACGATCACGCCAGGCCCCACCTGGTTGGTCCGCACCAGCTCGTTGAGCTGCGTGGCCAGCATCCCAGACATCCACACTTGCCCGTCGCTCATAGCCAGCCGGAAGCGCTCGCTGCTGCCGTGGCTGCTGCTCTGCGACTGCATCGCCTTGACGCCTGCGCGGGGCGCGCGTGCGCGTGCGCTGAGTGCCGCAGACGCAGCCTCGGCGCCGCTGGAACAAGGCACACAGCATGCGGCAGGGACGCGACAACCATGAGCAGTCCTGCAGGCAGCGTCTGTGCTGGTGGCAGGCGAGCGGCGCAGCGCGTGCGCCTGTGCTGCGGAGTGATCCTCAGCCGCACTGTGCACGAGCCTGGTGCGGGGTGTGCCGAGTGCTGCGCAGCTCGCCTGCCACAAGAGGCTGCATGCTTGCGCTGTCAAAGCGCACCTATGCACTGCAAGATGGGCTGCGTTGGTCCATTACCGTCGCAAATCGCCGTCACGGCCCCGTCGCTGAGCGGCGGGACCATCTCAGCGGGGCCAAACAGCGCCCGCGCAGTTTTCTGCTGCTCACCCGTTGCTGCACGCACTTCACGCGTGTGCTGAGAATATGAAGGGAAGCTGTTTGCGCGTTGCTTGGCTCCGAGATCTGCGTGAGCGTCGTCTTGTCAAGTCGTCCCGTGATGAAGCTCCCGTGCTGTGCTGCGCTTGCAGGGCCGCAACCCCTAGATGGACCCTAGGCAGGCCTGCATGCAGGCCCGCTTGAGCAACATGCATAGCTGCCTACATACTGGATCTGAAAGCTGCCAGTACTGTGGCAGGAGCAGGCCAGGAGTGTGACGCCTACAAGGCAGGCCCTCAGCGCCCGCGCTCGCCCTTGCCCCGCTTCTTCCAGTCCGGGTCCTGCTCGCCGCGCGCCCAGCTCATCAGGCCGCCCACCACCGTGCCCGGCAGCTTGGGGATGGCCTCGAGCGTCGCAAAGATCTCGCGCAGGTCCGCGTTGGGGTCCGACATGCCGCCGCCCTTGGTGGGGATGCCGCGGATGGGCGTGAGCCGCCTGCATGCGAGCCACTATGGCCACTCAGGCCTTGTTTCAGCCGACGTTGCCGGACAGCACACCACAGAACAAGAGTGCAGGTCAGCATGCAGGAGAGCAGCTGCTACGACGAGTTCAGCTCCCAAGAGGACGCGACGACGGAGCCCAGGCCAACTCCTGGGACATGGAGCCTGCCTGGCCCCACGCGCTGCACTGATGATGCCCTGTTGAAGGCGCTGCATGCCCCATGCGCCTGCGCCTTGTCCTTGGGAGACAAGGGGGTTGGATATCGGCGTGAAAACATACACGGTAGGGTCAGGGTAGGCTAAGCGCCGCACCGGCGCACGGCGTCCATGGTGCCCTGCAGCACGCGCTTCTCCGCGAGACGCAGCCGCGCGGCCAGGCGCGGCCGCGGCGCCAAGCCCCCGCGCTGCAGCAGCTTCAGGTCCTCCTCGGCCGGGCCTGCGCGCGGCCGGCGGCATGAGGAGTCAGAAAGCCCAGGCACCCTGCTGTGCACGAGGGGAACTCGGTCCTGCACATGCGTCATCTGCCTACCATGTAGGTACAGGATGACAGTGCTCGCCTGCCTGATAACGTGGTCGCCTAAGCAGCCCTAGCTGACTGACACAGGCCTTTTTATGTAACGCGCCTGAGTGCCACAGGGCGCACTCCGAATCTTTCCTCTCCTATCCTTTATGCTTGCTCAGCCAGCATGGCATTCCTGTCATGCTTTGCAGCTGTCTAGTAAGGTCCACCATACCGAACCTGAGGAAGATGGCACATGTCCCACACAACACGAGGCTAGCATGCGTGCAAGCACGACGCCACACATATCGTGTTGCCATGTCTGCCGTCATGGTGCACATGCTCTAAGGCTGCTGCAGGCAGGTAGCCAGCATAGATAGGGCGCCTGCACGGTGCGGGGGCGCGCCGGCGTAGGCGGCCAGCCGCTCGCGGCACTCGCCCAGCAGCAGCTGCAGCACCTCGTACTCGTTGGCCGGGCTCAGCACCACGTCCGCTTCAAAGCTGACCTGCCGCCGCCGCCGCGACGCGTGTCAGTGTGCCAGCTTGATGCCGTGTGCAGCGTGACGCAGCATGTCCGCTCACGAGGCACCTCTTTTCACGCCCACATGCACCACCCCTACGACCTTTGCATCGTGCAAGCACGTACAGACAAGTGCTGTCCACACAGGGGCCAGTCGAGGAAGAACACAGTGTGCAGTCAGGTAGGGCACCCTGCGCCAGGCAGAGCAGCGTGCCCCGCGCCAGGGTAGGGTAGGGTGAGCGCGCCTTGGCCAGCAGGTTGGCGTCCTGCAGGCGCGCCAGGCGCAGGTACGCCAGCAGCTGCTGCGGCATGCGGTCCCGGAACACCGGGAACTCCTGCGCGCGCCCCCGCCCGGCGCCCGTGCATGCGCGGCCACGCACTCCCAAGCAGAGACAGAGATTATAGAGGCGGCAGTACCCACTGCCCGGCCCTGCTGCATGTTTGGCCCAGAAGGGCCCTTCGGATAAGGCAGTGGGTCTTCCGCACTCCGGCACTCGACACACGCTGGCTGCAGCGCGGGGCGCAGGCGGGCGCGCCCCCACCTGCACGATGTCGAGGCCCAGCGCCTGCACGATGTCGCGCTTGGCGCCATACATGCGGTCGGCCGCCACCAGGCCGACCTGCGCGCGCGCGGCCGGCGCCCCTCGCACGTCTGAGGGCGCCTGGCGCTGGCGTGCAGGCCTTGCATGCCGCAATGCATGCACGACTTTGCAATTGTGCCTGCTCTCGCAGAGACAACACCAGGCAGGCGTGCCCCTGTGTAGTGCAGGGCATCAGTGGGCACACTACCAGACGGCGCCAAGCTCTCAGCTTTCTTCACGCTTGCTTGCGGACACAGCAACAGCCGGTGCCAGCTTGACAGCAAGCGGGCCCGCTGCGCTGCCAGGGCTGCGGCCGCGCCTGCACGCTGAGGCAGTCAGCCGGGTTGTCGTCCTCCAGCGTGCCTGTTGCGAGCAGCAGCTCCCCGTTCGGGCGGCCGTCCTGGATGGCCACCTCCTCGCCGCGCCTGCGGCCAATGCACCAGGCGCCGCGTGGGTGCGCCAGACACCCAGCACTTCCACACAGACGCACACTGTCAAGTGCAGCTTCACAGGAAGCATAGTCCACTCACAACCTTCCCAGCATGAGAAGCTCTGGAAGCGCGCGTGCAGCGCCGCTGCAGGCTGCGCGTCGGCCGAAGCAACAAGTCCTCGCGCACGAACGTGACGCGCCAGCTCCGCACCCGCCTCATCCTCCGCGCGCCGCACGGCCAGCAGCCGCAGCACCAGCACAGGACAGCCGGCATCCGACCAGAGTCGTGCCCGCCACGGGCCAATCTTCGAAAGCGCCCGCACGAGGCTGGCAGCCAGGTTTGTGGGGCGCGCCGGTACGGCCGCGCGGCGGTCAGCGTGACGGCCTCGCGCGCGGGGTCGTAGTCCAGCGCCGCGCCCGCCTCGTCGCCCGTGCGCCGCGCGGCCGAGAGCACCGGCACCAGCGCGAAGCAGCCCGCCGCCGGCAGAAAGGCGGCGTGCGCGATCGCGGCCGCCAGCGCCGCGCCGAAGCGCGCGCGGCTGTACGCGGCCGGCGGGTAGCGGGCGGGGTCGCCCGCCAGCCGCGGCGCCAGCGCCGCCCACTCCGCGTCGACCGCCGCGGCGCGCGCCTCGGCCTCGCGCAGGACCTGCGCGCCCACCAGAGCCGCTACACATCGGATGGTTTGAATTGTTTTTAATTTGGTGGGGGGGTTTTTTTTTCCCCAACAGTATAATACCGGGCAGGCATCGACACACAGGGACCAGCCTAGCTGCCTTCACGTATCTGCAACCCTTGCTGCCAGGTTCAGACTTGTGCACGGTGGACTCAACTTTGCGTGACGCGTCATGTGCCGCCCTGGAAGCACAGGGCGCAGCAACATAGCAAGCTTGGGCACGAATCCCGACATGTCGCGGCACAGAGCCGGGGCACAGCGCAGGCCGGAGCTCGGAAGCAGAGCGCACCGGGGAGCCGCGCAGCAGCGCTGCGCGCTCCTCGGCTGGCCAGAGGACGGGCGTCTCGACGGCCTCCGGCAGAGTCGCCAGCAGCAGCGCCCACTTGGGCGACCCCTGCGCGTCCAGCCACATGCAGCATGTGCATGAGCACCTTCGGCGTGGACCAAGGACACGGGCACCAGCTGGTGGCAACAAGCGGCAGCGCCGCCAGCAGGAGCGCCGGCAAGCCGACCCCCCGCATGCATCCTCTGGTCACAGGGGACGGATACTACCAGGGTGAGATAGTATCTTGATACCTGGTAGGCCCAGTGCCAGCTGCAAATCCGCCCCGCACTGAGCCTCGCCGTGACGGGTCGCTGCCACTGCTACCACCACTCCACACCATGACTGCCCTATCAAGCAAGCGCACGAAGGCTCGCACCTCCGCGCACTCCGCGAGCAGCCACAGCGCGAGCGCGGTCAGCTCGCCGCGGCCCTCCATGAGCGGCGCGGCCGCCGGCGACAGCCGCGCGTCCTCCACCGTGGCCGCGCCCTCGGCCGGCACCTCCACCAGCACCTGCAGATTAACGCACGCTGAGACTCTGAGAAGAGCGCTGGCACCTTTACCAGCACCTGCACGCGCAGGCTGGAAGTTCGATAAGAGCCTACTTGCTGGAGCACGCCATGCGTTGCATGGCCCCGCGTCAGGAGCGCAACTAGCGCGCATCTTCCCTGCAAATATCCCCGTATGCACACCAACCTGAAGATACTATCACCTTTCGTGGACGGCGCGTGTATCGTGGTGCTGCCTGTGCGCGGCAGGGCCAAGAGCAAGGTGACACAATGCATTTTAAGGCCGGCACTTTGTTGCAGAGACCAGTCAGAGCTGCTCGACAGGCCCTTGAGGGCAAGGTGAACACGGGCGCGCGCCTCGCCCGCGCGCACGTCCCGCAAGGCCACCAGGCCGACGCCGCCGGCGACGGCCGCCGGTGTGGCCAGCTGCTCACGCTGGCGCGCCAGCTCTGCGTGCAGCTCCGTGAGCTCTGCAAGGGCCACAGGCTCCGCGCTCGCCTGTTCCGCCCCGCAACTCTAAAGCTGTGTCCTAGCACACACGGGCGGCCAGAGGTAGGACGCCTGGTAAGCCAGGGGTGCTTGCAACAAGTGCGTGTGGCACGATTGGCAGCGGCGAGCCTTTCTAGCTATGCCCAAGACAACACATGCCGCCCGGAGCATGTTCACGAATGGCAGCAAGGCGGCAGTGCTGCCAAGCAAGGCAGGCCCCCACTGGGCAAACTTATAGCGGGCCAGGCCTGGTTGACCGACCTGCGCGAGCGCGTGTGACAGGAGGGCAGCTCGCCGCGCGCTGCCGGTGCGCCGTAAGCATGCCTGCAAGCCCTGCTGCTGCCTGCTTCTAGCAAAGCTGCAGCGCTGATACGCCCGGGGCGGCGGGAGCGTGTGCGGCGGAGCAGCGCCGCCTGCAGGCCGCTCCAGGTGGCCTTGGCAGGGCATGGCGTGCATTTGCCAGGCCCAAGGGAAATTTTGCAACTGCACCTCCACACACAGCGCGTTATAGAAGTTGTGCACTGTACTTCCTTAACACACGATAAAGTGGCAGGCGCTACACCTAGCCCTTCTAGGGCACCGGCACTCCACGTTTGAAATGGCCATCTGCCGCGACGATGAGCTCATCTGTCCAGCGAGCAGGCTGCTTCCGTACGACGGATTGAGGCGTGCCTGATATCCGCTCCGCTAACCTGACCACCAGGGCCGCAATGTCGGAGGGGGCGGTCTGCAGCGTGCTGCTCGGGGCCGCATCAGACCCGCTGCAGCATCAGGACAGGCTGCTGAGGCGAAATTCGCAGGTATGCGCTCCCTTCCTGCTGGGTTCGGCCCAGAGCTTGCGGTATAGGATTGTTCTCGATGCCGGAACATAACCAACTGCCGACCACCTGCTCGTTGACGCTAGGTTGGCCTGCGTGGGTTCTCAGATTGTGCCAAGTAGCCGCGAGGCTGGCACCGGCTTGGGTCCGAGAGGGAGTGACCAGCGAGGCTGAGTTAACCCATGCACCTGTCACTTGGTATGCCTCGTGCTCACAAGGGAGCTGGGTTTGACGGATGCTGCTGCTGCGCGGCCAGCTAGGCATACCCAGGCCTTGTTAGCTGTCCGCGGCTGACCTGGGACGCACGAGATGCATGCGTTGCATGCACATTGAGACTCTGAGACGCACGAGAAGCGTGCAATACACGCACGTTGAGACCCCTGCGCCGCTGCGGCAGAGCGCGCGCTCGGCCAAGGTGCTGCAGGAGGCGCTGCTGGAGGCGTCCAGCGCAATGAGGGACCTGCAGCAGCAGCTGCAGCGGCAGCGGCGGCTGGCAGCAGCCAGGAGTCAAGACGCCTCGCGCGGCGCGCCCGCGCCGCCGTCGCACGAGTTGCTGCGGCGCGCCTCGCCCCAGCGCCAGGGCGCGGCAGGCCAGCGCTCGGAGTGAGGGCGTGACTGGCCCCTGGCGCGAGGCGCCGGCTAGTGACCGACTCGGGCAGCACGCTTAGCACGTGCGCGTGCGCGTTCTTGCCGGCCGGCGGGGCAGCACGCTTAGCACGTGCGTGTTCGCATTCTCGCCGGATGGCGAGACGCACTGCCACCCTAGTCGACTGGGCACCTGGCATGGCTGCAAATGGGGGCGGCAGGCAGCGTGCTTTGTGCTGGCACCGTCTCAGCTGCGTGGGATTCAGGGTATGCTGTAGTGGGCACAAGGGGCCGCAATGTATTTCGTGTGCGCTAGTTTCTTCAGCATGTGCTGGGCCCCACGTCAATGTTTTTGCTAATATTCTGGGCGCATGCTCTGCTGCGCCAGCTCATCACATAGGCTGGATGCAACTTTGTTGCAGACTCAGTTTCTGCGGACAGCGTGTCATGACAGACCTCAAGACGCTGCCCTGGGTCCGTGTCGCGTTTGATCCGTGCGTGATGCAAATTGACTCAAGCAGTGAGAGTGTGGTGGCACACAATGGTTATTACACATGATGATCATGAAGCAGGAGAGCCACTGTAACATCAGCACTACCAAGGGCATGGGTACTGCAGCCATGAAGACAGGGGGGCGTGGACACGCATGATGTACAAGCAGTGCCACGTTGGTGACTGCATGTTGGCACAGACGACGGCCAAGGACTTGACGCCATCTTTCACCCTGCCCCTCACAGCTGCCAGGTGAAACAGATGGCAGGCGTTAACCTTGAAGGGTTGCCGCAGTGGCTTTATTGCTGCGCATGCGTGCTGCCGGGGCTGCAGGCCAGCCCAGGGCGCACGCGTACTCAGCGCGACAAGCCTCGTCCACAGAGTAGCGCTGCGTGGTGCGGCCCGCTCGTACATGGCCTCCGCACTTGGGCCAGCATATCGCAAGCCAGCCCGTCTTTGGGTCCGGCAGACGCGCTGGCAGGCCTGCCTGCCAAGCCCGGCTGGCTTGATGGGCCCATGCTACTTACCAGTCACATGCTACTTACCAAGCCACATGCCACTTACCCAGTCCACCTAGATACATACACGCATGAACACCCTCGGAGCTTCTGCACTCCGTGGTCTGGCCTGCCAACTGCTTTGCGCGCGCCACAGCATGCGTGCCTGGACATGCCAGAATGCTTCAGTCTCAGCTACGCCCTGCATGCGACCTGCTCTGCAGCCGCCGCGCACAGGGCTGTGCAACATCCCGCGCTGGCGCGTCGCCAGCTCCGCTGGCGCGCGCCCTTGCCAGTCCTTCGCGACCTCCAGCCCGCGCGAAACCCGCACACCTCACACAGAGCCCCCGGCAGGTCACCCAGCGGGCGCCCACTTGGCTTGATCGCCGTGCTTTTGCATGTGGCTCTTGATGTGAGAGACCATGAAGGCGTGGGGGTTGGAGCAGGGCAGGCCGCCCAGCATATGCCGCTTCTTTCTTGTGGGCGTGGCGGCGGTGCCGCCGCCGCACACGTCCACCGCGGCCAGGCAGCGGCCGTAAAGCTCATCCGTCCAGCCGCGGCACCGGCGGCTTTGGCTGCTAGCCGTTCGCGCCCGCGCTGTCGCTGGGCCCCCCGTCCGGGCCCGCTGGCGCCCGCCGCTTGCGCTCCGCCCTTGCGCTGGCGTCTTGCTGCGTGGTCGCCTGCCCCGCTGAGTGCGCGCGCGCCGCCTCTGCGGCGGCGAGCAGTTTGCCTGCTACGCGGATGGCGTTCGTGGCGGCCGGCCCGGCCCCGCACTCCGCGCGGGCGGCGCTGGCGCGCATGCAGCGCGTCACGTCTTCACAGGATGCGCGGGCCCCTCCAGCTGGGCAGGCGTGCTCGCATTCAGGCTGGGTGGCGCGTTTCGAGTCCGCCTCTGGCGCGGCCGCGCTCTGCGCGTCCGGCGCGCCCTCGCGCCCCACGAGCACGCTGGCGTGCGCGCCCGCCGCCGCGACGTTGGCGGCGCCGGCCTTGGCCGCCAGCGCGCGCGCGGCCGCCAGCAGGGCGTCGCCGTCCCCGCGCTGCGGCGCGACCGGCGCGCGTTGGTGCGCGTCCAGCACGCGGCGCCGCGGGTCGTCCGTCAAGTCGACGGAGAGCTGGTAGGTCAGGGACGAACGCGGCGCGGTCGGGGCTTGCGCGGGGTTCAGGTCGACCTCGTTGCCGACCTGCAGCCGCAAGGAGCCGCCCTTGCGCAGCACCATCGGCGCGCCCGCGCCGCCGAACCACACCCTGCGCGGGGCGCGCAGCTGGCCTGAGCCACGGAGCAACGCGTGGCCATACACTGGGAGCGCGCGACAAAGAAGGGCGTGCAGCGCGCGCAGCGAAGCGCGGCGCGCAGGAGGCCGGGCTCCGGGGGCCCACCTGAGGGGTCCCGCCCCGGTCAGGCACGTGGCGGTGGCTGAGCGGGTCGCGCCGTCGGGCTCCACGTACGCGGCCTTGGAGCCGCCCTCCGCCGGCGCCCTCCTCGGGCCCAGCTGCTTTGGCTCCGGCAGCCCGATAACGGGCCGGCCATCCTCCAGCGGGACGAGGCGCATCCTGGCGGGCATGCTGCGGTGGCGCGCGCTTTGCACGCTGCAGCGGACGCGCTTTGCACGCTGCAGCGGACGCGCCCAGCGCGCTTGCTTGGCAGCCTGGGCCGCGAGCAAAGCACTGCGCGCCCCGAACAGCGTGCTCCTGCGCGTACGCTGCGCAGGTGTGAGGGTGCTGCAGCTCACTGCGCGGCGCGCGGTGGTGTGCGCATGATCGTGACAACACAGATTCTCACTCAATGCCTGCAAGAGCCCAGCTGAACCAGTGACACAGGCAACCGTCCAAGGCCATAAGTCGGGATGCTCAGCGAGGTTCCTGGTCCCAGGACCAGACCCTTCATTCTGCAATAATTGTTTTGTGGTATGCCGCGCGCTGCGTGCTTCCACAGTGGCAACCAAAGTGCTGCAGAGCCTGCGCTTATAGTGCAGTCACACGCCACGGGTGCGGGGCGTACAGGAGCGGGCCGCACAAGTGCCAACCAGGGCCCGGGTCAAGCCCGCCACCGCACGCGGCTGCGCCCATCGGGGTGCGGGCCGCACGCTACAGCATAGGCTTCTGAGCTGGGCCTTACGGTCTTGACCTGGGACGGACGTGATGCGGTGCCTGGTTGGCAGTGGCTGCTTTTTCTTGTCTTCTCCCGCGCCCTCGTGCGTGCTGAGGCACGCAGCCGGTCTGACCAGTGGGCACCCAGGCGGCAGTGCGTTGCAGACATGACTGCATGCAAGGCCAGCGGCCGCCTGCTGCGCACCAGTTTGGCAGTGGCCACGCATGACGGTCTCAGCGCCCTGTGGCTTTTAGGACTTTTTGTGCTGCGTACTGCAGTCTGTCCACTTGCGGGTTGTTCCATGAGGCGCGTCCACGCTGAGCGCCAATTGGCATGCCCTGTGTGTGGCAGGTGCAGGGACGCCGCCACAATGGCGAAAGGCAGTGCACGCGCTCGCGTCGAATCACTGGTCAAACGGCTGGCGCCTGGCGGCTCTGCCGCTGAGCAAGCAGAGGCTGCGCGCGCGCTGGCGCGCCTGTGCTTCGACAAGGGCCCAAACAGGGAGCATGTGAGAGGCTGTGGCGGCGTCACGGCGCTGGTCAGGCTGCTGGCGCCCGGCAGCTCTGCTGCCGTGCATGAGTGGGCTGCGCGGGCGCTGCTCAACCTGTGCTTCGACAATGCAAAGAATCAGGACGACATCAGGGAGTGCGGGGGTGTCGCGGCGCTGGTCAGGATGCTTGCGCCCAGCGGCTCTGTGGCTGTGCGGTGGGAGGCGGCTGGGCCGCTGCTGTGCATGTGCAAGGAGAGTGCCAAGAACAGGGACAGCGTACGGGAGTGTGGGGGCGTGGCAGCGCTGGTTGGGCTGCTGGCACTCGGCGGCCCTGCTGCTGTGCATGAGCGCGCTGCTGGGGCGCTAGCAAACTTGTGTATAAACAATCCACAGAACCAGGACAGCGTCAGGGAGTGCGGGGGCGTCGCTCCGCTCGTCTGCCTGCTGGCGCCTGGCCACTCTGCTGAGGTCCAGAGGAGGGCTGTGGGCGCGCTGGGAACCCTGTGCACGGAAAGCCTTGGCAACAAGGACTGCGTGCGGGAGTGCGGAGGCGTTGCGGCGCTCGTCGAGCTGCTGGCGCCTGGCGGCTCGGCTGGATTGCAAAGGGATGTTGTTAAGGCGCTGAACAACTTATGCTATGGCAGCACGGAGAACCAGGACAGCATGCGGGAGTGCGGGGGCGTTATAGCGCTCGTTGCGCTGCTGGCGCCCGGCGGCTCTGCCCATGTGCGTCAGCGGGCCGCTGTGGCGCTGAGGAGCGTGTGCTATGCGAATAAAAAAACCAGGAAAGTGTCAGGGAGTGCGGTGGCATTGCCGCGCTGGTCGAACTCCTGGCGCCCGGCCGCTCTGCGGCTGTGCACGAACAGGCTGCTACGACGCTGCAGAGCGTGTGCAATGACAACGCACAGAACAGGGACAGCGTGAGGGAATGCGGGGGCATCGTGGCGCTGGTCGGGCTGCTGGCGCCTGCATGTTCTGCCGCTGTGCATAGGAGTGCTGCCGGCGCACTAGCGTGTCTGACCAGGGAGAGTGTTCCAAGCTGTGAAGCAGTTGAGGCATGTGGGGGAGCTGCAGCCCTGGAGGGCGTGCTTGCGGGCGCCAGCTCGGCTGTCGCGCATAGATGTGTGGCGGATGTGCTGTATGACATGGGGCGTATTGAGAAGGTTGTTGGCGAGGCATCCCAACCGAAAACAAGCGCAGACGTCCTACAGTCAAGCAGTGGCGGCAATGCGGGTGGCAGTGGTAGCTAGTGTTGTTGACAAGGGCGTAGACAGCCAGCCGGCGCGATGTTTGAGACTGCCCGCCTGTCTCTCAAAGGTATGTCAGCTGTGGTGCTCAGGTCCCAGACAATGCAACCCTGTGCCCGTCATGGTGTCCACGTCTCGCAGGCCCGTGCAAAGCTCGCAAGTGCATGTTTGCTGGCATGCGGCTCGCTCTCGGGCGCATGCGCGGCCCGCAGCAGACTGCCGTGCGCGCGCGCGCTCCACAGCGCGCGGCCGCCGCCGTCACAAGTGCCCGCGGACGGCGCGGGCCTGCGCGGCAGCGTTGCCGACGTAGGTCGCGGGCGTCAGCGCGGCCAGCGCGGCCTTGGCCTCCTCCGGCAGCCCGTCCAGGCCCGCCACAAACTCCTGGCGCCCGGCGGCGCACAAGGGGTGTATGATAGGGTATTTAATATGGTTGAAAGTGTGGAGAGGCTCCTGCGACCTGCTGCGAGCGTCAACGCCCAGCAAGGCAAGCGCATGCACACAGGGAACACGCCAAGCTGCAGCCACACGACAAAGTTTTCGCTGTGCACACCCCGTGCTTACCCCAACAGAGCACCAGGTGGCGGCAGGGCGAGCCCGATGCACCCCCAGCTGCTGCGCAGCCCACGCCGAGGTCGGCAGGCATATGCTTGGGCACACACTCCCGCACTTGTCCCTCCGCCCATGGCCTGCACAGCAGCACGCACCTGCATCGACGCCTGCGTGACGGCCACGCCGCGCGTGAACGCTTTCAACTTTTCGTAGGGCTCCGGCACGCCGTACCTGCGGACACCACCACATCATGCATGTCCATGCAGGCGCGGACAGCGCCTGCACTGCTGTTTCTGTTGACGTTCGACACGCAGCCAGAGAGCGGCGCGTCTGGCGCAGCCTGGCAACGCATGCGCTCAGGGAGGCGCTCTCGCGAGCGCGTGTATTCGATGCCGGCGGCCTGACCGGGGGGGGAGCATGCGGCGCGGCGCGGGCGCGCGCCGCCGCATGACCGTCTGGATTGGCTCCGCCAGCACCTCCCACGCGCCGTCCAGGTCCGCCGCCATCCGCGCGGCGTCCAGCTGCAGCTTGCCGATGCCTGCGGCGCACGCGCGGCTTGGTGGCGGTGCGTTCGGGGCGGCTGCGGGACGCGAGCTGGCAGGGCCGCAGGCCCAGCTGGATGCTTTTAAGCATGGTACTCTCGTCATATCATCCTCCCATGCAAGCGCGTGCGGACGTGCTGGACACCCTGGCGAGGCGCCCGGATACTCTGCAGCCGAAGCCGGATGCATCATTGCAGGCACGCCCAGGTCTAACATGTCCATCCTTTGCTGGTCGTAGGGTCCGCGGGCAGACACAGAGCAGACTGCGGCTGTCCAGTACTTGGCGGCCAATGAAGTTTTGAGACACCACGGCCGACAACGCTGCCCTGCCTTGCGGTCATGCGCGGGCCGCAGCGCGCACCGCGGCAGGACGACGAGTACGCTAGCAGCGAGTGGCCCAGGCCGCTGCCCAGGTTGCGCAGCACAGTGGAGTCGGTGAGGTCGCGCTGCCAGCGCGACACCGGCAGCTTGGCCGCCATGTGGTCCAGCAGCGCGTTGGCCACGCCCAAGTTGCCCTCGCTGTTCTCGAAGTCGATGGGGTTGACCTGCGCGCGAGCGCAGGCTAGGGTAGGGTACGCCTGTACCCTGGCGCATTGCTGCGTGCCGGGGCTCCAACCAATGGTGCAATGCAGACCGGGGGGGGGGGGGGGGGGGGGGGGGGGGCGCCGCCCCCCCGCT
>JAABUJ010000399.1_pt1 | contig 87650 bp, 76 predicted proteins | sample 5559131 | NCBI WGS metagenome assembly JAABUJ01 (sample SAMN10711875, study PRJNA513366) | rock metagenome | isolation source: Antarctica rocks | place: Antarctica: Victoria Land, Mt New Zealand nord | collected 2016-01-07 | reverse complement strand
CGCTGCCGCGCGGTCCTTCCTTTGACGGTCTGAAGACCGATTCTACGGTGTCAATGGACGGTCGATCGTTGCCGAGCGGCGAAGCGGTGCGAGCCCATCCTCACCAAACTGTCCGCTCATGAACCCCCGGAGGGGGAGGGGTTGGGGGAGGGGGGGTCAGCGCCCCCGAAACCTGGGATTCAGGGCGTCGCCCAGCGCATCGCCCACCAGATTGATGGCAAACACGGAGAGGACCAGTGCGGTCGCGGGGATCAGCAGCTCGCTGGTCGACTGGAACATGTGGCCGAACCCGGAGAAGAGCAGGGTGCCCCAGTCGGCGTCGGGGAGTTGCGTGCCGATTTGCAGGAAACTGAGCGCCGCCCCGGCCAGGATCGCCCCACTGAGACTGAGGGTACCGAGGATGACCAGAGGATCGATAATGTTGGGCAGGATGTGACGGCGCAGGATATGAAACAGTCCCGCTCCCGCCGACAGCGACGACTCGACGTACTCCGTACTCTTGAGCCGGAGGGTGGAGGCGCGCGCCACGCGGGCGTAGCCGGGGATTCCAGCGATACCCAGCGCAATAACCAGCGACTTGTAGCCGGGTCCCAGCACCCCGATAATCGCGATGGCGAGCAAGAGTCCAGGGACCGTAAGGATGAGATCGACCACACGCATAATGGCGTCGTCGACCACACGCCTGCTGTAGCCCGCTATCATTCCCATCGGCACGCCTATTACAAAGGAAAAGAACACGATCTCAAGACCCGCGGGTAAGGACACGCGCCCTCCCCACAGCATTCGTGCCCACAGATCTCGTCCCAGATCGTCTGTTCCAAACCAGTGAGTCCCATTGGGGCTCTGATTCGCCGTGTCGAGCGCGAAGGTGGTGGGTATCTGATTCGGGTCGTAGCGTCCAATGAGTGGCGCGAGGGCGCAGAGGAGAACGATGGTACCGATGATCAGGAGGCCGACCTGCGCGCGACGGTCTCGAAAAATTCGGCGACCGATCATCCCAAACCAGGACCCACCTCTCCCCAGGTCGATATCCGTGGGTACCAGAGCAGCCGGTCCTCCGATGGCGCCCGGCGCCAGATGCGGATCCGTGCGGTTGGATGTTGCCGCCGCTGCGCTTCCCTTGTCGCCCGGGTTGGAGATGCCCCCCATGCTCATGAGAAATGGATCCTCGGGTCGATAAAGGCGTACGAAACATCAACCAGCAGGTTGGCCACCACCAGGATCACGGTAAAAAAGAAGGTTGTTCCCTCGATCACTGGAAAATCACGCCCGCTCACGGCGCTGATGGCCAGTGTGCCGAGGCCCGGCAAGGCGAACACATTCTCGATGATGACCGCCCCACCCAGCAGCGACGCGATGCTCAAGCCAAAGAGGGTGACGACGGGCAACAGCGCGTTGCGTAACACATGCTTGACCAAAACCACGGAGCGCCCGACCCCTTTGGCGCGCGCCGTGCGGATGTAGTCTTGATCCATCACCTCCAGCATGGTGGCCCGTGTCAGGCGGGTTAATCCGGATGCGATGCCAAGGCCCAGGGAGCAGGCCGGTAAAATCTCGTACTTCCATCCGCCTGTGCCGGCCACGGGAAGCCAACCCAGCTTGACCCCCACCACCAGGCCCAGCACGGTGCCGAGAACGAACTGTGGGATAGAGATACCGATCACCGCCAGCCCGGTGATTCCCGTCCCCGCAAAGGTCCGATTGAACACGGCAGCAAGAATGCCGCCGATCAGACCAAAAATAATCGCAAGCACCAAGCCGCTCGCCGCCAACTCCAGAGTGGTGGGAAAGCGGATCGCGATTTCGTGGGTGACCGATTGATGGCTGATGATCGAGTCCCCGAAATCAAAGTGAACAGCGCCCTTCAGGAAGTCCCAGTACTGCACAGGTAGGGGCTTATCCAGCCCCAGCTCATGCCGGAGCAGGATTCGATCGGCCTTGGAGCCGCTGATTCCCAGAATCACATTGACCGGATCGCCAGGAATACTCCGGAAACCAAAAAAGGTGATGGTGAGAACCGCCCAGAGCAGGGGGATCGAGATCAGCACGCGACGAGCGATGAAGGTGAGCATCCCGGCGCGTTCCTCCTCTCATTCCCGGAAATGACGCTTATTCCCAATGATAGAGATGTCTATGGTGGATCGCTTCGGAAGAACTTCCAAACCCGGACCGGCATTTTGTCGTGTCTTCCAATGCGACCTACCGGCATGACGCCGTAGGCTTAGGACACGAGGAAGCGTATCCCTTTTTACCAGCATCGCATAGCTGCCCACGGGTTCGTGGCGGCAGCACGTGGAGGAGAACTCGATGAAGACGGGAGCGATATCACCCCGGCGAACGACACGCGCCGGCGTCTCATTGCTGGGAGCCGCGACGCTCATCGCGATGAACGTGGCGCCCGGCGTACACGCACGTTCCTTAGCGGCCCCCCCAGCCATCAAATACGGCGGCACATACCAGGTGCAGGGCGGCCAGCCCGATTGCCTCGATCCACAGAAAACCGGCCTTTCGGCGTCCGATGCTATCTTCAGCCTGGTAGTCGACCCGCTGATCAGCTTCGATAAGAAGGGGCATTACCAGGCGGACCTCGCGCTGAAATGGAAGTACAGCAATGGAGGCAAAACGCTCACGCTCTTTTTGCGCCATGGCGTAAAGTTCTCCAACGGTGACCCGTTCAACGCCAGTGCGGTCAAGTACACCTTCGATCGCGCGCTCAACCCCGCGACCAAATCGACCTCCACGGCGGGTGATCTGAAAACCGTCATAAGCACCACCGTGGTGAACGCCTATACCGTTCGTCTCACCCTCAGTGCTCCCTCGCGGGTGCTCTTGACCAACCTCACCCTCAACTACACCGGCATCCTCGACCCCAAGGTGACACGAGCGGAGGGTAGCGGCTCCTGCCAGAGGCCGGTGGGAACCGGGCCGTTCAAGATCCAGAGTGTCGGTCCGGCCTTCGCTACCGTCACCCTGGTTCGCAACACCAGGCACAATTTCAATCCCGCCTGGATTACCAACCGCGGCAAGGCCTACCTCTCGAAGGTCGTCTTCAAAGCGATCGCGAACCCTGCCACAGCGGTGAGCGAGTTGCTCTCCGGAGATCTCGACTATGCAAGTATCCCCGGAACCCAGCTAAGCCGCACCCAGGGGAATAGTAGCATCAAGCTTCACCGGGTGCTGCTCCAGGGGGAGACGTTCATGGGATTCAACTTCGCCCACGCCCAACTAGCCCAGACCCCGGTACGGAAGGCCATCGCGGAGGCGATCAATACGCAGTCCATCCTGTCGGCGGCGTACCAGGGGCTGGGCAAGATTGCCAACAGCCCACTGGGCAAGACCATGCCGTTCTACGATAAGAACGCATCCAAATACGCCCTGAAGTACAACCCGGCGGATGCGCAGCGACTGTTCAGCGCCAATCACGTCACCGGCCCGTTCGATCTGGTCATCTACCAGGATCCGGCGCTTGAGTCGACGGCGCAGATTATGCAGCAGGAGCTTGGCGCGGTTGGTGTCAAGATCAACATTGTGACCAAGTCACCGGCCGATTACTTCCCCGCGGTCGCCGCCGGGAAGTTCGACCTCACCGTCCTTGGCTACGGCTACCCTGATCCCGACATCCTCTTCCAGCTCTTCCATTCCAGTCAGGAGCACGGCGGCTTGAACTTCTGGAGCTACTCCAACCCGACGGTCGACAATCTCCTCACCACCGGCCGCGAAAATGCCAAGAAAGCTCGGGCTTCCTACAATAGCCTTCAGAAAATCTTCGACACCGAGGCGGTACTGGTACCATTGATCGATCCCTCGACCCCGTTCGGTCTGCGTTCCCGGATCAAAGGGTACGATTTGAACCCCAGCTCCGGCATTCCCTTCGTGGGACTGCACCTCTAAAGCTCGATACACTATCTTAGGTCTGACCTCACAGGCGACGCCGGGGTTCTCCCAAACCCGGCGTCGCCTTGTTTTTGCCCGAGCTTCGCTCAGCTGTTACTTCCTCTTCCCGGCAAGCATCGATTGCGCGATCTGGGTCGCTCGCTGCTGCGAGAGACGCCCCTCCAGCCGCACGGTCACGGCGCCATGCTGAAAGAGCAGCACATTGCCGGCCAGCCGAATGGTGTCGCGTAGCAGTTTGCGGTGCTGGTCCAGATAGTACATCACGTGGAAGTGGCCGGTGATCCAGATGCCCTGCTCGCGGGTGATCTCGATGGGCTGCATGCTTGTTCCTGGCGGGATCATCTTCCCCACGAAGACGGCGCTCTGGAATTCGGTAATGAGCAGACCAGCCCGGGTGGTCGAGGCGCGTGGCAGGCCGGGCCTGGCGGCGTAGAGCAGGGAGACACGCCCGTTGAAGGGCGGCGTGCCGGCATAGATCTCGTCAGGGTGGTTCAGACCGGGCAGCGTCGGAACCAGGATGTGGAAGGGCACGCGCCGCTGCGCCTGGTCCAGCGACACGCGCTCGCCAAGATTGAGGTTGTGGCCCAGCGGACCGGGCGCTGAACTGCCGGATTCGATCCGCACCCCGGCGATCTGGAACCAGGAGGCGACGGCCGACCGCGCGCCCGGGAATATGGCCAGCACGGCGGCCAGGATGGTCACCGCAGCCAGAGTGGGATAGAGGATCTCAGGCCGGAGGAACGGGATGCGGGACCGCCGGCCGCGAGCCGCCGGTCGCTCCAGCTGAGCGCGCACAGCGTGAGAGAGATCCGGAACCGGCGAATATTTCAGGTGCTCGCCCAGATCACGCAGGGCTTGCTCCAGCGCGAGGTCCGAGGCGTCCATGGATTCCTCACTCACCGTGCGCCCCCTGGTCCATGAGATCGGGGCGCTCCTTGGCCAGCGACTCCCTGAGCCGGGCACGTGCCCGTGAGAGTCGCGACTTGACGGTGCCGCGCGCGCAGCCCAGCACCTCTGCCATCTCGGCCTCCGATAGATCCAGGAAGTAGCGGTAGGCCAGCGCCTGTTGATCCTGCTCTGGCAAGCGGTTGACCGCGTTCAGCAGCACCTCGCGGTCCAGCGCCGAAACCGCCTCCGCCTCGGGAGATGGCGCTGCCGCATCTTGTGTGCGGTTTCCGGCCAGCTGCAGCTCGTATCCCACGCGCCGGCGCGCGGAACGCGCCTGATTGCGCGCCTCGTTGACGACGATCTTGAGCAGCCAGGGCCGGAAGGCTGCACCGGCTCGAAAGCGATTCAGCGCATAGTACGCCTTGATAAAGCCGGTTTGGGCGGCATCGCTGGCCGCTTCGGGGTCGCGCGTCATCGGATAGGCAGCCCAAAAAGCAAGGTCCTGGTACCGGCGGACGAGTTCCTCGTAGGCCGATACATCGCCCTGTTGGGCTCGCTCCACGAGCTGGACATCATCCAGTGGCCGGCCCCTCATGGATCTATTCTTATCTGAACTACACCGTTGCGGTCGGTCCGGTTCCCATCACGCCACACGCGCCACGTCATCGCGACCGGCCTATCATTACGGGTAAGCAGTCCACCGCCTCGTGAGTCGGAACCAGTCCCCTCTCTTCGGTGTAAAGAGCAATGAAGGAAGGTGTGAGATGAGAGTACCGTCCCGCGTCACCGTCATTGCGATTGTGGTCCTCGGCCTGTTGCTGGCGCTTGGCGGCGCGTCTCAGATCGGGGCACATTCCGCCATCCCCCTGGCCGGGCGGGCGCCGGATCGCTTTCCAGCCGGCTCCCTTCGCCTCTACCGTTCAACCGCTGCGCAGAACACCCTCCAGCCCATCGATCGTTGGTCGCTGACTGATCGGCCCGGCGCCGTGTTGCACGTTGGACCCCGGCCCGCACCGAACCAAGGCCCCGCCATGGTGGCCACGGCTGACGGTTCTCGGTTTGTCGTCCTGAACCAACTCCCCACCCATCACTGGCCGGTTCGGGCGAGAGATCTGACCCTTCAGCTTTTCGACGCTCACACCGGCCGGCCTCTCTTTCCTCCACATCACCCGGCAGTTCCGTTCTCGATCACCGGTGTCTCCGCCGATGGTTCGGTCGCCTACGGCTTTGATGATGAAGGCCTCAATGCGCCCTGCCCCTCTTGGCACTTGTATCTCCTCCTCGATGTTCGCACCGGTCGGATCGATCGACAAGTGACTCTGGTAGCACGGACCTGGGACTCCGCGCTGGTATCCCCCAACTTCGGGCGGCTGTACACCATGACCATCCCTGACCACCTCAACGGTTGCGGTCCGCGGCACGCATATCACCCGCTGCTGACGGCATACGACCTGCACACCGGCACGATGGTGCGCTCCGTGCAGTTGAAGGGCGTGCTTGGTGGCCGCTGGCCGACCAAGCGGACGGTCAACGGCGAGACGGTGGCCGCTATCTGGCAGCCAGGTATCGCGCTGAGCCCCGACGGCTCTCAGCTCGCCGTGCTCGATGGAAATACCAATACACTGACACTTCTGCACGCTCGATCGCTCCGGGTCGCCGGCACGGAGCCACTGTCTCATCCGAGGACGGCGCTGGAAACCATTGCCGGCGTACTGGGCATGGCGCCAGACCCCGCCGAGGCCAAGGGCCAGGATAGCGGCGTGGAGCTACAGATGCAGTACACCGCCGACGGTCGTTCGCTGCTCGTGACCGGTGGCCGCCTGAGTCCGGATCGCCGTCACCCGTATGGATCATCCCGGAACCTGGGGGTCCAGTTGATCGACATCGGTAGCGGCCAGATTCGAGCCTGGCTCAACGATGGCGCACAGGTCTTGAACATCTGGCCTGCCCCCGACGGCAGCGCGGTCTATTCAGCGGTGCAGAGCTGGTCCCGCCAGGAAGGCTGGTTGAATACGCTCCGACGGCACGACCCCACGACGCTTCGTGTAGTTGGCAGGCGCACCTTTCCGCACATGGGCAACTGGTTCCTGCATCTGATGTTCCTGCAAGGACGGCGCTGAAAGCGGCGCCCCCCCTCCCAGAGGTTCATGACCGGACAGTTTCACACCGCATGGCCCTCACCAGAATGCGTCCTGCCCCGATGCGTCCCGCCCCGATGCGTAGAATCGATCTTCAGATCGTCCGCTGGAGGCGCCGCGCGTAAGCGCAGGCGCCGGCCCGCCCCACGGCATTACCATACCGCCGCATCTCGCCGCCCCCGGGACCAGCGTCCGCCTGACACGCTCCTCCCCTGCACAGCTCGGTGGTCCCCTGCACCCGCGTCCGGTCTCCGATCAAGGAAAGGAGCAGAGAAGCACACCCGTTAGTGGCTTGACCACCCCACTCCACCAGCACAGGCGAGAAGCAGCATGGTGGCACGGCCCAGGACCGGCGCTCCCGCGCAGCAGCATCCGCTCCGTACCATCGACGTTCACGTCGTCAGGGTGGTGCAGGGTCGATGCCCTCCCTTCTCCGCCACTCCTGCTCTCGCGGAGACGGATGTGCCAGGGTGGCAAGGGCGTCTTCCCGGCGCCACCGTGACGGGCTGAAGCCCGATTCTACGGTGCCAATGGACGGTGCCAATGGACGGTGGATCGTGGCCGGGCGGGGAAGCGGTGCGAGTCCATCCTCACCGCACTGTCCGCTCATGAACCGCGGAGGGGGAGCGGGCCAAACCTCTCCTCACTCCACTGTCGGCTCATGCACACCTTTTGGTAGCGGCGCACCTGCGCCCGATTCTCCTGCGGATCTTTTGTAACCAAGTCGTTACTTTCATGGATTGCGCTCTGAGCAACTCTGCTGTAGAGTGATAGCTACCAGCCGGAACCAACAACCACACGAGCGGCATTTACCGCTCTGAAACAAGGCACACGACGGGAAACCGTCGGCCGCAAAGCCACCAGCCTACAGCGCAAGCCATGGTAGTGGGGCCGCCAGATAACGATCGTCCTGTGATGGACGAGGGAGTAGATGTTCGATGATTCGTCGCGTTTTTGTGTCAGCCCGTAAGCCACTGGGAGCAGCCCCGGAGAGTCTGTCCGGCGAGCGCAATTCCTATCCCACGCGGAACAGCCGTCGCGCCCGCACCCTGCTGCTGGGCGCTCTTATGGCGCTCTCGCTCATGCCCCGCGCCGGGAGCGCGCTGGCAGCCCCCTCGGCGGCCCACCAGAATAAACCGATGCTGGGGACGCTGGTCCTCCAGGGCAGTATGAACAGCAGCGCGGATATATCGATGGCCGGCGCCTTTTCGGTGGGCGAGACCACCAATCTCGAATGGGATTTGCCGCTCCCATCGTCCGTTCAGATCAGCGGCCATACACAGCAGGTGACCTCGTCGTTCACCTTCGACGTGCCGCCGACCTCCTTTCAAGATGTGACCGACGACCAGGGCCAGGCGGTGCGGCGCTTTCACTGGGACACGCCGCCGAGCAATACGGTGATTCATGTCACCGAGAAGCTGCACGCCGACGTGACCACCACCTTGCAGCCCTTCACCAATGCGGCTGCCTTTCCGCTGGGTGCGGTGCCCGCCGAGGTCGCTCCCTATCTGGTCGTCACACCCGACCTGAAGCTCCCCGACTCCGTCAACTCGTTGATTACGAGCTTCAAGAGCGGGAAAACCACGGAACGCCAGGTAGTGGAGGCGGTGGCCAACTGGGTTGCCGTACAGGTCCACTACGACGCGGCCAGAACCGATGGCCCCTTCCAGGCTTCGTGGATTCTGGCCAACCATACAGCCGCCTGCCGGGGGTATGCCAATATCATGGCCGCCCTGTTGCGCCGCCTCGGTATTCCCGCTCAGACTCAGTTCGGCTGGGTGTTGGGTGGTGTGCTGAACATGCCGGGACCCAGCCACGGCAAAGCAACCCTGGACTGGGCGCAGGGGACGTCGGTCGACCTCCACACCTGGCTCAACGTGTGGTTCCCGGATACCGGTTGGACGCCCTTTGATCCCCAGAGCGAGAAGTTCTTTGTCGACCCGCGACACATCGCGCTGTTTACCAACGTGGACGCCAGCACAGGACTGGTTCTGGGAGGCTGGACTTCCGATCAGAGCGACGGCAATGCCTCACCGACCGGCGCTCCGCTCTCCAATGGAGACATTGAGATCATACCGGGCAACGGCGCGAGCGCAGAGGCCAGGGCCCACGTGGTCGATAGCTTTCACCTGAAGTTCCGCCGTCTCAACCACGATGTAGCCGGCATCATGTTCTCGCGCTGATTCCTTCGCGACGGTGCGTGGCTACGGCGGCCCGATGCCGCCCAGCGACCGCCCGTCGATTAGCAGGTCCGCCATCGCATCGGCTATCGGAAGCTCGGCCTGCTCCTGGAGGGCCAGCCAACTCCCGTAGGGATCGAGACTCAGGAAGCGATAGGCGCCCACGGGGCCGGCCTGCAGATCAATCGTGGCGGCAGACAGCCCGCAGCGATCCAGCAGGCGCAGACAGGCATTCGACACGTCATTGGGCACGGTGTGCCGCACATGCGGTTCGTGCGGCACACCGTGCCGCTCGGCGGCAAAGACCTCGCGTCCTACTATGGCCACCCTCACCTTCACCCCCTCCTCTCGTGCCTCCTGCAAGAGACATGGCGCCTGACGCAGCCGCTCCAGCTGCGCCAGGTGTTCCGCTTCGACCCGGCCGCCATCCTCTCCTCGGCGCAGGGGACGCACCCGCACCGCGCCGCTACAGTCGTCAAAGAATGCCTGGGCCGTTGCCGGGTCGTTCGTCAGCAGCGTGCGTGGCGCCGGCAGCCCGGCGAGAACCGCCGCTTTGAGCACCCATAGGCTGTTCGCTGCACGCTCCATAGCTGCTGGACGGCTCACCCACCACACCTGATCGAGCGCGCCGAGCATGCTCTGCAGTGCCGCGTCCCACGCCGGGGAGTGCGTCTCCAGCGGATCACACAGCCATGCCGACCTGATCTCATCGAGTGGCAAGTCCCAGAGCGGCACCACCAGCCGGCTGGGCGTCTCATCGCCCAGGTGGACTTCCAGCCGGCCCACCTCGTGCAATTCCTCAGGATAGAGGCGGCACACCAGAGCGCCTCGCTGGTGCAGCTTCAGCGTCACGCGGTCCGCCTCCGGGTGGTGACGGTCTGATACGATCAGCACCTTGTCCCGCCGCCCGGTTGGTCCCTGCGGACCCAGCCGCTCGTCCATCCAGTACAGCGTTCGTGCATCGGAGGAGGGCTGGCGCGGCGCCCCCCCTCCCCCGTCCCCTCCCCCTCCAGCGGGGAGGGGCGATACTGTGTCTAAGACGCGAACACCTACAGGTCCGGGCAGCGCCGTTACAGCGCCGTGCACCTGCACTCGACCCGCCTCCAACCGTCGCGGTGGATGGTACCGGTGGGGCTGCGAGGTTCCCACAGGGCGCGCATGCCGATCAGGTACTCCCCCTCCCCCCCGGAGGGGGAGGGGGTTAGGGGGAGGGGGGGAAAGGCCGCAGCAAGAACACTCCTGCCATACCCACTGTTGGTCCCTGGTGGCGATAGCTCAGCCTCTATCCCCGAACTTCCACATCAATCGGTTTGAAGCTGTAGTTATTGCTCATCTCGGCGGAGCAGGCCGTCACCCCCACGATCAACTCCATCTCCGCGCGAAGATCGATATAGTCCCCTGCCCGGGAGGTCGGAGGGCCGAGCTTCAACTCGCCGTTGGGTAGCACGTCGACGTTCATAAAGATATTGAAGGTGGTGGGGATGTCATCGGGCGCGATGCCATAGGGGGCAAGGTTCTCGGCCAGGTTGCCGAAGCAACTGGGATGCTTGCCCTGGTGGCTGTACAGGATGGAAAAGGTTTCCGGGCTGCAGGGAGTATAGAGGAAATCATGCTTGCCGACGCGATCCTTCAGGATGGTGAACATGGGGTTGCTGCGATTGGAATAGAGCGTGTGGCCGGTCGTCAGATAGATGGTGTTGGCGTAGTCCAGACTGCGCCCCGAGGAGAGCCACTCGCGCGTGTCCACCCGGTTGAATGCCGTCAGATCGGATACTTGCTCGCCCTGTACATCGATGATGCGCGCAATCTGACCGCGTTCCAGCGTGAAGGCCACGCCGGTCTGCGGGGCCAGGTGGTACTGCATTACGACGCCTCGCGGTCGTCATTGCCCGGCGGGGAGAATGGACATCGCCAGTCCGCCTCGACCGCCCGGCCCGAGTACTGGCGTGCCTCCGAGCGCCGGCCGAACTCGCCCAACATGGGATTGATCGTGCCCTGGAAGGCTAGCTCACGCGCCCGAATCACCTCTTGCATGCGCTGGTACTTGCCTTCCGCGCGCAGTTGCTCGAACTGGTAGTGGGCATTGAAGACCAGGGTTGGCCAGGGGAATCGACGGGTCCAGCGCGAACTGGAGGGATGGAGGCCAACCACGAAATATCCCCGGCCGGCAACGGAAAACGAGAAGTTGGCATCGTCTATATCGGCGCTCACCACGGGGTCCCAGCGGTGGAACATGCGATCTCGCTGGTGCAGACAGGCCAGTTGCTTCCACAGCAGGCGCTCGAACTCGATCTCATTGGGCAGGTACGGACCGCTGAAGCTCGCCACAAAGGTCGAGTAGGGCCCGCCCAGAGCCGGCTGCCGGCGCACGAAGCTGAACAGCTCGCGGCTCAACTGGGTCGTGGCTTCTGCCGAGGCCAGCTCCCCATACACGCCATGCTGGTAGTGTCCCCGGCGTATAGCTGCTTTGGCGGCCACGCACGAGAACTCTTCGCCCAGCACGAACGATTGAAAGCAGTCGCGGATGCGTGCCATCAGCGCAGAATCGGCGGCCTGTTCGTCGGAGACCGCCTTCTTGGCTGGGAATAGATGCTCCTCCTCGTCACGTGCGATTGCAGATTCCATTGGTCACCCTTTCACGAGAATCGGTGGAGAGGCACAGCTACTCCGTGTAGAGAGGAACGGGTGGGGAATGGACGGCAGCGCGGGCGGAGGAGATGAGAACCGCTGTCGCAGGATCCGGCGTGGGGTAGCGGCCTGGACCAGGCGGCTGTTGCCGTAGCGCACACCGTGCAGCAAGAAGCGGCACGCGAGCGCCAGCCAGATGCAGAGGGCGCGCTCCAGGAGCCAGGCGGGGGCCAGCAGGGAAGCGGAGGCGGGGAAGATGGCCGCCCCGCCGCCCCGCCGTCTTCCTCCCTCAGCGGCGAGTATGCTCACAGCACAGCCGCCCGCCACCAGCCGCCACCGTCGTTGCAGCACCAGGCTCAGCAGCAACGGCAGCAGGAGCAGGGACAGCACGCAGCGCAGGGGGCGGCCCAGCTCGTCGTACGCCTGACGCACGCGCTGCGACCAGAAGTGACGGGCCGTGGGTGGGAGGCGGCGAACATACAGATCGAGCGGCGCCGCTTCCTCACCGCCGGCGGCCAGCACCGTCTGCACCAACTCGTAGTTCTCGAAGAGCACGGCGCCGTCGTAGCCTCCGGTGGCGTGCAGCATCGACCGCCGCACCCCCAGGGTGCCCGGCCAGTCGCCGCCCCACAGGCGATTCAGCAGCGACCGCGCCGTATCCCAGCGGGCGTGCCAGGGCAGCGGCTGAAAATAGTTCTGCGGTCGTACCACGTGTACTCGGTGCAACTCGTTAACCACGCGACGCAGCGCCGGCAGATCGTAGCGAATGTCGTCGTCGGCCACGATCAGATACTCGTGGCCGGCATGGCGCACGCCGGTAAGCACATTGCCGACCTTGCCATTGGGCGTGATACGGTCCGGGTCGGGTGGCAGATGCGCCACATGTGGGCCCCACGCGTTGGCGTGGTGGGCAAAAACATGGGCGGCCGAGCCATCCACCACCAGTACCTCAACATAGTGCGACAACCAGCGCAGATATTCCGGCAGCGTGCCAAGATCCTCCGGATGGTCCCGGCAAATCGGCAGAATATACGTCGCGTCCACTTACTGTTTTCTCCCCCGCTACCAGGAGCGCCGGCAACCTAGAACTGGAGCTACCCGACGCCCGGCTCCTTGCTAGAACCTCCGTTCTGATTGCAAGGACCATGCCACACAGTACAGCTTCGCTATGATGAGGGTGTAGCGACTGCTCCGGATCGTACTCACCCGACGGATAAAGCTGTCGTCGTGAGTGATCCGGGCCAGACGCGTCGCAGGACAGTGGGCAGAGGAGAGACACGCCATGGTGCATTCGAGAGGGTGGAACGGTCTTCGAGCGTTGGCGGTACTGAGCATGCTGGCCACGCTGGTGCTGCTGCCGGTGGCTGGTAGAGGGCGAAGCGCCACTGCGGCCACTGCAATGCCGCTCTTTGGCCCGACCACCGTGGTGGAAGACCAGCGAGCCGGCACTGAGCCGGGGGTCAGGGTGTGTGGTCCCGATGCTACCTGGAGCTTGGATAATTGCGGCCAGGACAACCCGTACGGCACTGAGCCGTGGGGGGTCAGCACCTCCAATAGCTTCCTTTTTCGCTCGGAGGATCAGGGCAACAGTTTTAAGCTGGTACCAAGCAATACTCCGGCTGGCCGGCCGGATGTCTGCGTGGGCGGGGGTGATACCGATCTAATCGTCTCCCCCGGTACCACGCAGGCAACTGACCTGCTCGATTGGGTCGATATGCAGGCCCTTACCAACTTCTCGCCTGGTGTTTCCAGCAATGGTGGCCAGAGCTGGATCTGCAATTCGGTCTCGACTGCTGCCACCGTGGTCGATCGCCAGTGGCTGGGCGCCTATCGCAAGCCCAGTGACGCGAACGGCGTGGTATATCTCGACTATGATCTGATCGCTGACGCACGGTGCCAGACGCCCGAGCAGTCGGCGACCGCGAACGGTAACGCCTTTGCGGTCCAGCAATCCCCCGCGCCGCTGGCCGGACTGGCCTATATGCCGCCCGTAATCGTCGATTGCAACGACGGCACCGCCGGAAACTTGCAGGTGAATCAGACCAATGGCCATATCTTTGCCATCCACACTGGATATGCCCTGCCGAACCCCTCGTCACATCTAGCCCCTGATACGGTGGTGGTGAACCGCTCGATCGATGGCGGCGCCACCTGGACGCGTTCAACCGTCTTTCAACCGATTCCCGGGACGACCTGCGCAACCGATTGCACCACCGGCCAGGACTTCGCCGTGCTGGCCATCGACAAGAGTGGCGGGCTGTACGCTGTCTGGTCGCAAGCACCGGTGGATGGCGCCGGCAACGTCATTGGACCGAGCCACATTTACTATGCCTACTCAGGTGATGAAGGCGGCAGCTGGACCCCCGAGCAGCAGGTGGATGCCGGTGGCAACACCGATGTAAACATCTTCCCGTGGATCGCGGCGGGTAACGCCGGCGCTATCGACGTGGTCTGGTACGGCACCAAGCGAGCCGCGTCGCTGGGTAGTTACGATTCCGGCAGCCAGACCACCGACTGGTATCCGTATCTCTCACAAGCACTGAACGCGAACGGCTCCAATGCCACCTTCAGTGCGCCGGTACCCGTGTCGCAGCACCCAAACCACAACGGTGGTATCTGCACTATGGGTTTGGGCTGCACCGCCGGCGGCGATCGCAGCCTGGGAGACTTTTTCCAGGTGGACGTGAATAGAGAAGGCGGCGCTGACATTATCTTCAACGACACGTCGAACAACGGCAGCAACGGCAGTAATCAGGCCGGTCTCACTGACGAAGTGCGGCAGGTTGGCGGTCCCAGTCTCTTCGGCGGTACGGTCAATACCGGCCCGGCACTGGTCACCTGTACCGCTGTTGGGTTGACCCCCTGCGTTTCTGACCCCACGGGCGACGCGCGTTACGAGGCGAACGGCGTGATCGGTAACGCTGTGCCCAAGCTGGACATCACCGGCTCATCGGTGGCCCGCGCCTCCTCGAGTTCCTCGCAGCTCGATGTCCGCATGACGGTACAGGACCTCTCGTCGCTGCCTGGATCGGCTGACACCGATATCAATGCCAGCGACCAGTTCCTGGATTACCTGACCACCTGGAACTACCACATACCAGGGCACACCCAGGCAAATTACGACTCCACCGGCAACGTCTATTACGCCTACCTGGAGGTTAACCGAGCCACCGGCGCTACCACGGCCTATGATGGCAATACGTGTAGCACGGCCAGCACCCATCCCAAGTTCCTCACCTATCCGGGGCAGAATGCCATTGTCTCGAAGATCACCGGCAACACCATCGATCTCTCAGTACCGCTAGCCGATGTCGGCAATCCGCCTGTCGGCGCCTCGCTGTACAGTGTGACGGCGCATACCGTGGGTCAGCCCGGGCCGGCTGGCCCCTTCACCTGCAGCACGCGCGACCCCAATGGCAGCAACCAGTATCCAGCTGGCCAACTGTTCGACGTCTACGACAAGAGCCAAGCGTACACCACCGTGATTACAGGGAACCCTACCGCTTCTCTGCTCCGCTATGCCTCAGCCGCCGCTCACGACGGCATCGTCACCTTCCGCTGGCAGGTGGCAGCCGATCAGCGGGTCCTCGGCTACAACCTGCTGGTCCGCCGGCAGGGGACTCTGCAACGGGTCAATGGACGGCTTCTTCCCTGGCACACTGGACGAAGCTACCAGTACCGCCGTCATCTGCCGGCAGTGAGCACCTTCTTTGTTCAGGCGGTCAGCCGGCAAGGAAGGCAGGTGTATGGGCCGTATCCAGTGTGGCGCTAAAAGACGGGGCGATGCCGGTATCCATCACCTCAGGGAGTATCCTGAAGGGACGGATACGGCGTGTTCAGTTAGGAGTGTATGATGTTTGGACTTCATTGGCAGGAATTGATAGTTGTGCTGCTGCTGGCCCTGGTGGTTTTTGGGCCGAAGCGATTGCCGGAAATTGGCGGCTCACTCGGCAAGACGATTAAAGCGTTTCGCAAGGAACATGAGGTGCCCGACGAGCCAGGCGCTCCTGAGATTCCGCACCACATCGACTGAGTAAGGCTTCTCCTGGCCTCTATCTGCTTCTAGGCCAGGACGATTGACTTCAGCGGCTCTCAGGGCGACGAATGCCACAGCGCCCGGCCGAACTGGCCCGCAGGCGAGCACGGCGGGCGGTGCGAGTGGCCTGTCCCCAGCGCCGTGTGGTCACTCGCGGCATTGTGGAGAGCAGGAGTGTCCGCGGTGGCGCGCATCCCCCCCTCCCCCTAACGGCCCCCCGGCCCCCTCCGAGGGGGAGGGGAAACACTTGATTGGCACGCATGCCACCGTGGGGAACTGGAAGCCCCACCGATACACCCACCACGACGGTCGGAGGCAGGTCGAGTACCGATGCAAGACGCTGTACCGGCGCTGCCTGAACCTGTAGGTGTTCGCGTTTCAGGCACAGTATCGCCCCTCCCCCCCGGAGGGGGAGGGGTTGGGGGAGAGGGGGCGCGCGCCACGGCTGGTGCCAGATGCAACGCCGGCGAAGTCTTCACGATAGCGTTACTGTTCATCCAGAATACAGCGATACATCACACGGCGCTGGGCTTGTCCAACCATCCACTGTGATGCTGCTGCACGGTGGCAGACTCAATGATGAGCCGCGGAGGCTGGGAATACGATCTGCCGTAGAACGAGCAGGCGGGTTGCCGTGTAGGCGTGGCTTCGATGATGAGCCGTGGCGTTACTGGATGTACCCCTCGACTACTTCCTCGGGGCGTAGCTGGGCTTCGTCTGGATCCTGGTCGTTCGCACGGCGGGCACGGCGCCGGCGTAGCAGGTCCCAGCATTGATCCAGCGCGATCTCCAGCGCCCGCATTCGGCTGTGATCGAGGTCGGCCAGTTCGCCCGCCTCTTCCTGCTCCTGCAGGGTATGCTCTTCCTGCACCAGTTCATTGATCCGAGCCAGCAGTTCTTCGTCGTTCATGGGTGACCTTTCTCATGATGGTGGTCCTTCAGGGTAGCGCGCATCGGGTCCGGTCTACACTGCTCCATCGACGCCCGCTGCAGCGCTTCTCCAATTCGCTCTACTATCGGGAAAGGAGATCACACCATGACCACGAACGATTCTACTGACGCATCTCCGCGGGTCTATGGACACGCCGGCGCTCGCCACCACAGCCGAGCGGCAGCGGGGAGCACCGAGACCCAGCGCGGCAGCACCGCACACTTCACCGTCTTCTACGCCGGCGATCTGGGCGCGGATGGACCGGTGCTGGCCGATGCCGTGCTGAGCCGGTGCGAGCAGGACTACGCCAGCTTGCAGGGTTTCTTCGGCGGAATCACGCCAGCCGGCTTACCGTTCGAGGTACACATCCAGCCTGGCTCGAACGGGGCCAGCCATGCCGGCTGCGCCGCCACCGCGCTCACCTGCGATGCCTTCAGCGGGACCGATGGCGCGCTGGTCAGTAGCCTGGTGGTGGCCGAGGCGGACGAGGTCTTCATGGCCGATCAGGCGGCCGGCTGGGACTGCGGCGCCAGTAACGGCGAAGGCCTGTCGCGGGTTCTGGCCGCCGAACTCTACCCGGCTGAACAGTCGCCGCCCGGCACCGGCATCTCCTTTGCCACCGCAGCCGCCTGGTTAAACAGCGACCGGCCCGATTTCGTCACCCAGAACGACCCCACCGACCAGAACCCGGTATCGACCGGGTGTGCCACCCTCTTCATCAATTACCTGCGCCATCAGTTGAACTACTCGCTGAACCAGATCGTCCAGGCCGGCGGCGCCACGCTGGCCGATACCTATACCACGCTCACCGGCCGCGGCGATGCCTTCGCTGCTTTCAGCGCGCTGCTGGCCGGCGCCTTCCCGCCCGGCCAGCAGGTAAACCTGACCAACGACAACCCGTTCCCCCTGCCGGGCGCGTGACATCGTCCGTTCCCGCCGTAGCAGCGGAACTACTTCACGTGTGTGAGGATCTGGCGAATGGCGGGCCGGCCGCATACCTTCGCCGGCTTGTGTCCATCCGCGTGGCAGACCAGGGCAACCATGATGTTCGCCTCGCCATTCACGTCTTCTACCAGCTTCGTCAGCGGCGGATCTTTGCCGTTGACCAGCGCCGATTGAATGGTGTCATAGGAAAGTGGCGGACCGAAATCACCCGATGGCCCAGGCGCTGTGAGAAAATCGCCTGAGATGATCACCTGCGAGCCGGTCTGTGCGTAGTTGGCAATCACCACCAATGGTCCGGGACCTGGTTTTGGATTGCGGCGCGCAAACATCCGTCGGTACAGCGCGTGCTCCGACTTCGAGAGCTTCTGGAACGGCTTGTTGGTTTCGGTGGTGCGGTCATAGCGGAAGAGGTCTCTGTGGACGAAGTTCAGATACCGGCTCCGATACGTGGCGCCCGACCAGTCGATGGTCGCTCCAGTGGGGGGCTGCGGATACTCTTTACCCTGAGTCTTGAGGACGACGAAGGGCCGGTCCACCGGTTGTGTATTGCTGAGCGTTCCGAACTGGGTCAGAGCTTTCGCGATGGCCCAGCGTTCGTAGGTACTGTAGAACGGGAGGGAGCTAACGGAGTTGTCACTGATCACCAGCATTTCGGTCCTGGAGCCGGCGTGTACCGTTGTGCCTATGCGATGGAAGCCGCTCAAAGGAAAGTAGGCAGCCGGCGAGACATTCGAGGTTGGCTTGCCGAGATTGAGAATGTTGTCGGCCGACACCACAATCCCGACTGAGAGCAGGACCGCGATCAATAGCCCAAAGAGCCAGGCCGACGGGTAGGAAAACGGGTTTCCCCACCGAGCCCAGCGGGTAGCCCTGGGCTGTCCGTTTTTCATCGGGCGCGGCGGACCGGGGAGCCACGGCCCTGGATCAACCATCTTATGGTGGGCATCGAGTTCCCGCACCACGTGGCACAGCGCATCGTTGTCCCGCTGATCCAGCAGATCGGCGTACCGGGTCCGGATCATATCGTTTGGATCAATTCGCATCATACTCCTCCTTGAGCCACCGCACCAGGCGCTGCAACTGCTTCTTCACTGCCTCCTCGTTCTTCCCGACCACCTCGGCGATCTCGGCTATGGTGAGATCGCCCGCAAAGCGCAAGGCGAGAAGCTCCCGCTTCTCATCAGAAAGTTGCCCCAGGAGGACACTCACCCTACCGGCATCTTCACGCTGGATCGCCAGTGCCTCCGGACCCGGGCTGTGATCGGGAAGGAGCACGGCCTCAAGGCGCTGCCAGGGAGTTCGATGACGCCGGCGACGATGAGCGTCGATCGTGGCGTTACGGGCGATACGCAGTAGCCAGGGACGAACCGCCACGGTACGCTGATGATAGCGCGGAAGAGCCTCCAGGGCCCGGAGAAAGACCTGCTGGGTGAGGTCTGCCGCGTCCGACTCCGAGGCGCTATAGGTGAGCAGATACCAGAACACGGCGGGCGCATGCCGCCGGTAGAGCTCGGCAAAAGCCTGCCGGTCGTCCTTTGCCCACTGGATCAGTTGCTGATCGTCCGCGTCGCAAAAGCGCTCATCAACGGTGATGGGCGCCCAAGTCGCTTTCACGCCACACCCTCCCAGCAGCAGTATGTTCAGGCCCGCACTCGGCGCGTTGTCGGTCCCCCATCGCGCGTCCTGTATAGATAAGAACGCACGAAACGGCTGAAGGGGACAACCACTGGGAAAGTCACCAGGCTCTACCAGTGTCTGAACCTTCTCCTCCGAACCTTCTCAAGGAGTCGAATGGTTAAGGACCGGTGATCTGGGACCGGCTGGCACGGCGGATCGGATAGACCGCGTTGTATCATCGCACGGGAGGTTATGGCTATGAGCACGGCAGAGCGCGCTGTTCCCCGTGACCCCATCGCGCCCTGGGCTGAGATTGTGCCAGGTGCGCCACCTACGACAGTTCAGATGCTCCTCAGCATGGCGGATGACGGGTGGATGTATGAAGTCGTGAACGGGAGGCTGGTGCGCATGGCTGGGAGTGGACCACGGGCCACAACTATCGCGGCGCGTCTACTTGCCCGCCTCTTCACCTTCGTGGAGGCTAGGGGTCTGGGCGTCGTCACCGGAGCTGATGGCGTCTACAAGTTCCCCCATGCCGAGACGGGACTGACCCCCGACGTCGGCTTTTACCTTGCCGAGCGTCGAGCGTTGATCGAGGACCCGGATAAGCCCATCCCCTTCGCTCCCGATTTCGCGGTCGACGTGGCCTCGCCATCGCAGAGACAGGAAGACATGGACGCCAAGGCACGGATGTACCTACGGGGCGGGACGCGCGCGGTGTGGGTTATCTGGCCGGGCACGCGCACCGTCGATATGTGGTCCCGATCCCCCTCCTCTCTGCTCGATACTGTGTCTTCCGTTCCTGCCCCCGGAGAAAGTGTGGAAGGTGCCACGGTGGCCGCGCCGGACATTGTGCCGGGCTTTAGTATCCATCTCGCAGATCTGCTCGGTTGATCCTGAGACTGGTACAGACTAGCGGGGAAAGCATGAGCCCCGAGAGCCAAGAGCGGGACGGTTCGGCCGCTCCACCCGGTCTTGCCCCACACTAGCGTGTATAGCGCAAGTAACCGCGATGCACCGCCGCAGCATGGCACGGAAGGTGCATACGTCACGCTATGACATGTCTTCGGGTGCCACGGTCGAACTGGCCTGTGCAGGCCGGAGCTACTCGCGGACGAGTATTTAGCTGTAATCATAGGAATAGGACGGTACAGATGACGATCAGCGTGGGCGACGTTCAATTGGGCATGGAGGTGTACGGATCAGAGGGTAAAAGGCTCGGCAAGGTCAATGAAGTCTTTTCCACCCCATCAACTGACGAGCCTCACATCTACTTCACGGTGGATCATGGTGGCGTCCTGGGGATCGGCGCGACCGTGCTCTCTATACCATTCAGTGCAATTCAGCACCTCGGGCCCGGACAGGCCGTCACTCTCGACTGTACCGAAGAGCAGGCCCATGCCAGATATGCAAAGTAGTTTGAGGTGTTCAGGCGTAGAGTTGCCTTCCCCATCCCACTTGAGTCCTTGTATTCTCACTGTTTGATGGCCGTCGAGCCCGGTGTTTAGCTCGCTCCCGCTCCCTGTGCTGTTGCTGATCTTCGTTGGCGCAGCGGCCCTGGTGTGGGTGGCCGGCACCTATCTCTCGTCGTCGACGGACATCCTCTCCGATCGCTTCGGCCTCGGTCAGGCGCTCGGCGGCCTTCTCCTGCTCGCTTTGGTGACGAATCTGCCGGAGATCGCCATCACCGTGAGCGCCGCGCTGAGCCACAATATCGGGATTGCCATCGGCAACATCCTCGGGGGGATCGCGCTCCAGACCGTTGTGTTGGTGGCCCTGGACGGCTTCGGCGTTCCAGATCATCCGCTCACCTACCGTGCAGCCTCGTTGGTGCTGGTTCTGGAGGGAGCGCTGGTAATCGGGGTGCTTGGCGTGGTGCTCATGGCATCGCAGCTGCCTGTCTCGCTGGTCTTCGTGCGGGTGGGGCCAGGAGCGTTTCTGATTGCCGTGGTCTGGTTGGTGGGCATCTGGTTATTGAACAAGGCTCGCCATGGCTTGCCCTGGCACGAGCAGGGCAACGCGCCTGGTGCGCAGAAGGGTGAGGGCCAGGCTCGGTCCAAGAAGGCACAGCAAGCGAAGGAACAGGGGACGAGCACGCTTCAGGCGGGTATTATTTTTGCGTTCGCGGCCCTGGCCACCCTGGTCGCCGGTGTAGCGCTCGAAGAGAGCGGGAACGGCATCGCAACCCATATTGGTCTCAGCGGTGTTCTATTCGGCAGCACGTTTCTTGCTGCCTCGACCTCACTTCCCGAGCTTTCTACCGGGCTCAGCTCGGTCAAACTCGGCGATTACAAGTTGGCCATCAGCGATATTTTCGGGGGCAACGCTTTTTTACCCGTCCTCTTTCTGGTGGCTACGCTTCTCTCCGGTCAGTCGGTCCTGCCCCACGCGCAGAAGACCGATATCTACTTGACGAGTCTCGGCATCCTACTCACGATGGTCTACCTCTGGGGCTTGATCTTCCGTCCGCAGCGCCAGTACCTGAAGCTCGGACTCGATTCCCTCATCGTCCTGTTCCTGTACGTGCTCGGAGTCGTTGGCCTGATTGCCGTCGCGCACGGGTAGGATCGAACGCCACACGAATGGGGTATCTGTACATTGACTCGCCCGCCGGCTGCTGGCCGGCTCGGGTCGACTGCCAATCGAAGGCGGTTCCCCACCGAAAGAGTATGCTCAGAGTGTAATGGAGAATCTCATAGGCCCTGCCATCATCGTTCTGTTCCTGGCGCTCTACTATGTGGTGCTACCGCTGGCCGGGGTACCCACCTGAAGCCCCTTCTTCCGCACGTCGTGCGGCATTCGGGGACGCAAAGCTCAGAAGCCGGTCGAGCACGACAGTGAGACACAGGCGCCCTCGGAGATAGAGGATCGCGGGTAACGAGCAGGGCGCTGGATCTGGGCGAGGCGGGATAGCAGGATCGGATCATGCAGCGCTTTCTACCATTTCTTCTCCTGCTCTTCGTTCTGGCCCTGGTCCTGCGGGTCGATCTGCTGTTCACGGCCGTGTGGTTCCTGCTGGGGCTGTACATTGTGATGCGCGTCTGGACGCAACGAGCCGTGCGGCAGTTGCACATCTCGCGCCACTTCGTCGAGCGAGCCTTTAGCGGAGACGAGGTCTCGATACGGCTGGTGGTACGCAACGCCGGACGGCTGCCGGTTCCCTGGCTGGAGATCAACGAGTCGGCGCCGATGGCTCTGGTCAGCACGGCGCCCTCGGCGCAGGTGTTGACGCTGGCCGGGCGTGAAGAGCGTACCGTTCAGTACACGCTGATCTGCCGCCGGCGTGGCTACTACCAGATAGGACCGCTGCGCGGTGAAACGGGCGACGTGCTGGGCCTGGAGCAACGCGTGCTCCACTGGGAGGAGCCGCGCCCGCTCATCGTCTACCCACGGGTGGTGCCATTGCAGCAGTTGGGGTTGCCCAGCCGTTCGGCACTGGTCGTGCTTCCGGCCAGGACGCCGCTCTTCGAAGACACTAGCCGGGTGATGGGCGTGCGCGACTACCAGCCGGGCGATTCGCAGCGCCGCATCCACTGGACCGCCAGCGCGCGCACCGGTCAACTGCTGGTCAAGCAGTATCAGCCGGCCATTGCGCGCGACACGTTGCTGTGTCTCGATATGAACCTGCCGAGCTACGGTCTGCGCCAGCGCGATGAGGCGGCCGAGACGGCCATTGTGGTAGCAGCCTCCCTGGCCCGCCACATGATCGTTCAGGAGCATTTGCCCGCCGGTCTGGCCACCGAGGCCGCCGATCCGCTGGTCAATCAGCGCCGGCGATTTCTCCTCCCCCCGCGGGCCGAGCGCGCCCACCTGACCACCATCCTCGAGCTGCTGGCTCGCATCCAGCTGGCGCCCGGCGGCGGCTTTGCCGGGCTGTTGCGCGAGGAGAGTGTGCATCTGGCCTGGGGAGCCACCATGGTTGCCATCACCGGCTGCATCGACGACGAGCTGGCCGAGACGACGCTCTATCTGAAGCGCCGAGGGCATGCCATGGCGCTGATCCTGGTCCAGCCGGCCTGGATGCGCGGGGGAGACCGTGAGCCGCCGGCGATCGGCGTGCCGATACACCGGGTGTGGACCGATGTGGAGCTGGCCGCGTGGACGTAGCGTCAAACGGCGCCGGGTGGAGCGTGCTGCGTCCCGCCATCCTGGCCGCGATGGTCGGCTGTATAGCCGTCTCCGTGGTAACCCTGCTGGATGCCGGGGGGCTGGTGGAGAGCGGCGCGTATCTGGTTCCGTTCTGCGCGCTGACGGCGGTAGAGGCCTATGCCTCGGGCCGGCTGGTGGCGGCTCGCACACGCGAGCGGCGCGGGCATGGCGCCTTCCGCTTCAGCGAACTGACCCTCCTCCTGGTGCTGCTGCTCGCGGCCAGCGCGCTTTTTGGCGGCAATCTGCCACTGGAGGGGGGCGTGCCGCGGTTCAGTCCCCAGACCGTGGTGCTGGCGATCGTGGTGCTGGTTGCCTGGGGGGTCGCCGGCAATGTCGCTCGAATCCTCTATCTGCTCGATCATCCGGAGGTGTACGATCCCAACCCAGCGCCTCCGGTCCGCCGTCTGGCTGCTCGCTACTTCATTGGCGGGCTACTGGTCTTTGTGCTGGCCGGCGTCTCGCAGCTCAGCGTGCAGCACACGCTGGGTATCTATAGCGCGGCCGGCTCCGGTCCAGTGCTTCAGGTGGTGCTCTATTTTCTGCTGGGCGCGATCCTGCTCGCCCAGCTCAGCTACGCAACGCGGCAGCGACAGTGGAGGGACCGCGGGGTGAGCGTGGTCGCGGGGTTGAGCCGTCGCTGGATGGGCTATACCATGGCGGTGGTGGTCGTGGTCGCGCTGCTGGCCTTTGCCCTGCCCAGCAGCTACTCAGTCGGCCTGACGGATCTGGTCACGGGAGTGCGCGAGGCGGTGTTCACCATCATCGTGAATATCTTCACCGTCATCGGGGCGCCGCTGCGCTGGCTCCTGTCATTGCTGGCAACCAAGCCGAGGACGCTTCCACCCCAACCGCTGCCCACTGCCCTGCCGGCCCACCTTCCCCCCCATCTGCCTCCACTCCGGCATCCTGGCAAGAGTCATGACGCCAATTGGGGAGGACTGCTCAAGTCCCTAATCTTCTGGGGAGCGGTGCTGGCCGCGCTGCTCTACCTGCTGCGCGGCGTTCTGCAGCGCCAATCGCGAACCGGCCGCTTCCTGCGCGGACTCGGCTCCTGGGGGGCGGTAATTAGCCGCTGGTGGGCAGCGCTGTGGCGCCGGCTGCGCGGCTACGCGGCCGGTGCCACCGGGTACCTGCCACTCCCGCGCAGGGCGGCTCCCAGCTCGGTCACCGAGAGCGAGCGGCGCGGGGTGGGCCACTGGGGCGCCCGCTCGACCCGCCAGCGGGTCATCCGGTATTACCTGGGTATGGTGCATCGCGCCAACCGGCACGGCTTCGCGCGTGGCGCCGCCCAAACGCCGCACGAGTTTGACGCGGTCCTGACCGCCCGGCTGAGCGAAGGCCAGGCCGACCTGCACCACCTCACCGATGCCTTCGTCGAAGCCCGCTACAGCCGCCATCCGGTGAGCGAGGAGCACGCACGGGAGGCCCAGGCCAGCGGGCAACGGATTCGGGCGGCGTTGCGACGGTTGCGGAAGCGGTAGGCGCCATGGGCGCCGGGCGGTCGTGTACCATTGGTTTTCCGATACAGATTTCGGCTCGGCGTCGAGGCCGTCGCGGAGAGAGTGCGTGTTTCGCTCCAGCTACCATACCCACAACCTCTTTTGCGACGGCACGGCGACCATTGAAGAGGTGGTTCTGGCTGCGATCGCAGCCGGACTGGGGGAGATCGGCATCTCCAGTCATGCGCCGCTCCCCTGGCCGGTGGAGTGGATCATGCCACGCGAGCGGCTCGATGCGTACCTGGCAGAAGTACGGGACCTGCGGGGTCGGTACGCCGATCGTATCGCCGTGCTACTCGGGGCGGAGATCGACTACATTCCCGACGCAGGTGTCATCGCCTTCCAGCGCGACCAGGTGCTGCCGGCAGGCTTCGATTATCTCATTGGCTCGGTCCATTTCCTGGGAGGCGACGACCCGCCCCGCGCCTTCGACAGTACTCCGGAAGGATTCGACGCCATCCTGCGACAGAGCTATGGTGGCGACATCCGAGCTATGGTCGCGGAATACTACCTGCGGGTCGGCGAGATGATGCGCCTGCCGGGCATCCGCATTGTCGGTCACCTGGACCTCATCAAACGCTGGAACGCCGACCATCGATACTTCCAGGGCGACGAGCCGTGGTATCTGGAGGCGGCGGAGGGGGCGCTGCGCGCTATTGCCGCCGCCGGTCGCATGGTGGAGCTGAACACCGCCGCCTGGCGACGGGGCTTCGATGAGCCGTATCCCGCTCCCCGCTTGCTGGCCCGTTGCCGCGACCTCGACATTCCGATCGTGGTCAACGCCGACGCCCACGCTCCCAGCGAAGTGACCAGGGACTTCGACCGCGCCCATGCTCTGCTCGCCGAGTTGGGCATCACGGCCTCGCTGCTACCACCGGCATAACTACCCGGCGGGCAGGAGTCGTGGATGAAGCCACGTTCGCCAACCTGTGACGCTGACGGGCCTTCGCTCGTTAGATCAGTAACAGGAGTGCAGCAGGCATGAGCGAACACGCTTTCGCGTCCGGTATTGCCGCCCAATTCCCGGCGGAGGGTGTTGGCGTCTCCCCGGCTGCCGAATCGGTCCGTTTTCAGTTCGACGCCTTGCTCAATCGCTACGAGCAGTCGGTCTTTGCCTTCCTGGTCACCATGCTGGGCGACCGTGACCGCGCCAAGGACTGCACCCAGGATACCTTCTTGCGCGCCTATCAGAATCTCTGTAGGGGCAAGCCGGTTACCGCGCACTGGCTGTTCAAGGTGGCGCGGAACCGAGCCGTGGATAGCTTACGGCGCACCGGCCGCGAGAGAGTTTCGTCAGAGTCCCTGGACGACGTCATGATCGATGAGTGTACTCCAACTGGTCGAACCATGGCCGTCCAGCGGGCTCTGCTGAAACTCTCGCCGGACGATCGGGAGATTCTCTATCTCCATGAGGTGGACGGCTTCACATCCTATGCGATTGCCGAGATGCTCGGTATCCGCGCCGGTGCGGTGCGCATGCGTCTCTGCCGGGCACACGTCCGCTTTCGTCAGGTGTACGAGGCGTAGCGATGATCCGGCATGAACAGTTCAGAACCATGCTGGTCTCGCAGGATGAACTCTCGCCGGTGGAACAGGCAACGCTGAATCGCCATCTGGCGGACTGCTCGGACTGCCGCGGCGTCGCTCTCCTCTACGCCGAGAACCGCGCTCGGTTGCGTGCCCTGGCGCAGTTGCGGCCGCCCCCGGAGTTGCGCGAGGCGGTCATTGATGCGGTGGAAGACGCCGAGATCGGCTTCTACCTCCCGGCATTTCTCTCCTTCTTTACCCTGCCGCTCTCCCTGCTGGCGGCCGGAGCGGTGCTCATCAATGGGGTGGTGGCCTCCCTCTGGCTCATCGTCGGCGTCCTGCTGCTGGCCGGGCTGGTTACCTGGCAGGGCTACCGCCGGGAAGCTGTCGCGGAACTGCCGCTGGAACGCGATGCGGCTGAGGGTATGCTTCCACTCCTGCGGCTGCTCGCCTTCGATCTGCTGGGCGTCGCCGCGGGCGTGGGACTGCTGGCACTGCTGCTGGTCGTGCTGCTGGCTTCCACGGGGCATCTGTAGGGTTGTCGTGGCGCCTCTGGCCCCAGCGCCGTAGGGCTGGGGCCAGAGGCATGCCGTGGTTGGTCGCGGGGATGCTGCTACCTACGGGACACACCGAGGGCTGGCCGGGCGGAGCCACGGCCCCTACGAGAACGGTGTCGGCGTAAAGCAGGCATTCCCTATCCGAGACTCTGTCCCGATAGGGGCCGGGTTCCACCCGGCCAGCCCTCGGTGCCTCAGCTACGACACCCTCACCCCGCGCAACTTGTGCCCCGAATGGGGTACGGACACGACCGTCCCAGCCGACCCTCCCGCCGGTGCGGACGGCTCCTGCCTACGCAGACCGCACGTCACCCACCCCCGGTCACAATCGCTACCTTACAGCTCGGTCGAGTCGCGCCCCTTGCCTGCCAACTGGTCGCGTGCCCACTCCTGCCATCGTTCGGGAAGCTCGGGCGCCGCGGGTAGACGCGCCAGGGCGGCGCGGTCGCCCATCTGAGCACGGGCAGCGTCGGCCACCGTCACGCCATGCCCCGGCCGGTGGATCACCTGGACCGGGTCGCCGGCCGCCAGCTCGCCCTCTTGCACGATCCGCAGATATGCTCCCGGTCGGTGCGCTCTGGCAAACCGTCTCACAAAGTGCGGGTCGCCCATCCGAATGCCCAGTTTGAAGCAGGGAATCCGAGGCTGGGCCACCTCCAGCACCACCGTGCCGACGCGCCAGCGTTCGCCCACCACCGCCTTGCTCACGGCGATGCCGCGCACGGTCAGGTTCTCGCCAAAGGCGCCGGGTTCGAGCGACCGCCCCAACTCCTCGGCCCACCACTCGAAATCGGCACAGCCGTAGGCATACACCGCCTTCTCTGGCCCGCCGTGATGGCGCGGGTCGGATTGCACGTCGCCCGCCACGTTCACGCCGCGCACCACCACGCGAACCGGCGCCGGCGACTTCCAGATGCTGGTCATCTCCTCCCGCCCACGGTGGATGATGGGGCGTGGACCACCGACGTTGACCGATTCGAGGATGCCCCGATCACGGAGCGAGGTTGGGGATTGAGCCGCCATGGTGGGATTCCTCCGTCCTGGTCCATAGTACGCGGTCGGCGCTGCGGGTCAGGGGAATGGGGTGCACTACAGCTTCGTGAGACGGCAGCGGCCCTCGTGTCCCGGTTGAGAGAGCCAGCTAACCGACTGACTCCTTCCAGACAGGAATGAGGTCGACGCGCGTGCCAATCGGCACGAACCCCTGCTTCTGCGCGAGGCGGCGTGAGGGCTCGTTGTCCTCGGCACAATCCCATACCGGTATGCGGCCGGTAGCTTGAACCTCCCGGCAGACGAGCGAGGCCGCCGCGGCAGCAATGCCCTGTCGTCGATATCGTGCCAGGGTCGCGACCCCAAGCTCGGCGTACTCCTCCGTCAACGTGGCCGTATGTGCAGTGGCAACCAGTGTCCCCGACTCAATCGCCCCGGCAAAGATGCCCTCTTGCAGGAGCTTGCGTGCTCCACCAAACAATCGTCCCTGCTGGAGAAATGGCGGGGCGTCCTGGACCAGGTCGATGTCTGCCTCCGTGAGACGCCGGACGAGGTCATGGATAAAGATGTTGGCCGGCTCCGCCAGGATGTGGTAATTGTGCCTCTGAATCTTGACCGGGTTCCCCAAATCACGTTCCATCAACACTTTCATGATCTGTGCGTGCTCCTCGTGGATGCCGACAGCGTTCCAGCGACCAATGGCCCGCAGGAGAGACCAGAGCGTCTCGATATCGGGACCGAAGGCAATCGCCCTCTCTGGGGCGGAAGATAAAGGGGCAGACCAGAACACAACGGCCGCGCTCGGTGACGATGGGTCGCCTTCGACATAGGCGGTACACAAGTCACGGCGGAGGAGATGGACCGCCATCGCCGTCCATGGCGATCCACTGAGAGCATCGGCAAGAGTCCTTCGGGTGGTGACGTTGCATGGCTTAGGTTTCACGAAACGCAGGTCTCCTTAATGGACGTTATGGAGACAGCGACGAGAGCAACGCCTCAACCCTCTCCCTCAGTCGGGACGCAAGTGAGGCCATTTCTGCCTCCGGTATTTTCAAAACCCCCAGCCGCCACCCGACATTCTGCTGCTGTTCAAATGGGACACCAGGAGGCAGCGGGACTACATGCCAATGAACGTGGGCATTACCTTCGTTACTGCCCAATGTGAGGAGATACATGCGCTCTGCTCCCACCTCTTGGCGGACGGCTTCCGAGACCCCATACACGATGCGTTGCTGGTCCAGGTATTCCTGAACCGTGAAGTCGCCGGTTGCAAGCACCCGGTGATCGCGAGGAGCGACGAGGCAATATCCATAGCGCCGGGGATAGGGGTCGAGAAAGGCGATCGTCGTATCGTCCTCGTAGACGACCTGGACTGGCAACTCTCCTCTATTCTGCTGGGTGACGATGGAGCAGACAAAGCACTCCCCACCTTCCGCATGCCCTTGTGCCCTTGCCACTGTTTCAGGGTCAGGGTGATATCGCTTGAAATGATCCTCTAGCGGCATCTTTACCGTCCTAACTCCTCATCATATCCATGGATATCGATCCTGGTAGTCCTGTGTAGGAGTAGGCAGACATGAAGTGCGAGCATCTCAAAAAACTCCGCTGGTCATGTCCCATAAAATGGGGGAATTGCCAGCCTCCTGACTGCATTGTTCCTCTGTGGAGAGCTTCGATGACCGCCCATGCCACTCCCACCCCTCCGTCTCTGAACGGTGTCTCGGCTGAGAACCTAGCTCTGTTCAGAATTACACTCCAGACTCCGCACGAGAGTGCGGCCGTGACCCAAGAAGCGGCCGTGCATACAGCGCTTTCCCATTTCCCCGGCAGCCAGCTTCGTGATGACGTACTCGCCCACGCCCTCAAGCCCTACAGATTGCCTGCTACGGGGAGGCTCTGCTGGGTTGTGTCAATAACACCGCCTATGGCCACGGTCTCCGGCCCGCCGGGCAGCAAGGAGATCCCGGTCCGGTACTTCCTCGTGTTCATCGATGCGCAGACCGGACAGTTTCTGTTCTTTCACTACTTTGCGGACGCGAATGCAACAGGCTAGAGAGAGGTGTGTGGATTGCGGGCTAAGCTAATAGGGAGGCGAGTAGATATGCCACAGCGTCGATTGATCAGTGCAGTGCTCATTGCCCTGACCTTCGTCCTGGCCATTCCCAGCGTCGGCGATAGCTCCACCGGGAACCGGCTACGGGACCGTCAAGCGGGTTCCGCGAGCGCGCAGGGCCTCGCATTCGCTCTCCTGGCCGATAACCGCCTGTTCGCCGTGTCTCTTCCCGATGGGAAGGTCGTGGCACAAAGACGTCTCGGGCCACCACCCCCTCTGGAAGTTCGTGGTGAGTGGTGGCGATCGGCGGACGGTCACTACTTGGCGCTTAGCAAGAACGGTCACACGGTCTATGCTGTTGTTCCCGGCCTCGTACCAGGGAGACTGGGCGGGACGGACCATCTCGCGATCATTGACGCTGCCACGGTTCGGGTACGCGCCGCGTATCCACTGATCAGAGGCCTCGCTTTCCACAGTGTGGCGGTTGGCCGGCGGACGGGCCGGTTGTATCTCTTCGGCAACCGGGCAGTTGGGGGAGGCTTCGCATCCTCCCCGGCCGACGCCGTGGTGATTGTGATGGACGCGAAGACGGGGACGGTCCTGGCCAACTGGACGGCCAAAAAGGCGCAGGGCTATAACCACTTTAGCTACCGAGGGCTCGTCTCTTCGAATGAGCGCAAGCTCTTCATTAGCTACCACGGCTTCGATACGACGGGCGTTGATGCCTTCACGATTTCTCGGAGAGGGCTGCAACGCTGCCAATCACCATGCTGCCAACTTCCATACGGTCCGCGCGACGGATGCATTCTGGGCCACGGCAGCATGGAACTGTACGGCGACGGTCTGCTGGTCTCGGAGGGAAACGGATCGATTTACGAGATTGGCGCCGCCGGCCGAGTGCGGCGAACGTTCGACAGCGGTTTGAAGCACAACCACCTCCTAGAGTTCACCATAGATCGGCAAGCTGGCCGGCTCTACGCGGTGGGGTCGTGCAGCTATGCCGGTGGGTTCACTGCACTCGATCTCAGGTCGGGTCGCTCCCGGATACTGGTGCAAGAGCCCAACTACGACATCTGTGGTGAGCGATCGGCACTCGCGTCGAGTTCGCTCCTGGTCATAGCCAAGACTCTGGGCGTCATTCCCCAGATTGGGCTCCAGGGGCATTTGCTCTTCCTCGACACCCGCACCGGCCAGGTCCAACGACGCATTCTCACCCCAGCGGAAGCAGTGGATGTTCTCGTTAGTCCAGGTTCCTGAAGTAAGCGATCCAGAGGCGAGGCAGAAACTCAGCGGCACGCATCCGGCGAAGTGATGTGGGACCCGGTGACGACCAGATCATCGCGAGGCACTGCATGCCCGCTCGTCTCGTCCCATCGCCGTGGCGTGTCCCTACCGGCCACAAGGATGCACTATACGCCCGTGCAACCCCGAGCTGTGCTTGCCGGCCGGACTCGTCGGACCCGTATAGTGAGGCAGCACGCTGCAAGTACCTGAGCGGAAAGGAAGCGCGTATGCCGAAGCGCTTCGCCAGGTTACAGTCGCGAGCTCGCGATTGGGATGATGGCGGTCGCTCCCATGTGGGTCACGGTCCCCCTGGTCGCGGCGCATGCCCTCTACCGCCGGCAGAGGCGGCAAAAGCGAGGAATCATGAATGGATTATCTCTTGCCTGAACCATCCCCCTCCCTCCACACAGCGAAAGGTCCGACTCGATGAGCACTGCGATCCAAACCGCCCAATTTGCCAGCGAGACCAACGACGAGGGCGCCTTTGTCCGCCAGCGCTACACCATCCGCGACCGAATCACCGCCGATGGCTCGTCCGGGTTCCTGGCGGAGCCGGGTCGCTATCACCTCTACGTCTCGCTGGCCTGCCCCTGGGCCCATCGCTCGATCATCGTGCGGCGGCTGCTCGGGCTGGAGGATGTCATCTCGATGTCCGTGGTCAACCCGATTCGCGACGACCGCGGCTGGGCGTTTCGCGACGGCCCCGGATACAGCAGCGATCCGGTCAATGGGTTCCAGTTCCTCTCAGAACCCTACCTGGCTACCGATCCGACCTACACCGGTCGCTACACCGTTCCCTGCATCTGGGACCGCCAGACCGGCCGGCTGGTTACCAACAACTATCCCGATATCACCATCATGTTCGAGACCGAGTTCGGCGCCTATGCCGATCCAGCGGTCGATCTCTATCCAGCGCGGCTACGCGCTGAGATCGACCAGGTCGCAGCCTTGATCTACAACGACGTCAACGACGGCGTCTACCGCTGTGGCTTTGCCACCACACAGAGCGCCTACGAACAGGCCTTTGATGCGCTCTTCGCCCGGCTCGACTGGCTGGAGGAGCGGCTGGCGCGGCAGCGATACCTGGTGGGCGAGCAGCTCACCGAGGCCGACATCCGCCTGTTCCCGACCCTGGTGCGGTTCGATGCCGTGTACTACGGCCACTTCAAGTGCAATCTGCGGCGTCTGGTGGACTATCCGAATCTCTGGGCCTATGCGCGCGATCTGTATCAGCGCCCCGGTTTCGGCGAGACGGTCAACTTCGACCACATCAAGCGCCACTACTACGGCACCCACGACGCCATCAATCCCACCCGGATCGTGCCCAAAGGTCCGGCCATGGATTGGACCGCCCCGCCCCACCGCGCGCGTCTCAGCTAGCCCCAGCCGGCGCACGACCGGTTGAACGGCGCCTTCCCCTATTTTCGCGGCTTGACAATTTGAGTGTCACAGGGGGAGGACGTGGCGCGTTATAGCTAGTGGAACATGATCTCCCCGTAGGCATGTTCCCTAGAGAGGCGGAAGGACCACGCGCCTGCCGCGAGGATCCGGCAACGGCAGGATATCCTGAGAGCATCGCCGGACCGTGCCGATTACTATTCCAGTCATTTCAGGAGACTTGTCGATGCGTCGCATCGTGCTGGCTATAACGCTCGCCCTGCTGTCCATCCTGGGCACGGGCGTGCTGGCCCCCGTATCCCGCGCCCACGCCCACGCCACCCCCACGCCCACCGTGATGGTTACTTCGACCAGCGTCACGCAGGGAAGCACCACGACTATTAGTGGAATAGGCTTCGCGCCCAACTACTACGCCTACGTATACTTCCAGCGACCGGATGGGACGTTCAATGCGTTCAACATCACCACCGATTCCACTGGATCGTTCACGTTCACGCTTGGCTTCTCGTCGTCGCACGGTACCGGCAACGAGTATCTCAGTGCGTATGACTACGTGAGCAATCGCTGGACGTCGTTCGTGACCATCAGCGTGACGGCCGGTACCCCGACTCCGCCACCGACGGTCCGTCAGCTTTCGGCATCGCCCAACCCGGTTGGCGTGGGGCAGATCACCACCATTACCGGCACCGGCTTCACTCCCAATAACTACGTCTACTTCTACTACCAGCGCCCGGACGGCACGACCAACGCGTTCTACATCTATACCAGTCCAACCGGCGCCTTCACGCAGCAGCTTGGCTTCCTTCCGTCGCACCGCTGCGGCAACGAGACCGTGGCTGCGTACGACTATGGTACCGCCGTCTATTCCACGCCGTACACCATCACGCTGAACGGCTGCTAGGGGACATCGACTGTGCATCCTCCCAAGTCCCTGGCCGGGCTCGGCGCCGCGATCCTACTGGTTTCGGCCTCCCAGACCGCACTCGCCGGCAGCCACCCGACCTCGAGCAACGCGGCACGGGAGCGCGCTGCCGTGTCCCAACTCCATGCCGCCACCAATGCACACCGCTTGAGCGCCGTATCGAGGCTCTTCGCCCCGTCGGCCGTGCTACAGGTGGAGGGGCGCGAGTGGCACGGGAATAGGGCCATTACCACCTGGTGGCACGGCCAGCTAGCACATCGCGTGAGACTTGTGTTCGAGTCGCCGGTTAGCGTGCGCGGTAGCACGGCGACGGTCGTGCTCCAGCGCACCACCCGTGGCGGCGATTGCGCTCGCGGCTGTGCCGAGCAGATGACCGCTCACTTCACCGGCACTCGGTTCGAAACCGTAACGCTGCGGCGCATCGTGCCGCCCACGGCCGGCCAATCCCCGCCGAGCCAGCCCGTGCCCGGGCACACGGCGGTTCCCCTGCCTCCCTCCGGTCCACCGCCCAGAGTGACACCGACCATCCCGTCGTAGGGGTAGACCAGAGCACAGACAGCCTCGCCGGCCGGATGGCAGCGAGGCTGTCTGTTTGGAGCACGGATGTGTGATTGGACGTAGTATTGAGCAGAACACCTGATCCCTGCTACTGTGCTGGGTAGAAGGTACCAGGTAGCAGGGACCATGAGAATCAGGCGTGCCGTCTCGATCCGGCGGAGGCAGGCTGAGATACCAAGGAGGCAGCCCGGACCATTGTCGCTCTACACCTCACTCACCGGTATAAAAGGAGATCGTCTATGCGTCGTATTCTTTTCGTCTCTATCTTTGCCCTGCTCTCGCTGCTGGGCAGCAGCGTCCTGGCTCCAGCCTCCCACGCAACCGTTATTTTTGCCGGCCCAACGGTGACCGTGACACCGGCCGTGGTTACCCAGGGAGGTACCGCGACCGTGCTCGGTTCCGGCTTTACCCCCAACAATTTCGCCTACGTGTACTATCAGCTTCCCGACGGTACATTTAACTCGTTCACGGTGCCGACCGATGGCGCGGGTTCATTCGCCGTCCCGCTCGCCATTTCGTCGTTGAACGGAACAGGATTCGAGTACCTCAGCGCCTACGACTATGCCACGGGCAATGCGGCGCCGTTCTTTACCGTGACGGTGACGGTGGCCGTCACTACCCCGGTCACCGGCGTGCGACTGCTGTTCACAAATTTCAGCACGGTGGCAGCGGGCCAGGTGGTCTCGCTCTTCGGTGTTGGCTTTACACGGGACCAGTTCGTGGCGCTCTCCTTCACGAACTCGAGCGGTGGCGTGTACTCCGTTCTGGTGCCAACCGATGACTCTGGCGACTTCGCCTATCCATTGACCTCGCCAAACCTTGGCTGCGGCACCGATACCGTCACCGCTTACGACGCAGTGAACAGAAAGTCTTCGGCGCCGCTCACGCTGTTCGTGTTTGGCTGCTAACGACAGGGGACGCGGCCTGCCACGCGGCAATCAGCCCACTTCACGGAACACCGCTGCCACTCGGCAGCGGTGTTTCTCATTTCATGCCATAGGGCGGTCCTCACTTCCCATCGTCCGCTCGCCCTTTGCTACACTCGGGCACACCTTGCGGAGGTACTGACTTGACGAGCTAACTGGGGCGGTTGCGGGCTAGACGGATGCGCGGTTTCCGATCGGAACCGCAGGATCGTCGTGCAGTGGATGATGCTGTAGCCCGGCCCCGGTTGAGGTGCTCGTGTACCTTCTGTTCCGTAGACCGCCTGGCCATGTGGCGAGCGTCGCCGCCCGTGGCGCCCTGGGCAGTTCGCGGGCGGCCTGTATTCCTGATAGTGAGGAGCGGGCAGTGTTACGAGTGAGTGCTCTGGAGATATCGTATGGAGCCGATCCTGTGTTGCGGGACGTCTCTTTTGTGTTGAACATTGGCGAACGGGCTGGGCTGGTCGGTCCCAATGGCTCGGGCAAGTCCACGCTGTTGCGCGCCATCGCAGGTGAGCTGCGGCCCGATAGCGGAAGCGTGTGGATCGATCCGGCTGACCGGGTGGCGTATCTGCCTCAGTACCCCCAGGACGAGTTGCACCTCTCGATTCGGGAGTCGTTGCTGCGCGGCGGTGGAGTTGGTGAGCTGCAACGCCGGCTGGCCGAGATGGAGCGGGCCATGCCGTCGGCGCAGGGGAACGCGTTGGACTCGCTGCTGGCCGAGTACGCCGCGTCGCGTGAGACCTTCGAACAACTGGGTGGCTACGAATTGGAGGCGCGCCTGGAGCAGGTGGTGAGCGGACTGGCGCTCGACGCGGTCGATCTCGATCGGCCGGTGGGAGCGCTCTCCGGGGGCAACAAGACCAAGCTGTCGCTGACCCGGCTGCTGCTCTCCGGCGCCTCGATCCTGCTGCTGGACGAGCCGACCAACTATCTCGACCTGGCCGCGCTGCTGTGGCTGGAGCGCTTCGTCCACGAGGGTGACCGGTCGTACCTGATCGTGTCGCACGATCGCCGCTTTCTGGATCGCACCGTGGGTAGCATCCTGGAGCTGACGGTCGCAGAGCACACGCTGCGTGTGTGGCCGGGCAATTACAGCCAGTACGCCGAGGGCCGGTTGCGCGAAGAGCAGAAACGGTTGGCGGCCTATCGCGACCAGCAGGAGCGGATCGCCACCATCGAGGAGGACATTCGGCGTACCAAGGAGCAGGCTCGTGACACGGAGACCGGCACCAACCACGATGTGCTGCGCCGCTACGCCAAGAAGGTGGCGAAGAAGGCCAAGGCCCGTGAGCACCGGCTGGAGCGCGAGCTTGATGCGGACACCATCGAGAAACCCACCAGGGGCTGGGGGCTGCATCTGGTCGACCTGGGCCGCGACCCGATCGACGACCAGCGTCTGGCGCTGGAGATGACGAACCTGCACGCTCGCTACGACCACCACCAGGTGCTACGCGGCGTCGACCTGCTCATTCGGGGACGCGACCGGGTGGCGCTAATGGGCGAGAACGGGTCGGGCAAGAGTACCCTGCTACGCTGCGTGGCGGGACAGATGGCATTCCCAGGGCAGATGGCATTCCCAGGGCAGATGGCATTTCAGGGATCGGTGCGGATTGGGCCCAGCGTGCGGGCCGGGTTGCTCTCTCAGGAGAGCGAAGAACTGCCGCTCGATCGTTCGGTGCTGGAGGTGTTCCGCTCGCGCACCGAGATGTACGAGGATCAGGCTCGTACCTATCTGCACAAGTTTCTGTTTACCGGGCAGGAGGTCTTCAAGCCGGTTGGCACGCTCTCCTTCGGTCAGCGCTCCAAGCTGGCACTGGCCATGTTGATCCTCTCGGACGCCAACCTGCTGCTGCTCGACGAGCCCACCAGCCACCTGGATATGCCGGCGCTGGAGGCCATCGAAGACGCCCTGGCACAGTATCAGGGGCCGCTGCTGCTGATTTCGCACGATCGCTACTTTGTGGAACGGGTGGGTATCACGCGCGTCGAGGTTCTGGCGGATGGCCGGCTGCATGCGGTGGACGGTGTGGAGGAGTATGAAGCGGAGATCGCGGCGAAGAGCAGCGTGCGGGTATGAGTAGGTCAGGCCCCATCCAGGCAACATACAATGGCGGGCTAACGGGAGTGTGTCACGATTGAGAGAGCGGTACGCCGGCGGGGCGCTCAGGATACAGGGAGCAGCGCATTACTGAGATAGCGGCCATCGAAACCGAGGGACTGACGAAGTCGTACAGCCGGCTGACGGCCGTCGACCATCTCGACCTGCGCGTCGAGCATGGCGAGATCTTCGGCTTCCTGGGGCCCAACGGCGCCGGCAAGACCACCACCATGCGTATGCTGCTCGGCCTGGTCCGTCCCACCGCCGGCTCGGCCCGCATGCTGGGTATGGATATCACCACCGACCTCTCGGCTATCCTGGCCCGGACCGGCTCGGTGATCGAGAATCCGACCTTTTACCCGTATCTCTCTGGACGCGATAACCTGCGCCTGGTGGCGCGCATCACCGGTACCCCAGAGGACCGGATTCCGGCTATTCTCGATCTGATTGATCTAACCGACGCGGCCAGCCGTAAGTTTAAGACCTACTCGTTGGGCATGAAGCAGCGGCTGGCAGTGGGGGCGGCGCTGGTATCGGAGCCGGACCTGCTCATTCTGGACGAGCCGGCCAACGGTCTCGATCCCGCCGGTATTGTGGAGATGCGCACGCTGTTAAAGCGACTCAAGGGTGAGGGGCATACCATCCTGATCTCGAGTCACGTGCTCTCCGAGATTGAACAGGTGTGTGATCGCATCATTATCCTCCGTCAAGGCAAGCGCGTAGTTGAGGGCGCCGTGAGCGCGCTGCTGGGCACCAGGGATCGTATTCAGGTTCGAATCTCACGGGCCGGCGAGGCCCAGGCGCTTCTTGCCGTTGCTCCGTGGATCACCGACATTACGCGTGAGGGCGATCGGCTGCTGCTCAATGCCCCACTGGAGCGATCCGCCGAGGTGAACGAGCTACTGGCCCGCCACGATCTGTTTGCCGCCGAGATTGGTCCCTACGAACAGAGCCTGGAACAGTATTTCCTGGATGTCACGGGGGAGGATGAGGCATGATACAGCTGGTATCGGGAGAGTGGCTCAAGCTCAGCAAGCGATGGATGCCCCGCGTACTGCTGGTCATTCTGCTGATCATCATTGCACTGCTCTTTTGGGGCGGCGGGACTAGCGCGAACAATCGCGCGAACCTGTTCATTCCACGTGGATGGTTGGCTGCGCTGCTCTATACCACCTTTCTGGCCCAGTTCCTCTGGCCGATTCTGGCGGGCAGTTGGTCCGGCAATGAGTATGGCTGGGGCACCATCCGCCTGGTTCTCAGCCGCCGTCCGAACCGCGCGCAGTATGTACTGGCGGCCATGGTAACGCTCCTGTTCGCCGTGGTGATCGCCCTGCTGGCGGCGGTCCTGCTGGCCTGTCTGGCGGGCGCCATCGTGGCCGCCGCCACCGGGAACCCGATCGTGAGCAGCAGCGTCTTCACGACGCACTTTTTCGCGGTGCTCCTCAAGCTCTTCCTGGCCACCCTGCTGGTCAACGCCTTCTACTTGCTGCTGGCCTATGCCGCCGGCACCATTTTTCGTTCGGGCGCGGTCGGCATCGGTATCGGCATTGGCCTGAACCTGGCGCTGCTGGTAGTCGGCGGCATTTTTATCCATCTGGGCGGGGTCTGGCAAACGATGGCCGAGCACTTTCCCAACACCTACACCGGCGCCCTCCCGCAGCGCCTGGCCGCCGAGGGCCTCACTCGCGGCTACGTTGGCCTCGATCGCAGCATGCCCAGCGTCGGCGAGTCGGTTATCGCGCTGCTGATCTATACCCTGGTCCCGGTGATTGTGTCCCTGTTTCTCATCAGCCGGCGAGACGTGACGGCGTAGGGACGACCTGGGCTACTTGCCAAAAAACTGCAAGACAAAATAGATGGCAGCGGAAAACAGGGCAGCCATCGGCAGGGTAATGATCCAGGCCAGGAAGATATTCAGCCCAACCCCCCAGCGCACTGCCGAAAAGCGCTTGCTGGCCCCCGCCCCCAGAATGGCGCCGGAGACCACATGAGTCGTGCTCACCGGAAAGCCAAAGTAGCTGGCGCCCTGAATGACGGTAGCGGCCACCGTCTGCGCGTCGAAGCCCTGCGCCGGCTCGATTTTATAGAGGCGGGTGCCCATGGTACGGATAATCCGCCAGCCGCCGGCATAGGTCCCAAACGAGATGGCCGAAGCCGCGGCGAGAATCACCCAGATGGGCACCTGAAAGGTTTTGGAGCTCAGGTATCCGCCACTGATCAAGGCCAGGGTGATGATACCCATGGTTTTCTGGGCGTCATTGGTCCCATGGCTGAGTGACACGTAGGCCGCCGACAGAATCTGAGCCAGCCGGAAACCACGGTTGGCGGGCCGTGGTCTGGCGGCGCGGAAAATCCAGTAAATGAGCAGCATCAGGGCATAGGCCAGCACGAATCCGATGATAGGTGATGCCACCAGCGGGATAATCATCTTCGAGATGATCGTCCCCCAGCTAATGGCGGAAAAGCCCAACCCAGCGATACCTGCCCCCACCAAGCCACCTATCAAGGCGTGGGACGAGCTGCTCGGTAAGCCGAGATACCAGGTGATCAGATTCCAGGCGATCGCGCCCAGGAGGGCCGCGATAATCATCACCAGCGTAATATGGTGCGTCTTGGGGTCGATCACCCCACTGCCGATGGTAGCGGCCACTTTCAGGGTGATGAACGCGCCCAGAAAGTTCATCGCCGCTGAGAGCAGAACGGCGATGCGGGGTGAGAGGGCATGGGTCGATATCGAGGTCGCGATGGCATTCGCGGTGTCGTGAAAGCCGTTGGTGAAGTCGAAGCTCAGGGCAACCGCCACCACGACCACCACCAGGGCGGTGTTATGCATTTTTGATCGTTACGCTCTCGAGAATGTTGGCCACATCCTCGGTCCGGTCGACCGTTTTCTCCAATAGGCTATACACGTCCTTCCACTTGATGACGTACATGGGATCCTGGCTGGTCTGAAAGAGCCGGCCAATGGCCTGTCGCGTTATCTGGTCGGCCTGATTCTCCAGGTCGTGGACGCGGACCCAGTGTTGCGCCAACTCTTTGCGCGATTCGAGTTGATTGAAGGCGTGCACCAGCTCATCACCGATCTGCAGCAGAATGTCGCCCATCTGCTGTGCTTCGGCGGTGACATTATCGATCCGGTCCAGCACGATCGTATCGGCGGTCTCCTCGGCCAGGTCGATGACGTCATCGAGTGCACCGGCCAGCGCGTAGATGTCCTCCCGGTCGAAGGGCGTGATGAAGGTCCGGTTCAATTCCTGATTGATCCGATGCGTCACCTCGTCCGCTCGATGTTCGAGGTCGCGGAGTGTCTCGGCGTGGGGCGCGAACCCGGAGGACGCGCTATTCAGCAGCGCATCCAGGGTCTTCAAGGATTCGGCCAGGTTCGAGGCATTTTCTCGGAAGAGCGCGTAGAACTGGCGTTCCTTCGGGACAAAGTTCAGCGGCATGTCAGCTCCTTGCCGTAAGCCGGCGTTGATGGCGAGACGGCTGTGCCGGGTAATTGTAGGCCACTTCAGCCGATGGACACGCGGTAACGGTGTCCCTGAATTGTACCGACCGTACCGCTCCAGATGGGTTCATGGGTGGACAGTTTCGCCCTCCTCCGACACACCCTCATCCCTAGTCAGGATTGACCGTAGGAACGATCTTCAGATCGTCATGGGAAGGGCCGCGCGGCAGCGCCGGCCCTGGCACGTCCCACCATGCTACTTGTCCACCGACCAGCTTGACTGGGCTGCCTGTCCCCCGCGCCGTTGAGCTGGATATCCCGCGATTAGGGGGCATACCCCGCAGAAGGGGGCACACGGCAGGCAGGCCGCCCAATGGCGCGGGGGTCGAGCGCTGCGAGTGTGTCCCTGTACCACACCAACCGGGAGCCGGACACGGGTGAATGCGCACATGAATGGGCGGAGCGGAGTAGTCTGTCACACGGGGGCACTGGTCTAGTCCAGGTGTGGTGCGGCGGTACGGTACTGCCGTGGTATGGCCCGGCGCCGGCGCTCTCGCGCGGCGCCTCCCTTGACGATCTGAAGATCGTTGCTACGCATCGATGAGGAGACGATGCGGCATGTGGTTCCTCTCTCAGGTGCTTCCCAGCTTGGCGGGCGGCTCGATCACCGTGGGGCTGTTGAAGGGGCCGAATGAAATCTGCACATGGGCCGAGCCAGCTTTGCCCTTGGTGGGGTGATAGCGCTCGTCTTCACGCGCGATGTAGGGCTTCGCGCCTCCCGAGATCCAGAGATCGATGGTCCCTGCCAGCGCCGGCTGCACAATGCTCGCTCGGACCTGTGTCTGGCCCCCGCTCGTCCCCACTTCCTTGAATTTCACGCTCTTGGGGAATGAAACGGTGGTGCGTCCTCGTTTCCACCCGCCCGTATACGGATCAGGGAAGGTCATGCCGGGGTGGGTGGCCCATACATTGTGCGTCAGCGACGTGCGGTAGTACGTCAACCCATTCATAAAGATAATATCGACGGTATAGTGCAGGTTTCGTATTTTGCCGGCCGCGCCGTGGCCGGTGACCGATACCGATTCGTAATCCTGCTCTCGATTGTGAATCTCGTCCTCGGCGCCGTGAGAACGCACCTTCAAGGTCATGGTTGCCGTGGTCACGGTATTCTGATCGGTATGCGCCAGCGTGTTTACCGTATTGGTGTTGTGCTCCGCTTCAGCCAGGAGCGCCTGTACGTTGCTGGCTGCATGGGCGGCTGGCATCCATCCACTGGTCGCGAACGGCGCCGCCAGCAGGAATGCCGCCGCAGCTATCTGGCAACGTAAACGACGATCGATGAATCGCATGACTGTACCCTTTCCGATGGCGCTGAAGCGCATCCACTATTCACCTAGTGTGATCGTGCCACATGAGAATTGGATGAGAGCGGTCTTCGGATACTATCCATGCGAACTGACAGGTTTGCTTCCACTGGGACTTGCTTTCGCTGGATCGTCCTCACTTGCGACGCGCCCCACGCCAGCCTCGCGGTCGCCCTCCTTGGCTACCGCGTTCAAGACCGCGCGTGGATCGCCACCCCGGAACTCTTTCCAGGCAGCCGTGCCGATGGCCTGGACCAGGCCGGCCAGCGGAGCACCGAAGAGTGCGCCCCAGATGCCGAAGAGTTCGGTGCCCGCAACCAGAGCGACGATGGCCGTGGCCGGGTGGATACCAACGGCTCTAGCCATGATACGCGGACCCACCACCTCGCCCTCGACCACATGCACGAAGACGAAATAGCCCAGCACGATTAACGCGGTGATCCATCCCTGAAAGAGCGCGATGACCACGCATACACTGCCGGACACCAGCACGCCGATGACCGGAATGAATTCCATGAAGAAGGCCAGCACACCGAGCAGCACCGGATAGGGCACCTTGAGTATGGCCATGCCGACCCCGACCAGGGTGCCGATGAGCAACGCCAGCAACAACTGCCCACGGATATATCCACCCACCACCTGGTTCACGATATCGATCAGCAGTACGATATGCCGCCGCTGGGCATTTGGCGCTTCCTGCCGGAGCCGAACCCCAATGCGGGCGCCGTTCGCCGTGAGGTAGATACTCAGGATGAGCACCAGGATGATGTCGATGATGGTGCCCAGCACGGTCGATACGATCGAGATCGAATCTCTGGCGGTGGCCTCACCGATATTCTGGAGTTGGCCGGTGATTCTTTGCTGGGCGCTATTGAATTTTTTCTTGGTGACGCCAACCGGGCCCAGCACTCGCACGATTTGTGGCTCCAGGTGCTTTATCTGGTGAGCCTTGTCCGGCAGCGTGCGAGCCAGGTCGGTGACCTGCGAGGCGGCGGTAAAGATGAGCAGCGAGAGCAAGCCGAAAACCAGGGCGAAGCCCAGGATGTAGGCAATGGTAATAGACAGGATACGGGGCAACCAGCGCGTGAGCATGGAGACCAGAGGGGTAAGTGCGAAGGCCACGACGCCACTCAGCACCAGGGTAAGAACGGTCTTCGCCACGTGACCGAGCAGCCAGCCCGCCACCACAGCCACCGCCAGCCAGGCCAGAATAGTCAACGGAATATACAGAGCATGCTGCCAGGAATCAGCAGATGCTTTAGCACTCTCTCGATTATTTCGGGTGGTGGCCATGGTGTACTGCCTCATGAGGGCGGCGCCGAACGGTGGTGTGGAATACGGGACCATCAGGGAACACTTACACGGTACACCGGGTAGACCGGTTGTTCTAAACAGCGTCGGTCTCTATGCCCCGTGGCCCCTACCTGTATGCACGAGACGTGCCACGGTGAACGCCCTGGTTTCTGCCGGTGTGCGGAAGGAGAATTACGCACCACGTCGGGTGTGTGTTGGCGTGCCGAGCAGGGGCGTTCAGGCGGCGTAGAATCGGAGCATATGCCGGAAGAGGTCGCGCCCCACATCTATCGCCTGGCCATCCCGTTGCCGGACAGCCGGTTGAGCACGGTGAACGCCTATGCTGTGCTGAACGGGGACGCCGTGCGGCTGGTCGATTGTGGCTGGAACACGCCAGAGGCATATGAGGCACTGAAGGCGGAACTGAGCGCGCTCGGCCCTGGCATCGCCGGAATCCGCGAGATCGTGGTGACCCACATCCATCCCGATCACTTTGGCCTGGCCGGTCGGGTTGCCGAAGAGTCCGGCGCCCGAGTCCTGATGCATCGCCTTGATGGGCAATTGGTCGGCGCTCGCTACGCGGATACGCGGGCCTTGATCGATGAGATGGAGGTCTGGCTGCGTCTCAACGGTGTGCCGGCGGATGAGCTGGCCGCAATGACGGAAGGCTCGCTGGGCATGCTTCGCTGGGTGGACACGCGCCGGCCCGATGTCCTGCTGGAGGACGGCGAGCGTCTGGCGTGGGAGCCGTACCGCTTCGAGGTGATCTTTACCCCCGGCCACAGTGCCGGCCTGATCTGTCTCTTCGACCGTGAATCGGGCGTGCTGCTCTCCAGCGACCATGTGCTGCAGCGCATCAGCCCGCATGTTGGCCTGCATGTGCAAAGCTCCGCCGATCCGCTGGGCGCCTATCTGGATTCGCTGCGCGCCATGCACGATCTTCCGGTAACCACCGTCCTTCCGGGCCACGGTAAGCCGTTCAGTGACCTGGCCGGCCGGGTCGATCAATTACTCGAACACCATGCCGAACGGCTGGACACCATTCGCGCCACACTCGCCGGCGGGCCGGCCACCGCCCACGACCTGGCCGCCCGCCTCACCTGGCGAGGCGCGGAGGATGGCTGGGCGACGCTGGAACCCTTCCAGCGCCGGATGGCGCTGACGGAGACCATCGCCCATCTGGAGCATCTGCTGGCTGAAGGGCGGGTGAAGCGTGAGGAATTGGACGGACGGGTACTGTACACGGCCTGACGCCGTGTATCCACTCATAGGAGCGCGAACAGCGGGAGTGTCCGCGACCGTATGCCACCGTACTGGTAGCCCGCCCCACCTGTGCCGTCTTGGTCTGTAGCCCGCCCGTCCTGGGCGGACTGGCCCGCAGGCCAGCACGATGGGCTGGACGAGAGGAAGAACTCAGAACCCCGAGTGTCCGCGATGGGGCTGAATTTCGCACCGCATAGCCTGACGTAGTACACGGCGCAAGACTGTCCTCGCTACCCTGTCCTCCATGGTCAGGAGATGGCGCTCAGTCCGGTGATCTCCCGTCCCAGGATCAGCTGCTGAACGTGGTCCGTGCCTTCGTAGGTGAATACCGCTTCCATATCAGCCTGGTGGCGAGCCACGTGGTTCTCCAGCAGGATGCCATTGCCCCCCAGCAGGTCGCGCGCGTCGGCCACGATCTGTCGCGCCTTCCGGGCGTTGTTCATCTTCGCCAGCGAGGCCATGCCGGGCGTCAGCTGGTGCTCGGCGGCCAGTTGGCTGAGGCGTAGACAGAGGAACTGCATGCTGGTGATCTCGGCGAGCATAGTGGCCAGCTTGCTTTGCACCAACTGGAAGCTGGCCAGCGGCTTGCCGAACTGCTCGCGTTCTCTGGTATAGGCGAGGGCCGCTTCATAGCCGGCGATGGCGTGGCCGATGGCCTCCCAGGCCACGCCATAGCGGGTGGCGGTCAGCACCTCGGCCGTGTTCTTGAACGATCGTGACCGTTCCAGGCGATTCTCCGCCGGCACCCGCACGTTCCGCAGGGTGATATCCGCCTGCCAGACGGCGCGCTTCGAGTTTTTGCCGGTAATCACCTCCGCCTCGAAGCCCGGCGTGCCCTTTTCCACCACGAAGCCACCCACCTGGCCGTCTTCGTCCCGCGCCCAGACGATGACCAGGTCGGCAAAGGAGGCATTGCCAATCCAGCGCTTGGCGCCGTTCAGCACGTACTCGTCACCCTCCCGCCGCGCACTGCTCTCCAGGGCCACTGCATCGGAGCCATGCCGCGGCTCGGTGAGCGCAAAAGCGCCAATCAGGTCCATTCGTGCCATGGGCGGCAGCCAGCGCTGCCGCTGCTCCTCCGAACCCAGCATGCCAATCGACGTCATGGCCAGGCCCGAGTGTACGCCAAAGAAGGTCGTCACGCTGGCATCGCCCCGCGCCAGCTCCAGGGCGACTAACCCCGTGGCCACGACGCTCATTCCTGGGCAGCCGTAGCCCCGGATACTGCCCCCGGCGATGTTCAACGCCGCCATTTTGGGGATCAGCTCGAATGGAAACTCCGCGCGTTCCCAATAGTCGTTGATGATTGGAATAACCTCGCGCTCGGCAAAGGCGCGCACCCGGTCGCGGATCGAGCGTTCCTCACCGGTGAGTAGCTCGTCCATGCGATAAAAGTCGGTGCCGGTAGAGACGCGCGGCTCAACAGTCATAATTCGTTAAACCGCCTGGCCGCCGACCTCCCGAAGGTGGTTGCCGCCTTCAGCCAGCGCGACCCGAGATGCTGCGCCACCTGCTGGCCTCTGGCCCGCGAGGTATCGGTCGAATCGGGTCGGGGCAGCAGCCGGTTTACCAGCGCCAGTACATCGGCCGTGGCGCCGGGGAACAGGCCGTGGAAGCGAGCGGCGACGGCAGCCGGGGTGGAAAGGATACGCTCCGCCTCGCCGTTGCGGGTAGCCATCACAATCTGCTCGGCGGCCCGTTCGGCGTCCATGGAGATACCTGGCAGACTGGCGCCCAGCGCGAACCAGGTGTACTCACCCTCCATGGGTGCTTTGAAGAATGCCTGCGTGTGCGAGCCGGTGCGCATCAACCCCGGAGCGATGGTGGTGACGGTGATGCTGTCCCGGGCTAGCTCGGCGTGCAACCCCTCGGAGAGACCCACGGCCGCGAACTTGGCCGCGCTGTAGGGGATTAGGTGCGGCGGACTGATCTTGCCGCCGATGGAGGTGATATTGACGATCCGCCCGCTGTGCCGCCGGCGCATTTGAGGCAGCACGGCCCAGATGGTATAGAGCATGCCCCAGAACATCACGTTCATGGCTTCCTCGAAGTCGCCCAGCGTCATGGTCTCCAGCGGGCCGACCTGGATGATACCGGCGTTGTTCACCAGGATATCGATCTGACCGTAGTGCTCGCTGACCGCGTTGATCATGACCTCGACCTGTGCCTGCTGAGAGACATCGCAGACGCGGGTGAAAACCTTGGCGCCCTCCGCCGCCAGTTTGGCACGCGCGCGATCCAGTTCCGCGGCATCACGGGCACAGATGGCGACGCGGCAGCCGGCGCGGGCGAAGTCGCGCGCCAGCAGAAAACCAAGCCCGCGTGATCCGCCCGTGATGAGGGCGACCTCACCCGTCAGATCCTCGGTCGGTTGAGCCTGCCAGGTGCGCCAGATCGAGGCCAACCCCGCCAGGCGGGCAGCCCCAGCGAATCTCTTGCTTGCAGTGTTGTCTGAACGTGAGGACATGGTGTCATGCTCCATGGTGTGGTTACTGAAGCAGCCTAGTGGTTGCTACCGTTAGCACCGTCGGCGCCGGATTGCCGGCGGATCAAGGCGCCCAGCCCCAGGGCCGCGCTCACGGTGGCAGTCGCTTTGACCATCGGGTGCAGGTCAAGCCAGGTCGACAAACTGTGCCCCATGGTCATCGTGCCGAGATCCCCCTGCACCCGGTTGTCCTGACCGGCTGGACTGAAGAGATTATTTGGTGCGTTTGGCGAACGGGGTTCGCTGGTTCGTTGCAGGATAAATCCGGTGCGCTGCAGGATCGCATCCGCCAGCCGGGGTGAGAGCCGCTGCGTGTTCACCAGCATCTTGCCGGCGCCTCCTACGATGATGTCGCGGTGCGGGTGCTCGGCGGCATGGACCACGGCCTTTGCCACGGAACTCGGCGAGTAGAGGGGTGGCACCCCCTTTGGCTTCACTGCCAGCTTGGTGCGCGCGTGGGAAAAGAGAGGGGTGTTGATCGAGGCCGGCATAATTTGGGTGACGCTGACCGGGGTCTTGGCGTCGCGCAACTCAAGGCGCAGCGCCTCCACAAAACCGTCGATGCCGTGCTTTGAGGCGGAGTAGGCGCTTTGATACGGCAGGGCACGCTTGGCCTCAACCGACGAGATGAGGATAAGCGCCCCGCCCCCGCTCTTCGTCAGATGCGGCAGCGCGACCTGCGCGCCGTACACCTGGCCCATCAGGTTCACGTCCACGATTCGCTTGAACTCTTCCGGCGTGGTGTCCAGGAAGGTGGCGTACAGAGAGACAGCAGCCACGCCAACCCAGGTATCGAGCCGGCCGTACTGCTGCACAGCCCGCTCGGCAACACGGCGGACCTGCTCGAAGCTGGCGACATCGGCCTCCACTGAGACCACCTGGGCGCTCTTGGCTTTAAGCTCGCCGGCCAGCGACTTCAATCCCTTGGCATCGTTATCGGCTATCACCAACTTTGCGCCGCGCGACGCAAACTGCAGCGCGGTTTCGCGGCCAATGCCACTGGCCGAACCCATAATGGCCACAACCTGCTGATCGATCGGTTTATGTTTCACAGATATAATTCCTTCTGCTGATAGTGATTGCCGAGACGAGCGCCGGTCGGCAGTACCGCAGGTAGTTCAAAGCAACATATGTGCCACCTGGCGCGCAACGCAGTGATAATTCCAGAAAGGGAGTTCAGTGAAAGCTGCCGTCTGTTACCAGTTCAACCAGCCGCTTAGCGTCGAAGAGGTGGAGATCGATCCTCCCGGGTTTGGCGAAGTGAAGGTTCGCATGGTGGCCGCCGCCATCTGCCACAGCGATATCCACTTCATCAGGGGAGAGCGAGATGCCCGGCCGCCATTGGTGGTTGGGCACGAAGGCGCCGGGGTGGTGGAAGAGATCGGCCCAGGTGTGACATTGGTCAACCCAGGCGATGCCGTGGCACTCTCCCTGTTGCGCTCCTGCGGGCGCTGTTTCTTCTGTGCCAGGGGCGAGTCCTATCTGTGCGAAGGAGAGTTCGCACTGAACAGCGAGAGCCGGCTGCGGAACCAGCGCGGCCATTCCTTATACGACGGTGGTCTCGGCGCTTCGGCCTTTGCCGAGTGCGCGGTGGTCGACCAATCACAGTTGGCGCCGATTCCCGCCGATGTCCCGCTGGAGTGTGCCGCTTTACTCGCCTGCGGCGTCATTACTGGTCTGGGCGCCGTGGTAAATACAGCACGGGTGCCGCCGGGCAGCAGCGTGGTGGTCATCGGGACCGGTGGCGTCGGACTGAACGCCGTGCAGGGGGCAGCCCTGGCTGGGGCGCGCATCATCGTGGCGCTCGACACCGTGGAAGCCAAACTGCGGGCAGCACATGAGTTCGGCGCTACTCATAGCGTGCAGGTGGGGCGCGACGATCCGCTGGAGGCGGTACGTGACTTGACCGGCCGTCGGGGCGCCGATTACGCGTTTGTCACGGTCGGCAGTGCGTTGGCGGTCGAGCAGGGTCTTGCCTTGCTGCGCCGCGCCGGCACGCTGGTCGTGGTCGGACTGCCGGGACCAGGTGTCACCGCGGCTCTACCCATCCGCGAATTCGCCTGGGCCGGTCAGCGCATTCTGGGTAGCTGCATGGGCTCGACCCGGCTCAGTGTGGATATCCCCTGGCTGATCGATCTGTACCGGCAAGGCCGGCTGAAGCTGGAAGAGCTGATTACCGCGCGGTATCCGCTGGAAGGGATCAACGATGCGATCGCGGTGGTGGAGCGCGGGGAGGCGCGTCGTAACGTGATCAACTTCACGTGACTTCCATCAAGCCATGTCCCTCCATCTCGAACCTCCCGCCCAGTTCCAGGTCGATCGGATGGCGGAACAGCGGTCCGTTCTGTACAAACGTATGATATTCACCGCGCTCGCCACATGGGTCGATTTCCGGCCTGGCGACGATCTCGGCGCAGAGAGCATGGTCCAGGGTACGCCCTAGCCAGGCCTCCGGCGTGCGCGCCAGATCGATGCTTACGACCTGAGCTCTATAGCCACGGTCAATCACTTCGTGCAGCAGGGAGGTGCCCGGTTCGCCCCAGAGGGGCTCGACGTGCTGGAAGCCGTGTCCCGTCGTTCGCTCCTCATACCAGGCACGAATATCGGCCAGGTGGATATTGCCGAAGATGATCCCGCCGATCCCCTCCTTCCGCAGCCGATCGAGCAGGCGGAGGAGGACTGTTTCGTAGTCGTCGGGGTGTGTCGCATCCTGGAGCAAGGGAATGCCGAGCGCCTCTGCCTGGCGGGCGATGCATGAGGCACGCATGCCATGGAAGCGCACGCGGCCTGAAACACCTTCGAATACATTGAAGAGATAGGTCACCTCCAGCCCTTGTCGCACGGCTCGGTCCAGCGCCAGCATAGAATCTTTCCCGCCGCTGAAGCTGAGTGCGTATTTCACGGTGTCCTTTCCGCGCCAAAATAAAGCGGCTATTTCGTCGCTCGTGTCCTGTGCGGGCCTGGACCGGGCGGCGCGGCTGGCACGTCCGTCTGAATGGTCTGTAGGGCGTCCGCGATCAGTTCATCCGGCCCGGTCCAGTCGCGACTGAAAAAGCCGTACCAATCCAGGTCGCCGTACAGGCGGGCGCCCCCGGTGGATTGCGTGCCGTTCGCTGACCAGTAGGCCCAGCTCAGGTGTCGCTCTCCCAGGTAGCGTATCAGGCTCGAGAACCACTGTCCTTGCGAGCCGGGCACGCTGCTGACCACGCAGTCCGTGCTGTAGTTGCAGGTGCCGAACTCGCCTACCCACACCGGCGCCGCATAGGGCTGGGTTGGATCGGCGGCAATATAGCCCCAGTACTGGTCCCAGGTCCGGGCCAGGGTCTCGTAGGTCGTGCTGTCGTTAAACCAGGGGCAGCCGGCAGCACAGTTGTCCTTGCCGTAGTCGTGCGCCGAATAGATCAGCTGGCCGCGGGCATCGCTGCCATCGGCAAAGCGCAAGATCACCGGTGCGCCGGCCACGCCCATCAGGTTCCCGCCCCACCAATAGCCGGGGAGGTTGCCGAAGAACTGCACGCCCTCGACGATGACCAGCAGATGCGGATTGACCCGTAGAACATCGCTGCCCACCCGGCCGGCGGCTGCCCGCCAGTCCGTTGCGGGATTGCCGTCCCCCCAGGAAGCGGCGCCATGCGGCTCGTTGCGCAGATCGGCCCCAATGACGGTGGTGGCGCCGGCGAAACGTTGGGCCATCGCGATCCAGTCGCGATCGAAGGCGGCGTCCGGGTAGGCCGGGGTGTACCAGAGGCCGTTCTCCTGCGAACTCCAGCCGGCGTCGGAACGATGATTATCCAGGATGACCGAAAGACCCAGCGCTCCCGCATAGGCGATCACACGGTCCAGAATATCGAGTGCATGCATGCCGGCCAGCTCTGGATTGGCGCCGAGGTGCGCTGATACGATTGGATTCTGCTCGACCAATTGGTTGGAGAACGGTAGGCGGATGGAGTTGTACCCCAGACGGCTGATGTTCTGCAGAATAGTTTGGTATGACTGGTAGTCCAGCCCACCCACCACGAAGTCCTGCTGCTCCGCCCCATACCAGTTCAGCCCATCCAGGTGCACCGGCGCCCCGGCGTCATTCTCCATAGTGGTTCCCTGGGCATGCAGCCAGGAAGGAATCCTGGCCATGATCCGTCCGGCCAGCAGCGGCAGATCAAAGGTGCGCGGCGCAGTGGTGGCCAGCGCAATCACCACGTTCTGACAGAGCAGGAGGAGGATGCTCTCCTTGGCTGAACCCCAGCTGCGCACACTGTCGGCCCGAGCCAGCCTTCCACCCGGGCCGGCATACGATTGCATGGCGACCGAATGGAGCCATACGTGGGATTGGTTGGTCCGCGTTTGCCCGGCAAAGCTGATCGCCGCGGCATGAGCGGTGGGAAAGAGAGACGTGCTGCTGTACAACTCCTTGAACCGATCCATCGCCTCCAACTGGGCATAACGCGAGAGCTCACTCGACGGTGCGATGTCGGCATATGGCTCGGCCAGCGTACTCAGGCGCGGACCACCGGTGCGAAACGCCCCGGTTCCCAGCGTAGTTCCAGCCGGCGTTTCCGCCTGGTCGAGCGTTATCAGCGAGGGGCTCTTCACCGCCGGGCCAGTGCCCAGCGGGGCAACATAGATGGGCGGTACATCGTCTCCCACGCTGGGGGGAGGAACCACCAGTCGAGCTGCCACCCGGCGAGCCAGACGGATCGCGATGGCGCCGGCGTGTCCCAGTTGGGCGAGTGCCACCTGGATCAACCGGGGGCCGATCGCCGCCTTATAGGTAAGGTTCATCTCCAGTTCGACCGAACCGGTGCGCGCCACCAGATTCACGGTGGTCCCACCGTGCTCCTGGACCGCAAAGGCCAGCCCCACGTAGCCTCGCAGTCCGATGGGGTGACCGAACTCCCAGAGGGAGGCGCGGGCATCGCTGTAGGCGGCATCCGCCGCGGCCGGCGAGGAAAAGATCGACGCGCTGTAGTGCAGAGTAAGGGGATGCCACGGTCGCCTGGTCTGGCCGGCCGTCCACTGGACCGTTTGGTGATAGCCCTCCACACGGCCCAGGCCGGCCAGCAACGTGGTGTGGAGCACGGTCGCGGCATCGGCCGCTGCGTTGCTCTGCGCGCCGCTCCTGATGTGCGACCCGCGCGGAAAAATCGATGGAGGCAGGGCCAACACCCTGGGCGCCGGTAGCTGAAGCGGCGCGCTCGATCCAGCGGCGTATGCGTGATCAGAGGAAGGCCCAAGAGAATTCGCGACGTTTCCCAGGGTAGCCAGGGCTGCAGCCAGCGTGACGACGCGGCCGGCCCACCGAAAGCGAGAAGACAGCATGATAGTCGGAGTGCTTCCTGTTGCCATGTATTCTTGTCATCTTACTATGGGCCGGCCCCATCTCTTTCACATGCTCCCGATGACCTGCTGCTTGACGTTGCAATTCGAGCAGCGTGACACCTATTGACAGGCTTTCGCCTTACCGGGGATACTACGAGTGGAGACTATCCGTTGGCAGCTGTAGTAGGAAAGGGAGAAGACTTTTGGGGGACACAAAACGGCTCAACATCGTGGGGCGGCTGGCAGTCGTTGCCGGCATCTCACTCCTCGGCATTGTTGGTTCGGGTCACCTGGCCGGGGTCCAGGCGGCGGAGCCAACCAGTGGCGCCGTGACGCAATCAGCGCCAATCAGCTGGCACTTCGATCCAGTGGTCCAGAGTTCGCCTCTTACCGGGTCGGGGGTCGAAAAGACGTGCCCAGTGCCGGCCACGGCCACGGTACCCAGCTATTGCGACAACTTCGCGCTCACCGTCGACCCGACGGGGATGCCAGCGGGGGACACGGCCATCCTCACCATCGATTACAAGTGGGACAGCGGTGATACGCCGCCGATCCCGGCTACACCGGAGGACATGGATGTCTTCGCCTTCGACCCGTCCGGCGCCGAATTCGGTCCGGGATCGCCGGATAGCATTCAGACCGGCCCGGGCGAGGAAGTGCTGAGCATCGCCATCTCCACCCTCAACTCCGACCCCAAGATGGATGTCTACAACATCCGTTCCATCGCCTCGACCCAGGTCAAGGCCGGCGGCCAGGACGCCAATGCCACCGCCACCTTGAAGTTCGTGCCGGCTCCGACAGGTGGCGGCGGGGTAACACCCCCAACGCCCAAAGCGGGAGATGCGTCGTTCACCAATTATCCTAAGAACAACAATCCATTCGACACCAAAGATGCCGCCGGCGAGGTGAGCATCGGCGCCGACTGGAGTTCGGACACCTCCAAAACCCCGGACACCTTCCTGTTTCAGGACGCGAATCCGCAAACCAACCGGGTGGACTTCACCGATCCAAATAATGCCACGACACCAGCCACCGCCAAGTGGACGAACGTGACGTTTGTCACGCAAAACGTCACGTTCGATCCAATCGGGTACCAGGATCATCCCTTCGCCAGCGATCCCGGCTATCCCAGCGCTACCGTCACCGGCTACCCCACCGTCACCACCCTTCGTCGCCTTATCGTCAGCCAGTTGTACACGGTGTGTAGCGATCTGGCGTTCACTGACGACGATGGCTCGACCTACACGCAGGGGATGGGTTGCCCCATTCCAGCCGGGGTGGACCACCAGACGATCGGCGGCGGCCCGTACCATGCCACCACGGTCCCGATTCCGCATCCCACCTACCCGCACGCCATCTACTACTGCTCGCAGAACATCACGGACGCTCGATGTGGCCGCAGTGACGATGGCGGGTTGACCTTTGGGGCGGCGGTGTCGATGTACCCCTTGACCTCGTGCGGCGGGATCCACGGACATGTTCGGGTCGCGCCAGACGGTACCGTGTTCGTTCCAAATAAGAATTGCGGTGGCATGAACGCCGCGCTGATCTCCACCGACAACAGCACCACACCCTTTGGATTACCTGGCGGCTGGACCATCTCGCCGATCCCGGATAGTAAATCGCATGCCCCCGGCAGCGACCCCTCGGTTGCGGTGGGCGCCGATCCGGGTGGTACCAACAGCCATGTCTACTTCGGCTATCAGCAGGACGATTCCACCAATGGCGGCTCGCATCCGCAGATCGCTGTTTCGACCAATGACGGTCAGAGCTGGAAACCATCGATCGATGTCGGCAAGACCTTCGGCATCCAGAACATCGAGTTTCCCGAGGTCATCGCGGGAGACGGCAATCGTGCCGCCTTTGCCTTTGCCGGCACCACCTCGCCGGGCAATGATCAGGTTCAGACCACACCTCCTCAGGTCTGGCACGAGTACGTCGCCTTCACCTACGATGGCGGAGCGACCTGGACCACGGTCGATGCCACGCCGAACGATCCCATCCAGCGCGGCGCCATCTGCACGGCGGGAACCACGTGCAGTTCTACCCCGAACACTCGTAATCTGCTCGACTTTCAGGACATCACGATGGACCGCGCGGGACGAGTTGAGGTGGCCTACGCCGATGGCTGCATCGACATTTCCAAGGGGTCCGGATGCGTCTCGACCCCGGACCCAGCGGACGACAATCCAGCTACCCCCGGCCCCGGTCAGTACGTCAGCCTGGGTACCATCGCGCGGCAGAACTGCGGCACGCTGGGCACGCTGAGCAAGGGGCTCATGGCCAGATTTGACTCGACCGGATTCCCCGGCTGCTCGGCGAGTCCTACCGTGGCGCATGTGTCGCGCACCTCCGTCACCAAGCACGGCTCGCAACTGACCTTCCGCTGGTCGCTGGCCAACCGCAGCGGCATCGCCGGCTTCAATGTGGACACGCGGTCTCACCAGTTGAACGGCCATCTGATTCCCGTGCATGCGGCGCATAGCTACCACTTCACCACTCGCTACCACGGCGCCGGACCGTACGTCTTGCACGTAGTCCATCGCGACGGTAGCAGCACCCTGGTTCCGTTGAGCTAACCGTTCTTTCGGAGCACACGTAGCAGTGGCCCCGGTCCACCATCAGGTGGACCGGGGCCTGCTTGTTTCGTGTCGCGCGCCCTGTATGCCGCGCATGTGGGTGCCCCCTCTCCCCCTACCCCTCCCCCTCCCCCTCCAGGGTTCATGAATGGACAGTTTGGTGAGGATGTGCCCATGCCGCTTCGCCGCCCGGCCACGATCGACCGTACAGTGACACCGTAGAATCGGTCTTCAGACCGTCAACGGAAGGACCGCGCGGCAGCGCCGGTCCTGGGCCGTCCCACCATGCTGCTTCTCGGCAGCGCTGGCGGGGTGGAGCGGTCGAGCCACCCACGAGTGTGCTTCCCTGCGCCGCTCCGTGGTGGGAGACCGGACCCGGGTGCATGCGACCACGGAGCGGTGCAGAGGAGGAGTGTGTCAGGCGGATGCTGGTCCTGCTTCGGCGAGAATCGGAAACACGGTACTGTGGTGGGCTGGGCCGGCGCCGGCGCTTGGGCGCGGCGCCTCCACCAGACGGTCTGAAGATCGATTCTACGCATCCTGGCAGGAACTGTGGGGCGTGAAACTGTCCATTCATGAACCCTCGCGGGGGGGAGGGGCGATACCGTGACGGGGATGCGAACACCTATAGGTTCGGGCAGCGCCGTTGCAGCGCGTTGCGCCAGCACTTGACCCGCCTCTCACCGTCGCGGTGGTACCGGCGGGGCTGCGAGTTCCCCACGAGGCGCGCATGCCAATCAAGTGTTCCCCCTCCCCCCCGCGAGGGGGCCGGGGGGCCGTTAGGGGGAGGGGGGGCGGCCTCTGTTACTGCGTCAACACTTCCGTCAGCAGATTCTGGTTGGTCTGTCCGCTCGCGTTGTCCATGCTATGTCCGTGGCTGACGACCGCCATGTACGCCGTGGTGGCGTAGCTGGTGTTCGGCGCAACGACCTCGGTGGAGCTGTCGTAGGTGTTGGCCGGGTTGCCGGCAGTCCAGGTGAGTGATTCAACGTCCTTGTTGGGACCGAAGTAGACCACCCTGGAAACGCTCACACCGGCTGGGACATGCAGCACATAGTTGATCGCCGACACGTTGGCTGAGTCTCCCTGAAACGTTGCGCCCAGAAAGACGGTGGCGCCGTTGTCCAGGAATACCGCTGGATCGTCGTAGCAGGTGCCCCACTGGGCATGCGCTCCGCCTGGCGCGATGGCCATGGACAGCAAGCCGGCGACCACTGCCGCGGCACTGCAGAGCGAGCGACGGGGGCGACCAAACGAGTGGATCATGCTGCGTTCCTCTCTCTTCCCTCTGACCTACCCGACACAGTGTCGGACAGGTATTCACATTGTTCCTGACTATAGGGCAGATTTGGTGGGGTGTCTACCCCTGAAAGTTACGGTTTGGTTACAATTCCCGCGATTTTCTCCCCATACGCCGCCTCAGGCTCTTCCACGACCTCCATCATCGCTTCCTTCTTTGGCAGATAGCGCTCGGCATGCCCCAGGGGTGTAAAGGCAAACACCACCGGGATCAAGAAGGTCAGCACGCCGATTGCGCCATAGACCAGTGCCACATTATGGGTCTGTTGAATGGCCAGGCCGCCCAGCAAGGCGCCCACCGGGATGGCCGACCAGGCCAATACACCGGCGATGCTCATCACGCGTCCCAGCATATGATTGGGAACCAATGCCTGGCGCAAGCTGCCGGTGTTGATGTTGAACAGTCCGGCCACCCCCTGTGCCACGCCCCAGACGCCAGTTGCCACCCAGAACCAGGGGGTGAGCGCAAATACCACGGTGAGCAGGCCGCTCAGCATCAACGAGCCAAGTGCGACCCGACTGAACGACCAGCGACGGCGAAGCCATCCCGCGCCGAGGGAGAACAGGACCACACCGGCGCCCTCCACCGCGAAGAGCACGCCCAGCTCGACATTGGTGGCGTGCAGCCGGTCCTTCGCATACAACACCAATTGCGCCCCGGTCGTGGTGCTGACGAAATTGACCAGCGCCATCATCAGCGAGATGTTCCGGAGCACCGGGTGCCCGACAACGTAGCGCAGCCCCTCCACGACGTCCTGCCGGATGGTCGATGCCGTTCGTTCCTCCCCGTGATCGGCGTTGAAGCTGATCCGGACCAGCAGCAGAGCAGCGGCGGATACGAGGTAGGATGCGGAGTCGAAAAGCAGCAGCGAGGGGATGGCGACAAAGGCAGCCAGCGCGCCGGCCAGGACCGGGCCGACGATCATGGCCGCGGAGTAGCTGGCCTGGATCCGGCCATTGGCCGTTACCAGGTCGTCGCTACCCACCAGGCTGGGGATGGCCGCAAACTCCGCTGCGTTGAAAAAGATGAACAGCGTTTGATTCACAAAACTGGCGCCGTAGATCCACCACACACTGAGGTGACCGAGGGAGGCGACCAGCGGAATGGAGGCAATTACCAGCGCCATGCCTAGATTGACCACGATCATCAGACGCTTGCGGTTCACCCGATCCACCCAGGCGCCGATGATCAGCCCGAAAAAGAGATATGGAAGCATGGTGGCTGCCATGGTCAGCGCCAGGTTGATGGCCGAGTGGGTGAGTTTGAAGATCAGCAAGGGGGCCGCGAACCCGGTAAAGGACGTGCCCAGGACCGAAATAACCTGCCCGGTCCAGAACTTCCAGAAGTCGGTACTCAGTCTGTGCTTAGGGAGGGAAGCCATGATGAGATCCTTTCTACTCGTCAGACGGCGTCAGGTAGGAGCGCAGCCGGTTGCCCAGGTCGTCCGCTGCATTCGGCCGCAATCGGTAGGTGACGGTTTTGCCGCCGACATCATACACCTGCACCAGGCCGGCGGCTCGCAGCGCCACCATGTGGTGGTGCACGGTACTCTTGGCCAGTCCGGTCATGGTCACCAGTTCGCTAAAGCTACGGCGGTCGTCGACCAGCAGACGCAGAATCCGCAGACGGCTTGGGTCCGAGAGGGCGCGGGTCAGGCGGAGTAGCCCGGTGGGAGGCTCCCCGGCGGCCGGCGGAAGCACATCGGCGGGATACTCCAGCAGCACCAGGTTCCGGTAGTAGGAGAACAGGTTCCAGGGGCGGTGGTGGTATTGCGGTACCAGCACGAGGACCTCGGGAGCCATCTCAGGCGCGATTTGCACGCCATTGCTCGCCATCTCCACCAGATTGTCTGGGGCCATGCCGGCGATGAGGGCAGTCTTGGCGGCTGCATCGGTGCGCAAGCCAGCCAGCACGGCCGGATCCACCTGGCCAAAGTACTGCTCGTCCCATGCAGCCAGCAGGCGCAGATACCATTGCCGGGCGCCTTCCAGGTCGTCGGGCACGGCGAAATGCGACCGGAGCACAAATGGCGCCACCCGCTCATAGAGGTCACCCAGCGAGAGCGCTCGAACCCACTCCAGAAAGCTCCGCGCGTCCGGTTCGCCCGGACACTGCCATGCCAGGAGATCGAACAGGTCTACCACTCGCAGTACGCGCGGCGCAGCCAATTCGGTCGTCAGTTTGGGAGTAAGCCGGCCTCGCACCTCCTTTACCCAAGCAACGCCCAGGTCCATGGTCTGGTGCTCGCTCCGATTGACATATGCCTTCAGGCTGGCCAGCAATTCAAAAGCTGGCGCCCAGGCGACCTCAACTCGATACATAGTGTTTCCTGTACATCGAATGATTATTGTAGTTCGACTATAGACGAACTACATACTGAGTACAAGCTGCGGTGATTCGTCCTACCCCGCACTACGTTGCCGTGACCGAAGCTTGGATGTGTTCTGTCTAGAAGGGCAATACGGTTGACGTAAGCGGCTCTCAGGCCGACGTACGCCACGACGCCCGTAGCCCGGCCTGCCTGTGCCCCCTATGGCGGGGTATTCTGGCCGCCTGTCCCCAGCGCCGTGAGGCTAGACAGGCCGCCCAACGGCGCGGGGGACTGGCCCGCAGGCCAGCACGTTCGGATCTGTGAGTGAGAATCCAGCCCCCCACTGTGATGCCGCTGGACGACGGACATCCGCGTGTGCCCCCTGGCGGAGTATCCGCGATTCTCTTCAGTCAACCGAACGGGTCGCCACCCGACGGTCTTCTATGTCTCCTTCACCTGACGCCGCCGATCGACGGCAAACAGGACCAGGCCGATCATCAGCGACAGCACCGCGCCGATTCCGGCGGCGATGGTCCAGCCTGAGATTCCCGCCGAGGGGGACGCCGGCACGGTCGATGGGAGCGGCGTGGGCTGCACCAGAGGGACCGGCGAGGGCGTGCCCCGACCGAACCCAGTCTTCAAGGGAGCGCCGACCGAGCCTTTGGAATTTTTTCCCAACATGGGCGCCGGCCGAACCGTTACCACGCTGATGATCTGCTTGATGGGCTTCAGCCTGGCGCCGCGATGGCGGGTGAGCTGACGCACTGCCGCCGGCGGCAGCGTCAGGTGGCCGGTAAAGGCGCCCTTGATACTGCCATTCTTACGCAGCACGAACTGCCCGCGCAGCGATCCATTGCTGCCGTAGGCTGCACCCGAGCCATAGAGCCGCATCACAGTGTGGTTCGAGCTATCAAGAAACGCCTCGTTCAAGAAACTACCGAGGTAGAGCACCTCCCCGGCGTCGTCGGTCAGGAGCGCCTTGCCCTGGAGGAAGCCGCCCAGATTGGTCGCTGTTCGATGCGGGTGCAGCAGGTCCGGCAAAATCGGCGTGGTATCTGCCTTGAAGTTCTCCAGATACGAGCTGACGATCAGGTGCAGCCTGGGGACGCCTCCGGAGGGCGAAAGTGTGGTCTGCAGCACCACCTGATCGAGAGGATCGCCGTCCGGTTCCACCCCCGCCAGTCGAAAGCCGGCCACCTGCCCGGCGACCCGCGGCGCATAGCGCGTCTGAGCCTGGACCCGTGGGGAATCGGTCAGCAGTCCGGCTGCCAGTATGATCGCCCACGCCACTCTTCTCATCGGCCCACCCTCCCTCTAGAGTTGAGACCGCGTGTAGCTGGATAACGCAGCGCCAGATACAGCACCAACGACGGCAGCATCGAGAGCAATGCACTGGCCGCCAGCAGCCCGTACTCTGTATCGTACCTACCGATGAAGCCGCCGAGCAGCGTCGGCACGGTTTGGAGCGAGCCATCCCGCGACACGACGGTGGGCAGCAGATACTCGTTCCAGGAGGAGACAAACGCCCACACCGTCACCGCCAGGATCGCCGGACGGGCCAGCGGCAGCGCCACACGGAGCATCAGTTGCAGGGGTGAAGCGCCGTCAAGGCGTGCCGCCTCCATCACCTCAGGCGGCGCTTGAGCCAGAAACCCCCACAGCACCAGTACGCCAAAGGGCGCCAGCCGCGCGATCTCGGGCAGCACCACGCCCCAGATAGTATCCAGCAAACGGAACTCGTGCAACAGCGCGAAGAGAGGAATAATGGTGACGGTGGCGGGTTGCAGCAAGCCGAACAGGAGCAGCAGCAGTGCGCCGAACCGCCAGAGCGAACGCTGCAGCAGATGTGCCAGGGCAAAGGCCGCGGGCGCCGCTACCAATAGAGTTCCTCCCACCACCAGCGCGGCCAACCCCAGGCTGGTTATGGCCGCATCACTCCACCCGCTGTTCCAGACCGTGGCAAAGTTGCTCCACTGCCAGGTGGTTGGATCGAGGCCGGGGCCGTTTCCGTACAGGGCGAACGCTCGCCCCGGCTGCACCGCTGCCCGCAGCAGCCAGCCCAGCGGCAGCAACAGCAGCACCGTCAGCACGGCCAGGATGCCTGCCGGGATCCAGCCGCCGGGCCGTGTGGTAAGCCCTTCCGGGCCGCTGGAGTCCAGGCTTCCACCGCCGCGCAGCAACAGGAGCACGCCGGTGGCCAGAGCCAGGGTCGTCAGCAGTTGAACGCAGGCCACCGCTGCGCCCTGACCGGTGTACCCTCCGAAGGCTCGCCCATACATGTCGATCGGCAGCAGCATCGTGGCATACCCGGGACCGCCGCCGGTGGTAACAAACACCAGATCGAACACCTGGGCGCCCAGCGCGGCGTTGACCAGCAGCACAATACCGCCGGCGCGCTGGAGGCCGGGCAGTATGACATGGCGGAAGCGCCAGAGCCGCCCCGCGCCCTCGACCATCGCCAACTCGATGTATTCCCTCCCGATGGTGCGCAGCCCTGCCCAGAAGATCAGCGTTCCTATTCCCAACGAGGCCCAGAGCCAGGCGGTAAAGAGCGCCCCCAGGGCGAGATGTGGATCGCCCAGCCAGTCCGAGGCCAGCGTCCCTAGACCAACGGTGCGCAGCAGCGTATTCAGCAGTCCGGAAAGCGGCGACAACACCAGGGTCCATAGCGCCGCCACCACGGTGGCCGGCAGCAACGCCGGGAAAAAGATCGCGGCCAGAAACATGGTCCTACCCCGGCTGGCCTGCGCCAGCAGCGCAAAGCCCAGCCCCACCGCGCTGGGAACAAGCGCCGCCCCCAGCTCCCACAGCAGGCTGTGCCCCAACGCCGAGCGAAACACCTCGTCGCCCCACAGCCCCACGAAGTTCCCCAACCCCACAAACCTTTGAGGGCCATACCCGTTCCATCGCTGCAACGCCAACCAGCCAACTTGCGCCAAGGGCCAGAACAAGAATATTCCGGAGATGACAGTAGCCGGAAGGAGATAGATGGTTGCGGTGTGGGGCGCCCCCCCCTCCCCCCGGCCCCCTCCCCCTCGCGGGGGGGAGGGGGCCGGGGGGAGGGGGGGGCGCCGGGGCACGAACCTTAAAACTCGCCATCAATACGGGCGGTGCTTCCTTTGTGGGAGGTGTAGTCCTCTTGCAAGCTCTTCACCAGAAAGTCCGCCCCCTCATAGCCCTGGAGCAGCAATTGCACATTCGCCTCCATGGTGGCGTTCAGATTCGCCACCGGGGCCGCGTCCAGGTAAACGCCCGGGCGCGCGGTGTCCAAAGCCGCCCGATACTCCTGCTGCCACCCTGCGCCCGCATCCGGCCCCGTCGCTCGGGTGGCTGCCGGCAGTACACCATGCCGCACCAATATCCGCGTCGTGGTGGGCGTCAGCAAGCTGTCGATAAAGGCGATTGCCTGGCGTGGGTGCCGGCCGGCCGTGGGCGCCACCCAGCCCAGATAGCCACTCAGCGGTATGGTGCCGCTACCGTGGATGTCTGGGAAGGCGAAAACGCCGATCGGCAGCCCGGTTTGCTGCTGGTCTTGCTGGATCTGCGGATTCTCCGAACTGGAGATGAGCTGAAAGAGCGTGCGCCCATGAAAGAATTGGTCGATCCCCTCTTGCGCGTCCAGTCCGCCAAAGTCCTGAGTGAAGTAGCCATGCCGCGACCAGCGCTGGAGTGTGGCGGCTGCCTGCACGAACGGCTGCTGCCGAAAGGAGAACTGCCGGCTCAGCGAGAACTCTGGCGCCAACTGTTGGGGCGAGGCGAGCGCGTTCACCAGCGTCAGATACCAATCATCGCCCAGCCAGCCGTCCGCGTTGCCCATGCCAAGCGGCGTATACCCGGCGGCCTTCGCTATGCTCAGCGCCCGCTCGAAGGCCGCGATTGAGGAAGGCAGGCGCAGATGCAGCCTGGCCAGCAGGCCTTTGTTGTAGAGCACGCCCACCGCTGCCAGCGAGGTCGGCACCGCCATCACCGCGCCATGCCGTGCCCCCAGAAAGCCAAAGGGCTGATTATAGCCGGCCAGCAGACCGGGACGCAGCCTGGCCGCCCACGATCCGCGGCGTGCTGCCGTCGTCAGGTCGCGCAGTTTGTGCGCGCCCAGATACGCCGGGATACCCGGCCCACGCGGCGTGACGTACGCCAAATCCGGTGGTGTCCCCGCCTGCAGCGCTAATTGCAGCTTGGTATTCAGGTCCTCAAAGCTGTAATCAACCATCCGCACCTGTACGGTGGGATGGGTCCGCTCGAACTGGCTCGCCAACTCGTGCGACCAGGTCCGCTCCACCGGATCATCGGTGCTGTACCAGATACGCAAAACGATGGGACCGCCGCTGGGATTCGATGTCCCGCAGCCGGTGAGCAGGGCGAGCGCGGTCACGAGGCACAGGGCGAACCGGGAGAGTGACGCACGGGAGAATCGTTGCTGCATGGATACCCTGGATGAGGACGTAGAGAGTGATGGTCCCTCCAGTCTATCGGTCCGAGACGCCAGATTTGGGTGGCGTGCCGGGGCTGTAAGCCTTTTGCAAGCTACTGTAGCGCTGCGGAGAGGCCGATGGCTGGCGCCACACCCTCTCCGCAGTGCTTCTCCCAATCCGCTCGTGCTCCCACGGGACACCTCAGGAACGGCCAGTTTCATGCCGCACAGTCCCCGCCAGGATGCGTCCCGCCCTGATACGTCCCGCTCCGATGCGTAGCAACGATCTTCAGATCGTCCGCTGGAGGCGCCGCGCGTAAGCGCCCCCATTCGGGGATCTACGTCCGGCGCTGGCCCGTCCCACGGCAGTACCGTGCCGCGGCATCGGGCCGCCGCAGGACCAGCGTCCGCCTGACACGCTCTTCCCCTCCGCAGATCCCTGGCCGTCTGCACCCGGGTCCGGTCTCCCACCAAGGGGCGGAGCGGGGAAGCACACCCGGGGTGGCTCGGCCGACCCATCCCGCCAGTGCAGTCGAGAAGCAGCACGGTGGTACGGCCCAGGACCGGCGCTGCCGCGCGGCACCATCCGCTCCGTAGTATCGACGTTCACGTCGTCACGGTGGTGCAGCCTCGATGCCCTCCCTTCCCCGCCACTCATGCTCGCGCGGAGACGGATACGCCGGAGTGACAACGCTGTCTTCCCGGCGCCACCCTGACGGTCTGAAGACCGATTCTACGGTGTCAATTTAGGGCGGATCGTGGCCGAGTGGTGAAGCGGCGCATGCAGGGGAACCTCCACCGCTACCTACTCCACGTCACTCAGGCTTCAGATCCTCGCTATTCCCTCGAACCGGAACGTCACCCTCGGAAATAACCTCGACATCTTCCTTGCGCACGTCATCCTGCACGGTCTGCCGCTCCGACGTTGAAGACTTGCGAATTCGCAGCACCTCCTTGACGACGGGACGCTTGACGATCTCCTCCTCCACGATCGGCACCTCGATTACATCGCCCAGGTCGCGCACCCGAAGGCGATCCTGCCCCTGCCGGCTCTCGTCGCCCTGGGCCTGGGATTGCCCACCTTCACCACCGCTGCCCCCAGGGAGCTTCTCGCGGACCTGCTCGACCGCGCCTCTCATCGTGTCGCCGATGCCCTCCTTCTCCTGTCCCGCGGAGGTCGAGGAGGTGGTGTCGGTCTTCGACTCGCTGACGGGAATCGCGGCAGCCTCGGCGACGGCAGGACTGAGTCCCTGACGCTGGCTCTCATAGTAGGCCCGGATCTGATTGAGGGTATCCTCCTCGAGCGTGTCCCGCGCCGAGGAAGCGTCGGGAGACTCCTCAACCACACCTTTGGCGAAGGGTACCGTAAGGGCATCATCCATCCGATCAATGATATCCATGGGAATCAGGCGATGCTTGGCCCGCAATCCCCGCAGCTTCACCTCGATGAACCGTACCGTGCCCTGGTCGTCGACGTAGCTGCGCTCCACGCTCCCGATCCGCTCCCCAGCGGCGTCGGCCACGTCTGTGCCGTCGTAGTCCTCGATCATCATCGTACTCCTGCTTCGCGGTCAATACCTCGATGATAGCGCTCGCCCAGCGAGCCGCCCAGCATGGCTGCCAGCAGCATGACGATCAGCGTGACGGCCAGCGAGATAAGGCCGGTGCTGGTCAACGTAGCCGTGTCGATGTGGAGGTGCAGTTGCTTGGCCACATCAAACTTGTTGCCCAGAATGGCGCCGAGAATGCCGAGAATAATGCCGATCACAATGGTCCAGAGGACGACGCCGATGCCGTTCTTCACGCCTTCGAAGCGAGCCAGGCGCCCGGCGGAGTAGCCACCGATGAGGTAGGCCAGGAAGGTCGCGATGAGCGAGCCGACCAGCGCGCCGATACCCAGAGTCTGCGTCGTCCCTGTCACCGAGCTACCTATCTTTGGAACGGGCGCATGCAACTGAAAACCCACGGCGCCCACGATCGCGCCCACGATGCCGAGTAAGACCACGCCGAAAAAAATAGCGACCGCGAAACCCAGGAAGGTGGCGATCCAATCAAAACCACCGTAGCGATTGATGAGTCGCTGCTCCTGGTCGGCCCGGACCGAGTCGGCGCTGTGGAGAGTCCGAGGCCCGTTGATCTCTTTTGCCATGTCAATGCTCCTTCTGTACTGCCGCGAAGCGTCTCGCCGCGGCGACCCGTATGAGACTGCGGCCGGCGTCACCCTCCTGGATAGAAACCGTCGTTGCGCGATCCTGCTCCTGAGATGCTGGGGGAGAGCCTGACGGCTCTCCCCCACACCCAGTTGCATGGGTCGTGCCAACTAGCGCTGTCGCCGGCCCTGCTCTTTGAGTTCAGTGTCGTCGTCAACCTCGACGTCCTCGCTTCGGACATCGCCGCCGACGGTTTGGGTCTCTGTTTCCGTCGTCTTGTCGAGTTCGACCGCGCCCGTCACGCGGGCCTGCTTGCTGACCACAGCCTCTTCGCGCATCACCGGAACGTCAATCTCTTCCTCACGGAAAGCGTCATCCGGCACATCCCCAGTCGCCGATGTCCGCTCCACCTGGACATTCTCGCGGCGCAGCTCGACCGGCACTTCCTGATGCTCGGTTCGCACCACCTTGCGCAGTCGCACCCTGCCGGATTCGACCTGCCGCTTGCCAACCTGGAGCTGTTCCTCGGAAAGCTTCATGCCGCGCTCGCCCGTTCCCGACGTGTCATAGTCGCGGGTATTGGTGTCGGTTGCCTGGTAGTCGCGGGTGTTGGTGTCGGTCGTCGTATATCCGCCGGCCTGCTCGCCGGCCGGGAGCCCAGTGGGGCTCTGCCCGGTGGATCGGTCCACGCCATAGTAGGTATAGATCCGGTCTTCATCAGCGGGACTCAGTTCGTCGTCGGCGCTGAAGCTGGGGGCGTCCTTGATCTTGCTCTCGTCGTAGGGCACGCTGATCGTGCCGCTGCCTGTCTGCCCCTGCATGACCGGAATGATATGGGTCTTGCCCATCAGCATGCCGATCTTGACCCCGATGAACTCGAGGTCGTTGGTGGCATCGTCTACCCAGACGCCGTCGATCTTGCCGATCTTGTTCCCGTTTGAGTCTGTCACCTCGCAGCCAAACAGCTGATCAGGTGATTGCGTTCCCGTGTTCATGTAGATAACCCTCCTGTTTCTGTGCGCTCGCCGTAGAGTAAGAGCCATTTCTGTCAGCGTATCCCTCCTTCTCATCACGTCGTTCAGGTGCTGTCGCTACTCCTCCGTTCCCGGTCCAGGTCCCCACTCGGGTGGGTCCTCATTGGGCAAAAGGTCCGAGGAACTGAACCACCGTCCAGGAAAACCTGGCACCATACATGGCACGAATTGACGAAGGAGAAATTTGGAATACACTACATATGGCCCTATATAGCAAAATGCACCCGAAGCGCAAAAAGGTACGCGGGCCGGTATCTCATGTAGCGAGCAACAGAGGCGCCTACCGCGTCGAGCGGTACGGCGTGGGTGAGTACCACGGACGAGAGTACGCCTGGTTGAGCCTGGCGCCGGGGGCCGGACGGTAGCCTCACCAGCTCGGTGTTCATGAGCGGACAGTTTCACCGAGTTCACGTGATTGGCTGAGGCAGGAATCGCCCGCACGTGTAACTTGGCGTAACACAGGATGCAGAGCGACCGGTTATCCTGCGCTGATCACCGTTCTGGCAGGAGGTATACCCGCTGGGCGTGCTCCTGGCTGGCCCGCTTGGAGTGGTCGCCGGGATGCGAGTACGTAGGGGAAACACCGTTGGGCTGGCCGGGCGGAGCCACGGCCCCTACCGGGACAGAGTCTCGCATGGGGAAGTCCTGCTTGACGCCGGCACTGTCTCCGTAGGGGCCGTACCCCATTCGGGGCACAAGTTGGCTCCTGCCCGGCCAGCCTTCGGTGTCTCAGCGACGACACCCTCACCCCGCGCTCGGGCACGATCATCTCAGCCGAGAGACATCCCATGCCGACCAGCATCGCCACCTCCAACGACTGTTCATGAGCGCGACAGTTTCGCGAGGAGTGGTCTACACCTCACCGTACCCACACGTTCACGCATCCATGGGCAGACAATGGGACGGAAATCACGCGTTCACCGGCACATGGCGATGTGACGACGAAACGGGAGCCATTGACGGTTGAAGCCCATCCGAAACCTCAAAACTGTCCGCTCATGAACCACCTCGGAGTGATTTCCTTCAAGGATAATGCCGAGATGTTGAGGTGTCATACCCTGTAGGGGTATAATGATCGCGGAACACATGAAGGAGAATGCGTGTGGCAAGGACCGTAACCGGCTATACCGACAATCGTGATGCGCTGACCAAGCGCGTGAATCGCCTGGAGGGGCAGGTCCGCGGCGTCGGACACATGATCGAAGAAGATCGGTACTGTATCGACATTGTGAACCAGCTCAGCGCAGTCCAGGCCGCGGCGCGTGAACTGTCGCTCCAACTCCTGGAGGGCCACGTTCGTCACTGCGTGGTCGATGCCGTGAAGACCGATGCGGCGGAAAGCAAGATACAGGAGCTGGTCGAGACGCTGGGGAGAGCGATGGGGCGTTAGCTCCATCAGGCTTTTAGGGAACAGAGAGAGAGAGAGTATGAATGCACATCGTTGATCTCGCGACCACAGCATCGCCCAGCGCAGCGCCGCACCGACCGGACCTGGCTGGCCAGGAGATGGAGCTGGCCATCGAAGGGATGACCTGCGCGTCCTGTGTTCGCCGGGTGGAGCGTAGCCTGGCCAAGGTCGACGGTGTTGCTGAGGTGAGCGTCAACCTGGCCACCGAGCAGGCGTTGGTCCACGGCAGCGCGCCGGCGCCGGCCCTGCTGGCCGCGGTGGAGCGCGCCGGCTATCACGCCAGGCTGATCGAAGCAGAGCAGACCGACCGCGAGGCGGATGAGCTGCTCGGTCGGCAGGCCCGAATAGCTCGCCGGCGCCAAATCGACATCGTCGTCGGCGCGTCTCTGACGGCGCCGCTCCTGATCCTGAGCATGCTCTTTATGAATCGGTTCAGCGGCGAGAATGTTCTGCTGCTTGCCCTGGCTTTTCCCGTCTGGGCGTATGTCGGGAGGAACTTTCATCTCGGCGCCATTCGTGCCACCCGACATGGCACCGCGAACATGGACACGCTGGTGTCGCTGGGCTCCTCCGCGGCGTTTCTCTATAGCGTCTGGTCCACCTTCTTCCAGGCCAATGCCGAGACCTACTTCGACACGGCTGCTGCCATCGTCACGCTCATCTCGGTGGGCAAGTACCTGGAAGCGGTGGCACGGAACCGTGCCGGCGAGGCAATCAAGCGTTTGGCTAGCCTCGGCGCCAGATCGGCGCGCCTGCTGCACGATGGTGTGGAGGTCGAGGTTCCGCTGGCGCGCGTTCAGGTGGGCGATCTGCTGCTGGTTCGCCCCGGCGAAAAGATACCGCTCGATGGGCGCGTGGTCGAGGGGCGGGCCAGCGTCGATGAGTCGATGATCAGCGGAGAGAGCCTGCCGGTCGAACGTGGCACGGGTGATGAGGTGGTCGGGGCCAGTATCAATGTCGATGGTTTCCTGACGGTGCAAGTCACGCGGGTGGGCAAGGACACTGCTCTGGCCCGTATCATTCACCTGGTGGAACAGGCCCAGACCTCGAAGGCGCCGGCCCAGCGTCTAGCCGACCAGATCTCGCAGTACTTCGTGCCGGCGGTGCTGTTGGTCGCGGCAGCCACCTACCTGGGCTGGCTCTTCAGCGGCCACTCCGCCGTGCAGGCGATGATCGCGGCGGTGGCCGTGCTGGTCATTGCCTGTCCCTGCGCGCTTGGTCTGGCCACGCCCACCGCCATCATGGTGGGCTCCGGTCGCGGCGCCGAGAACGGCATCCTGATTCGCGGCGGTGAGAGCCTGGAGCGCCTGCGCCTGATCGACGAGGTGGTCCTCGACAAGACGGGCACCATTACCCTGGGGCGTCCGGTAGTAACCCAGATCGTCAGTTTCGGGTCCGGCGGCGCCGAGGGCCGGCCGGAAGCAGCGCTCTTACAGCTGGTTGCCAGCGTCGAGCGGGGTTCCGAGCACCCGCTGGCCCGCGCGGTGGTGGAGCGCGCCCGGGCGGATGGACTCGATACGCAACTGGCCGTATCGAACTTCGCCAGCATCGCGGGAGGGGGCGTCCAGGCCACGCTGGGCGACCGACCGATTCTGATCGGCAACCGGCGTCTGCTGGTCGAGCGCGGGATCGATCTGGATAAACACCTTCAGGCCATCGAAGCACTCGAGGCCGGCGGCCAGACCGTGATGGTGGTCGCGGTGAATAACCGGGTCACGGGCGCCATCACCCTGGCGGATGCCGTCAAAGACGGCTCGGCGGCGGCCGTCCAGGAACTGCATGCCATGGGCATCGAGGTGACCATGCTGACTGGAGATAACGCGCGCACGGCCGCGGCGATTGCCCGGCAGGTGGGGATCGACCGCGTGCAGGCAGAGGTCCGGCCCGAGGACAAGGCAGCCGAGGTCGTCCGCCTGCAACGGGCGGGTAAAATTGTGGCCATGGCCGGCGACGGCATCAACGACGCCCCGGCCCTGGCCCAGGCGGACGCCGGCATTGCCATGGGAACCGGGACCGATGTCGCCATGGAAGCGGCCGACGTGACCCTGGTCAAAGGAGACCTGCGAAGCCTGGCGCTGGCCATCGCGCTGTCCCGGGCCACCATGCGCGTGATTCGCCAGAACCTGTTTTGGGCCTTCTTTTACAACGTCATCCTGATTCCGCTGGCCATGTTCGGCAAGATCAGTCCCATTTTCGCGGCAGCTGCCATGGCGCTCTCATCGGTCACCGTGGTATCCAACTCTCTCCGGCTGCGCGGCACACGTGGCGCTACCATCACCGCTGCCGCGGTGTTTGCCATCGCGCTGATCCTTGTCGTATGGGGCATCAGCGTCAGTTTCAGATAGGAGATTCGCTCATGGAGTCTATTACTCTTACCGCACCGGATATATCGTGCGACCACTGCAAAGCAGCAATCGAGCGAGGGGTCGCCACCTTGCCAGGTGTGCAGCACGTGGCGGTTGACGTGCCGACCAAGCAGGTCAGCGTGACCTATGACCCATCCTCGACCACGCGCAGCGCTATCGAGTCGAAGATGGAAGACGAGGGGTATCCGGTCGAAGCTACATAGCGGGTCTGCGGGGGAAAGTCGCCACGCAGTTCCTGCCTTTTCGAGATGGCGGCTTACCTCGCTACGGTATGCGCACGTGGAACACCCAGGGACCGCCTCGGAGCGCGAAGATCGGGTTGGTGAAGGAGGGATCAGGCCTGACCACGATCGTCCACTCCCCGTGTGCCTGTCGCAGCTCCCGCATCCACTCGGCGGTCTTTGCCTTGTCCTCCTGCAATCCGGGCTTGTCTCCCCGCAGCCGGCAGAGGAGGGAGCAGGCGGGCTCCATGGCGACCGCCTCGTACGTCGCGTCCAGGTCTTTCCATAGGTCCGGGCAGCGTCGGTGCGCGGCGAAGCACATCTTGACCGCTCGACCCGGTCCCGCGCCAGTCGCTCCGTCGCCGCTCTCATACAGGTGATAGCTCTTCCCCCCGGCGAGTATCTCCACGTCGGCGTCCGGTCCGGCTCCTCGTAGCGTCACCCAGGTGCCAGGCGGCGTCATGAGGATGCTCTCCAGGGTCACCGCCCAGTCATCCGCCACGACCGTCTGATGCGGCTCGATGAACCGCGTGGGCGCGATGGGCGCCGTGAAGTCGAACACCCAAGGACCCACCACCGTCTGGCTGATGCCGTTCGGCCAGTTGGTCTCGAGAGCGTTCACGCTGAGGCGCAGGGGCGCTTCGTTTCGCCCGTTCAGGTCAGGGATACTCCCGAACCCTATGAAGTTTCCAGTCAATCCCGCCTGCGCCCCCGTGCCGCTCCCTCCGGTAATCGGGACGTTGGTCCCATCCGGCGTGGTCAGTGTGACCTGGGCCAGCTCATTGCCGAAAGCACGGCCATCCGAGGCAGTGATGGTGTAGCCGAGCAGACCACCCGTTTGGTCGGCATAGGCGAATTCCAGCGAGACAGTGAAGCCCGCGACAGTGCGCATCATGTGCATCGTCTTGCCGTAGGCCAGCATCTGCTGCCCCTCTGGCGATCCACTGAGGTTCTGCTGGATGAGTGGCAGCGCGGCGTAGCCAGTGCCGGCGAGCAGGAGCCCAACCAACGCGAGGGTGAGAACTCCCGCGCGGGAAGGGAGGCGCTTCCAGCGAGACCTGCGGTGCGGTGCGGAGCGCTCCGTGATCGCCCACCGCCATCCACTCCGAGCGCGCTCTTCGACCAATCGAGTTCGAATTCCGGGCCACAGATCAGGCTCCCCTGGCGCCCCTTGCGCCGCAAGGTCCAGAAGTGCCTGTCGGAGTTGTGCCTCTCTCATCATTTCACCTCCTGAAAGAGCAATGGACGGAGTAGGGCTCTGAGACGGGTACGGGCCACGTGCAAGCGGGATTTGACCGTGCCGGGGGCAATGCCCAACTCTCGCGCCATCTCGTCCTCGCTCAGCTCAAGGTAGTAGCGCATGACGATCGCCGCCCGCTGCTTGGCGGGAAGCGTCCCGAGTGCCCGCCACACCTCCTGGTGTAGCTCCGCCCACTCCAGCGCCTCCTCCGGTCCGGCGGTGATGTCCGGCAGACGGCGCAAGACCTCCTGCGCGTCTATCCCTCGTACTTCGCGATTCGGAGACGCGCGGCGTGCGGCGTCGATGGCCTCACGCACCACGATGCGAAGGAACCAGGGGCCGAAGGGTCTCTTGACGTCGAAGCCGGCGATCCCCTGGTAGGCGCGGATAAAGGCATCCTGGACGACATCCTCGGCTAGGGCCTGATCGTGGGTAATCAAATAGGCAGTCCGGAGCGCCTTGAGCGAGTGGACTCGCACCAGGATCTGCATCCCGTCGATCTCGCCGCGCTTGAGCCGGATGATGCCCTCGAGTTCCTGCACGCCCACCTCCTCGCCCCCTACTCTGCGATATCTGCTACTGTCACTCTTATTACCCGCCGACATCCCGTAAGGTTCATTTTTCGCCGGGTCCGACCATGTACGAGACGACACGAGTGCTTTGTGCGAATTAGGGATGGACCTTCACCGCTGGGACCAGGGCTGACCATTTGTGCTCACCAAGGCCGGTGATACGCACCGTACCCTGGAAGCGATACATGGGGACCAGATACAAAATAGTTCCCCTCGTGTCCAGCGCCTCAACTACCTCGACCCGCCGCAGCGATCCAGCGCCCGCGACTCGCATCGCCCCCATCTCCTGTACCGCGATCGGTACCTTGCGCGTCCGCACCATCCTCCATGCCGTTTGCACATCGCGCGTGACAACGTGCCCTGAGCGCCGAATAGGCAGCCACAGCCGGGCCTCGATCACTCGGCCATCGGGCAGCACGATGACCGTGGCCTGCGTTTCGGCTGGCCGAGCAACGCCGCGCCACCCGAAGCTCACCTGCCAGGGGATGCCGGCAGCGGGGGGCAAGAGCTGTGTATCTGGCACAGTGTTTAGCACTGGCATCTGTGCCGGCCAGCCCAGGGCAGTGATCCAGCGACGGGCGAAGGAGACGGCGCGGGAGCGATTCAGCGCCGGGGCAGGGTGGGACGCGGAGATGTTTGGCGCGTGATGATAGATCAGTTCGCCGGTGTGTCGTGAGATGGCGAGACTGTGCAGTGCCTGGTTCGACCCCGGCCCACCCTGGGCCGCTACCTGCCAGGTCTGGTGGTCACCCGGACTGGTCCTCTGTACCACCGGCTGAACAATCCCGAGCTGACGGGCGAGGACGGCCATGCGAGGAAGGTCGAAGGATGGGCCGGCGAGTCGGTAGGCGGGGAGGAAGGCAGGCTCTGCGGGGAGGCGCGCGGCCGAGAGCGTGAGGTGGCCACCGTAGGCCCCAGCCTGGACGTCGAAGCCGCTCAACTCGGGGATCGGCAGGCCACCGCTCCCGCCTTGGAACGAAGGGGGGGCGGCACGCAGGAGATCGGCAACGGCGGGCGGTGGCGGATGCAGAGCGGGTCTGCCAGGAGTCGCGATGGCGACCGGCCGGGTTTCGGCGCGGTGACCGTGCAGGACCAGGGCGACGATCAGGACTGCGGCGAGCGCAACCGCGCTGGCGGCCCAGGCCGGCCATGGTTGACGCGGCTTGGTCCACACCGGTAAGCCCGGGCCACGGGCCATATCCGAGCGGCCGCGTTCCGCTGCTGTCGTCATCAGGCGCGTGCGGAGGTTGTCTCGGAACGCGCTACGCAGTCTCTCCGCCTCGACCTGCTCTTTCCGATGCACCACCGGCCCCAGCTCGGCGAGTGCTCTCTCGGCGTCCTCGTCGGTTCGAATGTCGCGCCAGAGGCGTTCCTTCTCAGACATGACTGGCCTCCTCTCCCTGCATCTGAAGGCGGAGCGTCCGCACCGCCCGGTGGAGGAGCTGTCTCACCGCTCCGTCGCTCCGTCCCATCTCGGTCGCCACATCGGCCAGCGCACGATCCTCATAGAAGCGGAGCCGCACGATCCACTGCTGGTCGGCCGGCAGGGCTGCCACGTGTTCCTGCAGCCAGTCCGCGCGCGCCCAGCAATCCACCCAGTGTTCCGCCTCGTCGCTCCTGGGGGCCTCCATGCTCGCTTCAAGGTCCGGATGCCCGCCGAGATGGACCAGCGAGGGAGATCGGCGGGCACGATCCACGGAGAGATTGGTGGCGATACGGAAGAGCCATCCCGAAAAGGGGATGCCCCGGTGTTGGTAGCGCCCAATCGCGGCCAGGGCGCGCTCGAAGGTCTGTGCCATCAGATCCTCCGCTTCCTCTCGGCTGGCGCTATGGACACGGCAGAACGCGTGGATGCGGTCGGCGTAGAGATCATAGAGCTCTCCAAAGGCGGCGGGGTCGTGCTTGGCACGATCGATCAGCTCGGCCGAGGCCTCCCGGCGCGTCCACCCCTCACTCACCCGACATCCCTCCTCCTCCTCTAACGTGATCCAGGCCGGAAATGTTACGCGCTGTCCCGCGTAACATTTCCCGAATGCCGTCGTTATGGGTGGTGTACATCATCATCCAGGAGCTTGCAATGTTGTGTTCCCTCCGCTCTATTCCTTTTCTTGTTGTCCTCGCCGTCGCCGTATGGCTTCCCAGCCGTGCAGTGGCTGGTGGCCCAGCCCCGTCGGATACCAGCGGATGTCCTCCCGGCGCCGTCTGTGATCTCGCACTTGGCGTGGGGTTGGTCCCGCCGGCCGGGTGGCAGCGTCTGCCTCCCGGCAGCTTTCCCCCGCCCAGCCTGGCCTGGTTCGTCGGCCCTCCGAGCGGTTCCGTCAACCACATCCGCTTGGTCATCCGATCGGACGGCCGGTCGAGCGACCGCGACGATGCGCGTGCTGCCGCCACCACCGCAAACACGCTCATTGGTTCGTATTCGAACCGGGCATCCATCACTCGGTACCCGGTCCGCTACGGCTCGGCGCCGGGCGTCCTGATCCGCGGCCTTCCCGGAACTCCTGAGCCCTACACATTCATTATTCTCGCCCACCAGGGCGCGCTCTACAGCGTCCTCGCCCCAGGTTCCAGGCTCGCGGTCGATCAGCAGCAGGCGCTGGCCGGCGTGCGGTTCATCACGCGCGTCGGTCCCATTCCGCCGGCAAATCCTCCGCCGCCGATAGACCGTATGCCGGTTCAAAAGATCACGGGTGACGTTTTCACGGGGCGTGCGTTCACCCTCACGCCGGCCAACGGCTTGCATGCAGGGACGCACACCTACTCGCGGTGGTTCAACGTCCGTTCCCATCATCCATGGCTCCTGACCTACAGCGTCCCCTGCCAAGCCGGGAAGGCCCGGCTGGTGGTGGACATTAAGAACGCGTCAGGGTATGTGATTAATCGGGTGCTCCATCGCCGTGGCCGGGCGCCACACGTGACCCAGATGGAAGAGATGGTGGGGTTGCGAGTTCCCCACGGTGGCATGCATACCAATCAAGTATTCCCCCTCCACCCCGGAGGGGGAGGGGGGGATGCGCGCAACGGAGGACACTCCTCCCCTCCACAATGCCGTGAACAAATACACGGCGCTGGGGACGAGCCACTCACAGAGCCGATAGTGCTGGCCCGCGGGCCAGTCCGCCGCGCCGTTGGGCGGGACAGGCGGCCAGGACACCCCGCCATGGGGGGCACAAGCAGGCCGAGCTACAGGCGCCTGCATATACCTCGGCTTGAGAGCCGCGTACTTCAACCGCCTTTAGCGCAGGAAGCTAAAAGCGCACGAGGCCCGGCGGCGGCAAGATTCTCACCGCACATGGCTCCGTGGTGCATGAGTATGCTCGCGATCATCGTCGGCCGTCTCGTTCCCCGGCGTGTCCATCATGCGCAACATAGCGGGTCCGCCGGTGCGGAAGAAGCGAAGGAGCAGCACCAGAGCGACGAACAGGAACACGATGTTGAGTGCTGACGTATAATTCCAGCTTGGTCCCTCGGTGATCACGCCCACCGCGCGGTTGGTTGGAATGATACCCAGCGCGCCGAACAGCACTTCGACCACGTAGCCGGCCAGCGCCATCGCGAAGTAGAAGGTCGCCAGGATATAGATCGCTACTCTGCCACCATAGTATTTCCGGTAAATGTCCAGGATGGGCAAGATAATCAGGTCGGCGAAGATGAACGACACCACGCCGCCAAACGAGATCCCTCCGCGCCACAAAACGGCGGCGAGCGGCACATTTCCCACCGAGCAGACGAAGGACACCATGGCCACCAGCGGCCCGACCAGGGGGCCTTCGATCTTCGCCAGGGTGGGATGGCTGGAGAGAAAGAACGCTCTCCAGAAGGAATCCGGTACCCAGGCAGCCAGGGCGCCGGCAATCAGGAAGCCTCCAGCGATGTCGACCCATACCGAGGCCCAGTCCATGACGAACAGGTGGCTGGTGGCGGTGAAGCCCCGCCTACTGAACAAGCGCGAGAGGAATGAGCCGCCCTGGACGCTCATATCCATGGCCGCATGCCCTTCCATGCGGCCGGCAATGCCTTGTTGCGCCTGCCGCATGGCCAGATCGGCCAATCGAGGCGTCAGCGTAAAGCGGAAGATAAGCGCAATCAGGATCACCATCAGAATGCCGCCCAGAAACTCCGAGGCGGCAAAGGGCCAACCCATGAGCACGATCAGAATAATCCCCAGCTCGATCACCAGATTGGTGGAGGCCAGCTCAAAGGCCATGGCATTGGTCAGGCTCGCGCCCTTCTGGAAGATGGAGCGCGCTAACGCCACCGCCGCATAGGAGCAGGAGCTGGAGGCCACGCCGAAGAGGGTGGCGAGCGTCAAGCTTTTCGGCGAATCCTTGCCCAGAAGCCGTGCCATGGCCGCGTGAGAGACGAACACCTGCACCACCGCGGAGAGACCAAAGCCGAGCACCAACGGCCAGAGCACCTCCCAGAACATATCAAAAGCGGTGCGAAGAGCATCGAGAATAAACATTGGCGCCTCCTCGGCGGCAGGTTCCAGTCGAAACCGAGCGCCGAGGGCACCAGTTCGATGGGAGGGCGAGACATACGCCTCACCCCTGGGATCAGTCCGTGTGTATACCCCCGGCGGGTATATACACGCCACAAGTATACCCCATCGCGGTTCACGATGCAAGCTGCCGCCGTGACGAACCCTGCTGCGGGAATAGCTATTTCACAACGATGCCGCTATACTGCATCCAACACGACAATTGCTCCTGCAAAGGACTTAGAACTATGGGAGCCGTTCCTCCTTCGGGTTCTCAAGTCCTGCGCGTCTACACTCTCCTCCGCGAGGCGCTGGTAGCCGGTGAATTTCCCAGCGGGACGCGCCTTCCCTCGCAGGACAGTCTGGCACGACGTTTTGGTGTCGCGACACTCACTTTACGGCGAGCCCTATCGGTACTCGAAGGGGAAGGTTTCGTCATCTCGCATCATGGGCGAGGTACCTTTGTTCTGGCGCAGGCATCACAAGTCCCAGTGTCAGAGACTGACGTCATCGCATCTATCGATCCCTATTCCCACATGCAATTCCAGAATTTTCCGGTCCCCACCTTCACCTGGCGAGGGGCGGCCGACGACTGGGTGTTGGTCGACGCCAACCGCGCGGCTGACGCATTAACCCATGGCGCCATCCGGCCCTTAATCGGCCAGCGTGGACGGGTGATCTTCGCCGCTCACCCCGAGGTCCTGGCGGCGTTCGACCGCTGCAGAGCACGGCGACAGCCGATGCGCCAGGCGATGTCCTGGCGACTGGTGTCGACTGGGGAGGAAAGGGACCTTACCGTCTCCTCTATCTTCGTCCCGCCAGATTTGGTGATGGTACATGCCGAGGATGAGACCGAGCGAAAAACGGCCGAGCGAGCCCTGCGCGACAGTGAGGAGCGCTTGCGGAGTCTAGTTGCGGCATGCGGTGACGGTATCTTCCGCATTCTGGAGAACGGCACTATTACCTTTGCCAATCAGCGCGCTGCTGACCTCCATGGCTACCTGCACCCGTCCGAGCTTGTCGGGTTGCCCGGGGCTGATCTCGTGAGTCCGGAGTACCGCGGGCAAGCGCGGCGCAACATAGGCAAGGCGATGGAAGCGGGGAAGGTGACGGCTACCGAGTATCCAGCGCAGCGAAAGGATGGGTCGACGTTCCTCGCAGAGGTTTCCGCATCCATGACTCATGCCGCGGGTCAATCGGCCGAACTGACTGTGATCGTGCGGGATGTCAGCGAACGTAAGGGTGTCGAGGACCACTTGCTCCAGGATGGACCACGATTCAACGCGCTTCTGGAGGAACGAGTCGCGGCCAGAACAACTGAAATCCTCAACCTTCAGGAAGTCACGGCGGCGCTGTCTGGCGCTGTGAGCCCCGTCGAGGTGGCCGATGTCATGGTGTCCAGGGTCCTTCCTTTAATGGGGGCCAATGGCGGATCGATTCGCATGCTTGCAGATAAAGGTGAGCACCTGGACTACCTCGGCGGGAGTGGGTACGGCCCCGACGTAACCCCCTCCTTTCAGCGAGTCCCTCTGAGTATCTCTAGCCCCTTCACCGATGCGGTGCGCGAGCGCACCGCGCTCTGGATCGAGTCGCCCGAGGAGTGGCGGACACGATACCCCGAGGACACTGTGGCGCCAAGCGAAGACCGGCATGAAGCGGCTGCAATTATTCCGCTGGTTGTCAAGGGGAAAGCGATCGGGGTTCTCGGCGTTACGTTTGCTCATGCCCGACAGTTCGACGACGATGCACGGCGTTTTATGGTCTCGGTGACCCAGCAATGTGGCCAGGCTCTGGAGCGGGCACGCCTGTACGATGCCGAGCACCGACGAGCGGTTGAACTGCAGGCGCTCAACCATGAATTGGAGACTTTTGCCTATTCTGTTTCCCACGATCTCAGGTCACCGCTGCGGGGCATCGACGGCTTCAGTAAACTCGTGGTCGAGCGCTACGCTGACCAACTCGATGATACCGGCAAGCAGTACCTCCACCGCGTCCGCGCGGCCACCCAGCGCATGTCCTTGCTCATCGATGATCTCCTGAAGCTCTCTCGCGTCACCCGCGCTGAACTTCACTGCGAGCAGATCAATCTCAGCGAACTGGCTCGCGACGTTCTTGCTGACCTGGTGGTATCAGAGCCCCATCGACAGGTCAACTCCCTGATCCAGCCCGGACTGGCAGCGCGAGCCGATCCCCGGCTGGTACGTATTGTTCTGGAAAATCTGCTGGATAACGCCTGGAAGTTCACCAGTACGCGTGATGCCGCCACCATTGAGGTCGGCGTCCAGGAGCACGACGGGCAGCAGGTCTATTTCGTCCGTGACAACGGCGTCGGGTATGACATGGCCTATGCCGACAAACTCTTTGGACCGTTCCAGCGGTTACATTCCATGCACGAGTTCGGAGGTACCGGGATCGGTCTGGCAACTGTGCAGCGCATCGTCAATCGACACGATGGGCAAACCTGGGCGGAAGCCGCCGTTAATCAAGGAGCCACCGTGTACTTCACGCTGGGAGGCACATAAGACATGGCAGCTATTCCCACCATCCTGCTGGTCGAAGACAATCCGGACGACGCGGACCTCGCGCTACTCGCATTCCAGGAAAGCCAGCTCGCGAATGAGATCGTGGTGGCCCACGATGGCGTTGAGGCGCTCGACTATCTCTTTGGCAGGGGCGATTACGCCGATCGGGACATGTCCATCATACCGCAACTTATTCTTCTCGACCTGAAGCTTCCCAAACTGGATGGGCTGGAGGTCTTGAAACGCATCAGGGCTGATGAGCGCACCCGACTTCTGCCGGTGGTCATACTCACCTCCTCCGACGAGGAGACGGATATTGTACAGAGCTATGGCAGCGGCGCGAATAGCTACATCCGTAAACCGGTCGGCTCTACCGAATTCGCTGACGCGGTCAGAACCATGGGACTCTACTGGCTGGTCCTCAATCGTGCACCGTAATGCCATGCCGCCGCCGCTGTCCATCCTGCTGATCGAAGACTCTGACGATGACGCCTTGCTGATCATCGCCGAGACTCAGGTTACGGGACGAGACGTATCCTTCCATCGCATCCAGACCGAGACGGAACTCCGCGATGCGCTCCACGAGTCCCACTGGGATGCCGTGCTCTCGGATTACCAGCTCCCTGGCTTCAGCGGGCTGGCGGCCCTGGCTATCGTCCAACAGCACGATCCTGATCTTCCGTTCCTGGTTGTCTCCGGGGCGATCGGCGAAGAAACGGCTGTCGAGGCTATGAGAGCGGGCGCCCACGATTACATCATGAAAGGGAACCTTTCTCGACTTTCTCCCGCTGTCGAACGCGAGGTGCGCGAGGCAGTGGAGCGGCGAGCGGGCCGCCGGGCAGAAGTCGACCGAGAGCAGTCGCTGGTCCGAGAACGGGAGGCGCGCATCCTGGCGGAGAAGGCAGTAGAGCGGACGGCGCGGCTGCAGGCGCTGACTGCAGCCTTATCGCGGGCGGTGACCCCGGGGGATGTGGCGGCGGTGGTGGTGAACCAGGGAGCTCTCGCAACAGGAGCCATCGGCGCCGGTGTCTCCACCCTTTTGGAGGACGGCTTGACGCTGCAGACGCTCTGCGCACTCGGCCCTCTGCCGGAGGATATCGAGCACTATCGAACGGTGTCTCTCCGGGATGATACTCCGCTTGCGGAGGTGGTCCGGACGGGTCTTCCCGCCTGGTTACCACCAGTGCAGCAGTGGGAGAGCCGGTATTCAGACGTGGCGCAGGCATTCACACGCGCCGGCTATCGTGCCGCTGTAATTCTGCCGATCTCGGCACACGATAGGACCATCGGAGCACTCAGTTTCGGCTTTGGGGACGAACGGGTACTTTGCGAAGACGATCGCGCTTTTCTCCTGTCCCTTACCCAACAGTGCGCCCAGGCGCTGGATCGCGCCTCGCTCGATGAGTCGGTTCGGCAGAGCGGAGCCCGCTTTCATGCACAATTCCTCGGCTTCCCGATCCCGACTTATATCTGGCAGGTGAGCGGCGACGATCTGGTGGTCGTTGACTTCAACAATGCCGGTGACGCGATCACACAACAGCGTATTCGTGCCATCATTGGTACCCCCGCACGCGTCATGTTCGCCGAACACCCTGAAATCCTCGAAGACTTTGCGCGGTGCCTCCGAGAGCGAAAGACCATTCGACGAGAGATGCACTACCGACTGCCAACGGTCCACACCGAGCACGACTTCGTGGTCCACTATGTGTTTGTGCCGCCTGACCTGGTCATGGTTCACACTGAGGACGTGACCGACCGGGTACAGGCGGCGCAACATCTCCACTTTCAGGCACGCCTGCTCGATACCGTCGGCCAGGCGGTGGTGGCCTCGACCCCGGATGGGGAGATTACCTACTGGAACCACGGCGCCGATCGCCTCTTCGGGTATCACGCAGAGGAGGTCATTGGACGGAACGTGGTTGAGGTCTTGCCGACGACCCGCTCGGTCACGGGATCCCGTCGTATACTTGACACGATCCGCGCGGGTGAGGAGATGGTGGACGAGTTCCTCATCCGGCGGCGGGACGGCGCCATGGTGCCGGTCCTGTCGCATGGAACCCCCATTCGGGACGAGACCGGAACCATCACCGGCATCATTGGCGTATCGAGCGATATCAGCGAGTTAAAAGAGGTCGAACAGGAGTTGCGCCGGAGCAAGGAACGCTTTCACGCTATCTTCGATCAGGCGGCTGTCGGCATGGCACAATCGACTCTCGACGGGCAATTCCTGCTCGTCAACAACTATTTTCTGACTTTTCTGGGGTACACGCGAGATGAAATCCTGCAGAAAAGTTATCAGGAAATCACACATCCTGACGATCTGGACGCTAACCTTGCACAGTATCTCCGTCTGGTGGATGGCTCGATCAAGCTCTATCGTCATGAGACACGCTACATCCGCAAGGATGGGACCTCTCGCTGGGCAGAGGTAGCATCTTCTTTAATGGTCGACGAGCAGGGACATCCTCGCCATACACTCGCTGTTATTGTCGACCTTGATGCGCGTAAGCAGGCTGAAATCGCCGTACGGGAAAGCGAGCAACGCTATCGAGCTCTGGTCGAGACGTCCCCGGATGGCATCCTACTCAATGACATGCGCGGACTGATCGTGATGGCAAATCAGCAACTTGCGACCATGCTAGGGTATGACACTGCAAACGAGCTCAATGGCGTCAGCATCGGAGCGCATCTCGCCGATGCTGAGCGGCGGCGAGCTTTTGAGATCCTTGAACTGCGGATACAAGAAACCGTGCCAACGGCCTCATACACGCGATACAGTGTGCTGCGGCGTGACGGAACCAAGTTCCCCGCAGAGGTCAATTCCTATCGTGTTCCCGACGGGTCCGGCAAAGCAGGGTTCGTGACGTCGACCGTCCGCGATATAAGCGAGCGTGTAGCCTACGAGGCACAACTCGAACACCTCGCCCTCCACGATTCACTGACCGGCCTGGCCAATCGGACCTTGCTCTATGATCGGCTCCAGCAGACGCTGGCCGGCGCGCGGCGTAACGGTGAGAGTCTCGCGGTGCTCCTCCTTGATCTTGATCACTTCAAGGACATCAACGACACCTTTGGTCATCACGTTGGCGATGGGGTCATCCGAGAAGTAGCCGTCCGTCTCACGGCGATCCTACGAGGGGTGGACACGTTGGCGCGGTTAGGCGGCGACGAGTATGCGCTCCTTCTTCCCAAAACCGATCTCCTAGGCGCCCTGGAAACGGCGACTAAACTCACCTACGCGCTCGAGCAACCGATCGACCTCGATGAGCAGCGGGTTCATGTTGGAGCCAGCATTGGAATCGCGCTCTATCCCGATCACGCCGCCGACCCGGACACGATCCTGCGCCATGCCGATGTCGCTATGTATAGCGCAAAACAGGCCAATGGCGGCTATGCCGTCTATGCTGCCGAGAAAGACTCTTACAGTCCCACGCGACTTGCCCTGAGCGGCGAACTCCGGGATGCCATACGGAGCGATGAACTCGTGCTCTACTTTCAGCCGAAGATGCGATTGGCTAGCGGTGAAATCGACGGCGTGGAGGCGCTGGTCCGTTGGAACCATCCCGAGCACGGACTCATTCCGCCTGACCAGTTCATCCCTCTCGCCGAGCATTCCGGATTAATCAGGCCCCTCACCACCTGGGTCATCGACAAGGCTTTGAAACAGTGCCGCGACTGGCGTGATCTCAACTTCACTGTGGGCGTGGCGGTCAATCTCTCGGTCCGTAGCCTCCACGATCCGGATCTCCCGAGAGTTATTATGGGATCGCTTGCTGCCAGCGATGTTCCTCCATCACAACTCACCGTCGAGATCACCGAAAGTGTCATTATGGCCGACCCCGATCACGCCATGGACATGTTGGAACAGCTCACCAATGTGGGTATCAAACTCTCGATCGATGACTTCGGTACCGGGTACTCCTCACTGGCGTACCTCCGTCACTTGCGAGTTCACGAACTCAAGATCGACAAGTCCTTTGTGATGGATCTTGATACGAACGACGACAACAGAGTTATCGTCCGGTCCGTGATCGAACTGGGTCACAACCTGGGACTGGAGGTGGTTGCCGAAGGCGTGGAGAGCCAGGCCACGCTGGATATTCTGAGCTCGCTGCAATGCGAGCGTGCTCAGGGCTATCACCTCAGTCGACCTCAGACCGCGGCAGATATCACCACCTGGCTGCAGGAGCGAATCGCCCGCCGGCGGCGGCAGGAACCCGGGCGGCCGTCGCACATCGCCGTCATCGAGGATGAAGAACACATCTTCGATATGCTGAAATCGGTTCTGACGCTGGAGGGCTACTCGGTTGCCGTCCTCCGTCATCCCGCGCTCCTCGACTCCCTGTCGCCAGAGCAGCCGCCCGATCTGTTTCTGATCGACATCATGCTTCCCGGCATGAGCGGCATTGATGTAGCCAAGCAGTTGTACGCTCGAGGTTTTGGGGACGTGCCCATGATCGCGATGTCCGCGTCCGATCTACTCCTGCAGACCGCTGAAGGCACCGAACTGTTTCGTGCCCAAATTGGCAAGCCGTTTGACCTTCATGAACTGCTATCGCTCATTGCCAGCGCCATTTCAGCGAGGACAGAATGAAACCCAACGCCGGCGTTCTGCATTTGTCTCTTGGCATACGACAACTTTTGGTGGCTGTGATGCTGATTGTCGGTTTTGTTGGTCTGGCGCTGATACTCTTCCAGGCTCAAGCTGAAAACCAGCGGAATCTGGAAGCTCTGTTTCAGGTTCGAGGGACGATAGGTGCTCGGTTCGCACAGTCCTATGTAAACGATGTGTTTGCTCGCGAACAGCGGGTGGCACGGGCGCACCTGGGGGGAGCAGCCGTTTCGCAAAACCAGTTTGGGGACGTGCTCGACTCATTTGGCTTTAACGCCGGCCTTCTTCTCGATCATCGCGGTCGGGTACTCCTCGTCGTACCGCAGCGCCCCAGCCTCCTCGGACATGATATAACAGGCCAGTATTTGCATCTCCGCACTGCGGTTGCTGGACGTCGTGCCGTCTCCCGGGTGGTGCCGTCGGCGGCTCGCGGGAGTCCGCTGGTAGCGTTTGCATTACCGTACGACACGCTGTACGGGCGGCGTATTCTGAGTGGCGGCTTCGATGTGTCGCGCTCGCCGCTCGGTGAGTATTTGCGGAACGCCCTTCCGCAGTCCGGCACCTCCGCCTACATCGTGGACGATGCCGGGATAATTGTGGCCAGTAACGGGCGATCGCCAGCACGGGTGCAGTCCCTGAGAGGGGTTGACGGCGATCTCCTGGCAGCGATTGCACGAGGGAAACAAGGACCGTACATGCACGCGGGTATCGCCCGCTACTTCGTCGCGCGTGCTGTTCCCGGCACGCTATGGCGAGTGGTTATCACGGTGCCTCAGAACAGCCTGTACTCTCCAGTTTCAGGCGCCGCCCGGTGGGTACCGTGGGCGCTGTATTTCGCGTTTGTTCTTGGTGCTCTCTATGCCCTGTGGCTTCTCTTCACTCTCGCCCACAGTCGAGTTCAGCAGACACGGTTGTATGCAGAGTTGGATCGCGTTGCTCGACTCGACGGTCTTACCGCTGCGTACAATCGCCGTCAGCTCGACGAGGATCTCAGTCGAGAATTGACAGCAAGCCTTCGATACGGACGGTCGGCCGCGTTCATTCTTCTGGATCTCGACCACTTCAAACAGGCCAATGACCGGTATGGACATCAAGCCGGCGACACGATACTGCAGGAGACTGCATCCTTCCTGCGAGGCGCGGTACGCGAGACTGACCGCGTGTATCGCTATGGCGGCGAGGAGTTTGCCATCATCGCTCCGGACACCGAGCAGCAGGGCGTACGACAACTCGGCGAGCGCCTTCGAGCAGGAATCGAGGGTTGCCGCCAACCTTCCGGAAAACCGATAACAGCGTCGATTGGTATTGCTCTGATTCCGGAGCACGCGAAGACCTAAGCTGCCGTCATCGCCGCTGCTGACCGTGCACTCTACCAGGCGAAAGCCTCGGGACGCAACAGTGCGGTGATCTACACCGGGCATGAAGCAGGTATGCAGGCGACTGTTGCCCCTGCTCCATACTCCAATGAATGAGTGGGACCTAGTCCGACGCCCACCGACGGAGGTGAGTGAAATTGACAACGCAGAGTGAAACCACGTATCCGACGAGTGTGACCGGGCATCAAGAGCCTGGGCAGCGGGTTCTCAAGTACGGCATCGCTGCGATGGTGCTCGCTACGATGCTCATGGCCCCGGGCGTGGAGCTTTTCGTGGGCGCTGATGGTCGTTTCCACTCCTTGGGGAGCAGTCTGGCGTGGGATCGATGGATTGTTGCCCTCCATCTAATTTCTGATCTCCTCATTGGAGGGGCGTATGTCGCGATATCGCTTACCCTTCTCTATCTGGCCGGAAAGGCTCAGGAGGAGATTCCCTTCCTCTGGGTCTTTGTGGCTTTTGGCGCGTTTATTATCGCCTGTGGCTTTACCCACTTCATGGCGGCACTCACGGTGTGGACCCCGGTGTATTGGGCGTGGGCCGGCATCAAGGTTGTCACTGCCGTCTCCTCCGTGGCCACCGCTCTGGCTGTTCCGCCCATTGTCCCCAAGGTGCTCTCCATCATTCGACTTGCCCGGGAGGCGGGCGAGCAGAAGGACCAACTTGCCCGACTGAACAGCGAATTGGAAGAGCGCGTTGCCCAGCGTACCGAGCAGTTTGCAGAGGTAAACCGTCAGCTCAGCCAGGCGCGGGACGATCTCGAAGGACGCGTAGACGAGCGTACTGCGCAGGTCACAGCAATCAACACGGCACTGCACCTCGAGATAGCCGATCGGGAGCGCATGGCGGGTGCACTCCAGGAAAGCCAGCAGCTGTTCGAACAAGCGCTTATTGGGTCGGCCGCGGGAATGGCTCTGATGAGTAGGATGGGGCATGGATCAAGGTGAACCAGGCGCTCTGCGAACTGGTCGGGTACTCGGAAGATGAACTGCTTGAACGGACCTTCCAGGACATCACACACTCGGACGATCTGGAAGCCGATCTACAATACGTCCGCGAGACGCTTGCCGGTGAACGGCACGCCTACCAGCTTGAGAAGCGGTACATCCACAAGGATGGTAGCACTGTCTGGATTCTACTCGGCGTATCGCTGCTGCGTGATGACCAGGGCGAGCCACATTACTTCATCGCTCAGATGCAGGATATCAGTGCCCGAAAGCGTATGGAGGGAACGCTGGAGACACTTCTCGCGGAACGCACAGCGGCGTTGGAAGTGGTCGAACACCGGGCTTTGCACGATGGGCTGACCGAGCTACCGAATCGTACGCTGCTGTACGATCGACTAACGCAGGCGATACGGCGGGCACAGCGCGAAACGGGCCATGTTGCGCTTTTGTTTTTAGATCTCGATGGCTTTAAGGGCGTGAACGATACGCTGGGACATCACATTGGCGACCTGCTCTTGCAGCAGGTCGCCGATCGTCTCCGCGCAACCCTGCGGGAGTCCGATACGGCGGCGCGGCTGGGAGGCGACGAGTTTGCGATCCTCTTGCCGACTGAACAGGTTGCCGGCGCGGAGCTAGTGTCTCGCAAACTCCTCCAGGCTGTCGATGCTCCCTACCAGGTAGAGGAGCACCGGCTGGTGGTGTCGGCCAGCACTGGTATCGCGCTGTTCCCCGACCACGGAAACTCAACCGAAGAGTTGATGCGACGTGCCGACGTGGCGATGTACGAGGCGAAACGCGGACGATTAGGCGTAGCGGTCTATTCGGTCGATCGTGACATCAACACCAAGAGCCGGCTCGCTCTCATCGCTGAACTGCGGGAGGCCACGGAGAAGAATGACCTCGTGCTTCAGTTTCAGCCCAAACTGACCCTGCTCGACATGTCGGTGGGAGCGGTTGAGGCGCTCGTCCGATGGCAGCACCCTGAGAGAGGGTTGTTGCTTCCGCGAGACTTTATCCCCCTTGCCGAGGAGATCGGGTTCATCCATCCGATCTTTCGCTGGGTCCTGGATGCAGCGCTCAAGGCGTGCCGATCGTGGGAGAACTCGGGGACAATCCTCAATGTCGCGGTCAACCTCTCGGCTACCGACTTGCGAGACGCACAGCTCGTGGCGTTGGTCGCGGAGATGCTCCAGGCTCATGGACTGGCGCCCCACCGTCTCACGCTGGAGCTTACCGAGACAACCGTGATGGATTCCCGTGATGACGCCCAGGCCATACTCGTACTGCTCCACGAACTGGGCGTCCGGATCTCAGTTGATGATTTCGGCGTCGGCTATTCGTCGCTGGCCTACCTAGCACGCCTATCTGTGCATGAACTCAAAGTCGACCGTTCCTTTATTCGTCACTTGAATAGTCCGGGTCCTGATCGCTTGATCGTTCAGTCGGTCCTCGATCTGGGACGCCGTCTTGGCTTGGCCCTGGTCGCTGAGGGAGTGGAAGACGGGGAGACACTCGACCTCCTGCGAAATTTGGGCTGCGACTACGCGCAGGGCTACCACATTGCCCGTCCGATGTTTGCCGGCGATCTGCTCAATTGGCTGAAGCCGTCATAGAGCGACTTGCTGAGTGATTGGCCTATTTGACATACTGAGGAATGAAAGCATATTCCCCCGACTTGCGGTCCAAGATCGTGACCGCGGTTGAAGCTGGCAGATCCAAGGCCGAGGTCGCCCGCGT
>JAABUJ010000396.1_pt1 | contig 88009 bp, 91 predicted proteins | sample 5559131 | NCBI WGS metagenome assembly JAABUJ01 (sample SAMN10711875, study PRJNA513366) | rock metagenome | isolation source: Antarctica rocks | place: Antarctica: Victoria Land, Mt New Zealand nord | collected 2016-01-07 | reverse complement strand
CGACTCATCACACTCGTTCTCGCTGAGCAGACCGAGGATTGGCAGACGGAGCGGCGGTATATGAACGCGGACTTACTTTCGCCGCTCTACGGCTAACCAATTTACACCCGCCCGTGGACACAGTCTTTGCAGGCAACTACCGCTACGACGCAAATTACAAAGCGATAATGCCGAGCATCGATAAAGTACAATCCGAAATAGAGGAACTCGAAGGCTTCGCCGTCGACATCCGCCTCGACGCGACCGAGCCGACCTTAACGTTGCGTAGCTACAAACGTCGCTACGAGCGCCGTGCGCGCGAGCGCCATACCGTTGCGGATTGGAAGCGTTTGCGTTTCCAATCCGCGTATCCCGACCACGATGTCAGCGTGCTGCTCAGCGACGGTCGCGTTGCTAGCGATCGAATGATGCTCGCACGCGTGCGTCAATCGTATAACTAGTCCGCAGCGCGGGTGGGCGAAGCTCGCTCTGGGTATCGAACGAATATGAGCGCTGGAGCAGAGCCGGGAGAGCCGCGCTCGGTCGTCGTGATCGGTAATCTACGGTCGCGTAAGACGTCGAGCATGTATTCGAAAGCGATCGAGTTGCTTACCGGCCGTGGCGTTACGATTCTCGAATCCCACACCGTCTCGGACGGTACCGAGCTCGTCAAACGGGTAAAGAACGCGATTGCCGATAAGCACGCGTACGTGCTGGTCGCCGGTGGCGATGGCTCGTTAACGTCCGTCGTCGGCGAATTCGCGCACACCAAATCGACGCTCGGCGTTTTGCCGCTCGGCACCGGCAACAGTTTCGCCCAGTCGTTAGGTATGGCGCCGACGATCGAATCGGCCGTCGATACGATCGTGACGGGTCGCGTCGAGCGGGTCGATCTCGGTATCGTCAACGGCCGGCACTTCGCCAATTTCGCTACGATCGGACTCTCGTCTACGATCGCACGTAGCACGCCGAACCTTCTAAAAAAGTTCCTCGGGCCGCTCGCATATGCCGTTTCCGGAGTCGCGCCGTTGCTGCGGAGCAGTTCGTTCAAAGCGACGGTGAAGTGGAACAAAAGCGACGTGACGGTACGTACGCATCAACTGATCGTCGCCAACGGGCGGTATTTCGGGTTCACGCCGGTATTGCCCGACGCGACGATCGTCGATGGGGAGCTGTCGCTTTTCACGACCAGCGGGTGCAGTCGTTGGCAAGTCGCGCGCATGTTCGTCGCGTTCCATCGCGGGCGCCAGACGATGCTCGAGGACGCGGAGTATTTTTCGGCGCCGGAAATCGACGTCGAGGCGAAACCCAAACAGTATATCGATATCGACGGCGAAGCCTTCGGGAAAACGCCGGCGCGATTTTCAATCGATCGTAAAGCGCTGCGCGTGCTGGTACCGGCGGATTTTACCGGCAAGTAACGGACTGCCGCTCCGGCGCTACGCCGTAGCGAGCTGGTCGCGGACGGCGAGCGGAAGATGCGCCGTCAAGCGGACGTTCGTCTCGGCTTGCATCGTTCGAATTTCGATGCGATCCATCAGCGCTCGCATGATCTTTATTCCGCGGCCCCGTTCGTCGCGATGTTCGACGGGTTTCCAACGTCCGCTATCGAGAACGTCGATGACGAGCGTATCGTGAGCGCACTCGGCACGTACCCGCACTAAGCCGGGCTCCCCCGGATAGGCGTGTTCGACGGCGTTGGCCGCAGCTTCGCCAACGGCAAGAAGGATGGAATAGGCGTCGAGGTCGCTCACGCCTCGTTGCTCGAGGAAGCGCGCTAAGGCATGCCGCATAATCGGAACCGCGAGCGGAAGCGCAGAAAAATCGAAGAGGAAAGCGTCCGGGGCGTCGTCGACGATGGCGAGCACGAGAGCCGCGACGTCGTCGGCGTTCTTGCGGCTTTCGAAGATCCGATCGACGATGGCTTGCGCGGGCTCGGCACCCGGCGACACGATCTGCGCGCGCACGGCGTCGAGCAACTGCTCTTCACCGCGCGCTACGTCGCGGGAATGTTCGGTCAGGCCGTCCGTATACAGCGCGAAGAGCGAACCCGGCGGTAGCGTAAACGTCCAATCGTGCGTGAACACGCTTTCGGCAACGCCGAGCGGAATGCCGCGCGCGGGAAGCGTTTGCGCTGTGCCGCCGTGCGACGCAAGGATCGGCGGCGGGTGCCCGGCGACCGCATAGGTGACGGTCGACGTCGCAGGATCGAGGATTCCGAAAATCGCGGTGACGATTGCCGTATCGGCACGCATGTTGACGATCGTATTGGCGCGTTCGAGGACGAGGGAAGGCGTTTTCGGATTGACGGCGGCGGCGCGAAACGCCTGACGCACTTCGCCCATCACGACGGCGGCGTGGAGACCGTGGCCCGCGACGTCACCGATCGAGAACGCCATCCGGCCATCGGGCAACGTGAAGGCGTCGTACCAATCGCCGCCGACGATCGCGTCTTGAGTGCCCGGCAGATAGGCGGCGCTCGCGTTGACGCGACCGCCTTGGGGTAACGCCTCCGGCAGGAGCGCGCGCTGCAGCGTATCGGCGACGCGATGCTCCCGGTCGAGCGCGCGCTCGGTATGCAGCGCCAGTGCCACGCGTTGCGCGACATCGGTTGCGATGTCGCGATCGACGGCGTCGCTCGCGCCGGAGACGGTCAGCGCGCCGAAGGTTTCGCCGCCGGCCGTCAGCGCGAGTTGGAGCGCGTCGGGACCCGCCAACGCGCCTCCAGCCGACACGATCTCGGAGGAACCGTCGGCCGAACGCACGTCGATGAACATCGCGTCGAAGAGGCTCGGGACGCAGGCCCGCGCGGCCGCGCCAAGTCGCTCCTTTAGGCCCAACGTTGCGGAAAGAGCCTCACTAACGTGCGTCAAAGAACGCAGGGTGGCTGCGAGGCGCTGTGTATCGCTCTCGAAATTACGCAATGCCGACGACGGTCGTCCTCCGTATCCGGCCTACCCGGCCGATACGTACGCTAAACACATCATTTGAAGAAACGCTCGCGCGGACCGGCGACTCGACTATCGAGCGGGCCGGAACGTACAAAATAGTCACATTCCGTAAGGACCGAACATTTATGGCGACTCTCGAGACCACGACGAACGCAAATGGTAAGCGCGGAGCCGATGCCGGGCGCCGCCAAGTTCTTGCCGCACTGCGTTCGATGGCGAAGGGCGATTTTTCGATCCGGGTCTCGACCAATCACCTGCGCGGCATCGACGCGGAGCTCGCGGAGGCGTTCAACGACGTCGTCACGCAGAACGCGCAACTGTTGGCCGAAGTCGAACGCGTTTCGTCGGTCGTGGGGCGCGAGGGCCGGATCGCCGAGCGAGCCGACCTCTATCCGAAGGTGGGTGCCTGGGCCGCGCACGTCAAGTCGGTCAACACGCTCATCGACGACCTCACCCATCCGATCGCCGAGACGAGTCGCGTGCTCGGCAGCGTCGCCCGCGGCGACCTCTCGCAGCAGATGGTGCTCGACGTCGAAGGACGCCCGCTCAAGGGCGAGTTCCTACGCGCTTCGCAGACGATCAATGCGATGGTCGATCAGCTCAATTCGTTCGCTTTCGAAGTTACGCGCGTCGCACGTGAAGTCGGTTCCGAAGGGAAACTCGGCGGCCAAGCGTCGGTGCCTGGGGTCGCCGGCACGTGGAAAGATTTAACGGACTCCGTCAATTCGATGGCCGGCAATCTCACGTCGCAGGTCCGCAATACGGCGGAAGTTACGACGGCCGTCGCTAACGGCGATTTCTCCAAGAAGATCACCGTCGATGCCAAGGGCGAAATTCTACTGCTGAAAGATACCATCAATACGATGGTCGATCAGCTCAACGGCTTCGCGTCGGAAGTCACGCGCGTCGCACGCGAAGTCGGTTCGGAAGGCAAACTCGGCGGCCAGGCCGAGGTTCGCGGCGTGGCGGGAACGTGGAAAGACCTAACCGACTCGGTAAACTTCATGGCCGGGAACCTCACGTCGCAGGTTCGCAACATCGCCGAAGTCACGACCGCCGTCGCCAACGGCGACCTTTCTAAGAAAATCACGGTCGACGTACGCGGCGAGATTCTCGAACTCAAAGAGACCATCAACACGATGGTCGATCAACTCAACGGTTTCGCATCGGAAGTCACGCGCGTCGCGCGCGAAGTCGGTACGGAAGGCAAACTCGGCGGACAAGCCGAGGTCCGCGGCGTCGGCGGTACGTGGAAAGACCTCACGGATTCCGTAAACTCGATGGCTTCCAATCTCACCTCGCAAGTCCGCAACATCGCCGAGGTGACGACTGCGGTCGCCAACGGCGACCTCTCGCGCACCATTACCGTTAACGCCCGCGGCGAAATTCTCGAACTCAAAGGCACCATCAATACGATGGTCGATCAGCTCAACGCTTTTGCGGGTGAAGTGACGCGCGTCGCGCGCGAGGTCGGCTCTGAAGGCAAGCTGGGCGGTCAGGCGCGCGTCGAAGGTGTCGCCGGGACGTGGCGCGACCTTACGGAATCCGTCAACCTGATGGCGGGAAACTTAACGAGTCAAGTTCGTAACATCGCCGAAGTCACGACCGCCGTCGCGCAAGGCGATCTTTCAAAAAAGATCACGGTCGACGTTCGCGGCGAGATCTCGCAGCTCAAGAACACGATCAACACGATGGTCGATCAGCTCAACGGATTCGCTTCGGAAGTAACGCGCGTCGCGCGCGAAGTCGGTACGGAAGGCAAACTCGGCGGCCAGGCGTTCGTGCCCGGCGTCGCCGGCACGTGGAAAGATTTGACCGACTCCGTGAATTCGATGGGCTCCAATCTCACGTCGCAGGTTCGAAATATCGCCGACGTAACGACCGCCGTCGCCAACGGCGATCTTTCGAAGAAAATTACCGTCGACGTCAAGGGCGAGATCCTCGACCTCAAGGACACGATCAACGTCATGGTCGACCAGCTCAACGCCTTCGCGTCGGAAGTCACCCGCGTCGCACGCGAGGTCGGGACCGAGGGCAAGCTCGGCGGCCAGGCCGAGGTACGCGGTGTCGCCGGGACGTGGAAAGATTTAACGGACTCCGTCAATTCGATGGCCGGCAACCTGACCTCGCAGGTGCGAAATATCGCCGAAGTGACGACCGCCGTCGCCAACGGCGATCTCTCGAAGAAGATAACGGTCGACGTGCGCGGCGAGATTCTGGAGCTCAAAGAGACGATCAACGTCATGGTCGATCAACTCAACTCCTTCGCCTTCGAAGTCACGCGCGTGGCGCGTGAGGTCGGTACCGAAGGCCGGCTCGGCGGGCAAGCTCGCGTACAGGGCGTCGCGGGTACGTGGAAAGACCTCACCGACTCCGTGAACTTTATGGCCGGTAACCTCACCTCGCAGGTGCGCAACATTGCCAAGGTCACGACCGCCGTCGCCAACGGCGACCTTTCCAAAAAGATCACGGTGACCGTCGAGGGCGAAATCCTCGAACTCAAAGAGACCATCAATACGATGGTCGATCAGTTAAACGGTTTTGCTTCGGAAGTCACGCGCGTCGCGCGCGAAGTCGGTTCCGAAGGTAAGCTCGGCGGTCAGGCCAAGGTGCCCGGTGTCGCCGGCACCTGGAAAGACCTCACGGACTCCGTCAACGGCATGGCGGGTAATCTCACCGAGCAGGTGCGCGGTATCGCGCGCGTCGTCACCGCCGTCGCCAACGGCGATCTCAAACGCAAATTGACCCTCGAAGCGAAGGGCGAAATCGCCGAGCTCGCCGACACGATCAATGGAATGATCGACACGCTCGGGACCTTCGCGGACCAAGTCACGACGGTCGCCCGCGAAGTCGGGTTCGAAGGCAAACTTGGCGGCCAAGCCGAGGTTCCCGGTGCTGCCGGCCTGTGGAAAGACCTTACCGATAACGTCAATCAACTCGCCGCGCAGCTCACGTCGCAAATTCGCGCGATCGGCGAAGTGGCGACCGCCGTTACCAAAGGTGACCTCTCGCGAACCGTCGAGGTCTACGCCCAGGGCGAAGTCGGCCTACTGACTGAGAACGTCAACGAGATGATTCGAAACTTGCGCGACACGACGCGCAAGAATCAGGAGCAAGATTGGCTCAAGACCAATCTCGCACGCTTCACCGGCATGTTGCAGGGTCAAAAAGACATCCGGACGGTCGCGACGCTCATCCTCTCCGAACTCGCTCCGCTCGTGCGCGCGCAAACCGGCGTCTTCTACCTCAACGATCCCGAGGACGAAGACCCGATGCTCAACTTCCTCGCCGGTTACGCGGTCACACCGCGACGCGAAGCGCTCTCGTTCAAGCTGCGTCAAGGACTCGTGGGTCAGTGCGCCTACGAGAAGCGCAATATCCTCGTGCAGAACGCGCCGGGTGAATATCTCGAGATTATGTCCGGGACGGGCGCCGCGTCGCCGTCGAACATCATCGTGCTGCCGGTGCTCTTCGAAGGCGAGATCAAGGCCGTCATCGAGCTCGCCTCGTTCCAGACCTTCAGCGAAACGCATCTGCTCTTTCTCGACCAGCTGACCGAGTCGATCGGTATCGTCCTCAATACGATCGCGGCCAACATGCGTACGGAAGAACTGCTGCTGCAGTCGCAGGCGCTCACGGGCGAGCTGCAGAGCCAGCAGCTCGAACTCCAGCAGACCAACGAAGAACTTGAAGAGAAAGCGCGGCTCCTCTCCGAGCAGAACGAAGAAGTCGAGAAGCGCACGCGCGAGATCGACGAAGCGCGGCGCGCGCTCGAGCAGAAAGCCGAGCAGCTCGCGTTGACCTCGAAATACAAGTCGCAGTTTCTCGCCAATATGTCGCACGAATTGCGCACGCCGCTCAATTCGCTGCTCATCCTTTCGAAAAAACTCTCCGATAACGGCGAGGATAATCTTACCTTGCGGCAAGTCGAGATGGCGACGACGATCCGTCGCGCCGGTGTGGACTTGCTCACGCTGATCAACGATATCCTCGACCTCTCGAAGATCGAATCCGGCACGACGTCGATCGATATCGCCGAGGAGTCGCTCGAGGAGATTTGCACCGACGTGGAGCGCACGTTCCGCGGCGTCGCACAGGAGCGCGGGCTCACCTTCACGGTGATCCGCAGTCCCGGCGTGCCGGAATCGATCGAGACCGATACGACGCGGCTCATGCAGATTCTCAAAAATCTGCTTTCCAACGCGTTCAAGTTCACGGCGCACGGCTCGGTCGAGCTGCGGCTCTCGCGCGTCGACCGGAACGCGGGCGAACTCGCGCCCTACATCGCCTTCGGCGTCACCGATACCGGCATCGGCATCCAACCCGATAAACACAACGTCATCTTCGAGGCCTTCCAACAAGCCGACATGTCGACCGCGCGCAAGTACGGCGGTACGGGCTTGGGCCTCGCGATCAGTCGCGAAATTGCGGGCCTCCTCGGCGGCGAGATGACGATCGAATCCGAAGTCGGCGTGGGAAGCACCTTTACGTTCCATCATCCGTTGCATCGCCTCGCGCGAACGGCGGACGATCGCCCGCTGCCGGCAGCGCCGGCGAAATACGAGCGGCTGCGTCCCGAAGCTGCGGTCTTACCGCGCTCCACGATCGACGACGATCGTAACGACATCAAGCCGCGCGATCGCGTCGTCCTCGTCGTCGAAGACGACGCGACGTTTGCACGTATTCTTTTAGGACTGGCGCGCGATCGCGGCTTCAAGGGACTCGTCGCGCAGACGGGCGCGGACGGGCTCTCGCTCGCGCGCGCCTACGTGCCCGATGCGATTACGCTCGATATCGGCTTGCCCGATATCGACGGTTTCGAGTTGCTCAAAATGTTCAAGGCGGACGCGAGCACGAAGACGATTCCGGTGCACGTAATGTCTGGGGAGGAGCAATGGCAGAGCGCGCTCGATCTCGGGGCGTTCGCGCACCTGCAAAAACCCGCGAGTGAAGAATCGCTCACGCACGCCTTCGATGATCTTCTCGGATTTTCCGAAAACGGCACGCGCAACGTGCTCGTCGTCGAAGATGACGTGACGCAGCTCAGCGCGCTCTCGAGCCTCATCGAAAGCGGTGAAGTGGCCGTCACGGCGGTTTCGTCGGGCCGCGAAGCCCTCGAGGCGGCGGAAGCGGCGCGTTTCGATTGCGTCGTGGTCGATCTCGGCTTACCGGATATGGAAGGCGTCGCGCTTATCGATCGCATGAAAGCGCTGCCGGGCTACGCGCGCGTTCCGATCATCGTCTACACCGGTCGCGACCTCACGTCTGCGGAAGACGCGACGTTACGGAAGCTCAGCGAACGCGTCATCGTGAAAGATCAATACGCGCCGGAACGGCTGCTGCAGGAAACGGGCTATTTCCTCAATCAGGTCGGCGCGCGGTTACCGGTCGAGCAGGGACCGACGCTCGCGAGCCCGAGCGCGGCGGTGTCCCTCGAGGGCGTGACGGTCCTCGTCGTCGACGACGACGTTCGGAACATCTTCGCCCTGCGCACCGCGCTCGAAGATTTTCGCATGAACGTCATTGCGGCGGAGAACGGCGCCGAGTGTCTGCGGCTGCTCTCGGAAACGCCGAGCGTCGATGTCGTGTTGATGGATATCATGATGCCGGAGATGGATGGCTACGAGACGATCCGGCGCGTGCGCACGCAAGAAGCGTGGAGCGAACTTCCGATCATCGCGCTCACCGCGAAAGCGATGAAGGGGGACCGCGAGAGTTGCCTCGCCGCCGGCGCTTCGGAATACGTCAGTAAGCCCGTCGATGTCGATCAGCTCGTCAACCTCATTCGCGTGTGGCTCAACGTGCGTTCGTGATTGCGGGCGACCTTCGAGCGAGCGGAGCGGAAGCGCCCGCCGCACCGGATTCCGAAACGCGCACGTCGCTCGCGGAGCTGGAAACCAATCTCTTGCTCGATGGCGTCGCACGCCTGTCGGGCTTCGATTTTCGGGAATATGCGCCGACGTCGCTGCGGCGTCGCGTCGCGGAGCGCGTCCGGGCCGAAGGGGTGCGTTCGATCGCAGGACTCCTTGAGCGCGTGCTCCACGAGCCCGTGGTGCTCGAACGTTTCCTCTACGCCATGACGACGACGGCGAGCGCACCGTTTCGCGACGTCCCGTTTTATGCATCGCTCGTGACGAACGTCATCCCGTGTTTGCGCACGTATCCCTATTTTCGAGTTTGGGTCGTCGGTAACGGTGCGGATGCGTATCCGGTGGCGATCCTCTTGCACGAGGCGGGGCTGCTCGGCCGCGCGCGCATCTATGCGACCGAAGCGACGGAGAGCGGTCTGGCCGAAGCCAAACGCGGCCTCATCGCCCCCGAAGCGCTCGTCGGCGCGGAGGAACGCTATCGTGCCTGCGGCGGTACGCGCAGCTTCGCAGAGTACGTGGAGACGACGCCGGAGGGCGCATCGTTCGTGGCGATGCCGGCGCAGGACGTGCTGTTCGCGCGCCACCACCTGGCATCCGAAGGGTCCTTTAACGAATTTCAAGCGGTGATCGTCCGTACGGTGCTGGCCTCGTACGGCCGCGCACTCGCGTATCGCGTGCACGAAACGCTGTACGAAAGCATCGCGCGCCTCGGTTTCCTCTGCGTGCCGACGCGCGAAGCGATGTACGCAAGCCCGCACCGCGGCGCCTACGAAGCGCTTCCCGGCAGCGACACGGTGTTTCGCCGGGTCCGCTGAAACGCGCGTCTAGGGCCGCTCGTGCGCGGTCGCGGCGGAGGCGTCGAGCAGCGTTTCGATATAACGCGGCTCGACGCTCCCCATCGCGAGCAATGCGGCGTTGAATGTTGCGACGTCGAACGCACTGCCGAGCTTCGCGCGTTGGGCCGCCTCCGCGCGGCGGATCGCATCGAGCCCGACGAAATACGACGTCAACTGAACGTGCGAAAGCTGCAGGCGGTGCCATTTCGTCTGGGCCTCCGAGCGCTCCTGATACGCCTGTCGTTCGAGCAGATCGGCGCACCGCGCTTCGCTGAGATCGCCCGTATGAAATGCAGCGTCGATGAGCGTGTTGGCTTCTTCACGAAGGCGCCACTTGAGCTGGAAGAGGCGTAGGCGCGGATCGTTATCGCCGTAACCGGCATCGAGCATCATGCCTTCGATATACACGGCCCAGCCTTCGGCAAACGCGCCGTTGGCGAAGACGCGACGGACGAGCGACGGTACGCCCGCGTTATAACGAAATTGCACGTAATGTCCGGGCACGGCTTCGTGCATGGAGAGAATGCGCATCTCGTACGTGTTGTAATCCCGCAGGTACGAGGCGACTCGCGCGGGCTTCCACGTCGCCGGAATTTTATCGATGTAATAGAATGACTCGGCGAGCGGCGTGAAGGGGCCGGCCGGATCGAGGCTCGCTCCGGCGAACCCCGCCATGAAGTCTGGCGTTGGAACGACGTGTAAGGTCGACGGCTGCGGTAGCGTGACGACCGGATGGGCCAGCAAGAACGCTTGGGATTGTTCGACGTCGTCCTTCGCCGTCCGGAAGATCGCAGTTCGTTCGGGATGATCGTTCGCGAGCCTATCGAGCACGCGGCGAACCACGATGTCCGCCGCATTCGAGCGGTTCTCGTCGGCGACACGCTTGGGAAAAAAACGTCTATCGAAGGGAAGCGACAAGCGCAACATCTCGGCCCGGTTGCGCCTGAAATCGGCTTGCGCGTCGGCGACGAGTTCGACGCGCGTTTGCGCCGTGCCGTCGGCGAGAGCGAGTTCGCGATCGTACACGGCCGCACCGACGCGCGGATTGCGGGTCGAGCGCGGCAGGATGGTAGCGCGCAGGTAGGCACCGAGGCTGCGAACGCTCGCGAGTGCGGCCGGCAATGCCGCGGCGATGGCGCTTCGCGTTTGGGGCGACGCGCCTTTTGCAGCGGCCGGTAAGCCGGCATAGAGCGCGACGTTACCGGCGTTCTCATCGATCGCTTGCAGCGTCGCGCTGCGCGTCGGACGGTCCAGATTTGCCTTCGCCGCCGCGACGACGCGGGGGATGCGCCGTAAGCGAGCGGCGACGTGACGCAGCCGCTCGTCGAGCGGTGCATAGTGGCGTCCGGTCAGCGCGTATACGGCGTTCCCGAGCGTGCCTTCGTACGTCGTCGGGTCCGTGCGCCACGGCGCGAGCGTCGCGTCTTCGAAAAGTTCGAGATCGATCGTATCGAGCAGTGCGTGCGCGTCGGCCGCATCCCCGGCGGCGAGGCCGATCGCCTCGGCTGCGATGCGACTTCGCCACGCACGCAGCCAGGCGATGCGCGCGCGATGGCCGGCAGCGGAATAATCGTCGAGCGTATCGTCGTAGGTGTGGATGCCGATTTGATCGGCGAAGAGCGGATCGCGGCGTTCGCTTTCGTCGACGAACGACTGCGCGGTTGCGGCAAATGACGACGGTGCGTCTTGCGCGCGAGCGCCCTGCGAGGAACTGGTAAAGGCCGCGAGCAGTGCGAGCGCGAGGCGACGTTTGCGGAGCATCGTTAGACTTTCCGCGCCACGCGATCGCGCAGTTCCTCGATGAAGGCGTCGACGGAGATTGCGGGGCGTTTTTCGTCGTTGCCGCGCTCGTTCGGGGCGATCGTCTCCGCTTCGACTTCGCTACGGCCCGCGACGAGGATGTAGGGCACTTTCTGCGTTTTCCAATGCCGGATCTTGTAGCCTAGCTTCTCGTTTGAGGCGTCGACGTCGGCACGGAAGCCGGCCGCCCGTAACCGGTCGCGGACGCCCGTCGCATAGTTGAGTTGGTGTTCGGAAATCGGTGCGACGACGGCCTGCACCGGAGCGAGCCACGCGGGGAACGCGCCGCCGTAATGCTCGAGGAGCACGCCGAAGAAGCGCTCGAGGGACCCCGCGAGCGCGCGATGGATCATGACGGGCGTATGGTCGCCGCCGTCGCTGCCGCGGTAGGTCAGCCCGAAGCGAAGCGGCAGATTGAAATCGACTTGCACCGTCCCGAGCTGCCACGTGCGGCCGATCGCATCGTGCACGTTGATATCGAGCTTGGGGCCGTAGAACGCACCGCCGCCCTCGTCGACGCCGAAAGGAAGACCGCGCGATTCGAGCGCGCCGCGAATCGCCTCTTCGGCGACGTCGTCGGTCGCCGTCCGCAGTTCCGCTTCGCGCTTCGAGAGGACATACTCGACGCGGCCGAAGCCGAAGGCGTCGATCAAACGGATCGCTTCATCGGCCGTCCGTTCGAATTCGCTTTGAAGTTGTTCCGGCATGCAGAAGAGGTGAGCGTCGTCCTGCGTGAAGCCGCGCACGCGCGTGAGCCCGTGCAGCGTACCGCTGCGCTCGAAGCGATAGACCGTGCCGAACTCCGCATAGCGGATGGGGAGGTCGCGATACGATCGGCTCTCGTGTTTGTAGATGAGGATGTGTCCTGGGCAGTTCATCGGCTTGAGCCGGAAACGCTGACCCTCGACGTCGATCGGCCCGAAGATGCCGTGCGCGTAATTCTCCAGGTGGCCCGAGGTCTCGAAAAGCTTCTCACTGACGATGTGCGGCGTGACGACCTGCTGGTACCCGCGTTCGGCGAGTCCTTCACGGATGAAGTTTTCGATGATGCCGCGGACCGTCGTACCTTTGGGCAGCCAGAAGACGAGCCCGCCGCCGGCCAATTCTTCGATCGAGAAAAGGCCGAGTTCCGCGCCTAGCTTGCGATGATCGCGTTTCTGCGCCTCTTCGAGCTGGTGCAAATGCGCGGCGAGTTCGGCCGGGGTATGCCAGGCCGTGCCGTAGATGCGCTGCAGCATCGGGTTATGCTCGTCGCCGCGCCAATACGCGCCCGCTACGCTCATCAATTTGACCGCGCCGATTTCGCCCGTCGTTCGCGCGTGGCCCCCGCGGCACAGATCTGTGAACGTGCCGATCGTGTAGAGCGTGATCGGCTCACCGTCGGGAATATCGGCGGCGAGCTCGACCTTATACGGGTTAGCGGCGAACCGTTCGAGGGCGCCCGCGCGCGTGGTCGCCTCGCCCGTCATCTCGAAGTCCGCGGCAATGATTTCGTGCATCCGCGTTTCGAGCTTCGCGAGATCGTCCGGCGTGAACGGTTCCGTCCGGTCGAAATCGTAGTAAAACCCGTTTTCGATCGACGGTCCGATCGTCGGCTTCGCTTCGGGAAAGAGATCTTGCACCGCATACGCGAGCACGTGCGCGGCGGTATGCCGGAGTTCGTCGAGGGACATGCTCGCGAATGTTGGCTCGCCTCCATGCGGAACCTTCGGGGGCCTCGCCGCATCATGGCGAGCGATGCGATTGCTCAATTACCTCGTGCCGGCAACGTTTGCGGTCCTCGCGGGGATCGGCTTACCGTTGCAAGCGGCCCTTAACGTGAATCTGCGCGGTATGCTCGGCAATCCACTGCGCGCATCGCTTGCATCCTTCGTCGTCGGGACGCTGCTTTTGGGCGCGCTCGTACTCACCGTGCGGGAGCCCCTGCCGGCGCTTGCGACGATCGCCCGTGCGCCGTGGTGGTTCTGGACGGGCGGCGTCGTCGGCGCGTTCTACGTCGTCAGTTCGATCGTCGTGGTGCCGCGGCTCGGAAGTGCGTTCGCCTTCGCGCTCATCGTTGCGGGACAGATGTTCGCCTCGATCGTGATCGATCGCCTGGGCCTCTTCGGTGTCGCCCAGACGCCGCTCTCTGTCGGACGCCTCGCCGGCGCCGCGCTCCTCGTCGCCGGCGTCTTGCTCGTAAGAAAGTAAAGTCATGTTCGATACGATAACGATCGGCGGCGATCTCACCGTCGGGCGCATGGGCTTCGGCGCGATGCGTTTGTGCGGGCCGAGCGTCATGGGTTATCCCGGCGACCGCGCAGCGGCCCTCGCGGTCTTACGCGATGCCGTCGAGCGCGGCGTTACGCTGATCGATACGGCCGATGCGTACGGTCCGGCGGTCAACGAAGAACAGATTGCCGCCGCGCTGCACCCGTATCCGAGCGACCTCATCATCGCGACCAAAGGCGGCAATCAACGCCCGGGCGGCCGCTGGGTTCCCGACGGCCGGCCCGGACATCTCCGCGCCGCGTGCGATGCGAGTTTGCGGCGCCTGCGCCTCGAACGCATCGATCTGTATCAGCTGCACGTTCCCGATCCGGCGGTTCCGTTCGCGGAGTCCGTCGGCGCGCTCGCGGCGTTGCGCGACGCCGGAAAGATCCGTCACGTCGGGCTTTCGAACGTGTCGGTGTCGCAGTTAGCGGAAGCTCGCACGATCGTGCCGATCGTCTCGGTGCAGAATCGTTATAACGTCGGCGCGCGCGAATCGGATGACGTGCTCGATGCGTGCGAACGCGACGGCCTCGCGTTCTTGCCGTACTTTCCAATCGAGGCCGGTGATCTCGCGAAGGCGGGCGGTGCGCTCGGGAACGTCGCGCGGCAGCGAGGCGCGACGACGGCGCAGATCGCGCTCGCGTGGCTGATGCGGCGCTCCCCCGCGATCCTGCCGATTCCCGGCACCTCGTCGCTCGCGCATCTCGCCGAGAACCTCGCTGCCGCTGCGATCGTACTCGACGAAGCTGAGTTCGCAGCACTCGCGACGCGCGCAGCGTAGGGGCGGCCTCCGGCGTTCGGCTAACGTACCGCGTGCAGGTGGCGCCGCAGGCGCCGATCGCTCAGGCGCGCCTGTAAGGCGTCGCGGCGACAATCGCACGGTCGCGGCAGATGCATGTCGTCGCCGCGCGTAAAAGCGCTGCAGCCGCTATCGCGATGGAGTTCCGCGGGATGGCTGCAGGTGCTGCACTGAGCGTGCTCGGCTCGATCGAGTGGAAACAAATAGGCCCCTTGTTGGTGCGTGGTCATTCACCGTATAACATACGGCCCCAAATTGAGTAAGCCGATGTGGTCCCGGACCTACGAACCAGAGATAGAGCGTCTTTGGGACTTCGGACGCATTCCCACTTTTTTGCGAGAGAACGATACGTTGACCAGGGCCCGAAAGTCACGCCTTTGGTCGCCATCGGTCCCAGTCAAAAACGCCATAGGCACCAATCGGTCCGACGCCGAGCGCATGTCGGACGGCGGTTCGAAATGGTGGGCACGGAAGGTTTCGAACCTTCGGCCTCTACAGTGTCAATGTAGCGCTCTCCCCCTGAGCTACGCGCCCGCACCAGTCGGCACGGTTTACACGATTCATTTCCGAACCCTGCCTTCAGCGCGCGAGCGCGGCGTGAAAGGCCTCCCAGTCGTCGAGATCGTTGAGGCCGACGCCGAGGACGCCGTCGTCTTCCGTTAAATTGAAGCGCGCACGGCGTTCGTTCGCCATCGCCTCCGGAAGCCGAGCGCCGGCCACTTGCCGATTCCAGAGCGCGACGGTTCTCGGCGTCAGGGCCGTCGCGTGTGCGACGACCCAGGCTTCCGTCTGGAGATACGTCGGCCACTCCAGTTCGATATACGCGACGAACGCGGCGTTGTCGATGCCGAGTTCGTCGCACATCCAGGCGTCGAAGCCGCCGTTGCCGTGCCGGTAGCCTTCCGGCAAACGGCCCGCGGCGTGGAGCAGAATCTTCTGCCAGGTGCGCGGCAGGTGGGCGATGCCGAGCGGGCCGACGACGCTCGAGCTGATGAGGGGAACGATCTCAGTCATTTAGGTTCTTTCGTAAGCGTCGATACGGGCGCGCCAATCGTCGGAAACCGCGATCGTGACATTGGCCGTATAGTCCATCGCGACGAGCGTCGATGCGATCGTCGCACAACGGATGCCACGTTCGTCGCTCCAGACGTCGTGATCGAAATCGAACGACTTGGTGCCGATGCGCGTAACCCGGCAACCGATCGCGATCGCTTCGCGGTATGCGATCGGCGATTCGTAATTCACGGTCACGCGTGCCAGAATCATGCCGCGCCTGCCGCCGATGTGCTCGCCCATCACGTCGGCGAGATATTCCGTGCGAATCGTTTCCGCCCAGCGCAGATAGGCTGTGTTATTGGCATGACCGAGCATATCGACGTCGCAGAACGGCACGCGAAAACGATGGACGAAGCGATACCCATCGAGCATCACAAGTCGTTCAGATGCAGTTCGGTGTCGGCCTGCCGCCACGCGCGTTCAAATCGTGCGCGGGCCGCGTGGGCTTCGCCGGCCCGCCCGGCGCGCGCGAGCGTCTCGGAAAGTCCGAAGAGGGCGCGTGGGTTTTCACGATCGTGCGCGAGATCGTCGCGAAAGACGCGCTCCGCGTCGTCTAGGCGTTGCGCTCGCGCGTACGCGCTGCCGAGCGTTTCGCGTACGGGATAGAAGAACGTCGGCGGTTCCGCGTAGCCGAAACCGTCTTGGAGTTTGACGGCGCGTTCGAGTGCGGCGATCTCGCTCTCGGTCTTGTTCGATTCGCGCGCGATGCGCGCATCTAAGAGCGCCGCTTCGATCGACGACAGCGAATCGCTCGACGCATGCAAGGCGTGGAGATGCCTCTGGGCGAGCGCGAAACGCTTATCGTGCGCGAGCAGCATGCCGCCCGCAAAATCGCTCGCTCCCGCGTCGCCTGCCAGGGCCCGCCAATCGGCGGAGCGCAGGTCGATCGTGGCTTCGAAACGCGCGCCGTTACGCTGACATGCGGCAGCGAGGGTCCGCGCGCGCGCGCTCTCGCCCGCCATCAGAAACGCGTCGACGCCGAAGGCGCAATCGTGTCCGAAATAATCGTTATGGCCGATGGGTTGCCGGCATAATAGGCCAGGTACGAGGCGACGGCGCGAGCGTTCGCTTCGCCCGCTTCGTGATAGGCGCCCACGCGCATGAAGGCGTGCGCGGGCATGTGCGTGAGGTGCTCGGCTGCGGGCTCGAAGTGCCGCGCGGCGAGACGGCGCGCGGCATCGAGCGCGTCCTCGGGCTGCGCCGACTCTTCGAACGCGTGAATCGCAAAGTGTTCGGCGCCGATGTGCGCGGGATTGCGTTCGAGAACGGCCCGTACGTGCGCGATGAGGTCGGCCGTTCCCGGCGTCGCCTTTCCAGCCGGCGTGAAGTAGGCCCACGGATGGACGTCCATCTCGGCTTCCGCCGCGAGCGCGCGCACGTCGTCGTCCTCGGGAAAGGTTTTGGCCGCCGCGAACATCGCGTCGCGATAGCCGCGGGCCGAGCGCGCTTCGTCCTTCGCACCGACGTATGCGAAGCGTTTCGCCGTCGCATCGATGAGCGCGCGTTCCCCAGGCGACGCTGCGTCGCGATGCAGCCCGGCCCGCGCGATCGCATCGCGGCCCCGCCGCTGATCTGCCGGATCGAAGGACGTGTTGATGTTGGGCGCATACGAATTCGCGACGCCCCACCACGCGATCGCGAGCCCCGGATCTTCGCGCGCCGCGCGCTCGAAGGAGCGGCGCGCTTCTTCGGGATCGAAGCCGTAGAGCAGGGTGAGCCCGTCGTCGAACGCCGCTTGCGCGGCGGCATTGGACGTGCTGACGCAGCGATGCGCGCGTTCGAAACCGTCGACCGTGACAGTCGCGGCGGGTGCGCAGGCGGCGCCGGCGGCGATATCGGAGCGCGAGCTCGCGAGCGTGAAGAGGAAGCCGAGCACCGCGAGCAAACGTCGCACGTCGCCGCGTTACGCGGATGGACACGCAGCTACCTATGGGGGTATACTGCGTCTTCGCTAGGCAGGGGTGAGTGCTCGTTCGTGTAACGGGCGCGTAGCTCAGTGGGAGAGCATCCGCTTCACACGCGGGGGGTCGTTGGTTCAATCCCAACCGTGCCCACCACCGGCCTGGCGTTGTAGCTCAGTTGGTTAGAGCGCCGCCCTGTCACGGCGGAGGTCGAGGGTTCGAGCCCCTTCAACGTCGCCAGTTCGAAAAGCGCCGGATCCGCAAGGGTCCGGCGTTGCTTCTTGAACGCACTGCGCGTGGACGCCATCGAAGTCATCGCGACGCGCCGCAGTATCGGCAAGGTCGGTGGGGACGTCTCCGACGCGGAGATCCGCGAACTCGTCGAGCTGGCGCTCTGCGCGCCGAACCACCGGCTTACGGCGCCGTGGCGCTTCACGCTGCTCCGCGGCGACGCGCGCGTCCGGCTCGGCCAGCTGTGGGCCAGCCTTATAACGCAGCGGCCGGTTCCGCCCGGCGTCGAGCGCGAGGCGTTCCTGTCCAAAGAAGGCCGCAAACCGACGCGCGCGCCGGTGCTGCTCGTTACGAGCACGCGCACCGATCGGGACGCCGTCATCGCCGCGGAAGATTTTGCGGCGACCGCGGCGGCGACGCAGAACGTCTTACTCGCGGCGCACGCCCGCGGTCTCGGTGCGGTCTGGCGCACGGGCGAAATGGCGTACCGCGCCGAGATTAACGATTTCCTCGGGCTCGCACCGAGCGATCGCATCGTCGCGTTCGTCTACCTGGGCCGGCCGGCGATGGACGCGCCGAGCCCGCGCGAACGTGACGTCGATGCGGTGCTGCACGTGCTGACGTAATGCGGCGTCGCGATCTCGCCAGAGCGTTAACGAACGTTCGAGCGGTTCAAGGGAATCGATGCGTCGGGCTGAACTACCGACGGCCGCTTGCGTCTCCGAAGGACAGGCGACTCTGGCCGCAAATGCGGACGGATGCAGCGTGCCGAGGTAGCTCAGTCGGTAGAGCACAGGTCTGAAAAACCTGGTGTCACCAGTTCGATTCTGGTCCTCGGCAATTTTCTAGAAACGTTCGCTCTGCAAAGGGCGGGCGTTTTTCTAACGGCCGGCGCGCGGTCGTAAGGAGATGCGAGGGCGGGGCGTCACGGATACGCTAAACTCGAACCGCGTCTCGTCCGACTTAAGTAAAGGACTCCAACGGAGGACGCACCATCACCTCGAGCACGATCGCAACCGACCGCCGCGCAGCGGCTCCACCCCCCGGACCGCTACTCAAACGCGATTATTTCGACGTCCTCTGCATCGACGTAACGGCCTTTGCGATTGAGGTCGGGATGGACGTCGGTCGCCTCTCGGCGATGCTCGCGGGCGAGCTCTCGCTCGACGTGGATGCGTCGCTGCGCATCGCCCGCGCGTTGCAACTGCCCGCCGAGCGGCTCATGCGAATGCAGCTCCGTCACGATTTCGGAATCGCTCGGCGTGATGCGTCGTTGGAACGGGTCGGCATTCTCGCCGATCGGGCTCCGCAGCCTTTTCCCGAAACGTTCCTGCGCGGGCGGCTCGGAAGCTCGAACGATGTCTCAGGCGAAGCCTCGCTGTTTTTTCAGGAAACGCGCGAGCGCAAGGTCGTCGGGGATCGCTACGCGGGCTTACACGCGCTCTGGCGCGGCGACCGCCTGCGCATCCATGCTGCCGATGGGGCGACGATTTGGGCCGGACCGATCCTACACGACTTAGACGGCCGCATTCTTCTGCCGTTCGTTGCAGCGACGGACTGGCAGGAGTGGTTCGCGGCCGGTCTTCACGCCGAGCTTGCGTTTGGTTCCGATCACGCGGCGTTTTTCGAACGGATGGAGTCGGACGGCGTTTGAGCCGGGCGACGGTGATCTCGCTCACAACGAGGCTCCGCTTTTGCGGAGCCTCTTAAACATCACCCGAGTAGGCGAGACGCCGCCTACACGTCGGTCGCGCTGCTCAGGATCATCTCCCGCGGTGCGCGCATCCCGTGATTTTCGTCGCCATGTGCGTCGGCGGCCGCAACGAGCGCATCTTCGTTCTCGCCCGAGATGCTCTGTCCGCACAGGGGGCACGTCACTTGTTTAGCCATCTCGATCTCCTTATGCTCCGTGGGCTCTTGACCGTTGTGGCACCTTGGGAACGAGTCCTTCGCGCCGTCGGCCGAGATGCCGCCGAACGTACCCCTCGCGAACCCGTCCGTGCCTTCGCGTCGTCAAAGCGTGCGCTCTCGTTGGCGCGCCGCGTGCTCCGACGCCGCATTCTTAAGAAGAAGAAATCTTCATGCTGAACTCCTTAAGAAGAAAAACATCGCGAGTTAACCTATTCTCTCGTGTGGTAGCATAACCGTATGAGAGACGCCGACATCGCGGAGACCGAAGATATCGTCGGTTGGCCCGATTCCCATTTTGCCGGTCATCGCAAACGGCATTCCGATTTCGATCCCGCTACCGTACGCGCGTTGCTGGCACTGCGTACGACGGCTCAGCGCGTCGAGAACGCGCTCGGCTCGTGGTTTCTCGATGCGGGCCTCACTCCGCAAAAGTTCGGCGTGCTGATCGTCCTTCACGCCGAAGCGGAGCAGATTTCGCTTTCCGATCTGCGCCGCTATCTCGGGACCACGCAGGCGAACGTTACGGGTTTGGTCGCGGGACTCGAACGCGATGGATACATCGAGCGCAAAGCGAGCACGGAAGACCGGCGCGTGAGCTATATCTCGCTTTCGCGCACGGGGAAACGCGTCGTCGCGTCGCTCCTGCCGAACTACTTCGCCAAGAACAAAGCGGCGCTGCGCGGGCTCACCCAGAACGAAAAGAAGACGCTCGTCGATCTGCTCGTAAAAGTGTCGCGCGGCTTTTCGACGCTCGGCGCCTAGCTGTTTCTGCGGCGCCAAAGCGGGACGGCTAGAGCGCCGGGGAGAAGGCGATGCAGCCAATCCACCTTGCGGGTGTGATGTAATGGTAGCCTGCGACCTTCCCAAGGTTGACGCGCGGGTTCGATTCCCGCCACCCGCTCGCAATTCCAAGCCGTTCGCGGCGACGTAGCCAAGTGGTAAGGCGGAGCTCTGCAAAAGCTCTATTCCCCAGTTCGAATCTGGGCGTCGCCTCGAATTCCCCCAGGCGGTACGCGCCGTAGCGCACGTCGGCATCCTCGTAGCTGCCGCAGGAGGAGACCGTCGTGCTGGCACGCCGCATCGTTCCGTGTCTCGATATCAAAGCCGGCCGCGTCGTCAAAGGCGTTCGTTTCGTCGAACTGGCCGATGCGGGCGATCCGGTCGAACTCGCGCGCATCTACGAAGCGCGGGGGGCGGACGAACTGGTTTTCCTCGATATCACGGCGACGCTGGAAGGCCGCAAAGCCATGCGCGACGTCGTGCGCGCCGTGGCGGCCGAACTGACGATCCCCTTCGCCGTCGGCGGCGGCGTTTCGAGCGCCGACGACGTGCGCCAGCTCCTGCGCGCCGGCTGCGACAAGGTTTCGCTAAATTCGGCTGCCGTGCGTAACCCGGGCGTCCTTCGTACGGCGGCGGACGAGTTCGGCAGTCAGTGCGTCGTCGTCGCGATCGACGCACGCCGAACCCCCGGCGGCGCGAGTTACGAGGTGGTCGTCGACGGCGGACGGACGGGAACGGGACGCGATGCCGTCGAGTGGGCGCGCGAGGCGGAGCGGCTCGGTGCGGGCGAGATCCTTCTGACCAGCATCGATCGCGATGGGACGAAGGCCGGCTTCGATCTGGCGCTCACGCGCGCCGTACGCGACGCGACGAACGTCCCGCTGATCGCCTCGGGCGGCGCGGGTTGCGCCGCCGATTTTGCCGACGTTTTTACCATCGCCGATGCCGACGCGGCGCTCGCGGCATCGTTGTTTCATTTTGGCGAACTCGACATCGGCGCGCTCAAAGCGGACTTGGCGGCACGCGGGATACGCGTGCGTCCTCTCGTAGGAGACGCGTATGTCCATCGATGAGCTCGCCTGGGGCGAGGGCGGCCTGTTGCCGGTCGTGCTCCAAGACGCCGCGACGGGCGCCGTCCTCACGCTCGCCTACGCGGATCGGGAAGCGCTCCGGCGTACGCTTGCGGAGAAAACGACGTGGCTCTATAGCCGCTCGCGTAAGGCGCTGTGGAAGAAGGGCGAGACGTCGGGCAACACCCAGGCGATTGCGAGCGTCGCGTACGATTGCGATGGCGACGCGTTGCTCTATCGCGTGCGCCCTACCGGGGCCGCCTGTCACACCGGCGCCGCATCGTGCTTCCATCGGTCGTTGCTCGAGGACGCGAAGGCGGGCGGCCCGACCTTCGAGCGTGCGATCGCCCATCTGCGCGCGACGATCGCGGCCCGGCGCGGTGCGTCGCCGGAGACGAGCTATACCGCCAAACTGTTGCACGACGGCGTCGATCGCATCGGCAAGAAGATCGGCGAAGAAGCGACCGAGGTCGTGATCGCGGCCAAGAACGACGACCCGGCGGAGATCGCGTGGGAAGTCGCCGACTTGCTGTATCATACGCTCGTGCTGCTCGAAGAACGCGGCGTTCCGCTCGATGCGGTCGGCGCGGAGTTGCTGCGACGCGCGAAGTAACGCTCGCGCCCGCGCCGGCGCTACGCTCGCTCAAAGGCATCGGCCCCGAACTCGCGCGCAAGCTCGCGACGCTCGATATCGCGATGGCGGCCGATTTGGCGGCGACGTATCCGCGCGATTATAAAGATTGGCGCACGCCGACGCCGATCGGCGAGATCGTCCGCACCGCGCTCGCGCGTTCGTACGATCCGGGCGATGCGGAGTCGAGGGAAGAAATCGCGGTCGGCCGGATCGTGCGCACGAACGAATTCCGCGGCCGCGTGCCGGTCGTCTCGGCGGAAATCGAAGATGCGAGCGGCCGGATCAAGGCGACGTGGTTCGGGCGGCGCGGCCTCGTGCTCGAGGCCGGTACGCGGATTTTCGTGCACGGGCGAGCGGCGGTCAAACGCTCGCGCGGAACGGCCGGCGTCGAACTCAACGTCCTGCAGCACCGGCTCTTGGACGAGGCTGAAGACTACGCCGGAAGTATCGTTCCGGTGTATCGCGCCGGCAAAGACGTGTCGTCGCGGACGCTCGCTGCACTCATCGAACGAAATTTCGACGCGCTCGCGGGCCTCGTACGCGATGTCGTTCCGCCCGACATCGTGCGGCGGCTCGGCTACGAGCCCCTCGGGGTCGCGTGGCGGCACGCGCACCGGCCGCCGACGCTCGAAGCTGCCGCGGCCGCACGCGAACGCCTGATCTTCGATGAATTCTTCGGCATCGCGCTCGCCGCCGCAGTCAAGCGCGCAGAACGCAACGCCGACGGCGGGGCGCCTTCGCTCGTCGCCCCGTCCGACCTTCTGGAGCGCCTGGAAGCGTCGTTACCGTTCGCCTTCACGGGCGCGCAGCGGCGCGTCATCGCGGCGCTGTGGGACGATATGGCGAAGACGGCGCCGATGAATCGCCTGCTGCAAGGCGACGTCGGCAGCGGCAAGACGATCGTCGCGGCGGCCGCGATCGTGCTCGCGGCTGCGAGCGGCGTGCAGAGCGCGCTGATGGCGCCGACGGAACTCCTGGCAACGCAGCACGCGCAGAAGCTGGCGCCGCTGCTGCTGCCGTTCGGGATTCGCGTCGACGCGCTCTTCGGCAGCATGGGCGCGCGCGATCGTGCGGCGACGCTCGGGCGGCTCGCGAGTGGCGAGTGCGATCTCGTCGTCGGCACGCATGCGCTCATCGTGGATCGCGTCGAGTTCCGAGAACTGGGCCTTGCGATCATCGACGAACAGCATCGTTTCGGCGTCGCACAGCGCGCGAAGTTGCGCGCGAAGAGCCGCGCGCCGCACACGCTGCACATGACCGCGACGCCGATTCCGCGCACGCTCGCGCAGACCAAATACGCCGATCTCGATCTCTCGATCATCGACGAACTTCCGCCAGGACGCACGCCGATCGAAACCTTCGTCATTCGGGAGGCCCGCAAGTTCCAAGCGTACGCGTTCGTGCGTAAGAACGTCGCTCGCGGCCGTCAAGCCTACGTCGTCGCGCCCGCCATCGACGAATCGGAAAGCGCGCTCACGAGCGCGCTTGGGGAACTCTCGCACCTGCAGACCGGCGTCTTTGCGGATCTGCGCGTCGAGCTGTTACACGGACGCATGCCGCCGCGCGAGAAAGCAGCGGCGATGGGCCGTTTCGTGCGCGGCGAAGCCGACGTGCTGCTCGCGACGACCGTCGTCGAAGTGGGCGTCGACGTCCCCAATGCGTCGGTGATGATCGTTCTCGACGCGCATTGTTACGGGCTCGCCCAGCTGCATCAATTGCGCGGCCGCGTCGGACGCGGCGTCGCGCGGTCGTACTGCGTGCTCGTCGCGCCCGACGACCGCGCGGACGTCGAACGGCTCGATATCCTGGCGCGGACCGGCGACGGCTTCGTCATCGCGGAGGAAGATCTGCGTTTGCGCGGCGAGGGTGAATTTGCCGGCACCGCACAGGCCGGTGGCGGGGCGGGGCTCTTGGGCAATCTCGTTTCCGACTTCGCGCTGTATATGCGCGCGAAGGCTGAAGCCGATGCCGTCGTTGCGGCGGATCCGGCACTCGAACGTGCCGAACACCGCCCGCTCCGGGAGCTCACGGCCGATACTGCGAGCGCGCGCGCCACGTTCATCAGTTCGTAATTTCGCGCTTCGCGATGCTAAACGCGGGGGCGGCGTACCGCGCAGCCGAAGCGCGCGTTCATGCCTGCACCTATCGCCGTCGGTTTTGACTTCGACCACACACTCGGTATCGATAACAAGCTCGAGCGTACGGTAGCGCTCGAAATGCTCCGTTCCCTCGCGCTCTCAAAAAGCATCGCCTACGACGGCGCCGCAGCGGAGCTCGCGATCGATGAGGTGCTCGCGCGTTCCCGCAGCGGCGCGGCGACGATCGAAGCGGCGATCGCGGGATTGTTCGAGCGCTTCGCGCCCTCGGGTTCGGCGACGATGGATACCGCGCAAGATTTTCGCGACACCGTCGTCGCCCGGGCGCCCGCGCACATCGAAGCGCGGCCCGGCGCCGAGGCGATGCTCGCCGAGCTCGACGCGCTCGGCATCCGTTACGCGATCCTGACGAACGGTTGGAGCCCGCTGCAGGAAGAGAAGGCGCGTCTCTTCGGCTTTCGCGGATCGGTATTCGTGAGCGAGCGCGTGAACGCGCGTAAGCCCGCACGCGAAGCGTTCGATTTGCTTGCGAAGCATTTCGAATTGCCCCCGGCTCAAATTTATTACGTCGGCGACGATCCCGAAACCGATATCGCGGGCGCCGCCGCAGCGGGCCTGACGGCCGTGTGGTACGACTGGGAGCGGCGGGCCTATCCCGCCGGCATCGCGCGTCCCGCGCATACCATCGCGGACCTCGCCGAATTGCCGGCGCTTCTTCAAGGGCACGTGTCCGGTTTAGCGAAGCTGACGGAATGACGCTTCGGCGACGATGCGCTTGACCGGCGGCGACTTGCGTTCGCGCGTGATCCGCTCGCCCCAGGGTGCGGCGATCCGTCCGACGCCGGGGCGCGTCAAAGAAGCGCTCTTCTCGATCGTCGGCGACGCCGTGATCGAGGCGCGCGTCCTCGATCTGTTCGCGGGCACCGGCGCCGTCGGGTTCGAGGCGCTGTCGCGCGGTGCCGCGCACGCGACGTTCGTCGAACTTCACGCGCCGACGGCGCAGGCGATCCGCGAGGCGGCGCGCGAGCTCGGCGTCGAGAGACGCGCGACCGTCGTCTGTTCGCCGGCCGAACGTGCCGTCGCGCGGCTGGCCGGGCGGTTCGACTTCGTCTACGCCGACCCGCCGTACGCGCTACCGCCGCCGCACCTCACGTTCGGGACGCTACGCGAACGGCGCGCGATCGACGAGCGATCGACCGTGGTGTACGAACGCCGCGAAAACGCGCCGGCCTTCGCGAGCCCCGGCTTTACGACGGTGCGCGCCGCGCGGTACGGTGAGGTGCTCCTGCAGTTCTTACGTGTCGACGCATAACGGCGTGAAGCTTCCGCAGAGCCATGCCGTCTATCCGGGATCGTTCGATCCGCCGACGAACGGACATCTCGACGTCATCGCGCGAGCTGCTGCGATCTTTCCGCTCGTAACGGTCGCGGTCGTCGTCAATCCGCAAAAACGCAGTCCGTTCTTCGTACTCGACGAGCGCGAAGAGATGCTGCGGCGGTGCACGAGCGCTTACGCGAACGTGCGCGTCGATCATTTTCGGGGCCTGCTCGCCGACTACATCAACCGCATCTCTGCCGACGTAATTGTCAAAGGTCTTCGGGTGGTTTCCGATTTCGAAAACGAGATGGCGTTCGCGCATATGAATCGTTCCCTCTCGAACGTCGATACGACGTTTCTCATGTCCGACTCGAGCTATTCGTTCGTCAGCTCGAGCCTCATCAAAGAAGTGTTTCTCCAGGGCGGCGATATCGCGAAGTACGTCCCGGCGGTCGTCCTGGAATGCATGCAACAAAAACGCCTCGCTCACGGAAGGAAATGATTTGTCGATCTATCGCGTCATCGATAAACTGGAAGGCTACGTCCGCGAAGGAACGTGGCTGCCGTTCGGCCATCGGATCCTCAGTGAGGAGCGTCTCGTGGAATATATCGAGAAGATGCGCTCGACGCTACCCGAAGAGGTCGGCCGCGCGAAGGTTATCGCGACCAATAAGGATCGCGTGATCCGCGACGCGCAGGAAAAAGCGCAGCAGATCGTCACCGAAGCGGTCGCGCAGAAAAACGAGCTGGTCGAGCAGCAAGATGTCGTCAAGCAGGCTCGCACCACGGCCGAGATCGTGTTGCGCGAAGCGGAAGAGAAGGCGCGCCGGATTCGTGCCGGCGCCGACACGTACGCGGGTCACGTGCTCTCCGACCTCGAGAGCCGGCTAGCGACGGCACTGGGCTCGGTAAAAGCCGGTCAAGAAGCGCTGATCCCGCATATGCAAACCGCCGCGGCAGCTCCCGCACCGCAGCCGATCGCAGATGCTGCCGCCAGATCGAAGCGAGCCGCTTTCGACGCGCAGGTCGGCACCGATCCACTCGCGGCGCTCGAGGTACATCGCTAAGCCGAATGACCGGCCGGCGTAACGCGGCCGCGCTCTGGACGATCGTCGTGCTCGCCGTGCTTGCCGGCATGTCGATCGTTCCAACACCGTACTATCTCATCGCGCCGGGAAGCGCCGTCGAACTCGCCGGCCGGATTACCGTACGCGCGCATCGCGCACCGGCGCGGCGCTACTACCTCACCGACGTCACGATCGCGCGCGCGTCCGTCTTGCTACTCGCGGGCCGTCTATTACCCGGCACGCGGGTCGTGCGGCGCGAGACGGTCCTACCGGCTCGAGAGAATGCGCGAAGTCACGATCGCATGCTCGTCGATGCGTTGGACGATAGTCAGAACGTTGCGGCACTCGTGGCGGAACGGGCGGCCGGGTACCGCATCGACGTAGCGCCCCCGCGCTTCATCGTCGGGGATTTTGCCGCCGCCTCTCGCGCCCGGGGCATCTTGCGCAGCGGCGATCGCATACTGCGCATCGGTGGGCGGGCGGTGCGCGGATTCGACGATGTGGCCCGCGCGGTCCGTCCGTTGGCGCCAGGCGCGGCCGTGCGCTTGACCATCGGCCGCGACGGCGTGCCCCGAGAGGTCGTCGTGCCGACGATTGCGAGCGCAGGCCCGGCGCGCTTAGGGATTTTCATTCGCGAGCGCGACGTCGCCGCAAAGCTGCCGGTCCCGGTGCGCTTCGACCTCGGCGATATCTCGGGTTCCAGCGGCGGATTGATGTTCGCGCTGCAGATCTACGCCGCGCTGCACGGCGGGCCGGCCGGCGATGCCGTTGCCGGAACCGGCACGCTCGCACCCGACGGACGCGTCGGGCGCATCGAAGGAACGCCGCAGAAACTCATCGCGGCGAAGCGGGCCGGCGCGCGAGTTTTTCTCGTTCCGGTGGCGAACTACGCGGAGATTTCGGGCGAACGCGCCGTTCGCATCGTTCCCGTCGCGAACTTCGCAGATGCGTTACGAGTGATCGGCGGTTAAACGTGCCGAGCGTTACACCGGCGGCGCTTGGACGTTATGCGCGAAAGCTTCCAAACGTTCGCGATCGAGTGCCCGGACGCGGCCGCGATCCAGTTCCACCGCCGACGCGTTCTTGAGCCGCAGCAACGCGCGAGCCGCCATGTCGCGAACGGTACCCGCTGCGGCGGCGATTTGCGCTTGCGAGAGATTTTCGATGCCGGAGAGCCCGCGCGCCATGCCGGTCGTCGCCGGCGCGTACGAGAGTAAGAACTTGGCAACGCGCTGCAGCACGTGCGCGAAGGCGAGATCGGCGATCGTATCGATCGAGCGGCGGCGCGCCTGCGATGCGTCGGTGAGAAAACCGATGGCGAGTTCGGCATCGGTGCGGCTCGCGTGTAAGACGGTTTCGGTGGGCAGCAGCACGAGGCTGCAGTCGGTTAGCGCCTCGGCCCGTGTCGTGGAGCCGCCGCCGTCGAAGGTGCCCGTCTCGTTGAGCGGATCGAGCGGTAGCCGTTCCCCGAGCGCGTGCGTTTTGCCGTCGGGTGAGAGCAGGGTGTAGACCACTTTGCCGGTGCGCACGAAGGCGAGGTACGGCCACATCTCGCCTTCGTCGTAGATCGTCTCGGAAGATTTATAATTGCGTTCCGTCGCCGTCGCGGCGAGATCGCGTACGGTCGCCGCTTTCGCATTCGCAAACGGCGTGCAATGCGAGAGGAAGGTCGCGACGTCGGCGTGATCGTCGATGCGCTCGATGCGGATCGTCCAGCGACCGGAGCCCATGTTGCGGGCGTCCCACGAGAAGCGTCCCGGACGGTGCTGCAAGAACTCGTTGCGCAGCGCGCGCGGGTCGCTCTCCTCGGGCAGTTCGAGAATGCTGCCGAGCTGTAGTTTATCGAACGCTTCTAAAATAATGACGTTCCGATTGGTATTCGGAAGCGTTCGGCTATCGAGCGTTATCGCCGGCACGCGGGAACTACCCATGGCGCACGTTGTTGGATGCGAGGCACCGGCCGCCTTCTCCACAAGGCGGCACGGACCGTGCGGGTATTACTTGCCGGTGAACGCGGCGGCCCGCTTGGCGAGAAACGCCTGCGTGCCTTCCGCGAAGTCGGCGGTGTCGACGAGCGTTCCGAAATGCAGCGCTTCGATCTCCAGGCCCGCCTCGGTGGAGAGCGCGATGCCGTCGTCGATCGCCCGTTTCGTCGCGGCGACCGCGAGCGGCGCTTTGGCGACGACGACCTCGGCGATACGCCGGCATTCGGCGAGCAGGTCCGCGGCCGGCACGACGCGTTGCACTAAGCCGATCCGCAGCGCTTCGTGCGCGTCGATCGTCTCACCGGAGAGACACAGATACATCGCCATGCCGCGACCGAGCAATCGCGCCGTGCGTTGCGTGCCCCCGTAGCCCGGCAGCAACCCGAGATTCACTTCGGGCTGGCCGAAGCGCGCGGTGTCGCTAGCGATGCGGAAGTCGCAGGCCATCGCGAGTTCGCAGCCGCCGCCGAGAGCGAAGCCGTTGACGGCCGCGATCACGGGCGTACGCATCCGCTCGATCTGCAACGTCAGCGCTTGCCCGTTGCGCGCCAACGCTGCACCGTCGACGGCGCTCGCGAGGGCGTGAAGTTCCCCGATGTCGGCGCCCGCGGCGAACGCGCGCTCGCCCGTGCCCGTCAGGATCACGACGCGCGCATCGGTGTCACGTTCGAGCGCATCGAAGGCGTCGTGCAACTCCCGCAGCATTAAGACATTAAGTGCGTTAAGGACTTTGGGACGGGCGAGCGTAACGGTCGCGACGCCGCCCGCGTTTTCGACGGTAATGGTAGTGTAAGTCACGCGGGCGCTTTCCAAGCGAACCGTGTGACGCCCTCGCTCCGTGGTATACTGCTAAGCAAATAGGCGCGCGGATTCCCTCGTCCGTGCGTGGAGAGGGTGGACATGAACGCCATGCGTACGGCTTATCACGAAGCGTTGGAAGCGGCTCGACTCGACGTCGTGCGTCTCGGCGCGCTCGTCGGCGACGCGGTCGTCGCCGCGGTCAATTCGCTCGAAAAGCGCGATACGACGCTCGCGGCGCGCGTGGTGGCGGGCGACGACGACGTCGATGCCCTGCGCCGTCGCGTCGAACAGAGCTGCATCGAGCTGATCTGGCGCCAGCAGCCCGTCGCGGGCGAATTACGCCAGGTCGCGGCGATGCTGGAAATCGTGACGGACCTCGAGCGCATCGGCGATTACGCCGTCGAGATCTCCAAACATTCGATCAAGCTCTCCGACGTCGCGATCCGTCCGGCGCGCGTCGAGATCGGCCGGATTGCGGCGATCGCGACGGAGATGCTGCGCCTGGTCATGCGGGCGTATACGGAACGCGACGTGGCGATCGCAGAAGCCGTGATCGCGCGCGACGATGAGGTCGACGATCTCTACGTCCGCGGCATCGAAGCGCTGCAAGAAGAGATGCAGGCCGATTCCGGTATGGTGCGCTCGGGTGCCATCATGCTCTTCGTGCTGGCCAATTTGGAGCGCGTCGGCGACCGGGCCCAGAACGTGGCCTGGCATACCAAGGAGATGCTCGGAACGGCGTAAGCTCGAGCGGTCAGTAGCCGCCTTCGCGCACGCCGCAGGGTGACATCACGGCGTCGGACATGCCGTGGATCAGGCGCTTATCCGCGGGCGCGATCGTTGCGAGGATTCCGCCCAACTTTACGCCGTCGCCGACGACATAATAGTACGGACATAAACGAACGCGGCCGTCGAGCGTCGCGATGTCGTCCGCCTTGCGATCGAAGTACGGGACGCGCACGCGCTTCCCCTTATGGAAGCGCTGCAGAATATACGGCGTTTTCGGGTACGACGCGAGCGCCTCGTCGAGCGCCTTTTGCCAATCGTCCTTGGTGAGATCGTTTGCGACTTTAACGCCGCGCGACCCCCACGCGAGTTCGGAATACCCCGACGGCTTCACGACGTAATCGCGTTCGCTCTTGCCGAGCGTCACGAGCTGCTGCCAATCCCGCACCGGTTCGCCCGCCGCGCTGAGGCCGGAGATCGTCGCCTGCGGCGGCAACGGGCGCGGATCGAGAATCCAGGTAGCGGGAAAGATCGCGCGCAGGCGCTCGTACGCCTCGCCGAGCTCGGCGTTCCAAATCTTCGCGAGCGCCGGATGGTGCAGCAACGCGAAGGCGAGCTTCTCTTCGAGATGCGCTTTGGGCGGCGGCGTCATCTTGACGCGATTGTGCCGTGCCGCGTACAGCATTAGATCTTGCTTGGGGACGTTGAGCAGATCGAACAGCTCGAAATTGCGATAGAGAACGTCGAGCTTTTTCTCTTCGCCATCGGCTAGGCGAACGAAGAGCGCTTCTTCGGTAAAGACGATATCTTCTGGCCGGCAAACGTACGTCTCGCCGAGGCGGCGCTCGTTCATCGTTCCCGCTAGCCACATCAACTCGGCGCGATAATCGTCGGCTTCTTGCGAGACGACCATCGCGGTGGTCGGATGTTCTTTGCCCGACGTGGCGGCCAGCATCGCGGCGAGACCGGCGGGCATGCCGTCCATATCGCCGATCGTATCGTAGCCGAGCTGACAGTATGCCGACGCCATCGCGCCCACAAAGCCCATGCCCCCCGGGACGCTATCGAGCTCCGAGGCGATGAAACCGCCTTCAATCAAAATGAGGTCGGGCCGGATCACACCCGGGATTTCGCTTTTGAAGCGATTCTGGCGGCCGAGCTTGACGATACTCTCCGGCTTCCCGATATCGAGATACTCGGCGACGAACGATGGGATGGTGCCACGGACGCTGCGCTGGTAGAGGCTGGCGAGTACGCGGAAGAACTGAAAGAGGTCAGGCCCCAGACGCTCGATCGCCGCGTAGGTCTGCGGCGAGAGCCAGAAAGGCTCGGGGGAAAGTCGCCAGGCGACTCGGCTTTGCTCGACGCCGACGCCGCCGAAGAGTCCGGCCGGCATCTTGTCGTTTAAAAACAATGCTTGATCGCGGGCAGTTATCGCCGGATCGAGCGCGGTACAGCCCATTGCGGTTCTGTCTACCCCGTGTTCTTCGCGCGTAACGCCGAAGTGGGTCGACACTCGAGCAATTTCGCGCTCGAGAACGCAATGTAGCGGCGTCTCATGAACCCCCTCAAAACCCGGCGCACGCCCACGGTTGCGGCCGCCGCGCTATTTTAGGGCGATGGCTCCGGGGACCAGCAACGCGTGCTCGAGGCGGACGGCACCGCTTCTGTACGCGATCGTCATATGCAGCGTACCCGCGATTCCGAGCGTCTGGAGCGGCGCGTCGTCGATCGTGCGGGAGGTTTCGTCGCCGAGAGCCGCGTCGAAGGCGACCTTGCGCGTGAGCGACGGCTGACCTTTGGCCGCGAGCGTCTCGACGATCGTAACGGGATTTTTTCCGCCGGTGCGCGGCGCTGCGGGGGGCGCGCAGAGTTCTACGGCAAGCGACGTCCCTTTGACGAGGAAGACGTCGCTCGAGCAGCCGCTCGCGGCCGGCGCCGGGAGCGCCGTCCCGGCAAATGCGACCAGTCCCGTGGCGAGGGCCGAACTCGCAAGCGAAATTCGCATGATGTCCGCATAACGCCCGGCGGCGTGCCGACGTTTCGCTTTGTGCCCGCTCGGTACAGGAGCGGGCTTTTCGACCCATAACATGGCGGGTCGCCCTATGCGTATAGATCTCATCGCTCTCGATCTCGACGGCACGCTACTCGCGCCCGACGAACACATCTCCGATCGCAATCGCGCTGCGATTCGCCGCTCGCTCGAGAGTGGCGTGCGCGTCGTGCTGGTCACCGGGCGCGGTACCGATCTCCCGATCCGCATCTCGCGCGAACTCGGCCTCAATTTGCCCGTCATCTGCTGTCACGGCGCACTGACCAAAGATTTCGGCGCCAACCGCACGCTCGAACATCGTCCCGTCCCCTTGCAGTACGCGAAGCCCATGATCGAATTCGCCGAAGCCAACGGCCTGGCGCTCGCGGTGTACTCCGAGGAGTTTTTCTGGCGGCTCGAAGGCTCGCATCTGTTCATGGACGACATGACCGGGCCCGCGTGGCGGGAAGCGAAGACCTTCACCGACGTGCTGCACCAGGCGCCGACGTTTCTGCGCTTCCTCGGCCGCGATTCGGTCCGCGCGATGCAGCGCGAATTCGGCGACTGGCCGCTGAGTTTCCGGTACGAGACGTGGGGCGATTTTTACGAGTGTGCGGTGCTGCACCGCGACGCCAGTAAGAAGAGCGCGCTCAAACAGCTCTGTGCCGACTTTCAAATCGTGCCCGAGCGCGTGCTCGCGGTCGGCGATTCGCGCAACGACGTGCCGATGCTGCGCTGGGCCGGTGTCGGCGTCGCGATGGGCAATGCGTTGCCCGAAGTCAAGGAAAGCGTTCGCTTCGTTACCGCGAGCAACGCCGAAGACGGCGTCGCCCTCGCGATCGAACGTTTCGTCACGCTCGCGCAGCAGCAGCAACGTCCCGCATGATAGCCGATAGCGGTGTGCCGACCCCCGAATACGAATCGAAACTCCGCGGGGTGCTCGCCGTTCGCGACTGGGAAGCGTTGCGCGAGTTTTCACGCGAGAACAACCAGATTCCCGACGATGTATACGAGCAACCGCAACACTTTTGGGAGGTCATGCTCCATAAGATGACGTGCAATCGCATCGATCTGCTCGGCCTGCACGACGAGTCGCGGACGTGGCTGCGCGAACGCGGTTACACGGCCGACCTCGGCGATTACTAAAGCGCCGTATGACGATCGTCGTGCTAGCGTTCGCGCGCATCCGCGAGATCGTGGGTGCGGCTACGCTCGAGCGCGACGTGCCGGCGGATGCGACGGCCGGCGACCTCTGGGCGGCGCTCGCGCGCGAATTCCCGGAGCTCGCCGCGTTAGCGCGCTCGACGCGCTTGGCGCGCGGCGGCACGCTGATCGACGCCGGCACGCCGCTGCGCGAACGCGACGAGCTCGCGCTCTTGCCGCCCTTCGGCGGCGGCTGATGCTGTACGATATTTCGGAGTCGCCGCTCGACGTCGCCGCCCTCGAACGTGCGGTACGTAGCGAGGCGATGGGCGGCCTCGTGACGTTCGTCGGCTACGTTCGCGAACGCAGCGACGACGGCCGAGCCGTGACCGGGCTGTCGTACGAGGCGCATCCGGCGCTCGCGCTCGAAGCGATGCGCGCGATCGGTACCGAAGCGGCGACGAAGTTCGGCGTGGCGCGCGTCGCGATCGCCCACCGCATCGGTTCCCTCGCGCTCGGCGAAGCTGCGGTCGCGATCGCGGTGGCCTCGATGCACCGCGCGACGGCATTCGATGCGTGCGAATACGCGATCGACGAACTTAAAAAACGCGTCCCGATCTGGAAGAAAGAACACTATCGTGACGGCGACGCGCTCTGGCGGGAAAATGCCCGGGCAGCCGAGTGATCGCCCTCGTCCGTTTGCCGACGGCGGCGGGCGGCGACATTGCCGCGCTCGATTACGCACCGCGCCGCCCACGCGGCGTCACGCTCGTCGTCGGTCATGGGTACTCGAGTTCGAAACACAATCTCGACGTGCTCTGCGGATTTCTCGCAAGCCACGGATATCGCGTCGTCAGCGTGGATTTTCCGGGACATAAGCTCGGTGCGAGCGGCGGTGTCTTGCGTTCCATCGACGATCTCACCGATACGCTTGCAGCGGCCGTGCGTTACGTCCGGACCTCCGCTACAGGCGATGCGATCTACACGGTCGGCCACAGCATGGGTGCGACGACGGCGCTGCGCGCGTGTGCCGCCGATCCCGCGCTTACCGGCGCGATCTCCATCGCGACGGGCTACGGCCGCCCGAGCGCGCTTGCGACGATGGCGCTGCGCGGGGGGGTCGATCTGCGCGCGTCGTACGTGGACGGGTTGACCTTGCCCGAGATCGTCACGCTAACCGAAGCGGTGCTCGATGCGGCTCTCGCGGGCCTCGCGGGGCGCCCGGTGCTCTACGTTGCGGCGGAGCGCGACGGCATGGTCGCGGCGGCGAGTGCGGCGGAACTTTTCGCCCGCGCCCCCGAGCCCAAGACCTTCGTTACGATCGCGAGCGACCACACCTCGGCGGGTGAAAACGCGCGGGCAGCGGTCTCGGCGTGGCTCGGCGAACGTCACCCGCGATGACCGCGCAGCCACGATGGTGACCCTGGCGGGCCGGCGCGACCTGCGCCGTTATAGCCGCCATCTGCTCATTCCCGAAGTCGGGCTCGAGGGCCAAGAGCGGCTGGCGCGCGCGCGCGTGCTCGTGATCGGTGCGGGCGGTCTCGGCGTCCCCGTCGTGCAGTATCTCGCCGCGGCCGGCGTCGGCCGGCTCGGCATCGTCGATGACGATACGGTCGATCTCACGAATCTCCAGCGCCAAGTCATCTACGCGACGAGCGATATCGGGCGACGGAAAGTCGACGTCGTCGCGGAGCGCGTCGCGGCGCTCAATCCGCTGGTTGCCGTCGATGCGATCGCGCTGCGATTCGCTGCGTCCAACGCCAGGGCACTGGTGCGGTTGTACGACGTCGTCGTCGACGCGACCGATACGTTCGGCGCGCGCTACCTTATCAACGACGCATGCCGGCTCGAAGGTAAGCCCGACGTCTACGGCTCGATCTTCCGCTTCGATGGCCAAGTGAGCGTCTTCGCTCCCGGCGGACCGTGCTATCGCTGTCTCTTCCCCGAAGCGCCGCCCGAAGGCAGCGTGCCGTCGTGCGCCGAGGGCGGCGTGCTCGGCGTGCTCGCCGGTTTGATCGGTACGTGGCAAGCGAACGAAGCCCTCAAAGTGACCCTCGGAATCGGCACGCCGCTGATCGGGCGCTTGTTGCTCGTCGACGCACTTTCCGCGCGGACGCACGAAGTCGCCATCGACGTCGACCCGCACTGCGCGCTGCACGGTGCGTCGCGCACGATCGACGACGTGACGGAGCCCGTGCGCGAGGCGGCGGGGGGCGCCCGCGTGCCGGAAATCGAGAGCGCCGATCTCGACGATTTTTTGGCAGCCCATCCGGCGGCGCGGGTCCTCGACGTGCGCGAGCCCCACGAGGCCGTCTTGGGCGCTCCCGCTCACGCGCTCGCAATTCCCGCTTCGGTGCTCGAGGCGCGCATGCACGAACTCGATGTCACCGTTACGTATGTGGTCGCATGCCGCATCGGCGCGCGCTCGCGTTGGGCCGCCGAACGGCTGCACGATGCGGGTTTGCGGCGCATCCATCACTTACGCGACGGGCTGCTCGCGTACGCCGCGCGTTCGGGTGAGTTCGAGGCGTTTTGAGCGCCACGCCGCTCACCGACGGCGCGCAGCTCGTGATTGCGCTTCGGCGCGTCGCGCGCGAAGCCGGCGCGACGGCCGTCGCGGTGGCGGATGCGCGCCGCTCGACCGAAACGTTCGAGCGGCTCGCCGCTTCCTTCGGGCGCGGCGATCTACAAACGTGGGGCTACGATGCCGCGTATGCCGCACGAGCGAGCGATCCGGCCGCGCTCTTACCCGGCGCCCGCAGCGTCGTGTGCGTCGCAGTGTCGTATGCGACGCGCGCGCCGCAGCGGCGTCCGCCGCTGCACGGCCGCGTTTCGAATTACGCGTGGTCGGCCGATTATCACGTTCGCGTGCGCGCGATCCTCGAGCGTATCGCGCGCGAGATCGACGACGCGGCGGGCGGTGCTGCGACGCGTATCGTCTGCGATACCGCACCGCTCGCCGAGCGCGCGTTTGCGGCGCGCGCGGGCCTCGGCTGGATCGGCAAGCATACGAATCTGATCGCACCGGCGCTCGGCTCGTTCGTCTTTCTCGGCGAGATCGTGACGACGCTCGCGCTGCCCCCGGACGCGCCGCTGCGCAAGACGTGCGGTACGTGCGCGCGCTGCGTTACGGCCTGTCCGACGGGCGCGCTGCGCGGCGACTACACGATCGACGCCACGCGCTGCATCAGCGATCTCACGCAGCGCACGGACGGCATCCCGCGGGCCTTTCGCGTGGCGCTCGGCGACTGGGTATGGGGCTGCGATCTTTGCCAAACGGCGTGTCCGCCGACCCAGCGCGCGCGCGCGGTCGCGGGCGCCGAGTTTGCGCCGCTCGACGACGACGGCGCGGCGCCGTCGCTCGTGGGTTTGCTCGCGCTGCGCAGCGGGGTTTATAAGCGGCGTTATCGCGCGACCGCGATGGGGTGGCGCGGCGCGGCCGTGTTGCGCCGCAATGCGGCGGTCGCCCTCGGCAATGCGCTCGACCGGGCAAGCGTGCCGGCGCTCGCCGTCGCTCTTGCCTCGGATCCCCACCCGATGGTGCGGGGACACGCCGCTTGGGCGCTCGGACGCATCGGCTCGCCGCGGGCGCTCGCCGTACTCGCCGCTCGAGCCGCGTGCGAATGCGACGAGGGCGTGCGTGCGGAAATTACCGAGGCGCAGGCTCCCTGGAAACCTTTCCTTCGCGCGGGGCGTTGAGACGCCGTGAAGATTCCATCACTCAGAATGCTCGCCGGCGTCGCCTTGTGCGCGGCGGGATTCGCGGCGAGCGGCCGTGCGGATGCGCAACAGACGACCGTTCCGCTCGACGCGCAGAACGCGCTCTACAAGCGGATGGTCGCGCTCAACGCGGACGTCAAATCGTATCGCGCGGACGTGCATCTTGATGTCGCCCTCAAGACGTTTCCGTATATTAGCCCATCGCTCGACGGCAACGTTTATTATAAGCGGCCCGATCGCGAGGCGGTCGTCTTCGATACGGTTCCGGCGCTCGCGTCGCAATTCAAAAAAGTCTATCCGAAAGTCGATCCGCCCGGCCGCTGGTTTGCCCTGTATCAAGTCGCCATCGTCGGCGATCAAAACGGCTCGACGCTCTTTCGTTTGGTCCCGAAGAGAAACGGCCGCGTCGAGCATCTCGACGTCCGCGTGGACGACGGCAGCGCTACAATCAAGAGCTATACGTGGACGTACAAAGATGGCGGCTTCGTGTCGTTCGATCAGCAATTTACGTCGGTGTCGGGCGCGTATCTCGTCGAGAAGCAGATCGGCCACGTCGACCTGCCGTCGTACAAAGCGGACGTGACGTCGAACTTCAAAAACTACAAACTCAACGTCGCGATCGACGATACGGTCTTTGCGGAGAAGTAGCGGAGCAGCGGAGTAACGCCGCTGCAGTGCGAAGCACGCCAGATGGTCAGCGACACGATCGACCTCATCGGGCGGGCCCCGGCCGCCCCACTCGCCGATGCGTTCGCGCGGCCGATCACGTATTTGCGCATCTCGGTGACCGACCGTTGCAATCTGCGCTGTACGTACTGCATGCCCGAAGCCGGGCTGCCCTGGATCGCGAAAGCGGAGATCCTGTCCTTCGAAGAGATCGAACGCGTCGTCGTGGCCGCCGCCTCCGTCGGCGTGCGCAGCATCCGTCTGACCGGTGGGGAACCGCTCGTGCGGCGCGATCTCGCTTCACTCGTGCGGCGACTCGCGGCGATCGAGGGAATCGACGATATCGCGCTCTCAACCAACGGCCTGTTGCTCGCGGAGCAATGCGACGAACTGGTCGCCGCCGGGCTGCGCCGCGTCAATATTTCCCTCGATACGCTGCGCGCCGATCGCTTCGTCGCGATCGCGCGCCGTCCGGGGCTCGAGCGGGTCCTCGCGGGTATCGATGCGGCACTCGCCGCCGGACTCGCGCCGCTGAAGATCAATTGCGTCGTAATGCGCGGCCAGAACGACGACGAACTGAGCGACTTTGCGAACCTCACGCGCGACCGCGCCGTGTTCGTGCGCTTCATCGAAATGATGCCCGTGGTCGAGAACGCGGCCGCGCAGCGCGAGGCGTATCTTTCTGCGACGGACATGCTCGAGCGCATCGCCGCGCAGGGCACGCTGCTGCCCACGGCGGGCCCCGGCGGTAACGGTCCGGCGCGCTATTTCGCGTATCCCGGCGCGCGCGGTGCGGTCGGCGTGATCAGTCCCCTCTCGCACGATTACTGCGAGACGTGCAACCGCGTTCGCTTGACCGCGGACGGCCGGCTGCGGCTCTGTCTCTTCGGGGACCACGAGATCGACCTGCGCACGGCAGTCCGCGCCGGCGCGACGTCCGACGAACTCGCCGGCCTCTTCCGAGGCGGCATGTTGATCAAGCCGGAGCGCCACCATCTGCAGCTGGGAGAAGCCGGCAGCCGAATGCGGGCATTTTCGGAAATCGGCGGTTGACGTTCGGGCTACGCCGGTCCCTCGAGCGGGTCTCCGTCACGGAACTCGGTTTCGGTCTTGGGTTGGTGCCGCAAGATCACGATCGATCCAACGAAGACGAGTACGATACCCATGAGGATCGCGAGCTCCGGAATATTGTTGGCCACGGGCGACCCGTGGCCGCCGACTTCGTCGACGGTGATGACGAGCATGCGGCGGATGACGGCGCTGAGCCCGACGATGAGAAACGGTTCCGCCAGCAGCACCGATCCGCGCAGCGATAGGATAACGGTGTAGGCGAGCTCGACGAAGATCAAGACCAGTAACACCACGTCGAGAAACTGCGAGCCGTATGCCGTTGCCGGAAGACCCCCGCCGACATACATTTTTAGAAGAACGACCGCGCTATCTTTGAGCAGCGTGATCGCGGCGAGAAACAGCAACACGCCGATTGCGAAGAAGACGACGCGTTCGCCCCAGACGAGCCAGAGCACCGCACGCCGTACGAACATCCTTGGCACGGGACGGCGGGCAACCTGCTCAGCAGTTACGCGCCGGAGGGGACGTGAGCGAAGGGTATGAAAACGATACCGCCATCCCATTCGTCAGGAGAAGTCGACTTTTGAAACGTTACGCTTCCGTTTTCGCCGGGCTCGCGCTCGTTGCAGCGCTCGCGACCGGTTGTTCGAAGAGCGGATCGGCCGATTCGTCGACGGCTACCGCGAAAGGTCCGATCACCGATTCCGGTGACTCGGGCCTCAAGCCCATGGCCGGCGAGAAAGTTGCCGCCGGCGATTCGAAGCACGGCATGGCGATCTTCGGCCAGAATTGTTCGAGCTGCCACGGCGCCGGCGGTGCCGGCGGCGGAATCGGGCCGAGCCTCAAAGGCGAGAAGGGACGCAAAGACACCAGCGCCGCGATCGCGTGGATCAAAAATCCGCAGCCGCCGATGCCCAAGCTCTATCCGGCACCGCTGAGTGAAAGCGACGTCGCTGACGTCGCTGCGTACGTCGAAGGCCTCTAAGACGCCGCGCAGCCTCCATCTTTTCGGACGCGATTTGCGTCTGGAGGATAATGCGGGGCTCGCGGAAGCCGCTCGCTTCGGCGACGTGGTTCCGGCACATCTAGTCGAGGCAGAACTGCTCGAGCGAGCCGACCGCAATCCCCGCCGCGCCGCGTATTATTGCGGCGCGGTTTCGTCTCTGGCCGGCGCTCTCGAGACGCGCGGCGCGCGCCTCATCGTGCGCAGCGACGCATCGCCCGATGGGATCGCACGGCTTGCGACCGACGCCGGCGCGACGACGGTCACGTGGGCCAGCGCGTACGATGCCGCGACGCTTGCCCGGCAACGCGCACGGCGCAGCGCCCTCGAAGCGCGCGGCTTTGCAGTCGCCGTCGTGCACGACGCCCCGGCCGTGGCCCCCGAAGAGACCGCCGCCGCGCGTTCGGCTCGCGGGCACGGCTACCGCGCGCTCGTGCCGTTCGTGACGACCTGGGCGACGCAGCCGCGCCGGCCCGTCGCTGCGCGCATCGCCTTCGCGCGCGCGTCGCTGGACTCGGACCCGCTTCCGGCGCTCGCCGCACCGGCCGTCGCGAGCGCCGGTACGGAAGCGCCGTCGGAACGCGCGGCGCTAGCCGGGCTCGATGCGTTCCTCGGCGGGCCCGTGTTGCAGTATGCGAGCGCGCGCGACGTTCCCGGCGGTGCGCCGACGGCGCGGATCTCTGCGGCCTTATCGTTCGGGGTCATCGCGGCGCGCACCGTGCTCGCGCGCGTCGACGAACGCGCGCGCGATCCGTTTTTGCTGACCGAAGAACGGCTGGCCCTCGGGGCTTTCGCACGCGCGCTCGCGCGACGCGATTTTTTCTTGCAGTTGGCGTGGTTTTACGAAGACGCGCCGGACCGCGGACTGCAGGCCCGCATGGACGGTTTCGCATTGGGGACCGACCATCCGGCGCTCGCAGCGTGGCGCGCGGGACGGACGGGGTATCCGCTCGTCGACGCCGGGATGCGCGAACTTCGCGCGACGGGCTGGATGCATCCCCGCGCGCGGCTCGTCGCAGCGTCGTTCCTCTGCTTCGATCTCGCCGTCGATTGGCGGATCGGCCGCGACGCGTGGGACGACGATCTCATCGAGGACGAGCCGGCCCTCGCAAACGGTAACTGGCAGTGGGTCGCGGGCATCGGCGCGGATCTCGCGCAGTTTCCGCGCATCTATAATCCGCATAAACAATTGCGTACGTACGATCCGCTCGGGACGTACGTGAAAAAGTACGTTACCGAACTTTCCGGCCTGCGGGACGTCGCTCCGGCAAACGGTCCGGCGAGCGCGCGGCGCCAATTATCGCTCGCGCTATTCGACGACCGTCGCTATCCGGCGCCCGTCGTGGAGCACGCGGTCGCGGCGCGGGCTTACCTCGCGCGCTACGCCGCGTTCTCACGGGCGAACGGCACTACGCGATAACTTCGTGTCCTTCGCGGCGGGCTTCGCGCTCGTCGAGCCAATCGCTCACCAGCGGAACGCGCACCTCATCGCCGTTCCAAACCTTCACACCGTAGACGACGGTCGCCACCATCCAGATCGGAAACAGCACCGCCAAGAGCGGCCACGCCGACCAACCCAAAAGCGGAATCTGACCGACCCCTTCCAAGCCGATCCAGAGCCCGAACAGGCCGAAGTTGAGCCCGAGGGCTTGCATCGCCTGACGGCGCACCGCGCGCGACCGTTTGGGATCGAGCAAGGCCAGCGCCGCCAGCGGCCACAACGGATACCCGAGCGCGAGTAAACCGCGCGTCTCGCTCGAGATCGTCGCGACCGCTCGGCCCGGTGCCCGGCCCCCGCGCGCTTCGCGGCGCGGCGGCGGGTTCTGCGGTCCGCGTTCGCCCGCGAGCCCGCGGCGGGGGCCGGCGGCATCGAGCCGGCGCTCGAGGCGGCAGCCCGGGCAGGTGCCCGCGTCGTCGCGGCACGTCGCACAAATCGTCTGCGTGCAATCGCGGCAGACGGCGACGGAAGGCACGGCATTGTGATAGTAACAGTCCACGGCGAATGCTCCGGCGAACGGGTTTGCCCAACCTACCGCGCCGCGACCCGAAAGGTTTCGAGATACTGAAGACATCCGCGCTCGACGCAGCGCATCGCCGCGCCGTCATCGCTCGCCTCACGCGCGAAGCGCGGCCGTATTACCCACGGCTCGCGTTCGCTCTCGTGCTCGGCGTGATCGCGGGGCTCGGGCCGCTGGCGTTCAGCAACGCGTTTCCGCTGATTATCGATCGGGTCGTCGAGAATCCGAAGCATCCCGTCGGCCTGCTGCTGCTCGTCATGGCCGGCGTCTTTACCGTTAATTTGGTTGCGAACGCGGCGACCTACGGCCAAAGCTATCTCACGGCTTGGAGCGGTCAGCGCCTCATCGCTTCGCTTCGCGTGCGCTTATTCGACCGCACGATGCGCATGCCGATGGGCGAGTTCGATAAGTGGCGGCCGGGCGAGTTCATCGCGCGGTTTACGAACGACCTCACGCTGATGACGGACGCGCTGAGCGTCTCGCTGCCGCAATTTTTCGTCGCGCTCGTCACGCTCGTCGGCTCCGTCGCGTACATGTTCTACGTCGACTGGCTGCTCTCGCTCGTGCTCTTCATTTTTGCGCCGGTCGTCAATTTCGTCGTCGCGACGTTTACGCGGCTGATCTCTGCCGCTACGAAACGCGCGCAAGAACGCGTCGCCGATCTCTCGGCGAATCTCACCGAAGTGCTGCAAGGCGAGCGCATCGTCAAAGCGTTCGGCCGCGAATCGTACGAAGTGGAGCGCTTCGCGCAAAGCAACGAGCGTTACTTCGGTGCCTTTATGAAGTCGCTCCAGCTCGGACAGACGCAGACGCCGATCGTCTCGATGATCATCACGTCGGCGTTGCTCGGCATCATGGCGCTCTCGGTGCGTGAGGCGATCGTCGGCCGCTTGACCAGCGGTCAGATCTTCCAATTCTGGACGCTCGTCGTATTGGCGATCAATCCGCTCAATCGGCTCGCGGCCTTCATCGGCGACATCTCCAAGGGGCTCGTCGGCGCTTCGCGGATCTATGAAATTCTGGATCTGCCGATCGAACCTGCAGAAGACGATCGCGGCGGCGCCGGGAGCCCGATTGCGGGCGCGCTGGCGTTCGAAGGCGTGACCTTCGCGTATAAGCCCGGCGCGGCGGCCGTACTCCACGAGCTATCGGCGACGATCGCGGCGGGCGAGGTCGTCGCACTGGTCGGTCCTTCGGGGGCCGGAAAGACGACGATCGTCAATCTGGTGCCGCGCTTCTACGAACCGCAAAGCGGCCGGATCACCCTCGACGGGGCGGATCTCGCGAGCTTCTCGCTCCGCGCGCTGCGCGGCGCGATCGCGATCGTACCGCAGGAAGCGCTGCTCTTCAGCGGCACGATCGCCGAGAATATCGCGTACGGCCGGCTCGATGCGACGCGCGCCGAAATCGAAGCGGCCGCGCGCGAGGCCAACGCCGAAGAGTTCGTGCTCGACCTGCCGCTCGGCTATGACACCGCCGTCGGCGACCGCGGCACCCGGCTCTCCGGGGGACAGCGCCAACGCATTTCGATCGCGCGCGCCGTCCTGCGCGATCCGCGAATCCTCATCCTGGACGAAGCCACGAGCGCGCTCGATAGCCACTCCGAGCGTCTGATCGAAGCGGCCCTGGACCGCCTCCTGCCGGGACGCACCACCTTGATCGTCGCCCATCGTCTATCGACGATCCGTCGTGCGGACAAGATTCTCTATATCGACGCAGGGCGCGTGCTCGAGACCGGAACGCACGACGAACTGCTCGGGCAAGCCGGTCATTATGCGGCGTTGCACGCGGCTCAATTTGCCTAACCCTCGACTTAGTAGTAGCCAATTCCTAATGGGGGTTTGGGCGCGGCTCGTGAAGAAGGACAAATCCCTTCAGCACCTCGTCTATATCGGAGCCCCATGCTCGTCCTCACGCGCAAACCGAAGCAGGTCATCACGATCGGCGACGATATCCGCATCGTGATCGTCTCGGTCGATGGGGACCGAGTCCGCGTGGGCGTCGACGCTCCGCGCAGCGTGGCGGTCCATCGGGCGGAGGTCAGCGCGGCGCTTGCGCGGGACACCGTTGCCGGCTGACCGCAACGCTTGACGGCGTGATATACTCGTGCAGTTGTCCCCACTTCATCCGGCACGGACGCTGGATGCGATGGTCTCGTTTAACGCCCGCGGCACGGATTTGCCGCGTTCGGGAGATCAGAAAGGTTTAAGCCGCCGATGGCTTCCGTTATTTCCATGAAGGCGCTGCTCGAGGCGGGCGTCCACTTCGGTCATCAGACCCGTCGCTGGAACCCCAAGATGAAGCCCTTCATTTTCCAAGAGCGCAACGGCATCTACATCATCGACCTCTCCAAAACGGTCGTGATGATGCGCGAGGTCTACGCCGCCGTCAAAGCGATGGCGCGCGATAATAAAGTTATCCTCTTCGTCGGAACCAAAAAGCAGGCCCAGGACGTCGTGAAAGAAGAGGCGGAGCGGGCCGGCACCTACTTCGTCAACGAGCGCTGGCTCGGCGGCACCCTGACGAACTTCTCGACGATTCAGAAGCGCATCGCGCGCTTGCGTGAGCTCGAGGGCATGAGAGCTCAGGGCAGTTTCGACTTGCTTCCGAAGAAAGAAGTCTCGCGGCTGAGCGATGAGCTCGAAAAGCTCGAGCGCTTCCTCGGCGGCATTAAGGATATGCACCGGCTGCCCGACGCGGTCTTCATCGTCGATCCGAAGAAGGAGCGCATCGCGGTCCTCGAAGCGCGCAAGCTCAAGATTCCGATTATCGCGGTCATCGATACGAACTGCGATCCCGACGAAATCGACTACCCGATTCCCGGCAACGACGACGCGATCCGCGCCGTGAAGCTGATGGTTTCGAAGATTGCCGACGCAATCATCGAGGGCCGGACGGAGGTCGAGAGCGGCGGCTTCGACGACGAACCGAACTACGACGATTACGTCGCGCCCGAACCGATGCCGGCCGACATCCCGGTACCGGAACCGGTCGCCGCCGCCTCCCAGGAGGCCGCGGTCTAAACGTCCCGAAATTTCACTCGCGCTTCAACCGATGGCGCCGCGCGGTTCGCGCGGCGCTTTTCCTCGAGTGCGCCATAAATCGAAAGGCATCTTGCCGCCGTGAGTTCCGCTATAACGTACAAGCCAACCCCGGGCGAAATCAAACGCCTCCGCGACGAGACGGGTGCCGGCATGCTCGATTGCCGCGCCGCGCTGCTCGGTGCGTCGGGCGACTACGACGCCGCGCGTAAGAATCTGATCGACCAAGGCGCGAGCAAGGTCGCGAAGAAGGCGGATCGCGCCGCCAACGAGGGTCTGGTCGGATCGTACATCCACGTGGGCGGCAAGATCGGCGTGCTCGTCGAGATCAACTGCGAGACCGATTTCGTTGCGCGCAACGAGTCGTTTGCCGAACTCGTGCGCGACGTCGCGATGCATGTTGCGGCGATTCCGGCAAAATACGTTTCGCGGGACGAGGTCCCCGAAGCCGACGTCGCGGCGGCGCGCGAAGAACTCGCCAAAGGCCTCGAAGGAAAGCCCGCCAAGCTGATCGATCAGATCATCAACGGCAAACTCAACAAATGGTACGAAGAGCACGTGCTCGAGGACCAAACCTTCGTCAAGGACGACGATCTTACGATTAGCGAACTCGTCGCCAAAGCGACCGGCAAGCTCGGTGAGAAGATCAAGATCCGCCGCTTCGTGAAATTCGCGCTTGGCCAATAGCGAGCTGCCCGCCTTCGACCGCGTTCTGTTAAAGATTTCCGGCGAAGCCTTCGCCGGAGCCCAGAGCTCGGTCGATGCCCTGACGACGGCATGGATGGCAGAACAGATCGCCGAGGTCGCGCGGCTCGGCGTCTCGATCGCAGTCGTCGTCGGCGGCGGGAACATCTGGCGCGGCAAAGCCCACGAAGCCGGCGGCATGGATCGCGCCAATGCGGATTACATGGGCATGCTGGCGACCGTGATCAATGCGCTCGCGCTACAGGACGCCCTCGAACGCATCGACGTCGCGTCGCGGGTTCAGACGGCGATTCAGATGCAGCAGATCGCCGAACCCTATATCCGGCGGCGCGCGCTGCGGCATTTAGAAAAGGGCCGCGTCGTCATCTTCGGCGCGGGCACCGGCAACCCGTATTTTACGACCGATACGACGGCGGCGCTGCGGGCGGTCGAGATCGGTGCCCAGGCGATTCTCAAGGCGACCAAGGTGGACGGCATCTATAGCGCCGATCCCAAGAAAGATGCGACGGCGACGCGCTTCACCAAACTCGAATATCTCGAAGTCCTCCAGCGGGGGCTCGAGGTGATGGACAATACCGCGCTCACGCTGTGCATGGACAACGACGTGCCGATCGTCGTCTTCGATATGAACGTGCCCGGAAACATCCGGCGCGTCGTTTTTGGCGAAGAGATCGGGACGCTCGTGACCACGCCGGCGCGCCTGGCCGCGCTGCCGAAGGAGCTGATTCGATGAGTGGGATGGACGACGTCTTCAAAGCGATGGAGTCGCGTATGCAGAAGGCGCTCGATGCGACGCGGAACGATTTCGCGTCGGTGCGCACCGGCCGCGCGTCCCCCGCGCTTCTGGACCGCCTGCAAGTCGAGGCGTACGGCAGTTATACGCCGCTCAAAGGGGTTGCGAGCGTGAGTACGCCCGACGCGCGAACCTTGCAGATCACCGCCTTCGATCGCAACACGGTCGGCGCCATCCGCAAGGCGATCGAGACGAGCGATCTCGGCCTCACGCCGAATATCGACGGCTCCAACATCCGCCTACAGATTCCGCAGCCGACCGAAGACCGCCGCAAAGATCTCGTGAAGGTCATCAAAAAGAAGGCCGAAGACGGCAAGGTCGCGGTCCGCAACGTGCGTCACAAGTGCGTCGACGAACTCAAGGCGCTGCTCAAAGACGGCGCCATCACGGAAGACGACAACAAACGCTCGGCCGAGCGCATTCAAAAAGCGACCGACAAGTACATTAAGGATGTCGATACGCTCGTGGCGAGCAAAGAAAAAGAGATCATGGAAGTCTGACGACTTCCCGGTCTCCTACTGCAGAACGTAGTAGAAGTTGACCGTGTTACCCTTGCCGTCGGTGATAGCGGCCGTTTCGAGATCTTGACCGTTGGCGACGCACGGATTCGCTTGAGTCGTAGGCGTCGTCGGCGGGTTCGCGTTGACGGCCGTAAGGAGCACCGTATTGATATGGCTGTTCGTATCGACGTTCTTCGTTCCAAAACACGGTATATTGAAGCCGTTGTTCCATGACGTTATCGTGACGGTGTACGGACCGCTAAAATTCGTTTCGGCGATGCCGATCGTGAAGCCCGATTTCGACGTTACGAACGGCTTTTGTACCGACGTCGTGAGGGCCGAACCGGTCGATGCATCGGTGAGCGCGATATCGCCTTTTGGCAGGTAGTCGGTACCGAGAAAGCCGTGGCCGCCCGAGCAACCGACGACGCTCGCGATTAGCGCGCCGAGACCGGCGGCTCGAAGCAGTGTTTTCATCATCCGTAATACCTCCCGAGCTACATGGGACGACGATGCCACGAAGCGACCGCGGTGTACCAGGTGCATCGGTCGTCTACCGAGTGACTTTAGTTCGCGACGATATGCCCTCATACGACGTTTTGACGGTGACGGCGAACATGTCAGGCCTGGCGCCGGCGGCTGAAGGAACGCGCAGCACGAGGGTTTTACGGCGGCGCTACTGTACGACGATTGCGATGGAAGATTCCGACGCGGAACGGTCGTTCGCGCTCTTACGCGAAGTTGAGGCGCGTGGGCTGTTGCGCGAGCGGCGCACGCGCCTTTCGATCTTGCGGCCGCCGTATGCGGCGCTCGGCCTCGGGATGTTGCGCGTCTTACGCGTTCGCGAAGGCGCCTGTGAGACCGAGATCGTGACGGGTTACGACGGCTACGAACGGCTCTTCCCCGAGCCGGTCGCGGCGCGATGATCGCTCCGGCACGAGCCGTTCCGCAGCACGTCGCCATCATCATGGACGGCAACCGGCGCTGGGCGAAAGCCCGTCGGCTGCCGGGTATCGAGGGGCACCGGCGCGGTATCGTCGCGCTCCGGCACGTTACGCGGGCCGCGAGCGATCTCGGCATTCCGATGCTGACGGTCTACGGCTTTTCGACGGAAAATTGGAAGCGGGATACGACGGAGATTTCGCTCCTACTCGATCTCTGCGTGTACTTCGCGCAGAGCGAACTCGCGGAATTGCATCGCAATAACGTCCGCGTGCGTATTATCGGGCAGTATCGCGCCCTGCCGCGCGCGTCGAGCGACGCCCTCGACGACTTGGTCGCCAAGACCGCGCCGAATACCGGACTCGAACTCAACCTCGCGGTGAATTATAGCGCACGTTCGAAATTACGCCTGGCGATCGAAGCGGTTGCCCACGATGTCTCCGCCGGAACGCTCGACCCGCAGGCGATCGACGAGGGCGTCGTGGCGTCGTATCTGTCGACCGCCACCATGCCCGACCCCGACCTCCTTATCCGGCCCGGCGGGGAATCGCGCCTTTCGAACTTCTTGCTCTATCAGCTGGCCGACGCCGAAATCTACGTGACCGATACCTTCTGGCCGGATTTCGACCGGGAGCATTTCGCGCGTGCGATCGCCGCCTACCGCGAGCGCGCGCGTTTGCCGGGCGGAGGGTCGTGACGGCGACCACCGCAGCGCGTCCGCCGAGCGAGCTGGCGCGGCGCACCTCGGTCGGGCTCGCGCTCGCGGCGGTCGTCCTCGGATCGACGGTGACGGTCCCGACCTTCACCCTCGTGACCCTCGGGATCACGCTCGGGTCGCTGCACGAACTCGCCGGCATGACCGCGCGTAAAGGTCAGCCGCTGGTTTTTCCGGTGGCGGCGCTCGCCGTCGGCATGTATATCGTCCTCGCGGCGCTGGGCATGCAGCATACCTACGAGAAGGCGATGCTCGCCGCAACCGTCTTCGCGTCGCTCGCCTTTTCCCTCGTCGGCGACCGCCAGCAGTATTTCGCGCGCAGCGCCTTTACGCTCTTCGGCGTGCTCTACATCGGGTGGCTCGGTTCCTATTTTCTCGCGCTGCGCAACCTGCCGCACGTCGGAATCGCCTATACCGTTGCGGCGATCGTCGTCATCGCCTTTACCGACATTTTCGCGATGCTCGTGGGCACGACGCTTGGAAAAACGCCGCTGACCTCGATCTCGCCTGCAAAAACGTGGGAGGGTGCGATCGGCGGGCTATGTGCGAGCATCGCGATCGCGAGCGCCATGGGCGCTCTGCCCTTCCTGCGCATTCCGTGGTACGACGGGGCGATCATCGGCGCGCTGACCAGCGTCGCAGCGCAGGCGGGCGATATCGTGGAATCGGCGCTCAAGCGCGACGCGCTGGTTAAAGATGCGGGTACGTTTCTGGCAGGTCACGGCGGCATCTTGGACCGCTTCGATTCGTACATCTTCGGCGGCATCGCGTTTTACGCGGCGCTTTTCGTTACCGGTCATATCCCGCACTAACGCTCGGAGGACGGCCCTGCAAAAGAAAATCGCGCTCTTGGGGTCGACCGGCTCGATCGGGACGCAGACGCTCGACGTCGTCGCGCGGCACCCCGAGCGGTTCCGCATGGTGGCGCTCGCTGCGGGCTCGCGTATCGCCGAGCTCGCCGCGCAGGCGAAGCTCTTCTTACCCGAGATCGTGTCGTGCGCCGATGCCGCCGATGTGCCGGCGCTGCGAGCGGCGCTTCCCGCGACGACGCGCGTCCTGTCCGGCGACGCGGGATTACTCGCCGTCGCGGCCGAGAGCGCGGCCGACGTCGTCGTGGCCGCGACCGACGGCGCCGTGGCCTTCGATGCGGTGTTCGCCGCGGTCGAACGCGGCATTCGCATCGCCGTCGCCAATAAGGAACTCATCGTGGCGGCGGGCGAACTCTTCGTCGCTGCCGCGAAGCGCAGCGGCGCCGACATCGTACCGGTCGATTCCGAGCACTCGGCCATCTTTCAATGTCTCGTCGGGGAACCGGCAGACCGGATCGGCAGCATCATCCTCACGGCCTCGGGCGGCCCGTTTTGGGATTGGGATGCCGCAGCGATTGCGGGTGCGTCGCTCGCCGACGCGCTGCGCCACCCGACGTGGCAGATGGGCCCGAAGAATACCGTCGACTCAGCGTCCTTGATGAACAAGGGGCTCGAGGTGATCGAGGCGAGCCACCTCTTCGGCGTGCCCGCCGCCCAGATCGACGTGGTGATCCATCGGACGTCGGTCGCGCATGGGTTCGTCGTCTTTACCGACGGCAACGTCAAAGCCCAGCTCGCCTCGCCGGATATGCGTTTGCCGATCGGATATGCGCTCGCGCACCCGGACCGTCTGAACGACCGGGAGCGCGGGGCGGCCCTCGCGGCCCTCGGCGCCACAGCCGACGCGCCGGTCGCGACGCTCGCCTTCGCGCCGCCCGATCCCGCGCGCTTCCCGTGCTTAGGGCTCGCGTATGAGGCGCTGCGCCGCGGCGGTACGGTGCCGGCGGCGCTGTCGGCCGCAAACGAAATCGCCGTGGCTGCGTTCGTACGAGGAGAGATCCGATTCGGCGAAATCCCGGATGTCGTCCGGGTCGCGCTCGCCGGCACTCCCGAAGAAACTCTGACCCTGGCCGCCGTTCGGGCGTCCGACCGGCGCGCGCGAACGCTCGCGCGCGAAGCCGTCGAGGCCCGTTCCGCGGCCCCGGCGAACTGAGAAAGAACGTATGTCAGCGACGAACCACCTCATCGCCTTCGCGCTACCGAGCCTCGACGGGCTCGGTAAAATCGCCGTCTTCTTGCTGATGCTTTCGGTACTCGTGGTGCTTCACGAATACGGCCATTTCATTCTGGCGCGGATCAACGGCGTCCGCGTCAACGATTTCGCGGTCGGCTTCGGCCCGACGTTGCTGAAGTGGACATCGCCACGCAGCGGAACGAACTACCGCATCAACCTCTTGCCGATCGGCGGCTATTGCGCCATGCAGGGCGAAGACGGCAAGACAAGCGAGGCCGAACAGCAGCGCCAGTTTCGCGACACCCACGAGGCTCCGGCGACGTACGCCGCAGCCGCCAGCCCGGGAACCGTCGCGGTTCTCGAACGTCTCGCGGTCGCGCAGCCGGCCGTCAGCGTAGCGGCTCCGGCCGGCGAACCCGATCGTGCCACCGATAACTTTCAGGGTAAAACGCCCGTGCAGCGGCTTTCGATCGTCGTGGCGGGGCCCATCGCGAACTTCATCCTCGCCTACGTCATTTTATTCGTCGCCGCTACGACGTTCGGAATCGCATCGAGCGCGTCGAGTACGAAAATCGGCCCCGTCGAAGCGAATTCTCCCGGCGCCAAGGCCGGGCTCGCGCTCGGCGACCAAATCGATTCGATCGACGGCGTGGCGTACGCGAGCGGCGAGAAGCTCGTCCAGAAGATTAAGTCTTCGGCGGGCGTCCCGCTCCGCGTGACGTTCACGCGCCACGGTGTCGCGCAGACCGTGACGGTCACGCCGCGCGCCGTAAAAGAAGGCGGCAAGACGATCGGCCGCGTCGGTTTCGTGCGCATTCCGGAATTTCAGCGCGTCGGTCCGCTCGCCGCGATCCCGATCGCCGCGACGGAATTCCGCAACGGCCTCGTGAGCCAGCTCACGGGCTACGCGCAGTTGATCTCGCATCCCGCGCGTTACGCCTCCAGCGTCTCCGGACCGATCGGGATGTCGCGGGCCGCGTCTGCGTATCAGGATCTCGGCTGGGGCATGTACCTCGGGCTTGCGGCGATGATTTCGATCGCGCTCGGCGTCTTGAACCTGCTGCCGTTTCCGGCCCTCGACGGCGGGCGGGCGGTCTTCATCGTCGCCGAGATGCTGCGCGGTCGCCCGGTCGAGCCGGATAAAGAAGCGCTCGTCCACGTGACGGGGTTCGCGGTGCTCATGGTGCTCATGGTGTTTGTGGCTTACCGCGACATTGCTAACATTCTTACCGGTAAGGGAGTTTTCTAGGTCATGGTCCGCCTGCGCCGTCAATCAAAGCCGATTTTGCTCGAGAATAAATCGGCATGGTCGAAGGACGCCAAAAAAGTATGGATGGGTGGGGATCACCCCGTCGTCGTGCAGTCGATGACGACGACCGATACGGCCGATTACGAGAAGACGCTCGAGCAGATTTACGGTCTGGCGATGGCGGGTTGCGAGGTCGTGCGGGTCACGGTCAAAGATCCACCGGACGCGGCCGGCATGCCCCACATCGTCGCGCGCTCTCCCGTGCCGATCGTCGCGGACATTCATTTCGACCATAAGATGGCTCTGGCCGCGCTGGAGGCGGGTGTGGCGAAGCTGCGCCTCAATCCCGGAAACATCACGGATCCAAAAAAGACGCGCGAAGTCGTCGCCCTTGCCAAAGACATGAAGACGCCGATCCGCATCGGCGTGAACCTCGGGTCGCTCGCAGGCGATCTCGAAAAGACGTACGGCCATACCGCCGAAGCGATGGTTTTCTCGGCGCTACGCCACGTCGAAATCCTTGAAGAACTCGGCCATACCGATATCGCGATCTCCCTCAAGGCGCACGACGTGCGCATGACGATCGACGCGTACCGTTTAGCAGATCGTAAGCTCGCCGAACGCGGCACGCCCTACGCGCTGCACCTCGGCATCACCGAAGCCGGGCTCATTCGTGAGGGCACGATCAAGAGTTCCATCGGCATGGGCATCTTGCTCTTCGAAGGGATCGGCGATACGTTGCGCTGTTCGCTCGCGGCCGACCCAATCGAAGAGATTCCTGTCTGCTGGGGCATCCTGCGCTCGCTCGGCATTCGCGAGAAAGGTTTCGACATCACGGCGTGCCCGTCGTGCGGCCGGGCCGATATCGAGGTCGTCGAACTCGCGCGTTCGGTGGAAGCGATCGCTAAGGAGTACACGGCGCCCGTCAAGGTTGCCGTCATGGGCTGCGTCGTCAATGGCCCCGGTGAGAGCAAGATGGCCGACGTGGGCGTAGCCGGCGGCAAGGGTAAGGGCGCGATCTATCGGAAGGGCGAACTCGTCGGTACGTTCCCGGAGGCGGATCTCTTGGGCGCGTTACGCGTGGAGATCGAAAAAGTTATCGTAGATATCTATCCCGACTTCGTCGGAGAGACGGCTCATGGCAAAGCTCTCGCCACGATTTCCTAGTCGGCGCAGCATCGGCGCAACCGTTGCTATTTCGGCTTGCGCGGCCGTGCTGAGCTCGCTCTCGCACCCGGCCGCGTTACGGGTCGACGGGCACCGCATGGTTTCGGACGTGCCGCCGGTTACCACCGCGAAAGGCGCGTACGTCCCGCTGCGGGCCGTCGCCGAGTCGCTCGGCGCCGACGCGAATTACGATGCCAAGACGGGCCTCATCGAACTCGTGCGCGGGAACGACACCTTACGCCTCCACGTCGGCGACCGTGCGGCGACGCTCAACGGCCGCGCGCTCGCGCTCAAGAGCGCGCCTTTCGCGGTCCGCGGCCGGACCATGGTCTCGCTCAACGTCATCGCGCGCGCGTTCAAAACGAACGTGCGCTACGACGTGTCGCACGCCAAGATCGACGTCATGACCTCGGGTGCGCTCGACGCGAACGCCCTCGACGAAACGCCCTGAGCGCGATGAACGGCGAATCCCATGCGCACGACGACGACTGGAACGAGATGGCATAGGCAATCGTGGATCGGACTTTGACCGCAATCGGCGGTCTCGAGACGACCGATCCCATGCGCGCGCTTGAGATCGTTTTGGCGATGTACGAAAAGGCTCGCGAACGCCTTAGCGTTTAAGCGCGCCACGGGCGCTTACGCGGGATAGTCGATCGGATCGGCGATCGGTACGATGTCGTCGGGGTTCGAACGCCAGAAACCGTACGAAAAGAAGAAGACGAGCCCGATCAGCAGCGCCGCGACGAACCAGAGCCACGTCGTGCGCGAGAGCCCGAAAACGGCGAGAAACGTCGAGAAGACGATGCCCAAGATCGGGAAGAGCGGCACGAACGGGACGCGAAACGTGCGCGGCAGATCGGGTTTGCGCCGGCGTAAGAACAGCACGCCCGCGCAGACGACGACGAAGGCGACGAGCGTGCCGATATTGACCAGATTGAGCAATTGGTTGAGCGGGACGATCAGCGCGAGCAGCGCCACGATGACGCCCGTGCCGAGCGTCGTGACGACCGGCGTCTTGAAGCGCGGGTTCACGCGGGCGACGATCGGCGGCAGCATGTTATCGCGGGCCATGACGTAAAAGATGCGCGTTTGACCGAGCAGCGAACTGAGCGCGACGCTCGTCGTTCCGGCGAGCACGCCCATCGTGATAATCCAGCTCAGCAGCGGTACGTGCAGCGGCGCGAGTGCGTAAACGAGCGGATTTTTTTCCGGCACGTGCGCCCACGGCACCGCGCCGACGAGCACGATTGCGGTCGCGCAATAGATGATTGTGCCGATGGCGAGCGCTCCGATGACGCCGAGCGGGATGTCGCGTTGCGGGTTCTTGCACTCTTCGGCCGTCGTCGTCGCCGTATCGAAGCCGATGTAACTGAAGAACACGTACGCGGCGATCGGAATGATGCCGAAGGGCTGTGCGGACTCGAGCGTGCCTCCGAAGGGCGCGAGCTTACCCCAGCCGTACGGGTGAAAATCGTTGAGGTTCGCGGCGTGAAAGAGCGAGAGCCCCGCGAAAATGAAGACCAGCAACGCCGAAATTTTCAGCACGACGAAGATGTTGTTCGCCGTTGCCGATTCGCGGATGCCGACCGAAAGCAGCAGCGACAGGCCGATCACGAATGCCGCTGCGACGACGTCGGCTTGGGAGTGCGCGAGATCGATCGCACCCGGCCGCCACCATGCGCCGTCGATGACGAGGTTCGAGGTCTGCGCCCAGGCGGGCAGTACGAGACCTGCACTCTTGAGCACGTCTTGAATGGCTGCGGAGAACTGCTGCGCGACGGGCGCCGCGCTGATGCCGTATTCGAAGATCAGCGCGAAGCCGATGATCCAGGCGGCGAGTTTGCCGAGCGTCGCATACGCATACGTGTAGGCGCTGCCGGAAACGGGCACCATCGCGCCGAGTTCGGCATAACACAGCGCCGCGAAGAACGACGTCAGTCCGGCGAGCAAATACGAGACGATCACGGCGGGACCCGCGCCCTTGACGCCCGTTCCGATCGTCGTGAAGATGCCGCCGCCGATCATCGTGCCGAGGCCGATCGAGGCGAGATCGCGCGCGGAAAGCGCGCGCCGGAGCGTACGGTTCTTGGCGAGTTCGCGCAGCCTCTCCACGCTCGTCGTAGCGAACAGCCGATTCAACATCGCTTAGGCGGGCGGTGCGGTCTTGGCGTTCCAGAGATGTTCGGGGCGGTCGAGCGCGGCGTTGATCCAACGGGACCAAACGAAGAGCGCATCGGAGAGCCGATTGACGTAGCGCAACGCGTCTTCGGAGATCGGCTCGTTGCCCTGCAGGGTCACGAGAAGCCGCTCGGCGCGGCGAGCGATCGTGCGCGCTTGATGCAGGAACGCGCCCGGATACGAGCCGCCCGGATGGATGAAGTTCGCCAGCGGTTCCAAATCGCGCTGACACATATCGATCGCCCGTTCGAGCGCTTCGGCATCGGCCGGCGTCACGAGCGGCATGCCGGACCAGCGATCTGCCGGCAACGTCGCGAGGTCGCTGCCGAGATTGAAGAGCGTGTCTTGCGTCCAGGCGAGCCACGCGTCGAGCGTCGCGGCTTTGGCGACACCGTCGCCGCCGGCGCGCACGATTTCGCCCAGCGCGGTGCGCGCGAGGCCGATCGAACTCGAAAGTTCGTCGACGCTGCCGTAGGTTTCGATGCGTAACGTATTCTTCTTGACGCGCTGGCCGCCGACGAGTCCCGTCGTTCCATCGTCGCCCGTTCGCGTATAGATCCTCGTCAACTTCGGCACGCCGTCGCGTTCGCGGTCGGAGGGCCGACCTCCGGCGGCCGCGTTCGTCCGAGGACCGCGTTCTTTCGGTGCGAAGAAGCGCGGTTTGTGATGTCCGACGCTCGCCCCGAAAAAACGCCGCTCGTCAAAGAGATTCCGCCCAAAGCGAACGATCTCTCCGAGTGGTATCAAGCCGTGTGCTATAAAGCGGAGCTCGTGTCGCTCGCGCCGGTGCGGGGCTGCGTCGTCTTGCGCCCGTACGGCTTCGCGTTATGGGAGCGCCTGCAGCAGGCGCTCGACTCGCGTTTCAAAGAGACCGGCCACGAAAACGCGTACTTTCCCCTGCTCATTCCCGAGAGTCTGCTCGCGCGCGAAGCCGAACACGTCGAGGGGTTCGCGCCGGAAGTCGCTTGGGTGACCCACGGCGGCAACGAAAAGCTCGCCGAGCGCCTCGCGATCCGGCCCACGTCGGAAGTCGTCATCGGAACGATGTACGCCGAGTGGGTGCAATCGTATCGCGATCTGCCGATCCTCATCAATCAATGGGTCAATGTCATGCGCTGGGAAAAGCGCACGCGTCCGTTCTTGCGCACGCTCGAGTTTCTGTGGCAGGAAGGGCATACCGCGCATGCGACCCAAAGCGAAGCGGCCGCCGAAGTGCAACAGATGCTGGAGATCTATCGCGAAGTTGCCGAAGATATCGTCGGCGTACCGGTCTTCAAAGGCGAAAAGTCGAGCACCGAACGATTCGCCGGCGCGACGCACACGTATTCGATCGAAGCCCTGATGCCCGACGGCCGCGCGCTACAGGCGGGTACCTCGCACGAGCTCGGCCAGAATTTTTCCAAAGCGTACGATATCACGTTCGCCGCCGAGGATCAGAGCGTGCAGTACGCGTGGACGACGTCGTGGGGCATGTCGTGGCGGATGCTCGGAGCTTTGATCATGGTGCACGGCGACGATCGCGGCTTACGCATTCCGCCGAAGATGGCGCCGCTCGAAGCGGTCATCGTGCCGATCCTCGGTAAGGGCGCCGCCGACGTGGCCGACGCGGCGCGCGAATTGCATGCGACGCTCAAGGGCGCGGGGCTGCGCGTGAAGCTCGACGAGCGCGATCTGCGCCCGGGCAACAAGTTCGCGGATTGGGAGATGCGCGGCGTGCCGCTGCGCATCGAAATCGGTGCCAAAGATCTTGCCGCCGGCGTCGCGACGCTCGTGCGCCGCGATATCGAAAAGGGCGACGCCGGCGGAAAGACGACCGTGCCGCTCGCCGCGGTCGCGGCGGCGATTCCGCCCCTGCTCGACGAGATTCAGCAGCACCTCTACGCGCAGGCGCGCGCGTTTCTCGAAGGGCACACGCGGGCGGTGACCGATCGTGCGGAGTTCGTGGAGCGCTGTAAGACGCGGGCCGGGATGAGCGAGATCGCGTGGTGCGGCCGCGCCGCGTGCGAAGCCGCCGTGAAATCCGAGACCGGTGCGACGACGCGTAACACGCGGCCGCTTGCGGGCGGCGAAACGGCGTGCGTGGCGTGCGGCGAGTCCGCGACCGTTCGCGCGTACTTCGCTCAAAGTTATTAACGTGCGAAGTTTCCGGCGCAGCGGAGCGAGTCTCGCACTCGCGGCCGCCATCGCATATCCGGCTCTCGCGCGCGCGGGCGGCTCGATGTACGATATCGTCGCAGCCGAGCGGGCGCGCGGCAACGATATACCCGAAGCGACGCGCATCGGCCGGACGATCTTCAAGACCGCGTGGCCGGTGCAAGTCACGAAGATCCGCGTCGACGCGGCTGGTGCGCATCGGGTCGCCGGGCTCGTGCTCTCGGGCGCGAAGTTTCACGCGGCGGTGACCCCCGAGCGCTTCACGGACGAAGTCGTCGACCTGGTCGGGCAGACGTTCGGGGCGAGCCCGGTGGAAGAGGTCGACCTGTGGGTCATCTTGCCGTTGCCGACCTACGCGCACGAAGTCGTCGCGGGCGATCTCGCGCATCCGACGTCGTACACGGTGTATGCCGTCACGGTGCGGCGCAGCGAGCGCGACACGTTCGCGGCGCGCGTGCGACGCGCCGAGGATGTGTATTGGCAGCCGGCGTGGCGAGCGACTCTGGCCGGGCCCTAGCGAGCCAGAGCCCGGGCGAAACGCATTGCGGTGCTGTAAGGCGAAACCTCAAAGCGCCACGAGACCGGACCGATGCTCTCCATATGGAACGTGCCGGCACTGACCGACCCGCCGGGCGACCGGAGCCGGCTGCGGCGCATCCGCGCACGGTCGGGTGGGTCGGCATTACCGCTCTCGCGCTCGGCGCGACAGCGGCATACTCATCGTCCTTCCCGCGCTGGCCGGAGGATCGTGCGGCTTGTCTTGCCGCCGGGATGGACGACTACGTCGCAAAACCCGTCCGACTCGACGACGTACGTGCCGCACTCGAACGATGGGCCGGAGCCCAAGCGCACGCGCCGGCGAACGTGTAGCAAGGGGTGACCGGCTCGGAAATGCAATCGTCAAACTTGATTTTCTCGCCGCCAGGAGCCCTTTTTGTACCGGAAATCTACGCTCGCGAACGGGATTCGCGTCATCACCGAAGCGATGCCGCACGTTCGTTCCGCGTCGCTCGGCGTGTGGGCCGACGTGGGGAGCGCGGCGGAGCGGCCGCAGCTGCGTGGCATCTCGCATCTCGTCGAGCACATGCTCTTCAAGGGAACCGAGCGGCGCAGCGCGCGCGAGATCGCCGAGACGATGGACGCCGTGGGCGGCAACCTCAACGCGTTCACGGATAAAGAAACGACCTGTTACTACGCGAAAGTCATCGACCATCACGTGCCGCTCGCGGTCGACGTGCTCGCCGATATGTTTTTGCACTCGACCTTCGCGCCGGACGAATTGGCCAAAGAGCAGAAAGTCGTGCTCGAAGAGATTCGGATGTACGACGATTCACCCGACGACGTCATCGCGGATCTTTTCGTGCGCACGATGTGGGGCGGCTCCCAGCTCGGCGAACCGACGATCGGCTACGCCGAGACGGTCTCGGCTTTACGTCCGGACGACCTGCGCGACCATCTGCGCGCGCATTATGCGCCCAATGCCGTCGTCTTCGCGGCGGCCGGCAACGTCGATCACGATGCGATGGTCGCCCTCGTCGAACGGTCGTTCGCAGGACACGCGGGCGCGTGTTCGTCCCCCGTGCCCGAGCGTCCGCGCCTGACGCCCGCGACGGTCGTGCAGACCAAAGACACGGAACAAGCGTACGTGATGCTCGGGACGCGGGGCCTCGCGGTTAGCGACGAACGGCGCTACGCGCTGTCGGTGCTCGATACGATCGTCGGCGGCGGGATGTCCAGTCGACTCTTTCAGGAAGTGCGCGAAAAACGCGGCCTTGCGTATAGCGTCTATTCGTTCCAACAGGGCTATCGCGGTGCGGGACTTTTCGGCATTTCCGCCGGGACGTCGCCGGGGAGCGTTCAAGAGTGCGTCGACGTGATCGTCGACCAGCTCGTCGCGATGGCCGAGCACGGTCCGACCGCAGCCGAACTCACTTTGGCCAAAGAACACATCAAGGGCAGTTTGACGCTCTCGCTCGAGAGCAGTTCGAGCCGCATGCTGCGTTTGGGGCGTAGCGAATTCAATCTCGGGCGTCAGGCGACGATCGAAGAGATCGAAACGCAGTTCGATGCCGTCACCTATGACGATGTGAGCGCGCTCGCACGCGAACTCTTCACGCCGGAAGCGCTCGGACTCTGCGTTCTCGGGCCGCTCGATACGGCCGCGTTGCCCGGGTTGCGTAGCGCTGCGTGAGCTTCGCCGACGCACCGGGCATCGTGCGCGTCGCGCTCCTCTCACCGCCGCGGGGGCTCGATACGTTTTGGTCGGGGCAGCTCGTGCTCGCGATGGTGCTCAATGCGTTCTTACAGGCCGTGCAGGTCGGCGCGTATGCGGCGCGCCTGGCGGGCGTGCAGACCGGACGCATCGGGACGTCGATCTCGCTCTTCAATCTCTTCGTAACGGCGAGCCGGTTCGCGAACATGTTCTACGCGCCGCTGCTCGGTTCGATCTCCGATACGGCGGGACGCACGGCGCTCGCCGTACCGGCGCTGGCCGCGGCGCAGACCGCCCAATTCGAGTGGCAGATTCGCGGCATCGTCGCTGCCGGCACGCTCGGAACCGTCGCAGGGGCGATCCTGCTGCCGACGTTCGTGTATCTCTTCGTGCGCGGGGTCGGCGCTTTCGAGCGGCGCGGGTCGATTCCACGTTCGCTCGGGCGGCTCGGCGATCCCAAGGTACTCGCCGCAGCGCTCCGGACGGTGCGGCTGCCGTCGCCCGCGCTGCTGCGGCGTTTCTCGTTTCGCGACGTACCGCTCAAGCTACTCGTCGGCAACGTCATCGTGACGGCAATCCAAGCGATCGCCGTCGTTGCCGCCTATGAGGCGAGCATCTTGCGGCCCGATGTCGCACGAACGGCGCTTTCCGCCTCGGGCCTCGTCAACGGAATTGCGACGATCTCGTTTGCCATCATCGTCGATCCGACCTCGGCGTATATCGTGGATCAGGCCGCACGGGGCGAACGCAGCGTCGAAAACGTTCGCGCGATGGTGTTCTATCTCGCACTCACGTTCGTGCTCGGGACGCTGGCCTCGCAACTGATCCTCTATCCGGCAGCGCTCTTTATCGGCAGCGCCGCGCATTACGTCTTCGCTCCCCATTAAAGGACGACCGATGACGCTTCGCACGTTGGCCTTCATGGCGGCATTCGCGGCGGCCGCCGTGCCGCTCGGCGGATGTTCCGGCAGCCTGTCGAGTTTTATCGTGAACACGCGCAGTCATCAGGGCGATGTCGCACTCAAGAGCAGGAACCTCGTCGACGCGTCGATCGCGTATCGCTTGGCGCTACGCCTCTCGCCCGACGACGCCCACGCGCGCGAAGGCCTCGCCGACGTGCAGCTTCAAGTCGCGGCGCAGGACTACTCGCTCTCGAAATTCGACGCGGCCCTGGCCGCGCTCGCAATCGCCGCAAAATACCAGCCCGATAGCGTGCGGCTCGCGCAGTTGCGCACCGAGATCGAACAGGCGCGCATCAAGCGCGCGATCGTGCTATCGAACTATCCGATCAACGGCGAAACGGGGCTCGCACTGCGCCGCGCCTACGCTGCATTGCGCAAGGAAAGTAACGCCATCGTCGCGACCCTGCAGCGTTTCGATTACACCTACGATTCCAACGAACTCGTAAAGGCGATCCGTGCTTCGAATCGCTTTAATGCCGAAGTAGCGCGGCTGACGACGCGGCTCGTGAACTATCGGCAACTGGTGGAATCTGGTGCGCCGGAGCGGCCCGGCGAAGTACCGCTGGCGCCCGCCGCATCGCTGCTGCCGCTGCCGTAACGGGTGGCGGTCCGCTCAGATTGTGGTTCGGGGCATCACGCGGCGCTACGCGATGCGGCGATCGGAGTGGCAGACTTGGAAACCGATCTTCATCTCGCCGTCGAGCGGCGCGAGTTTGCGCTCGTCTATCAACCGATCGTCGCACTCGGCGATGGAAGATATGGCGGAATCGCTCGCGACGCTCGCCCGGCTGCGCGCGAGCGGGGTCGAACTGTACATCGACGACTTCGGCACCGGGTACTCGAGCTTAAGTTATCTGCGACAGCTACAAGTCGACCGCGTCAAGATCGATCGTTCCTTCGTTAGTCGAGACGGCCAAAACGGGCTCGCGGATCGCGAAATCATCGACACGATCGTTTCGCTCAGTCACAAACTCGGCATCGAAGTCGTCGCGGAAGGCGTGGAGAGCGAGCAACAACGGCTGGAATTGCGAGCGCTGCGTTGCCGCTACGCGCAAGGATATTTCTTCGCGCGCCCGCTCGATGCTGCCGCCTATGCCCACCTTACCGCAGCGTTGCCCGGAGCTGCGGTTCCGTGACGCCGCTGCGCGGCGCGGAGCTCGCACCCGCGACGTGCCGACGCGTGTTGTGGGCTGCGTACGTCAACTGACGTACGTAGAGGAGTAGACATGAAGATCGGTATCATCGGTGCGGGAAATATCGGCGGCGCGCTGACCCGCCGCTTTCGCGAGCTCGGCCACGAAGTTTCGGTCGCGAATTCACGCGGCCCGCAAACCCTCGCCGAACTCGCGCGAGAGACTGGCGCGAAGCCGGTATCGGTGCATGAGGCTGCGCGCGAGAACGATGTCGTGATCGTAACCATTCCGCAGAAAAACGTTCCGGAACTGCCGTCCGATCTCTTCGGCGGCGTCCCGGCCGACGTCGTCGTCGTCGACACGGGGAATTACTATCCGCAGCAACGCGACGGGCGGATCGAAGGCATCGAGTCCGGACTCACCGAGAGTCGCTGGGTCGAGCAACAGGTGGGCCGTCCGGTCGTAAAGGCCTTTAATAATATTTTCGCCCAACATTTGCTCGAGAACGGTACGCCGGCGGGCAGCGAAGGACGCATCGCGCTGCCGGTGGCCGCAGACGAGGCGAAAGCCAAAGGCGTCGTCATGCGGCTCATCGAGGAGCTCGGCTTCGACGCGGTGGACGCGGGCGGTCTCGACGAGTCGTGGCGCCAGCAGCCCGGCACGCCGGTGTACACGAAGGACTTCGACGCGGAGGGCGTACGACGCGGATTAGCGCAAGCGCGCAACGGGCGCGAACCGGCCTGGCGCGGGAGCGCGAAGAGTCCGGGCACCTTCGAGCAGCCGGTCTGACGCGCCGTTTACGAAAACGTCGAGAAGAATGTCGGGGTTCGCGCCTCTTCGCCCGCATCGAACATCCTCGACCAACGCACTACAGCTCCCGGCGTCGGCGTAACGACAACCGACGGCAGCGGCAATACCGTAAGACATCGAGAAAGTTGCTCGACGCCATTAAAGTTTAGGCCGCTGCGGCAACGTACCGGCTTTCTCGGCGCGGCGGAAGTCGCGCCAGCGTTCTTCCGAGCCTGGTAGCATGCTCGCGAGGTCGGTTTCGTAGACCGGCCACGCGGCGTTCGCATTCGAAACGGGAAAGCGCGCGAGCCAGGCGTGCAATTCGACGTTGCGTTCCAACCGGCGGCGTTCGATCGCGATGAAGTAGCGCGCGCCCTTACGGATCGCGCTTTGTTCGTCGAAGGGCGTCCAGAGGTACGGGTCTTCTTCCCAGCCTTTCCGGTTGATATAGTACAGCACCGATGGGTCGTAGTGCCCCATGACGACGAGCACGTTCGGCGCCAGGGTCGCGTCGAGCGCCTTCGCTTGCCGGTACACGTTTTTCTTGTACGAATAGTATGGCGCGACGGCCGCACGCGCCTCGCGCAGGGCGACGACCGCGACGACCGCCGCCAACGCGGCTGCGATCCAGCGGCGCGGGCTCGGCAGCGCTCGCCGCAGCCCTTCGGCGAGGCCCCCCGTCCACAGGGCCGCAAGCGGTAGATACGGATACAGATAGTAGTCGACGCGTTCGACCGTCACGACGACGAACGCGTAACAATAGACGGCTGCGAGCCAAGCCCAGAGGAGGACGCGCGATTGCATCGGTACGCGCCAGACGAGCGTGAGCACGATCGCGATGGAGGCCGCGGTGAATCCGGTGCCCCCGAGCATCGTCGCGCGCAGCATGTCGAACGTGCCCCCGAAGGCATCGCACTTCGCGCGCCACGCCACAAGTGAATGCACCGAATCGACGAGCGAGGGGAGGACGTGCAAGGTCGTGATGCCGCTCGCCCAATGCCACTCGGCGATGCGCCTCAGGTACGCGTCGTAGGCGACGTACGGTGCGAACGCGAGCGCGAAGAAGGCGTAGGTCTGCGGCGCGCGCAGCATGCCGCCGAAGCCGCGACGCGCGACGAGCATGGCGGCGATCGGAACCAAGCCGACGATCGCAACTGGCTTCGCGAGCAAAGCGAGAGCGGCGAGCGTCGCGGCCAGCGCGAATCGCCGGCCGAAGCGCCCTTCATCGTCCACGATCCAACGGGCGCCTGCAAAGACGGCGGCTGCAAGAAAAAACGTCATCGTCGTGTCGGGTGTGAACGTGCGGCCGTAATACGTGCTGCCGGGATAGATCGCGAAGGCGACCGCTGCGACGAGCCCGGCCGCGCGGCTCGCGAAAAGCCAGCGCGCAAAAAAACCCAGCACGACGACGGTGCCCGAACTGAACGCGATCGTTATCGCGCGGCCGAAAATCTCGTGGATACCAAAGAGCTTGTAACCCAGCGCCGCCAGCCACGGAACGATCTGCAGTTCGAGCTCGACGTAGTTCGGCGGCGGGCCGTTATAATCGGTTTGCGGGTGGAACGGGTTAAAATCGAGCGTTGCGAAATTGCGCGCGATCGCCGCGGTATCGCCTTGCCGCCAACCGGGATGATCGAGGATCGGCGAGTGGATGCCGTGGAGCCGCAGGATCAAACCGAGCAGGACGATCGCGCCGAGGGCGCCGCTCCAGTACCGGCCTAAACGGGTTCCCGAAACGTCCAATATTTATTGACGAAGAAATTGACGACGATGCCCGAGACCGTCGCGAGAAACCACGTTTTGTGTCCCGCTCCCAGATGCGGCTCGGCGAAGTGCGAGACGATGAGGCCGACGACGAGCGCGATCAACGAAACGCCGATGAACTGTAGGCCTTGCACGACGGCATGGCCGCTGGAACGAAACGTCCACATACGATTGAGGAAGTAGTTCGACACACCGCCGGACATGAACGAGACCGAATAGTTTAAGGTGAAGTGCGCCTTCTGCTGATCCAGCGGCGTCGCGTGCTGCAGTAGCGAGAAGACGATGAGGTTGACGATGAATCCCGAGGCGCCGACGATCCCGAACTTGACGAACTGCCGGACGCCGCGGCGCTGCGTGAGGCGACGCACGAAGGTCGTATCGCTCATGCCACCCAGTACCAATCGGCGAACAGCACGGTAAACAGACCCAGCAGCGGCAGCGAGAAGGCGACGATCGCATTATGGACCCACGTGCGATTGCCCCACACGGCCAGAAGTGCGAACATCGGAAAGAGCACGAGCGCGAAACGCGGCATGCTCATCAAACTCGACGTCGACATCGGGATGACGATCGAGAGCGCCATGTAGGCGGAATATGAGGGCCGCAGCCTCCGCAAGCCTGCAACGAGCACGCCGATCATGAGAATTGTGAAGACGATTTCGATCGTTTGGTTCGCGGCCACGAGCGGCGACTCCGCGTGCGCGACGATGCGTAACGCGTGCTGGGCGCTCACCCACGGCGGCGCGAAATGGCGATTCCAATGGCTCTGCACGTGCGAGAAGTAGAGCGGATCGCCGTTGAGCACCCAGAGCCACGCCATATAGGCGGCGAGTCCGAGCGGAATCGCGACGGCGCCGAGCACGATGCGGCCCAGCCGTTTCGGCGAGCTGAAAAACTGTGCGAGCGAACCGGCCCGGATCGCGGAGAAGACCTCGATTGCGAAGGGCACGGCGAGCAGAACGCCTTCCGAACGCGTCAGTGCTGCGAAGGTTCCAACGATGCCGGCGGTGACCCAGCGATGTTCGCGGATGTAATAGAACGACGCGACCGTGAGCGCAAAAAACAGCGATTCGGTGTAGACGGCCGAGAAAAAGACCGCGGTCGGAAAGATCGAGATATAGAAGATCGCGCGATGGGCGACGGCCCGGTTAAATTGATGCTCGACGAGTTTGTAGAAGAAGAGCAGGCCGAAGAAGAGCGCGGCGTTGGAAATAATGAGGCCCGCAATCAGATCGTTGCCCACGACGTTGCCGACGAAGCGAATCAGCGCCGGATAGAGCGGAAAGAACGCCATATCCGTGCCCGCGTAGCCGCGCCGCGCGATATCGAGATAATGGACCGAATCCCAGTGACCCCAGACGGCGAGCAGCGCGTTGGACGATTCCGCGACGTGGCTCCCGGGGCGCTGGGCGATCGTCACGGAGGCGAGTTCGGCGATGACGATGATGGGGAGGCGCGTCATAACGAAGGTCACGAGCACGTCGCGGACCGTGTGCACGAAGCGCGCCGCAACCAGCAGCTTCACGAGCGCGAAGAGACCGGCGGCGAAGGCGGCGGCACGGGTCGGCCCGCCGTAGGCGACCGGCATGACGAGCCCGGCGCCGGAGACGGCGAGCGCGGCCCACGCCGGCGCGTCCCACCGCAGGGCCGTGCGCAGGCTGATCCCGGCCCGTCGCGCGAAGTAGCCGCCGTAGGCGAACCAGCTGCCGAACGCGAGCGCGACGCCGAGCAGCATCGCCACGACGAACGCGGGCTCTGCCACGGAAGCGGGAGCCTCGAAGCGGGTGAGCGCCGCATACCAGAAGCCCGCGCCCAGTGCCAGCCCCCCCAGCAAAACCAACCCGAGCGCCAGCGGCCCACAGCGGACCATCGTGTCGAGCGCGGGGAAACGGTGCCGGATGGCACCGGAGAAAGCGGCTTGGGCGGACATGCGAGTGAGCACCTTCGCAGACGGCGGGGGGAACCCCCTGGACGTTCGAACCCGCCAACCTTGCACGGTCCGCTCGGGTTAAGGAGACGGTGAAGACTTTTCGATACGACCTGGTGGTCGTTGGGGCGGGCAGCGGCGGCTACGCGGCGGCGCGCACCGCGCGCGATCTCGGTGCGAGCGTGGCGCTCGTCGATCACGGCCCGCTCGGCGGTCTCTGCATTCTCAAAGGTTGCATGCCGAGCAAGACCTTGATCGCCTCGAGCGATGTCGCTCAGGAGATTCGCGAGAGCGGCGAACTCGGCGTCCATGCCGGTCCCCCGGCGATCGATATGAAGCGCATCATCGAGCGTAAACGCGAGATCATCGACGGCTTTGCCGATTATCGCATCGAGAGTCTGCGGTCGTTTCCGCTCTACGAGGGTCTCGCGGCGTTCGAGTCGGCGACCCGGCTGCGCGTCGGCGACGATGTCGCCCTCGAGGCCAAACACTTCGTCATCGCAACGGGCAGTGTCGTCGCGCCGCCCGCCGTTCCGGGCCTCGCCGAGGCCGGCTTTATCGACAGCGACGCGGTGCTCGAGAACGACGACCTCCCGGCGTCGGTCGTCGTGCTCGGCGGCGGGTACGTCGGCTGCGAACTCGGCCAGTTCATGTCGCGCATGGGTGCGACCACGACGTTCGTCGTGCGCGCGAAGCATCTGCTCTCGACGGAAGATGCCGATGTAGGCGACGCCGTCACGCTCTATTTCCGCAACGAAGGCATCGACGTGCGCACGAACGCCGTGCTCTCGCACGTCGAGAAACGCGGCGGGAAGAAGGTCGTCCACTACGTGCGTAACGGCAGTGCCGAAAGCGTCGAAACCGACGAAATCTTTTACGCACTCGGGCGCGTGCCCAACGTCGCCGGTCTCGGCCTGGACGCGGCGGGCGTCGCGTGTCACACGATTACCGGCATCGAAGTCGGACCCGATTTGCGCACCAACGTGTCCAACATTTTCGCCGTCGGCGACGTTACGGGCGTCTACGCGCTCGTGCACGTCGCGATCTTTCAAGGCGAGATCGCCGCGCGCAACGCCATCCTCGGCACGAGCGAAGCGGCCGATTACACCCTTGCGAAAACGCATACGATCTTTACCGATCCGCAAGTCGCGATCGTCGGACGGACCGAGAAAGAACTCGCAGCTGCGGGCGTGCCGTACCTCTCGGGATCGTATTGCTTCAGCGAGCACGGTAAGGCGATCGCGATCGCCAAGACCAAGGGTTTCGTGAAGATGCTGGCGTCGCCCGCGGACGGCAAAATTCTCGGCGCGGCGATCGTCGGTGCCGAAGCATCGGATCTCATTCACGAGATCATCGTCGCGATGTTCTATAACGGCACCGTGCACGAATTCGTGAAGATCCCGCACCTGCATCCAACGCTCGCCGAGATCCTCACGTATCCGGCGGAAGATATCGTGGAGCAACTCGCGACCCTCGGCGAGAGCGCCGTCGCCGCGGCCGTCGTCTGATCTCGCGATGAAAGTCGCGATCGTGCAGAACAAACCGCGCAAAGGCGATATCGCGGCCAACGTCGCGGAGCTCGGCGCTATTTTCGCGCAGCTGGCGGCCGAGCCCGAACCCTACGATCTCATCGTCTTTCCGGAAGCGGCGCTGACGGGCTATTTTCTCGAGGGCGCGGTCTACGAGCTCGCTTTCGAGTCCGGCGACCTCGCCGCGCGCATCGCGGACGTCTGGCGAACGGCGCCGGGCGCCGCCCGAGCCCCCGTCGATATCGCGCTCGGTTTTTACGAAAATGCCGGCGGTACGTTTTACAATGCGGCGCTGTACCTGCACGTCGACGGCGCGCAGCATCGCATCGAACACGTGCACCGGAAGATGTTCTTACCGACGTACGGCGTGTTCGACGAGGAACGCTTTCTCTCGCGCGGGCGGCGGCTTCAAACCTTCGAGACGCGCTTCGGGCGGATGGCGATCCTCATCTGTGAAGACGCGTGGCATGCGATCATGCCGACGCTTGCGGCGATCAAAGGCGCGCGCACGCTCATCGTTCCGAGTGCGTCGCCCGGGCGCGGTTTCGCGGGCGCGGGCGAACTCGAAAGCGTGCGCCATTGGCGTAACGTCCTGGGGAGCTACGCCGTCGAACACGGTGTGTTCGTTCTCTATGCGGGCCTGGCCGGTTTCGAAGGCGGCAAAGGCATGACGGGTTCGTCGATGGCGATCGATCCCTTCGGCGAGACGCTCGCGGCGCTGCCCGCGCTCGGCGCGCACGTGTTGCGCGCGCAGCTCGATTATTCGGACATCGACGTCGCGCGCGCGCGCTTACCGCTGCTCGGCGATCTCGGCGCCGTCTTACCCGATCTGCTCTACGACGACGAACTTTTTCCGAACGATGCGTTCCGCGGCGCGCGGTTGCCGGAAACGGCGCTATGAACGTCGCCCTGCCGGTGGTCGAAGCGCCGCGGCATCGCATGCCGCCCTTGGAAATCGACGCGCCGCTCGTCGCGAGTTGGCTGACGGCCTTTCTGCACGACGAACTCGTCGTGCGGCGCGGCGTGACGCGTGCGGTGCTCGGACTCTCGGGCGGCGTCGATTCGGCGGTCGTGGCGTATCTTGCGGCGCTCGCCCTGGGAGCGCAGAACGTGCACTGCATCCGCATGCCGTACCGGACGTCGAGTCCCGATAGTCTCGCGGACGCGCAAGCCGTGATCGACGCGCTCGGCTGCGCCGCGCACACCCTCGAGATCACGGACGCCGTCGACGGCTACCTGCAATTCGAGCCCGCCGCCGATGCGCGCCGGCGCGGCAATATCATGGCCCGGACCCGTATGCTCGTGCTCTTCGATCAATCCGCAAAGCTCGCGGCGCTGCCGCTGGGCACCGGGAATAAAACCGAACGCCTCATGGGCTACTTCACCTGGCACGCCGACGATTCGCCGCCGCTCAATCCGATCGGCGATCTCTTCAAGACGCAGGTGTGGCAGCTCGCGCGCCATCTGGGCGTTCCCCAACGCATCGTCGCGAAGGCACCCAGCGCCGATCTCGAAGCGAATCAGACCGACGAGAGCGATCTCGGCATCACGTACCTCGAGGCAGATCGCATTCTCTCCCTCATGCTCTTCGGCTTCAACGATCGCAAGATCGTGGCGCGCGGTTTTGCGGAATCCGACGTCGCGCTCGTACGCCGCAGGGTCGACGGCACGCATTGGAAACGCCATCTGCCGACGACCGCGATGCTTTCCAATACTGCCATCAACGAATTTTACTTACGCCCGGTGGATTTTTAACGTCATGATCGCATCCCAGCCACTCGACGTCACGCGCTACCCGTTCGTTTTTTTTCCGGTCGGCTTGAATTTACGAGGTCGCAAATGCGTCGTCATCGGCGCGGAAGACGACCGCGAGGCGATCGAAAAAGACGAGGCGCTGCGCGAAGTCTCTGCCGACGTGACGTGGCTCAAAGATCCGTATAACGTGCGCGACGAGGACGTTGCGGATGCGTTCTTCGTCATTTTCACGACGCAGGACGAGCCGCCCGCGATCCGGCTGCGCGAACTGGCCGACAAATATAAATTTCTGCTGTGCGCGATCGATCAACCCAAACACGGCTTCGTCGCCATGCAAGCGACGGTCAAGGCGGGGCCGTGCCGCATTGCGATTTCCACGGGCGGCATCGCGCCGCGGGTCGGCGGGAAATTGCGCGCAGCGCTGCAGACCGCGCTGGATGCGACCTTCGTGCGCTTCATCGATTGTCACAACGCGCAAAAGGAACGCAACAAAATGCGCGTGACCACGTCGGCGGAGCGGCGCGCTGCGATGATCGCGAAATCCGAGGGCCTCGAGATCGACGTGAAGATCACGTATCCGCAGTGGTTTCGCGACGAGCTCGCCGGCTTCGGCCCGCAGGTGCTGTAGACGTGCCGAGCGTCGAGATCGTGACGATCGGCACGGAGATCTTACTCGGGCAGCTCGTCGATACCAATAGCACGCACATCGCGCGCGTGCTCGCCGATTCCGGCCTCGACGTCTTCCAAAAACACTCCGTCGGCGACAACGCCGCGCGGCTGGAGGCGATGCTGCGCGGGGCGCTCGAACGCAGCGACGGCGTCGTGACGACGGGCGGCCTCGGTCCGACCGTCGACGATCTCACGAAGGAAGCGGTTGCGGCCGCCGCCGGCGTGCCGCTCGAGCTCCACGAGCCATCGATCGGAGCGATCGAGGCGCGGCTCGCAGCGTTCGGCCGCACGGGGCCGCTCGCCCAGAACAACCGCCGGCAAGCGATCTTGCCCCTCGGGAGCGTCGTGCTGGAAAATCCGCACGGCACGGCGCCGGGCTTTATCGCGCTGCGCCACGACGGTAAATTTATCGCCTGCATGCCGGGCGTGCCCGGAGAAATGAAACCGATGCTCGCCGAGCGGCTCGTGCCGTGGCTCGTCGCCCGGTTCGGCCTACGCGAAGGCATCTATACCCGTACGCTGCATACGACCGGCATCGCAGAATCCGAAGTCGACTCGCGCATCGAAGCGCTCTTTCGCTCCCTCGAAAATCCGAAGATCGCCGTGCTCGCGCACACGTTCCAAGTCGATGTGAAGATCATGGCGAAGGCCGCCGATCGCGCGGCGGCCGACGCTTTGATCGCGCCGGTGGAGGCGGAGCTGCGCGAGCGCATCGGTCCCGGGATTTACGGCGTCGACGAAGAGACGCTCGCGGGTGCCATCGTGCGGCGCATCGTCGCGCGCGGCCAGACGCTCGGCACGGCCGAGTCGCTGACCGGCGGCGCGGTTGCGGATGCGATCGTGCGGGTCGCGGGGGCCTCGCGCTGCTTTCGTGGCGGAATCGTCGCGTACGACAACGCGCTCAAGTCGACGCTGCTCGACGTCGACGAAGCGCTGCTGGCGAACTTCGGTGCGGTCAGCGAGCAGGTCGCAAGCGCGATGGCGCGCGGCGCGTGCGCGCGTCTGGGCACCGACCTCGCGATCGCGACGACGGGCATCGCGGGGCCCGGCGGCGGTTCGGCGGACAAGCCGGTCGGTCTCGTCTACGTCGCCGTGGCCTCCGCGCCGGGCGAGATAACGGTGCGGCGCCTCACGTTACCGGGTAGCCGGGACGACATCCGGCGCCGCTCGACCCTCGTCGCGCTAAACTTGTTATGGCGGGAGCTCGATGTATACGAAGGCAACGTGGCTCACGGCCGCCGTTCCTAACCCGAAAGGACCATTCGTGCAGCGTTTATCTTCGGCCGCGCTCGGCTTTACGTTCGTTGCTGTCGCGACGGGGTGCAGCGGAGGGGGAGGCGGCTCGTCGACCCCGCCCGCGCCGACGCAGCCGCCCGTTACGTCGACGCAGGCGCCGGTGACGAAGCCAGGCGGCAGCACGGGTTCGTTGCCGCCGGCTGCGGTCAACACGAGCACGCTTTCGATCCAGTCCGTGCCCGCCGGTCTCGGGGTGACGATCGTTAACGGGGGCACGACGAGTACGGCGACCACGCCCACGACGGTCGTTCCCGCGGTTTCCAGCCAGGCGACGAAGATATCGATCGCCCCGAACAACGGCGCGGCGCCGTTCACGTTCGTCGGCGATCAGCGCGGCAACGGCAATCGGGTGGTGCTCTACAACCAAGCCGCCGATACCAACGGCTCGATCGGTACGATCGCGACGTCCTCCCTAGGCCGCCGCATCGCGACGACGTCCGCCAGCGCCGCGTCGTTCGATAGCGCGCTGCCGCGGGTTACCTCGCGCGGGGCTCTCGGCAAGCCGGCCTTCAGTTCGACGCGCCTGGTCGTGCGCTATCGGGCCGCAGCGCTCGCGAGTGCCGGCCATCGTCCGCTCGATCTCGAGCGGGCCGCCGGAATCCAACGCGGCGTCGATATCGGCCCCCCCGGCGGCAGCGTGCTCACGCGCATCGTCGACGTTCCGGCCGGCGCGTCGCTCGCCGATGTTGCGGCGCAGTTACGCGCCCGGCCCGACGTCGCCTCGGCGACGCCGGAGCGTTTGTATTACAAAGAGACCTCGACGGCGGTCACGCCGAGCGATACGCGTTTCGATAGTTACCAGCAGTGGAGCGAATTCGCGATCAAGGCGCCCAATGCGTGGGGCTACTCGCAAGGGTCGCCCGGCGTGGGAATCGCGGTGATCGACACGGGTGCCGATTTTACCCATCCCGATCTCGCCGGCGGGAAGATTACCTATGCCGAGAGCGTGCTCAACGGAACGATCACGCCGGGCACGGCCGCCGCGCAAGATACGGACGGCCACGGCACCAACGTCGCGGGCATCGCGGCCGCCGATACGAACGACGCCTTCTCGTACGCGGGAACCGGCTTCAATTCGAGCCTGCAGATATATAAGGTCTTTAGCAACGGTACTGCGGCGAACATGTACTCGACGGCCGCGAACTCCGGCGACGTCTCGCAAGCGATCTACGATGCGGTCGCGCATGGGGCGCGCGTGATCAACTTGAGCCTGGGCACCTGTCAAGCGCAGGGCGCGGACCCCGTGCAGCGCGATGCGGTCTCGTATGCGCTCGCGCACAACGTCAGCGTCGTCGCGGCGGCCGGCAACGAACGCGGCGGGGCGAGCAACGATCCGAGCTGCCCGGGCGGTTCGACGACCGTCGACTTCCCGGCCGCCTACGACGGCGCGATCGCGGTCGGGGCTTCGAAGCTTGACGATACGGCGAGCCCGATGACGTTCGCCGGGTCGATCGAAAAGGTCGCGAGCTACTCGAACTCGGGACCGGGTCTTACCCTCATCGCGCCGGGCGGCGAACCGACGGGCGCGGAGGTCGCGGGAACGGTGAAGCCCGATCTCTTGCATTGGATCGCGGGCCTCTATACCGCGACTGCCGCCGATCCGAAGATGCAGTGTAGCGACAAGACGGATTGCCGTGCGCTTTTCGCCGGCACGTCGCAGGCGACGCCGCACGTTTCCGGCGTCGCCGCGTTGATGGTGGCGGCCAATCCCGGCCTCACGCCGGCCCAGATCAAGACCTCGCTGATGGCGACCGCCGACGACCTCGGCGATCCCAACCAAGGCGCGGGCTTACTCGATGCCTATCGCGCGCTCGCCGCCGTCACGGGCGATAAGAATCCGCCGGCGCAACCGACCGATTCCAACTTCGTCGCCATCGCGTACGTCCCGAACGGCTCTAACGCACCGCAAATCCTCGACGTCACGTATCCCCTTGGCGTACCCGTTGCGACCAACGGGACGTTCCGCATCGCCGACATTCCGGCAAGCGCCCCGCCGTACAAGATCGGCGTTTGGTACGATGCCAACGGCAACGGCAAGGTCGATGCCGGCGATTACTTCGGCAGTTCCGGTCCGTGTACGGCGGCGGCGGCCTGCGCCAGTGCGACGGGGATCGTCGTGCATCCCGTCGCGACCGGTTTCGTTCTGAACTAGGGCGTCGTATAGCCGACGGCTTCGAGCACGCGCTGCGTGGCGAGGCCGTCGGCGAACGTCGGAATGTCCGCCGCTTCCCCCGCGATGCGCCGGGCGAATGCGTCGAGCAGCGCGACGAAGGGCGGAATGTTCGGATGGGCGGCGGCGAGGTGCGCGTGCGCCTGTGGCGCGAGTTCGAGTTCGGACGTCTCCTCTTCGTCGACGACGAACGTGGTGGAGGAGAGAATATCGCGACCGCTCGCGACGGCGGTCCGCGCCTCACCGTGGACCGCGAGCAGCGCGCTCGCCACCGCGCGCGTGCTATCGGCGCTGACCGAAGCGATGAGCCCGTCGCCGTAATCGATCGTCGCGAACGCGCCGTCGGCAACGTCGCTCGTAAATGGTTTGCCGCTCGCCTCGCGCTGCGCGTTCGCGGTGCGTTCGAATCCGGTCGCGCGCACCGGGGGCCGGCCCGCAAGCCACGTCGCTTGGTCGACGAGGTGCGACAGAACCGCGCCCGTCAACCCGCCCCCGCGCGCGCGCTCGAACCACCACGACTGCGGCCGCTCGGTTCGCGCGCGCAAGGTCGTGGCGAGCCACGACACTTCGATCGCGCGCAGCGGGCCGAGATGCGCGTTGTCGATGAGCTCTTTGATCGCGATGCGCGACGGGACGTACCGAAATTCGTGCGCGAGCGCGCAGACGGTCCCCGCGCGTTCCGCGGCGCCGAGCATCTCTTGGGCGTCGGCGACGTTGAGCGCGAACGGTTTTTCGCACAGCACGTGCAGCCCGCGGTGCAGTGCGGCGAGCACGGCGCCGCGATGGTCGAATGGCGGCGATGCGATCGAGAGTACGTCGAGCTCGGTGCGCGCGAGCATCTCGTCGAGCGACGCGTAGGCGTCGGGAATCTTATGCGTTTTCGCGACGGCGGCCGCGCGGGTCGGTGAGGCGATCGCGACGACCTCGAAACCGCCCTGCGCGACGAACGACGGGACGTGAACGATGCCGCCGAAACTCGAGCCGACGATCCCGACGCGCAGGCGCTTCACGCGAACGCCGGCTCGCGTACGACGTCGCCGAGCAGCGCGAAGGCGCGCTCGAGCTGCGCGTCGGTAATGACCGGCGGCGGGGCGACGGTAATCGATTCGCCGCGCGAACCGGATTGCAGCAGGAGCAAGCCGCGCTGCAGCGCCCGCACGACGCACGCGTTGGCCAACGCGGGATCGCGAAATTCGAGCGCCCATAACATCCCGCGGCCGCGCACGTCCGCGATTGCGTCGTTGGTACCGCGCATCGCACGCAGGCGTTCGCTCATCAGCGGTCCCCGTTCTCGCGCGATGCGCGGTATGTCCAGACGTTCGATTTCGGCGAGGTTGGCGAGCGCCGCCGCGCATCCCATCGGATTACCCAGATACGTCGAGGTGTGCAGCGCTTCGCCGCGCGAGGGAGCCCACGTCCGCGCGACGTCGTCGCCGAGGATCGCAGCGGACAGCGGGAAGCCGCCCGCGAGCGCTTTTCCGACGCACAGGACGTCGGGCGTTACGCCCTCGCGTTGGCAGGCGAACATCGTGCCCGTGCGTCCGAAGCCCGTGTAGATTTCGTCGAGGATCAGCACCGTATCGAAGCGCGTGCAGAGCGCGCGCAGGCCGGCCAAAAAACCCTCGGGCGGGACGATGACGCCGGCTCGGCCCTGGATCGGTTCCACGATGACGGCACCGATGCGCCGGTCCTTACGCAACGCTTTCTTGACCGCGTCGAGCGCGCGCTGGAGGGACTTGCCGTCGCGCGGGTCGGGAAAACGCACGAAGGTCGTCGAGCCGCGCAACTGCTTGCGCCAGGGCGTGCGAAATTTCGCGATGCCGCCGATCTCGAGCGTGCCGTACGAGAGCCCGTGATAGCCGCCCACGAAGGCGAGCACGTTCGCTTCCCCCGTCACGAGTAGCGCGGTCTTCAGGGCGAATTCGATGCTCTCGGCGCCGCCGCTGCACAGAAAACTTTTCGCGTCGCGCAGCGGCGCGAGCGCCGCGAGTTTATCGAGCAGTCGCGCTTTGACGGCGCTCGGATGGACGTCGCCCATGCCGTGCGGCAAGAGCGCGGCTTGCGCGGCGATCGCGGCCACGACGGCGGGATTCGCGTGGCCCGTCGTCGCGACGCCGAAGGCGGCCGTGCCATCGATGTAGCGATTGCCGTCGACGTCGGTCACGAGCGCGCCGCTCGCACGCTCCCAAAACACCGGGAAATCGTTCGCGAGGTACGTGACGCCGCGCGCCTCACTCGCGCGCAAGGTGGCGGCGAGTGCGAGCGATTGCGGGCCCGGAATCGGCGTTACGATCGATTCCAAATCGCCCGTCATGCCCGGTAGATAGCGCGCACGAAGGGCAGAATCCGCCCGGCGCCGCCGTGCTCGCCGCCGAGCGGCGGTCGCTGCAACGTCCCGAGCCGCGCGAGGCGTGCGGCACCCGATGCGCTCGCGAATGCGAGCACGTCGGCGCGCGCGAACGACGACAGCGCGACGCCTTCCAACGGCACGCGATGACGCCGTAGGAACGCGTCGGCAACCGCGGGGCTCGCGACGCTATAGACCGCAAGCGTGCGCCGCAGCAACGGCGGGGGCTCGTCCCCCGGCGGATCGAGGACGACGAGATGCGGCGCGCGACTGCCGGCGTACGCGGCACCCGTGCCTTGCGCGGCGCGGAACAGCGCCGCGCGACGATACGCGACGACCGCCCCATCGGGGTCGTCGTAGCCGGCGGGAAATTCGATCGCCGCCGCATCGCATGCGGCCGCGACGATCCGCGCGAACGACGCGACGGACGTCGGCGCGTCCGACTCGACGAAGAGTGCGTGCGCGGAGAGGCAGCCTTCGCCATCGTACAGCAGCGCGTCGCGTGCGGCACCGGCGGCCGCTGCGTGCAGCGCGGCGGCATCGGCGAGCGTTTCGCGCGTGACGTAGCCGATGCTCGTGCGATGTCCGTACGCGACGAAGCGTGCGTCGACGCGCACGCGGGAGCGGATTGCCCCCAGCGCCGCATCGCCGCCGTAGGCGACGACGACGTCGGCCGCGCCCAGTCCGGCGCTCTCGGCGCCGGCTGACGTCGCGCCGTCCCAAACCGCCGTCGCGATGCGCTCGCGCAACTCCGAGCGTTCTTCGGCAATGCTCGCGGCGAACGCGGCGACGAGGCGATCGTCGCGATCTTTGACCGCGACGTCGCAGCCGGCGCAAAGCGCGAATGCGAGCGCCGGAATCGCGACGCCGATCGTCGTGTCGCTCGAGACGAGCATCGCTTTTGCGAGCGCGCGGTAGCGGACGTCGGGCCGTCCGGCGCGCGCCACGAAATCGTCGAGCGCTTCGACGGCGCCGAGTTCGCCCGCGATCGTCGCGTGCAGCGTCGCTGCATCGAGCGTTCCGAAGAGCGCATCGAGGGCGTAATCGACGACAGGTTCCGTATAACCGGTGCGTCGTTCGATGGCACGCGTCGCGCGGACGCGCGGCGGAAAATCGGCATCGCGCCAGCGCGCTGCGGCATCGGCGACGGCGGCGATGCGGATCGTTGCTGAATCCATCGCGGCACTTTTTTCGAAAGGTAACGTCGTTTCCGGCACTAAGATGCGACTTCTCACCTTTGGGATCGAGGTTGGTCTTGCAGTTACGATTCGTCGGCGTCGGTGTATTGCTGCTCGCGCTCGTCGCGTGCGGTGGCGGTGGCGGCGGTCCGGGCCCGGTCCCGGCAACGCCGACTCCCAAGCCACCAGCGTCGCCCACCCCGACGCCCACCCCGACGCCCGCGCGGCCGGCGAGCAACGGCGATAGCTTCGCCTATGCGGGAACGCTGGTCCGCGGGTTCGTCCGCAACGCGGAGCCGGGGCTACCGTTGCCAACGCCGGTGCAGACCAACGCGCAGACGTTCACGTCGGCCGTCACGCAGAAGGTCGCCGTCACGACCGGCGCGAGCTTCGGCGGCGCGACGAACCTCACCGACTTCAAAACTGTGGAAACCGACGCGCAAGTGTCGCCGGCGAAGACCACGATCGTGACGTCCGATGCGTATTCGAACTATCCCGTGGGTGGCAGCGGCAACGTGCGCGCGGTCGCAACGGTCGCGACGACGAGCGACGGCGCCAAGTTCGTGACCGCATTCGGGACCGGTAACGGCCTGGTCGACGTCCTTCCCGAGGTGACGGGCCCGATCGGGCCGCCGAACAACGCTTCGCTCGTGACGTCGGAACTCGATCCCGACGGGACGACGACGACGCGCACCACCAATCCCGACGGTTCGTACAGCGAATCGTCGAAGTATCCCGACGGCACGAGCGCGCTTGCCACCGAAGCCGCCGACGGCACCGGTACGTATTCGCTGCCGCTCTTCGGCTTCGGCACCTCGCCGAGCATGCCGACCACGCCCAATACCGTGCTGACCGTCGGTGCGATCGTTCCCGCTGCGGCGCCGCTGCCTGCCTACATACCGATTACGATCGTGTACTCGCCCGCGCTTTTGGCGCCCGCGACCCCGCCGCCGACGATGCGTAAAGTCGGCGATTGGTATCCCGGCACTCCGCCGCAGCCGCCCGTGCTCGCGAGCGAAACGTACGTCGATACGGGTTCGCAGCCGATTCCCGCCGCCTGCAACTTCAGTGCCGCGCTCGCCACGAGCGGCAATGCGCTGGTGCAAACCATTTCGAAAACGGACACGATATTCGGTGAGATCGAGTCGTTAACGACGACGTCGTACGTCGCGGCCGCGGGCGTGGTCTGCACGCAGCTCGTCGATTCCGTCACGCAATATTACGACTATTCGGGCCAGACGTTCCGCACGCTTGCAACCTTCAGCACGCCGCTGCAGATAACGACCGTTACGGAGACGCTCGGTCTCACGGCGGAAACGCTCTTGGGCACCGTCCGCCGCACCGATGAGGCGCGCAGCGTAACGGGCGGCGCCGTGGTCGCCGCAGCCGGACTACTTCAGAACTTTACCGCTTCGGTCGAACGCCGCCGTCTCGAGCGGCATGCCGCGGCTCGCCGAGCCTTCCGTCTCACAGGAGCACGCTGATGCCGTACCGCCGCTTGGTCGCGCTTGCCGCGTCGACCGCTTTCGCACTCGCGGGCTGCGGCGGCGGCGCGAGATCGGCTGCGCCGATTCCGGCGTCGGTTACGCCTGCGACGGGTCCCGCCGGTTCGACGCCCTTCGCCTACGATCGCGCGACGGTCGCGGCCGCTCACTTCGTCGCGCGCGCGACGTTCGCGCGCGCGACGTTCGACGTGGCGCTGCGCATGCGCGACGTCGCCGGGCTCGCGGCCTATGCGAGCTCCGTCAGCGATCCGCACTCGGGCAATTACCGCCGTTATCTCGGGCCAACGGAGCTCGCCGATCGCTTCGCCGCGACCCCCCACGATCGCGACGCCGTCGTCGCGTATTTTCGCTCGTTCGGCTTGACCGTCGCCGGCTGGAAGCAGCGCGTGTCCGTCCGGGTCTCGGGCGATCAGGCCAGTCTCGAGCGCGCGTTCCGAACGCAATTCGGCACGTACCGCAACGCAACGCAGACCTTTCTCGCCCCGATGACGCCGCCATCGCTGCCTGCCAACGTCCCGGCGCTCGGGTCGACCGATATCGTGCACGGCGTCATCGTGCGCTACACGGCGCACTATGCCGCAACGGGCGGCGGAGCCGGCGGCGGCCGGCTCACCGGATATTCGCCGCAGCAACTCGCGGCGGCGTTCGATTTCACTGGCGCGTATCGCGATGGTTATACGGGCAGCGGCATCACGGTCGGCATTATCGGAACGGGCCCGATCGCGACGCAAACCGCCGGGCGCCTGGGCGATCTCGAAGCCTACAAGGCGTTCTACGGCGTCAAGGGCGCGAGTGCGATTTCGGTCATCAGCGCGACGCCGAGCGACCCCGTCGTCAACGGGGCGTCGGGCTTCGCCTCGCCGCCGCCGGTCACCGGGCCGTGCACCACGGGCAGCAGCGTGTCGCCGACGGCGACGTGTAATCCCGAAGATGGCGAGACGCAGATCGATACGGAACAAGTCGGCGGCCTCGCGCTCGATTCGCCGATCGAATACTATCTCTCGTACAATTCCAATGACGGCTGCGGCGTGCAAGGAACGCCCTGTCCGGCGCCGACGGCTAGCAACGCGGGCACTCCGGCCCAGGGTCTCTTCGAAGCCGACGAAGAGCTCCAGACGGCGATCGATCATAACTCCTCCGACATTCTTTCCATCAGTTACGGCGGCCCGGAACTCGGGAACGCCGGCAGCCCGAGTCCGCCGTACGCATTCACGCCCGGAACGGGCACCGTGGGGCCGACGGGTCTCGACCCGACGCTCTTCGCCATGCTCGCAGCGGAAGGTATCGCGGTGTTCGTTTCGTCGGGCGACGCGGGCGCGCAAGGCTGCGCTCGGCCGGCGATTCCGGGCGCACAAGATCAGCAGTGCGTGAGCTATCCCGCGACCGACCCGAGCGTCGTCTCCGTCGGCGGAGTGACGACGCCGCTCGACGGCGCCGGACGCATCGTCGGTCCCGTCACGACCTGGGGCGTTCAGACGGGCTCGGGCGGCACGGGCGGGGGCGTGTCGGCGTACTTCCCGCAACCCGCCTTCCAGCACGTCCCGGGCGTCGTTGGGACGACGCGCAATCAGCCCGACCTCTCGCTCGAGGCGGATCCCAATACCGGGGTCGGGACGATCGTCAACGCCGATCCCGCGCTCGGCGGCATGGCGCGCGCGCCCGCGGGTTCGGGCGGAACGAGCGTTGCCGCCCCGGAGATGGCGGCGATGTGGGCGCTCGTGCTCCAAGCCTGTAAAGCGACGGCTTCGTGCGCGATTGCCGGCGGCGCGAAGCCGTATCGCTTGGGCAATCCCAACTCGCTGCTGTACGCGATTTACGGCAAGCCGGACGCGTATAAGGCGACGTTCTTGGATGTCACGTTCGGAAATAACGCACAGCGGCCACATTGTGGGGCCGCGCCCCAGCCGAGCGACTGTCCGACACCCAACCCCGCTGCGACGGCGACCCCCGTCGGAACGCCGACCGCAACGCCGGTTCCGGCGCTCGATCCCGGGTTCAGCGCCGGCGTCGGTTACGATGACGTAACCGGCCTCGGCGTACCGTTCGCGCGCGCGTTGATTCGCGCGGTGGTCGGCGTCTAAGGTGACCTTCGTTCTCGCCCTTGCGCTCGGCTTCGTGCAGTCGATCGTCGCCGCGCTCGGCGCGCAATGCGGCGCGCAGCGCGCGGGCGATTTCGGCGTCAACTGTCCCACGCCCGTCAACGCGCATGCGACGCACGGCTGCGCCGTCACGGCCCCGCAGCGCCGCACGATCGCGAGCTATTACGAGCGCACGTCGCTCCACCATCGCGCGCAGCTCCACTATGCGTTTCCGCACGACGCTTCGGGCGAATCGTCGCTCGCGATTTTCCTCCAGAAGCCCGTGTCGGGAACGCCCAATAGCTACGAAGTGCTCAATCCGCCGGGTTCGCAGAGCGAGGGTCTGGTCTACGAACGGTGCGGCAATCTGGTCCATGCCGGAGCGCCATACGGAATTTAAGCGCCGGTGCGAAGCAGCGCTTCGGCAGCGAGGGAACAGCCGCGCGGCGGCGCGTTCGGTTCGCGACCCAGCAGCACGATGCCGCCCGGCACTCGGTACCCGCGATCTTCGGTCTCGATTGCGCTGACGGAAGAACGGTTGCCGAGATCGACGTGACGGAGATAGCCCGTCTCGCCATCGGAAACCGGCGTACCGTCCGCGTCCGTCACGAGCGTGCGTAGCCACGGCGGCGACGCCATCACGCGAACGGATTCACGACGCGATGCGGGCGTATCGTAGTATTGCGAGATGAGTTCGGTCATGCCGTATTCGGCGACGATCGCATCGCTTGCGATGCCGAGCGCGCGTGTAAGGCCGGCGTAGAGTTCGGCGCGCTCGACGACGCGGGCGCGCCCTTTGAAGCCGCCGGTCTCCATGACGCGCGAACCGGGCGGTGCGGCGAACGTGCGTCCCGTCGCAGCCAGATCGTCGAGTAAGGCGACGAGCGCGAATGCGGTCCCCGCGATACAGACGGGCTGCGCTTGTGCGATCGCGAGCTCGAAGGCTTTGCCGAAGCCAGGCGTGTCGATGCGGTCGTCGTCCAGAAAGTATGCCGCTTTACCGTCGCCGCGCAACACCCCGATGTGACCCATCATGTAGCCGAGCGACGAATGCGGCTTGTATCTCGGATTCGGGACGAGGTTGAGGTAACGTAACCCCGCGCCGTCGGCGAGCATGAAGCGATCGAAGCCGGCGAGCAGCGACGCGTCGTAAAGCGCCGCCCGCTCGATGTAATGCTTGCCCGACGTCTGCGCCGTCGTGCCGCTGGTATGGAAGATCAATTCGCTGCGCGGCGGATCGAAGGTCGCGAGCGTCGCATCTTTAAACGCACTCGCCGGCACGGCGGGAATTTCGTGCCACGTGCGCGGCGTGCGCGGCGCGCCGAGCGACGCGACGAAGCGGCGATACGGCTCGTTGTGTTCGAGTTGATATGCGTACGTGTCTAGCGCCAGCGCATCGAACGCATCGTCGTCGAGCGGGTCTTTGCCCAGCGCGAACGCGCGCACGATTGCGAGGAACCGAGCGTCGAGCGCCGCGGCGCTCGCGCTCATCGCGGTGCCGTGGGGGCGATGCGCTTGGAGGTGATGAGCCCGCTATTGAGACCGCCGGCGGCGAGCCCGCCGTCGAAACGCGCGGATTCGACTTTGATGCAGCGATCGACGACCACGTCGAGTCCCGCTTCGTCCGCGAGCGCGATCGCCGCTGCGTCGATAACACCGTACTGGAACCAGATCGCCTTCGCACCGACGGCGATGGCGGCGCGGGTCACTCCGAGTGCCTCGGCGGGCCTGCGGAAAACGTCGACGATATCGGGCGCGCCCCGTTCGGCGGCGTACGCCGCAAGCGAGGGATATGCGCGAACGCCGTCGATCTCGGGGGCGTTCGGGTTGATCGGCGCGACGGAGAGCTGGCCTTTGGTGCGCAGATATGAAAAGACGAAGTAACTCGGGCGCGTGGCGTCGGGCGACGCACCGACCATCGCGACGGTGTGCGAACGCGCCAGCAGGTCGCGCCGCTGCGCGACGGTTTCGAGAATCACCGCAGCGCCGCCGTAGCGCCGGCCGTGCGGGCGGCACGCAGACCGTTCTCCAGATCCCAAAGGAGATCGGCCGGATCCTCGAGCCCGACGGAGAGCCGCACCATATCGGGTGAAACGCCGCTCGTCACCATCTCGGCATCGCTGAGTTGCTGATGGGTGGTCGAGGCCGGATGGATGACGAGCGATTTCGCGTCGCCGACGTTAGCGAGATGGCTCCAGAGTTCGAGCCCCTCGATGAAGGCGCGCCCGGCTTCGCGTCCGCCGCGCAAGCCGAAGGTGAAGATGGCGCCGGCGCCGTCGGGCAGATATTTGCGGGCGAGCGCGCGATACGGCGAATCGTCGAGCTCCGCGAAATTGACCCAGGCCACTTCGTCGCGGACGCGCAGAAACTGCGCGATCGTGCGCGCGTTTTCCACGTGCGCCCGCATGCGCAGCGGTAACGTCTCGAGCCCCTGAAGCAATTGAAACGCGTTCATCGGCGACAGCGCCGCGCCGACGTCGCGCAACACTTCGGTGCGCACGCGCATCAAAAACGCGTACTCGCCGAATGTTTCGGCAAAATTCATGTCGTGATAGCCGGGGCTCGGCTGCGCGAGAAGCGGATGCTTTTCGGGATTCCACGTAAACGTGCCGCTCTCGACGATCACGCCGCCGATGACGGTCCCGTGACCGCCGATAAACTTCGTCGCCGAGTGCGTGACGATATCCGCTCCGTGTTCGATCGGCCGGCAGAGCGCGGGCGATGCGAACGTGTTATCGACCACGAGCGGGACGCCGTTGTCGTGGGCGATGGTCGCCAGCGCCGCGAGGTCCGCGACGTTGCCGAGCGGGTTGCCGATCGTCTCGGTAAAGACCAGTTTGGTATTCGGTAGGATCGCGGCGCGCAGGGCTGTGGGATCGTCCCCGGGCACGAGCGTGCAGGCGATCCCCATGCGCTTGAGCGTCACCGTGAATTGGGTGACGGTTCCGCCGTACAGGTTCGCGGTGGCGACGATATGGTCGCCCGCTTGCGCGAGGGCGAGCACCGTCGACAGCTGCGCGGCGAGCCCGCTCGCCATCGCCACGGCCCCGAGCCCGCCTTCGAGGCTCGCCATGCGCTCTTCGAATGCGGCGACCGTCGGATTGCCGATGCGGCTATAGATGTTGCCGTACGTGCGCAGCGCGAAGAGTTCGGCTGCGTGTTCGGTCGAGTCGAAGACGAAGCTCGAAGTGAGATAGATCGGCATCGCGCGCGCGCCCGTCGTCGGATCGGGCGGCGTGCCGGCGTGGAGCGCGCGCGTCCGAAAGCCGAAGGTATGATCCTGCATGTCCGTGGCGTTAGGCGCCCTTCTTGAATACACTGCCCTTGGCGGACGGGCGATGTTCGGCCGTAAATGCCGTCGGATCCACCTTCCCGTTGCCGAGGTCGACGGTGCCGACCATGTCCGAGGCGCCTTCGACGTAGCCGCTCATCGTAACGTTGGCCGTCGGTTCTTTCACGTTCATCCGGATGAGCCGGCCGTCATACGTCCCGTCGAAGGGATACGTCTTCCCGGAAACTTTCCACGTGCCGGAGATCGCACCGGCCGTCCCTTGGACGATCGTGAGGTACGAGTACTCGGTGCGGTCGATGTATTGCAGCTGGAATTCCCACGTGCCGTCGAGCGTGGCGAACGCGGGTGACGTCGGCGTCGCCGATGGTTCGGGATTGGCCGAGGCCGCCGGCTGCGCGTCGCCGGCGGCTTTGCCGCGGCGCTTGCGGCCCTTGGGTTCGGGCGACGGGCTTGCGGTCGGGACTGGCTGCGAGCTCGCAAGCGGCGATGCGGTCGCAGCGGGTGTCGCGAGGCGGGTCGTGCTGTTGGGGGCCGGCGGCGGCGGTGGTGGGGCCGCTTGCGCGCGCGCGCTCGTCGCGGTCGTGGGACCGAACGCGATGCCGAATGCGATGGCTGCGCAGACGGCAAGCGACGGTACGAGGCGCTGGGAACGATCGTGCTTCAAGGGTCCTCACTCTGGCGGCGATATCACGGGGTCGGTACGAACGGACGGCCGTTCGAGAAGACCAACGGAGCGCTTTCGGCTTGCGTTTCCGAGTGTCTTGCCGCCGCAGCGCGGTGCCGACCGCGCAGCGTAGCGGCCGACGGCAGAGCGTAACGCATGACGCCGCTACAACATCTTGACGAAGCTGTCGCTGAGCCGGCGCAATTCATCGCGGTCGACGCGCCGATCATCGGCCGGCTGCAGGCACTGTGCGAGACTTTCCACCATCAGGGTCACCATCGTGCGTTCGAGCGCCGTGCGTGCCGCGGACATCTGTTGGAGCACGTCACGGCAGTGCACGCGCTCGTCGAGCATGCGCTGGATCCCGCGCATTTGTCCCTCGACACGGCGAAGCCGCGCCTGAAGTTGCTCGAGTACTTCGTCGGAAACGGCGAGACGATCGGCGGCTGAACGTTTACTGGACATGTACCTTCATTCTATCTATCGCTGCTACGCTACTGAGTATAGCGGACTCAAAGTTTGTAATTCCAAACGTCGTCGCTACTCGGCCCGACTCACGATCGCGTTGTAAACCCACGCCATGATGCCGCCCGCGACAGCTCCGCTGAGGAATCCCCAGCCGAGCGCGCCGAAACCGAAGCCGAGGCCCATCATCCAGCCGCCGCTGACACCGGGCCCGGCGCCGGCGGAGCCGTGCATCCAGCCGCCGGGGCCGCCGCCCATCATGCCGCCCATAGCACCTATTGCGCCCCCGAAGAGCAGGATAACAACGGAGCTTGCTACGCCGAAGCCCATGGCGAGGGCGAGGGGGATGTAAACGCGTCGAACCGCCGCTTCCGCGAGCGCTCAACGGCCGTTGTTGTCTCATGTGCTCGTCTTTCTGCTGGGGCTGATCGCAGGGGTGTCGTGGTTGCCCGGCCATTGCGCGGTGGTGCGGGCTGCGATGTGAGAGAAGGCATGGCAAACGGCGGTGCTCATGCGCGGCGGTACGTCAGCGTCGTTGCCAAGCCGCCCTCCATGTGGAGTTCGTTGTGGCAGTGGAGCAGAAACGTGCCCGGGTTATCGGCCACGATGTCGATCTCGGCTTGCCCCATCATCGGGCGCACCACGACGACGTCCTTGCGCACGCCACTCGTGCGCACGCCGTCGATCGCCGCCAGCTCGAAGACGTGTCCGTGCAGATGCATCGGGTGCTCCATCATGCTCATGTTGCTGAACGCGATGCGATAGCGCTTGCCACGCTCGACGATGAGCGGCGGCGTACTTCCGGACGAGCGCCCATTGATCGTCCAGCTATTCTGCGAGTTTGCCGTAGTACGAGCTCGAAGCGACCGTGCGGCTCCGGCAGATTCGCCGTGTGTCCGAAGCTCGTGTACTGCACGGCGCAAACGAAGCCGGATCGTGCCATAGCGGTTTTCCCGCCTGGCCGGCGTATTCCACAACAACGCCAAGGCCGCGACTGCGGAAGGTTTCGGACGTGCTGCCCAAGATCCAGGTGCCCGGGTGGCTCATTTCTACGATGGCATCGACGCGCTCGGCCACGCCGAGCTCGATCGCATCCACGGTTCGCGGCGTTGGAACCGGGTTGCCGTCGAGCGCGACGATCGTGAAGCGGTGGCCCGGGAGAGCCAGACGGTGCGTCAACGTAGCGCTCGCGTTGAGAATTCGCAGCAGTACGCGTTCGCCGGAACGCACCCGAATCGGCTCGGCGTGGCCCAGAGCGCGGCCGTTGATGCTGAAGAGTGCGTAGTCCGCCTCGAGCATCGACATCCCCATGCCGCCGCCCATCATGCCACCGCGTCCCATCATGCCGCCGGAGCCACGCATCATGCCGCCGGTAGGGCCGGTCATCCCGCCGCCCATGCCCATCGCCGGCTGCGTGAGCGACGGGGCGTTCGACGCGTCATGGCCGCCACTCGTGACGAGCCGCCCGTCCCACTCGTGCAGCGCGAGCAGCACTTCGCGATCGAAGCGACCCGGGTCGTTGCGCGGCTCGATAATGACGAACCCGAACTCGCCGTTGAATTCGCCCCGGGTGGGACGCTGTTTCGCTCCGATGTGCGTGTGATACCATCGCGTTCCGGCTGGGCGTGGCGTGAAGTGGTAGCGTTGCCGTCCGTGCGCCGGGACCGCCGGCGTGCCGAGTTCGATCACGCCGTCGACGCTGGGCGGCACGATTTGGCCGTGCCAGTGCACCACGTCGACAGCATCCGTCTCGTTAATGACATCGATGGTGACCGGTTTCCCCTCGCGCATGCGAAGCAACGGACCGGGCACGGTGCCGCCGTAGGCCGTCGTGCGGATCTCGCGCCCCGGCGCGACCTCCACGGTCGTCGCAGCGATGCGCACGGTGTAATCGGCGGTCCTCTCCGAGACGCCTTTCGCGACGGCGAGAGTTGGCGCAACCAGCGTTTCGTTCGTCGCGGCGAGACCCGCGGCGCCCGTCATTGCAAGAAACGTATGGCGGTTCATTCGTAGGTCTCCAAGCTATCGAGCATCAAGCCGCGGACTGAAGATACGCGCGGTTGCGTGCCAGGGCCGTCGCGATCGCGTCCTTCAAATTGAGCGGCGCGGCGCTCGGTGCCGCGACAGCGGGAACGTCGAGAGCGAGCACTGCGAGGCCGAAACTCACGCCGAGGAAACCCGGTCTACGCATGCTCGAGAGTTCTCCACACGGGTGTTGCAGCGCCCGCCGGACGCAACGTCACGCGTTGCAACGGCCGCATGTCACCCTCGACGCCACCGAGCGCGCTGGCGACGCCGACCGCGGCGCCGGCCTGGACGAGTTGCCCTTGGTACTGGCTGTCGTCGATCTGCACGAGCACCTGTCCCGCGCTCACGACGTCGCCAATGTGCGCGGCTACCGTCGTCACGCGGCCTCCAACGGCCGCACCGACCGACGTGGACTCGACCGCGTTCAGCGTTCCGGTGAGAACCGTTTCGCTCGCGATGGATATGCGCCGTAGCGGCGCGATGCCGACGGTAACGGCGGCCGCCCGGTCAGACGATGCGCGCGTCGCCTGAACGCTGTCGGCGTGACGCGTCGAGCAACCCGCCGCCAGCAACGTCAACGCCGCAGCAGCTATGCGTGATTGCTTCACGAGCCTTCGTTACGAGCTTTCAATGCCAACAGGTTAGACATCAGGCACCACCCGCTCAGACCGGACTGCAGCAAGTTCACCCCGACAAAGCCCGTGAACAAAAGCCAGCGGCGGTCCAGCCGCGAGAGACCGACCGACGCGAGGACAATCAGCCCGGCGACCGTCCGGACGTTGCCCTCCACGCGCCATCCCCGCGTCGCCGCGGGACACGCCAGATGAGCGATCAGACTTCTCATAGTGGAGTTGCCCCCGTCAAGCCGGACACACGGCGAGTGAAGAATTGGCCTCTATAAACTCTCGCGGAGAAAGCATTTTAAGACGGCTATGAGGGTGAGTGCTGTTGTAGTCTTCAAACCAGGCGTCGAGTTGACCCAGCACGATCTCGGCGGTGGGACACGGATTACAGCGAACGTAGTCGCGCTTGAAGGTCT
>JAABUJ010000395.1_pt1 | contig 88461 bp, 162 predicted proteins | sample 5559131 | NCBI WGS metagenome assembly JAABUJ01 (sample SAMN10711875, study PRJNA513366) | rock metagenome | isolation source: Antarctica rocks | place: Antarctica: Victoria Land, Mt New Zealand nord | collected 2016-01-07 | reverse complement strand
CGCCCCTCCTCGCAGCAGCCCGGCCTGGAGGCGCTGCACATGCAGACCGCGTATTGCATGGCGGTTGTCCGTCCTCACCGGCTGCTGCAGCACCTGCTGATTCTCCATGAGGCGGCTCCATAACAGGCCATGACGCGCATGCAGCCACGTGACCGCATATGGCTGGTGTACGGTGCATGGCGGAGGTATGGCGTCTTGACACCGCTCGCCAGGCCCAGCTTCTCTGGCAAGCTGGCCAGCCCGTGCCGCCTTGTCAGCCGCGGGATAGGGTAGGGTAGGGTTATACCCTACCCCTGACGGGCCGCCGCGCCGCGCAGCTGGTCACGCAGCTGGGCCAGCTGGCGGAGCTGCTGCGCGCGCCGCCGGCCGGCGCGGACGCGCCCGGCGCGGCCCCGCGCGCCGCCGCCGCGCGGCCGGCCGCGGCGCCGCCGCCGAGCGCCGGGCCTGCGGCGGACCGCGCCGCGGCCTCAGCGGAGCGCGGCGGCAGCGCAGCAGACGGGGACGGCGAGGCGGCTGAGGGCGCGGCGGAGCAGGACGCCAAGCGGCGGCGCGGCGGCGGTGGCGGCTTTGGCGCGGGCCGCGCGCGGCGCCTGGGCGCCAAGCGGGAGCTGGCCTCGCTCTCGCTGGGTGCGCGAGGCGTCCCCGCCGTGCCCTGTGCGGGGTGCTTCCAAGCGTGCAGTTTTGGGACCACAGTGACACATAACATGACCCGCGAAGGTTAGGCCACCCCTGCCAATGCCTGATGCGGACATTTCATGCCCGAGCGTGGATACCGCACTGCTGCGCCAGGGTCGAGCCGGGCGGCGGTGCGTTGGCGCGCGCAGGCCCGGCGGCGGGCGTGCAGGTCGCCGTGTGGCTGCGCCTGGCGGTGTTGCTGCCGCTGCTGCCGGTCGTTTACGCCGACCGCGAGCCCGACGGCGCGCGCAACCTGCGCGCGCGCCTGGCCGCCGCACTGCTGCGCATCCTGGCCTCGCCGCTGGTGCACGCGCCGCCCGCCGGGCCGCCTGGCGGCGCCGGCCAGGAGGGCGACGGCCAGGCTGCGGCGGCCGCCGCCGCGGCCGCGGCCGCTGGGGAGAGCCTATTCGAGCGCCTACTGAGCGTGCTGCACGCGCTGCTCGGCGGCGCTTGGGCCGCCTGGCTGCGCGGGGACCAGGCGCGCGCGCAGGAGCTGCTTTTGACGTGCAGGGCGTGGCTGCACAGGGCAGGTCAGCTGCCATGCTGCGTCCGGCACGCCGCATGTGTTGCAAGCACGCAGGCGCAGCGCAGCGAGTTCCTCATGTGCGGCCCATGCCAGGGCCGCAGCGCGCGGGGCCTGCGCCCACTGAGCGCGGTGTTGACGGGGGCGGCGGGGCTGGGCGGCGTGCGGGCACGGCCGTCACGGGCGCCAGCCCAGCAGTCTGCCAACGGAGCGTAAGAACAGCGCTCGGGACCCCTCAACACCGTAAGTGAGCCGGCGGGCCAGGTCGGGTTAGGGTTTCGGCGGCCATGCGTGCACCGCCCTGCGCGCGGCAGGACAAGCTGCGCGAGGTGGGCGCCTTCCCCGGCCTGCCCGCGCTGCAGGCGGAGCTGGACGCGTCGGCCGCGCCGCCCGCCGTGCGGCGCGCCATCCAGGCGGCCATCCCGGTGCTGCCGCCCCCGCGCCTGGCCGCCCCGCGCATGGCCGCGCGTGCCCCAGCCGGTGCGCGACCCCTGCCGTGGTGAGTGACGGGCTTGTTGCGAGCGGCTGAGGCCGCAGAGAGTGCTGGCCAGGAAGAGATGGCGTGTACTCGCTGCACTGCCTGACCATGGTGAGACGATAGGCGCTGCATGCCGGGTGCTGTTGCGCAGGGGGGAGCTCCCGGCACACCACCTGATGCAGCAGAGCAGAATGCATGTACATCCTTAAGATATGTTTGGGCAGAGGCCCTATCAGCTGTGGCAGTGCCATGCGTGCCTGCCTGAGCTATGGGACAAGGGGCTGCGCGCAGGCGCACCTGACACGGACGCACAGGCAGCGCGCACTTTGGCAGCTGCACCCAGCAGCTCGGCGCCTGTGCCGGAAGCAGAGCACCAGGGGGTCGCCCCTGCCGCCCGGCCGTCGCCGTCGCCGCCGCTGGCGCAGCCGCCGCCGTCGCCGCCGCCGCCGCCAGCAGGCTCCCCGCCGCCTCCGCCACCCCCGCTGCCTCCCCCGCCGGCGGCGGCGGCGGCGCACGCCGTGCCTTCAGGCCCCACGGGCCGACCCACGCTCGCCGGCGGGCCTGGCGGAGGGAGGCCAAACGCGGCGGCCGAGGCCACCACGCCTGCTCAGGTTGCATGTGGCTGGGATGGGGCCGTGCGGGGGGGCTCGGGGGCAGGTTGCCCTGGCCCCGGCCTGCAGGAGCTGGACCCCTGGCTGCTCCTTGACGCGGGGCACGCGCCGGAGGAGACCAGCTTGGGCGGGGTGCCCGCCAAGGCCGCGTTTTGGCTTGCGGGCGCGGTGCGGCGGGTGCGACACCGGCCCGCATGCGCGTCGCAGGCGTGACGCGCCCCCCTTGCGACGCACCCTGTATCCCCGCGCCGGCGCGCGCTGCGTGGGCCTGGGAGGGGCCTGCCCCCCGAGTGAGGGCTTGCCCCCGAGCTGGACTGCCGGCTGTGGGGTGCGCAGCTGAGTGGCAGCAAAGTGGCGGCGTGCCCGCCAGTGCCGCGACCTGGCAGCGAGCACCGAGTGGCGGCCGCGCATGTGCAAAGTGTGCGGTACTGTGGGGAGCGCGTGTGCCTCCTTGCTTGCATGTTGCAAGGCAGCAGGGCATGTACAAAGATGAGCCTGACACACAGATTTATCGGGGTTGACAGCAGCCCTGGCTTGTGAAATAGTTGTGTCACACGCGGAGCCCAGCTGTACGTCTGGCTGGATAAGTTGCCACATTGCATTTGTGGTCACTGCAGCTGCTCGGGCAATGCGCAGGCTAGGTGCTGCGTGCGCTCAGCCTGTTTCCGCCGACTTACACTGCGTGTAAGCGCAAGGCCTCGACGGGCTTGCTTATTGCGATTGAGGAGGACAGGGTTCGGATGAAAAGGAAAGCTTGGCAACTGTATAGGTGAGAGGAGCATATGTGAGAGGAGCAGAATGAATGAATGAAGAGCATCACCGGGGGCCTTAACCCGATGGCCCCCTCAGCTGTGTGGTGATAGCCTGTCAGCCAACTAGGGCTGTTTAGGCACAAGTGTCAAGCAAGCAGGCAAGATATCCACGCACTCACAGGTCAAGGGACATTTGGGACCGTTGGGGCAAGGTACAGCTTCAGGCATGCGAGAATAAAACTGGCAACGCCGCAAATGTCCCGCTGCTGCATGAACTCCAGCAAGCACGGGCAGCTTGGTGCTCACCCATGTGATGCCCTGAACCCTGCTGTGAAGCGTAGGGTAGGCACGTGCACACATCAGCAATCAAGCTCTCGAAGAGACTCTCTTCAAGAGAGAGCTCAAGGTCACAGACAACTTGAGATCACCCGGTGCTGCACTCTGCATACACTACGATTCGCTGTGCTTTTGTCCCGCACTCACCCTGCTTGCGCACCGCATTCAAAACCATGGCCACCAGTAATGGCGTCGCGCACAGCAATGGGGGTGCAAAGCGCGTCATCGCCCTCTTTGATGTGGACGGCACGCTCTCCGTGCCGAGGAAGGTGCGGCCACTGCATTGGCCTCTCGAGTGCCGCGCTGCGAGCTAGTGTCCCGCTTGCGCCAACTCTACCGCTGGTCGTCCCCAAGTGCTCTGCAACCCAGCTTGCTGCCGACGAGCCTGGACAAGAACAAGAATGGGGAGATTCACAAGTTGCTGGCGTGCGCGGCAGCAATCGGACGCGACTATGAAGGAGTTCTTGCAACACCTGCGCAAGGTGTTGCCCTCGCTGCTGGCATGTACTGAAGGCCCTGCTGTTGCGGTAGCATATGCTGGGTGCGGTCGCGTTTGAAGCTGTCCTGACCGGGCCTGCCATGGGGTGCGCAGCGCGTGACGGTGGGCATCGTCGGCGGCTCAGACTTCCACAAGATCTGCGAGCAGCTCGGCTCGGACGGTGCGTGCCCCGTCGCCTGTGCGGCGCGTGCGAAGTTGGGAATTCGCACCTGGCGCCTGCGGTTGCTGGCGCCCACCCCATTGCATTGCAGCCGCCCATGGAGCCCTGCAACCAGCTGTTTTAGAGAACCGCAGATCTGCTGGCCAGGTGACCGCACCCCCCCGCAAGCCAGGGAGGCCTGACTTGGCTGCGGTGCCCCTGCAGCGGCGACCGCGTACGACTACCTGTTTGCGGAGAACGGCCTGGTCGCCTACAAGGCCGGCGAGAAGGTGGCGGTGCAGAGCCTCAAGGCGCGCCGCCCGGCCTGCGTCCCGCCCCGCCCCGCGCGTCTCCCGCCTCGCGCGCCCTCCCTGGGCGCATTCACTGGGCGGCGTCCCCGCCGCCGTGCGGCCGTGCTCCGCACGTGGATCCGCTCTACTAGGCCTGGCTGGTGTCGGTCCTGCCAGATCTTCAAAGGTCAAGCCGACCAGGGTTTTGAGGACTCCGTGCTCCCCGCTGCGCAGAAGCACCTGGGGGAGCCCGCGCTCAAGGAGCTGATCAACTTTGTGCTGCACTACATCGCGGACCTGGACATCCCGATCAAGCGCGGCACATTCATCGAGTTCCGCAACGGCATGCTCAACGTGTCGCCGATCGGGCGCAACTGCAGCCAGGAGGAGCGCGACGAGTTTGAGCGCTACGACAAGGGCGCCGGCGTGCGGTGCCCCCCGCCCCCACGCCCGGCACACCAACCAACATGTTTTTGACGTGCAGTGCTGGGGAGGCGCGGCGCAGGCGCCAGTGAGCCGGGGCGCTGAGTGCGCCTGATCTGGCGTCGCAGGAAGGCGATGGTGGGCGTGCTGCGCGAGAAGTTTGCGCACCTGGGCCTCACCTACTCCATCGGCGGCCAGATCAGCTTTGACGTCTTCCCCAAGGTGGGCGGCCCGGCCGCCGCACGAATCCGCTCCGGTACCGCTTGGCGCGGATGCGGCTGAGGCGTGCACGCCGTGTGCCGCCGCTGCCTGCTGGCCCAGACCCGCGCTCAGGCGCCATGACGGGCGGGCAGGGCTGGGACAAGACGTACTGCCTGCAATTCGTCGAGAAGGAGTACAGCGAGATCCATTTCTTCGGCGACAAGACCTTCGAGGTGGGCACGCCCTCCTCGCACGCCGAGCGTGGGCTCGTGTAGGGTCCAAAGGCAGAACCCTTCGAAGTGCCCAAGCCCTCCTGAGGCTACAGCATGGAGCGCGCACCAGTCGGCTAGTGTTAGGCATGTCGGATGGTGTGCCGTGCGTGCAGTGCTTGCACGTCATGGGCTTACAGCACTGCCATACGTAGGCTGGCCAGCCCTGCTCTTGCACGAGCACAGTGCAAGGCATGAAGCCACATGGCGGTCTCACAGGCACTGCCAGCAGCATGGCAGCTGCTGAGGCGGGCGCGAGCGCAGGGCGGCAACGACTTCGAGATCTTCTCCTCGCCGAAGACCGTCGGCCACACCGTGACCAGCCCGACCGACACCATCGAGCAGTGCACCAAGCTCTTCATGATGTGACCAGGGTGGGTTGCATCGGTGCGGCAAGCACTGCTGCTCCCGCGTACCTGCTGCGCACCCCCTCGGGCCTCAGCTGTCGTAAATATGGCATGTGCTTACAGCGTAGTGCTGTGTCTGAGGCTCTTTAGAGTGTTGGCTTGAAAGTGCTTTGCCTGGTGAGCATCTCCAGAGTCTGCGCGCCCTTGGGAGCTGCATGTGCACCAAGCATGCAGTATTTTATTCTGGCTTGCAAAGTCCTACTGCTGTGTGTGGCAGGAGCTGTGCACCTGAAGCTGCAAGTGAAGCGTACAAGCGGCTATCGAGTCATGGTATGCTACAGGTCTGTCCGGTGTTTAGCTACTAGTTAGGCCGGGCTTGCAGCAGCCGAGTCACCTGGGTCTGTAGCACACTTCCAACGTACGTACTGAGCGGCCCAAGTTGGGACTTTCTTGGGCGCCCAATGGACTCTGCCAGGTTCTGCTTGCCAAGCCCTCACACAAGCAACTCAGTTGATGACTTTGAAGGAGTGCAATGAAATGCGTGCAGCACTGGCACCGTAGCTGTACACGAGGCCCGATCTGGCATGTGCTTGCACACCCAGATAGTCTGGAAGGGTAAGCAAATGAAGGATGCGCGCTGCGCGGGCAGCCTGAGAAGCATAGCCAAATGTCTTTAGTTCCAATGTAACCCCTCACACCCTTGTATTCAAATCAAACAAGGCTCGGGAGAAAAAATGTTGCACAATGAGGGTGCCCCTCCTGTGGCTGCCTGAGACATGCGTACCATTCAATGCGCCGCAGCACTTGTCTTCCTCTGCACGGCGGGCTGGGCGCTCGTAGCGTCTGAGGAGGCAGGGGATGCAGACGGCTCCGCACTGCTCTCACTCGTTAGGAGACATGGCGGTCTGGTGCGGCCACAGTCTGGCTCTTGGGCCTGGTATGTATCCGCGTGTTGCAACTATGAACCAGCGCTGGCGGGGGCGTGCAGGCAGACGTTGAGCTTGCAGAGGTCAGAGCGGGCCTGCGTGGCGCGCTGGCGGCGAGAGACTTCCAGGCTGGGGAGTCCGTTATAAGCCTGCCGCAGAGCCTGGTCGTGCACCTAGCATCGGCAAACTCGCACGCGCCTGTGCGCGCCGGCATACCCGCCGCACTGGCAGCTCACATACAGCTCAAGAACACAGAAGCCCTGAGGGTCCCTGACGGCGCAGGACAGCGCAGCGGCGCTGGTGAGGCGGTGGAGGGCGGATGGAAACATGTCTAGCTATTGGGACTTCCTGCCCACGCGGCTGCTGACCCGCAACACGTTCCCTGAGGCGGCGCTGGACCTGCTGCAGAGCAAAGCCATGGTGCGTCCTATTGCAGCGGAGCCTGCTGCTGCTCACGCTCCTACTATGCAGGCGTGCGGAGCGCCTGCAGACACAAGCGTGCGCCTGCCAAGAAGGCAGCATGCTGCGCCTTGTTTTGAGATGAACGACAACGGCTTGGCGGCTGTGCGGCGCAGAAAGCGCACGCAATATTTCATCAAGTACAGGCAGCAGAGGCCTTGGCGAGCGAGGGCCTCACGGACGAGGGTGTGACTGAGGAGGAGTTTCAGCATGCAAACGATCTGGTGCGGCTTCCCTGCTCTGCACCGCTGTGCACCACAACGTATCAGTGGCTCAAGTTTCCCTGCTTTGTCTGCATCACACCAGGCCTCACTGGAGAGCCCGCGCAGGTCAGCGCATACTGCTTCAGCTTCGCACTGGCCGCCGGCGAGCGCACGCGGCTGCTGCTCCCTGTGTTGGTCTGCCCCCATGCACAGCCCATTCTTGCCGTGCACTTGCCCGGTCTTCACAGGCGGCCTCACCGCCATGGTGCGCTCTCCAGGACGCTCTGAACTATGGCGACCACGACGGCGCGGCAAACATCGAGGTGCGCCTGGCCGAGGACGGCAGCTTCGTGGCGGTCGCCAAGCGCGCGATCCAGCAGGGCGAGGAGGTGCGCCTGTGCAAGCGCGGACACTCTTTCCACTGACCCTGCTGTTGGCTGCGGAGAGGATGCCTGCGCCCCTGCCAATCTGCTCCGCTCAGCAGCGCTGGCCACCAGAGTGCAATTCGCCTGCACACGCGTCGCGGCGGTGTGTGCACTGTTGCCATCCCCTGGGTCAAGCTCGTTGAATGAGCCGCTGCTGTGTGGAGGCAGGTTCTCAACTCCTACACCGCGGCCTGCCGCCGCAACGACTACAGCCTGTTCCACTACGGTGCGCACAAGCACAGACCTCCTTGACCAGGTCTCCCTGCATGCTCTCACCGCCGGACCTCCCGCATGCAGCCTGTGCAGCTGTGCTCGGTCAGCTGGGTGAGGGCTGCCGCTCCCGACCGCCCGCGGCGCGCGCGGCAGGCTTCATCCAGGCGCAGGACCCGCCGCGCCTGTGCGCGCTGGACACGCCCGGCGGCACCCTGTACGGCGCATCCAGCCTGGAAGAGGACCGCGACTATGGCGCGCACACGCCCTGTCCTGCCAGCCGCACGCTGCGTGTGGCCATGCTGTGTGCTGAGGAGGGAGCCTGCATTTTGTTGTGAGCCAGCATTGTATTGTGAGCCTGCATCGTCTCCTGCACACTGAGCACGGCTTTGCATGCTGCGAGCGCATGCGCCCCCCAGGACAGCGCCTGCCCCGCACCAGAGAGGGCCCACATGTGAGCGCACAGGCGAGGGCGGCATCGTGGCGAGCGTGGAGGAGCTCATGCGCCTGCGCGCGGTGCTCGGCACCTTCCCGACGAGCGAGGAGGAGGACGCGCGGCTGCTCCAAGGTGCGTGCGCCAAAGGGTTGTGCACAACCCTGCCCTGCCCCATGTTGGAAAACGTACACAGGTATGGTGGACCGCGCACGGCTGCTGCAAGGTTACTACCTGTAGGTAGGCTGGTAGGACATGCGCGGAGCAAGCCTGCAGGTTTGAGGGGCGGGAGCGGACCCGTCGCGAAGGCGAGGAGAACAGTGCGTTAAGGCTGTGCATGCCGACGCAGAGCGGCGCGGCTGGCTGGCGTCATGGCGCGGGCTGCGGCCGCTGAGCGACGTGGAGCGGCTCTTTGTAGAGTTTAGGATGCTGCGGAAGCGCGCGCTCCAGTACTGGATCGAGCGGCTGCAGGGCGTGCTCACCCAGGCAGGCTCAGCCGGGGCGGGGCGGACCAGGTGATGCCTGGCGAGCGTGGCAACAGACTGCTGTAGCTTGGCGCCTGATGTAACAAGCCACAACCGCTAGCTTGCCAAGGTCTTGTAGGTGGTGATGCACCCACAAACGTGAATCACCCATACCCGCACCCAGCATATGCACACATCCTCTTCAGCCTTCCAACAGGTACAACCACAACCCCAATCACCACCCATTGCCGGCACCTCCAGCGCACGCCTCGTCTCTCCACCATGCTCCTGTAAGCCCTGCACAGCAAGCATTGCATATTGTGAGCATCGAGCTTGCATGCCACGTCTGCAGAGCGCCGGCTGTCACTCGCACTTGGTGCCTGCGTGCACACACTCCGCACAGCAGCCGCCGCATATTGTGGAGCCTGCCCTTCTGAGGTCCTGCTATAAGCACAGCGGCCCCATGGGCTGGGCTGGGAGGCGCGCCTGACAGGCAGCTCGCATTGCTCCCTGCCGCACACACGGCCCCACACAGCACACGCACACCCGCCCCACACACCACACCCCGGCCCCAGCACACACGATGGCCCCTTCCGCGAAGCCGCTCGGCCCAGGCACACCACAACAGCACAGGGTTTGCAGGTTATTCCGTTCACAGGTGCTGATGTTATTTTGCATCATGCATTGCTTCCAGATCTGGCGGCAGCAGAGTTGAATGCAACAATGCGGCTTGATGAGGGTAACGCCAGTGCATGCAGAGGTCAAGCACTCTTGAGCAGAGCGACAGCCTTCCAGCCTGTCGGGCCACGCCTCCGCCACACCTCAATACCCACAGCACAGCATGACGTTGCAGCCCCATGAGATCGGCCCCCACACAGGGCAGCCTCAGTGGCTTGAAAGACAGCTCGCTGCATCGCCAACACCGGCTGTGGACAGGCCCCGGGGTTGTCAAGCACTGTGTTTAAGGGCTGCAGTCCCATTTGCCTGAAATGCCTGACGAGCAGATCCGTGTCTTGAAGCACACTGCTTTTCCTGGTCACAGCTCTCGGGGGGCCTGGGTTCGCGGGGCGGCCGCACCGGTGCGCGGCGGGCGCGCCCTGCGCGCGGCGCAAGCGGGGTCAGATCAGCATCACGCCAGTCATCGCGCGCCGCTCCACCTCCTCGCGCGTGCTCGTGAAGATCTCCACGTAGCGGCTGGAGTTGGGCATGATCTGGCGGTCCTTGGCGAGCGCGAGGCGCAGCTTGGCGCCCGGCCCGGACACCTCCACGTACGCCTCGCCGGTCGGCCGGCCGTCCATGCCCAGCACCAGCTTCACCTTGTCCTCGCTGAACGCGCCGCAGCCCTGCGCGGCGCCGGCGCCGGCTGAGCGCGGGCCCATCGTGTGGGCGGCGCGAGCGCGCCTGCAGGTCCGCGTGCGGCCGTCCAGCCTTCCCAGGCCTCCAGCTCAGGTATGCAAACATCGGCATGAGATTGCGCATGCGAGTCTGGTTGCGCTGGGTCCTTGTGAGCTAGTGATACGCGCACAGCATCAAGTGCCCGCTGAACGGGTCGGCGCCGCGGCACGGCGCGACTGGTGCGGGAGCGCGGCGGGGCCGCGCCGCAAAGAACTGGATGATGTCGGGCTTGGTGACCGAGAAGGGGATGCCGCGCAGCTTGAGCCAGCCCTCCTGGAAGGGCACGTCGTCCGCGCTCAGTCCGCCCAGCACGTTCGCCATCAGCGGGTTCATGACGAGCGCGGGCGGCGCAGGCGCCAGCGCTGGCAGGCCGCCCATCACGACTGCCGCGCGCGCGGGCGCGGCCGCCGCGCGTCAGCGCCGCATGGTGCGCGTGCGCGCGTCGCGCGCCAGCTGTGTCGAGAACGGAGCATGGCGGCCGATCACGCACTGCATGCACACTGCCCTCCTCCCATGGCTCCATGCTGACGCAGACACGGAGATGACAGCATGTCATGCACTCGGCGCACTGGAAAACCAAAGCTGATATATCAATCACGCCTGACAATCACCTTCGGCCTGTGCTCCATGCGCAGCTTGGCCAGGCCCGGCAAGCAGTGAGGGCAAGGCGCACTGGGAGGCCCCGGCAGCCCCGGCACCGCGCCGTAGGCGGGCGCCGCGGCAGCGGGCGACACGATGGGCGGCGCGACCTGCATCTCTGAGATCCACTCGCCGCCATGCGCGCGCTGGAAGTCCTGCTCGCTCACGTAGCTGGCCGCAATGGCGTTGCCGTCGAACTGGCGCTTGTCGAATACTGCGCGCGCCGCGCTGCGAGCTCAAGGGCGAAACGGGACAGCCGTGACTGAAGAATAGAAGTTGGCCACCATGTGAAAACATACAGTCGCCTGACGCACTTCGGGAATAGGCATCGCACGGCCGTGCTGGCAGTGCATGTGCCCTACACGCCCAGGCATGCAAGCCTGCAGCAGGGCCTGCGCCTTGCCTACTTGCCTGCCGCACCAGACGTCACAGGTGTTGTTGCGGTACTGGGCAGAACAGGCCTCTCAGGTGGGTCGCACCGGCGTGCGCCTTGCTGCACTCCTGGGGCGTCGCGAACATGACGTACACGCGTGCAGGCTCCAAGTCATGGACCGCGGCTGGCGGCATCGGCACCGTAACAGCCTCCACTGTGCCATATTTAGATGACTCCTCACGCACGTCCTCTAGCAGCTGCGCAGCTTCACACCGATTCTGCTCAGCTTTCTGTCCCTTGCGCCCGTGAACATTCGTGGCTGGCTAGTACACGAATGCACTTCATTCTGACTTGCCCAGCAAACAGCTGCAGACACAACCATGAAAACGGTTAGCGCTTTGCAAGTGCTCACCATGTCGACTCCATGCAACGCCAAGGAGCCATAGGCTGGGTCACAGTTCTGCTCTTGAAACTCCGTGTGCTGCAGGCAGGGGCGCACGTCGTTGCGCTCCTCGCTGTCAAACAGCTGCTTGGCCTTAAGCATGTTCTTCAGCAGCAGCACGCGCGTGGGCGACGAGATCAGCCCGATGGCCAGGCGCTGCGCAGACGCGAGCGTCGCCGGCGGCGCCGGCCCCTCCGGCGGCTCCACATAACCCTACGCGGTCACCCCGGGCCTTGTGACGCACCCCGACCTGCGTGCGCACTGGCTGCCTCTGCTTCTTCTGCATGGCCCGCACAGTGCAGTTGCAGCATGTTCCCAGCAGTCACCACACACCCGCTCCGGGGGCCGCGGGCTCGCTTGATGCGCGCGCGCATGTGAAGGGTGCAGCGGCAGCCACGGGTCGCCGGCCCCGCCGAGATGTTCACCGCACATGCGAGGCGCTGCAACCAGGGCTCGCCTTGGGCCGGCCGACGTTTATGTGGCGGCCGCACAGCTCCACCTTGTCGAGCGCTGTCGCGCTGGTCGCCAGCTCGTCGGTCCGCAGCTCCACAAAGCCAAAGCGGCCTGCTCAGCGCCCCCGCTGGTCAGCCTCGCAGTCTAGGGGCTACGCACGCAGGCCATGCGGAGATTTGGCTGGCATGAACATCGACTAGCAGGTCGGGCGCTGCAGCTGTGCAGGCTCGGCAGAAGCGGGCGGCGCACCAGACGGGTCGAGCGAGGCGTTGACGACAGCGGGATTGTTGATGGGATCGAGGACCAGGTGAGCCAGCGCGCCGTTGAACAGCTCGCGCAGCATCTGGTCCGTGACCGCGCCGATCGTGAGGTTGCCCACGTAGCACTCGCGCTGCTTCTTGCCGCTCGTCATGCCGGGCCCGCCCGCCATCGACTGCGCCAGGACAGCAGCCGGCATCGTTACTGAGGTCCCGCGCTGCGAGCGTAGAAGGGGTTGGACACACCGGCGCCCGCACCTGCTGCTGCATCAAGAGCTGCTGCGTGAGCAGCTGTTTCTGCAGCTGCTGCTGCTGCAGCGCCTGGAGCTGCTGAAACTGCACCTGCGCCCGTCCGCGCGCCCGCCATCAGGATCCCGTGAGGGACTTAGCAAAGTTCCGGCGCTGAGCTGCACCCCGCGCGCCTGCTGAACGGCTTCAGCGTCGCTGAAGCCAGAGTCCCGCCTCCGGTCTCGCCGCGGGCTTCGGCTGCGAGTGCACACAGCACACCAAACAGTCGGCAAGGACAGCGCACCAAAACACGGCCAGTAAAGCAGCACCCGCTGGTCAGGAGGCTACACAGGAAAACAGCAGCCTGCAGCAGCGGACCAGGCGGCCGGCACTGCGCACGCGGCGCACCTGCGGTCGCGGCTGCGGTCGCGCTTGCTCTTGTGCTTGTGGCTGCTCTTTTCCCTGCTCTTCTCCCTGCTGCGGCTGCGCCTGCGCGAGCTCTTGTGCGAGCGCTCATCCCGGTCGCGCTCCCGCTCGCGCGAGCGTGACCGCGCCATGGTCAGGCTCTGCTCGCCAACACTGGAGGCCTTCAACCCAGACACCGAGCGCAGCACAGCACAAGCTCAGAACTTACCCAGAGACAAGCCCTGCTTCTTTTTTACTATACAGTCGCAGACGGCCTCTAGCAATAGGTCTGTCTCGAACTGCTCCAGACTGCGCTGATATTGAGGACGGTAGGCGTGAGCGAGCCCTTTGCCACTCACTGCAGGCCCTGTCATTGTGCGTTCTGAGAGTCAAGTCGCAGAGCGCTCGACCCCGCCTGCCCTGACAGGCGGGCAGAGCTCTGCCTCCTGCTCCTGCCGCACGGGCCACCTGAACCAGGTCGTCCGCGCAATGGCATAGGACCATGAACGCGCAAGGTCTGGGAGCCGTGGCCAGGCCTTGCACGGGATGGCGGTTACGCACGCGCCGCATTGGCTGCGAAAGGCAGCTTCGGCCGCGGGCGGGGCAACTGCCGGTCCGGGGCGCCGCCGCGGCGCCGGGCGCGCTCGCGAGCGCCGAGCAGTCCTGCTTGCACGGCGGGCTGCGCCTGGAGCCTGAACCAGCGGGTCAGGCCGGCCTGGTTGGCGTGGCCGCGGAGGGCGATAACGAGCGCGTGCTGACCACATTCCGCTGGCCGGCCGCGCTGGACGGCAAGGATGTCGCCGTCCTGGGTGCGCCTGCGCGCCAACACAAGGCTCAGCCAAGGCTAACTGCTTACAGTTTGGTGAAGTGTGCACGTCCACGTTCATGGTAATACATACTGTCCTGGCCTGAGGTCAAGGGGAGTCTGTGGCCGTGTGAAACCAGTGGTCTGTCACCAGCGCATGGACACTCAAGAACACTGGCGCCCTGGCAGGCTCATTCACGGACTGGTCTGCGCCCGTGGAGCTCAGGCGGAGCCCGGAGACCGGCGACTTTGTGCGGACGATCGCGCTGGCGCCTGGCACCTACCAGGTCCGCTCACGTGGACTCAACTTGTGCCAGAGAGCGCATTCCCGGCACCAGCAAAGGCCACTGTCCAGCATCATGGGGCAAGTTGTGTCCCTGCTCTTCGGGGACAACAGCGGTCCACGCACCTTCTGCTCTGCAAGCGCGTGCGCTTGAGGGGCTGTCGGCTGGCCGCGGCAGTACAAGTACCGCGTCAACGGCAAGTGGGCCACCAGCCCCTGCGAGCCCATCACGGGCGACGGCTCTGTAAGCCCCGCCCCACAAGGGAAGCGCTGCAAGGATTAAAACTTTCATGTCACCTGCTTGTGGCCATTGGCAATGTTGCGACAGGTCTATGGCGTCCTTGCAGCGCAGCAGGCATGCACTGCCATAGTAGTGTCCTGCTTGATAAAAATAGCAATGCAAGCATGTTGCACCCACACGGAAGATTTACCGCTTCGCCAGTGCCTCCCTCGTGCGCACAACCATGCACCTGATGCTCAGCATCCAGTACATGCGCCCGCGCTGTGCCCTGCCAGCACATGAGCCCATCATCCTTGTCCCCGTGCCCGTCCCGACGTGTGCATGTGCAAGTGTATCGAGTCACAAGGACAATTCTGCATGCAGGGCTTCTTCAACAACCAGCGCCTGGTAGCGCCCTCCGCGGCGTTCCACTGGCAGGCGTGCTGGGGCGGCGCGGAGGTGTTTGTGACCGGCGACTGGTGCGCCTGGGCGGTGCGCGACCCTCCCGCGTGCTCGAGCCCATTCCTGTGCCTTGCAGCGAGTGCAAGGGGCGTGGAGGCGGCAGTGAGTAGCGGCTGGACGCCGCGCCTCATAGGCCTTGGGCGAAGGCTGACGCGCTGTCTGAGCAGGAGCTCATCCCGCTGCGGCGAGACCCCGTCAGCCAGGACTTTCACCTGGCATGCAGCCTGGCGGTGCGTGACTCCCAGCATCCCAGTACGTTTACATGCAACCGCCTGGCTCGTGCCGCTTGCTGCCATGGTCTGCTGCCTTGAGCTTTGCTGACCTGAGAAGCACAGCGGGGATGCTGCCTGCGAACACCGTCCTGGCCAGGCGACCGGGCGTGGCCCCGCTGCTGATCGGGCGTGACGGCAATGCCTTGCCGGAAGCGGAATCCAGGCACTGCTGCGCGCTGAGTACCAGGGCGTCCGGCTGACCTGGTGCAGAGATGGTGGTCACCAGGTCAACTTCCTGCTCAGCTTAGGGTAGGATACCCTACGCAACCTGACCGCTCACCACGCGCATGCAGCCGGGCTCGTACTGCTACCAGTATCTGGTGGACGGCACCTGGATGACGTCGCCGGACGTGCCGGTCGGCCCCGACGACGACGGCCACTTGTGCAACAAGGCGCGCGCAGAGCCGCGCGCGTAACTGGCTGCGCATCGGCGGCCCCGCTTTGCAGGAAGAGCAGCTCGCCAGGGGGGCAGCAGCCCCTCGTACCAGACTGATGTTGGCAGAGTCCCTTTGACCGACAGGCTGCAGACAGATTCGCATTGGGGAGGTAATGCGCTGCTTGGGTCGCGGGCAGCAATGGTCTGGCATGCTCGCTGCGCATTTCGCTGGCCTGCGCGTGCTGCAGAACAGCAGAGCAGCTCGGCTGTGCGAGCTGCCGGTGCAGCCCGCATGACGCGGCACGCCCGCGCCGCGCGCCAGATGGCGGTGCAGGACCCGCCCGCCTTTCACATCTTCTACGCCACCGGCTGGCGCGACGCCGTGCTGCGCGTGCGCACGCTGGACGCCGACGGCGCGCCGCAGACGCCGGTGCGCGGCGCCGCGGGGAGCGTCCTGGACAGCTGGCTGTGCAGGGATCCTATGCTGCGGGGGACAGGCGGAAGGGGCAGTGCCGATATCGCGGAAGCATGCGTGTCTGCGTGCTTTGCGCTACCGCTGCATGCGTGTCGAGCCCGGGCGCTGGGCAGCAGCCAAGCTGCGTGCGGAGCTTGGGCGCGCAGGGGCCCACTCGCTCCCATCAGACACGTGTCGTGCGCTTTGGTCAGACGCCGTGTCACTGCCCCCTTGCCTGGCGCGCAGGGCTGGCGGGAGGTGCCCATGTTCACCGCGCCGTCGCGCGCCGCGCCGCTGGGCGGCGCCTGGCTCAGCGCGGTCGTGCCGGCCACCGGCGACCCGGCGCGCGGGCCGCCGCAGCTGGAGTTCACCGTGGCGGACGGCGCGCCCCACGCGCTTACCGCGTCCGGCTGCCCCGCTCTGTTGGGGTCGCGTATGCTTGCGTAAACGGACATGGGATGAGCCGGGTCCCGGAGAAGCTGTCGTCTTTGTCAGAGGCTCCGTGCGGCTTCTGCCTCTGCGCTGGCGTCCTCGAAGTTTGAGGGCTTGGAACGGGTGGTGAACATGCTGGGCGCTGGGCTGTCAGGGATGCGGCACAGCTAACAGACATGCTTCTGCGAGCGCTGGTTGCCTGTCAGCGCGGCTGGTCACGCGGCCCTGGGCGCGCGCAGGCGATGGCGCGGCGGAGGACCGGCCGGCGCCCGGGCGCACGTACCTGTGCCGCGCGCCCGGCGGCTTCAAGCTGCTCAGCGGGCGGCTGCGGCCCTTCCCGCGCGCGCGCGCGGCGTCCACCATGCTGGCGCGCGCCGCGGCCCTGCTCCCCAAGCACGCTCGCTGGCACAAAGTGCTGATCGCGCGGGGGAACCGGGGGTTCTCGCCGCTCGCCCCCGCGCCGACGCAGCGCAGCGCGCGCCCTGCCAGGCGGTATGAGTTTAGGGGTATGGTAGGGTAGGGCGGGCGCCGATTGCGCATGCGCGGCGCAGGTCAGCGACCTGGATGGCACCATGGTTGGTGAGGGCGCCGACGCGGACGCGGCCACGGCCCGCTTCTGCGCCTACTGGGAGGACACGGCGGCGCTGGCGGGCAGCGTGCTGGTGTACAACACGGGCCGCTCGCTGGGCCAGTTCACGGCGCTGTGGGCGGAGAAGGCGGGCGCGCTCGCGCTGCCCGACGTGCTCATCACCGCTGTGGGCACCAAGGCGCGCACGGCCGGAGTCGCTTGCATACGCAATTCATTCCTGCGGGCCTCCTTACGTCACCTGGCCTGGCCGAGCGGAGCACCAGGTAGAGCAGCATCACAGCGCGCTCGATCACTGCCTTGGCATGGGGGAGAGTGTGCCTGCTGCGACGACTTACAGTGCGCGATATCAGATGAAAGCTTCTGTGAGGAACGGCATATTGCTGCAGACTTCCCTGCAGCGCTTGTGGTATCCGGATCCGGTGCTATCGACAGGGAGGTCTGAGCTAGGCTCTGCTCCAAGCTTGCATGGGCTGCAGCGCGGCCTGCTTTCGCCCAGGCACACACGCCGATCATCCGCCGCCTTGCCGACTGCAGGGAGGTCTGTCAACGGACAGTCCTTGTCACCCTTCTGACGCCCATAAACCGGGCAGCATGACGGTGGTGCGTGCTCGGCTGAGCGCGCCCGCGCGGCGCGCAGATCTTCCTGCTGGACACGCAGGAGAAGGGCCGGTGGGCGGTGGGCGGCGCAGCGTGGAAGGAGGACCTGCAGTGGGCGCGCCGCCTGTCGGAGGGCTGGGACCTGGGCCGCGTGCGCCAGGCGCGCCAGGCCCCGCCCGCGAAACCCGCCTCCGTATGGCCTGAAGGGTATAGCATGCGCGTTCGTCGGCGGCACGTGAACGCCTGCGCAGTGCGGCTTGCTCCCGCCTCTCATGACCGGGGATATGTGTCCCTGTCCGCCATGTTGCAGCCGAGGTGCTTGGTCCCCATGCAGGGCAAGGCCTGCATGCGCTGGCTCTCAAGTAGGGGAAACTCCAGCCGAGTGTGCAGCTCCGTGCCGGCGGGCAGGTGGCCGGCGAGGTGCTGGGGCGGCTGGGCGAGGAAGCAGGCGCCTGGCTGGACCGCGGCACGGAGCATCCGCACCGCATCGCGCTGTCCGTGCGCGGCGACCGCGCCAGCGATGCCGCGGCGCAGCTGCGCGCCGGCTTTGAGGCTGCTGGCGTGCAGGCGCGCCCCTGGGGCTGTGCCCTGTGATGTCAGGGGGTTGACGCCTGTGCGGCTCAGGAGCGGCGCACGCGCAGCCTCGATGCGGCCTGGTGCGGGAGGCACATGCTGCAGGTGGCGCCGCCGTCGCGGCATAGGGGTTCACCCCTCTTGCCAGCCGTGGCATACCCGCTGTGTTGTGTTGTTTCAGACTAAGGGCGCCTGGAGGGCAGTGCCCGGCGTGCCGGCTGACAGCTGCTCGGGGAGCCCGCCGCGCTGGCCTCCCGCACGGCCCGCCGCCAGCACCGAGCAGGGCTCGAGGCGCGCGAGTGTCTGGACGGCCCGCCGCAGGTGCGCATCATCACCAGCGGCACGGGCGGCTGGCGCTATGTGGACTGCGTCAGCGTGCGCGGCGGCAAGCTGGAGGCGCTGGAGTATGTGCGCACGCTATTCGGCGTGCCGCGCGACCGCTGCGCGGCCGCCGGCGACTCCGGCAACGACATCCTCATGCTCGAAGGCGCGGCCCCGCGCCTGGCCGCCCGCCTGGCCAGGCCTCCCTGTGGCACGCACGGCCCTGCTGGGCCAGGCTGGCGGTGATAGGCACTCGTTCACACTTACAAGCCCACCAGCACGCACAGCCCCTGATGGGACGCGCAGCGTGGGTAACGAGCGGGCCAAAGGCTGAAAGTTGTCCGCCAAAGGCATGCTACTGCCGGTCGGCCGGCCATTGACCTCCGTCAAGGACGTGCAGCCGCCTGCGCGCGCAGGCGCCAACCCTGCGATCGTGGTGGGCAACGCGCAGCCGCTGCTCGTGGACTGGCTGACAGCGCGGCCGCAGGACGCGCGCGTGGTGCTCACCGACGCGCCCATGGCCGACGGCATCCTGGAGGGCCTGGCGCGCCTGGGCCTGTACTGAGCGCGGCGGCACGGCGCGCTGCGCCAGGCCAGCGACTGGCCGGGCGATGACGACGGGTGGGTGCGCACATACCCCGCGCGCTGGGCGCCGCCTGGACCTGATCGGACTGAACCCCGAGCACACGCGCTGCACTGAGTGCTTGCATGAGGGGAGGGCAGCACGCATGCCGGAGCGGCTGCGGCGGGCGGTGCATGGTTTTGAGCAAGCCCACATTAGGATTAGGTGTGTCGGCTGGGGTCAAGCGCGAGGTGGGCTTGTCCCCTGGCTTGCGGGCCCGTTCGGAGCATTGTCGCCTCCCTTTTGCAGGCCGTTTTTATAGCAGATATACTAGAGCCCCAGCCGGCGACTTTTTTGTAGCAAGGCAGGTGCTGACTTGTTATCGCAAGGAGACAGTGGTGGCCGAGAAGATAATGCACAAGGAATGCCAAGGCGGGTTTTGTGCTTGGTCAGCTTGTTGTGCTGTGGTTTGCCCGCTCTCATGTTTTGAGGTACTTTGTTTGCCAGTTGCTGTTCTAATATGCCGTGGCGGGAAGCCCTTTGTTGGTCATTGGTAGCATGGTCCTGAGCTCGTGAGTTCCAGAGCACACTGGTAACACTGCGCAGCGCACAGCTTATGATCCGGCGCTCCAACAAGGCTGCGGCATTGCGCTCTTTTACAAGCGTGCATGATGTCGCACTTCATTCCACTTCACAAGCAGCAACAGGCCAGACCATGACAGGGCGCAGTGCCAGTGCAAACACACTCTCCGACACGACACCGGCGGAAGCATGAACACAGCCCGGTTGTGCAGCGGATTTGGCCACCAGTGGTAAGATATGGCGTCCTCAATGCACCCCGTGCATCAAAGCCACCCGCGACTGCGCACTTGCTCTCGTGCTCATCACACCACATGTGACCTCGATGCGAGCGCGCACCGGACAGGAACACTGCAAAATGATACCGGAACCCTCGTCTGGCTGCTCAAGGGCAGCCAGAGCGCCGCCTGCCCAGCCCGCACGCGCTGGCACAAGGGCCTCACTGTAGCGAGGCAGCGCACGGTTGACGCTGCACACTGACAGGACTGGTGTGCGGATGCACAAATCATGTCCTTCGACCAGGACACGCTGTGCACATGCGCAGGCTATGCCAGGGTAGGCCGCGCAAGGGCGCGGCCCCCCCGCTCGGCCCGGCCTGGCCACACGCACATGCAGGAGCCTCAGCTCCTTCCCATGGACACCTGATGCAGCCTCCTGGTCATCACGATCCAGCCACTGGTGCATCACGCCCTGGCAGCACAGCGACCCCCAGATCCCCTGAGTCACACGCGCTCACATCCAAGCCGCGCACACGCGCGGGCTGGACGATGCGGGCCCCCCCCCGCGCGCCGCCGCGCTCCCGGCGCCCAGGCCGCCGGGCGGGCCGCCCTGCAGCAGCAGCTTGCGCTTGGGCGGCAGCACGGGCGCCTCGTCGTCGCCGGCCGCGTACCCGGCGTCCGCCGGCGCGCTCGCCTCGTCCGCGCCCGCCGGCAGCATGCCTGCGCGCGGGCCGCCGCGGTCGCGGGTTCAATGATTTTACTCAGATGTGCTGCATGCTGTGACGCGCATCTGAGACAGCCACGGCGCTCGGTCCGCAGCAGCAGGCGTGTATGTCGCTGTCGATCGCACATCTCTTTGCCCTGCGCCAGCCCCGGCCGCACTCCCACCGGCATGCTCGCGCGCCACCGCGGCGAGGCGCGCCGGCACTGCGAAGGAGTGGCCCTCGCGGGCAGAGCGGCGGGGCGCACCCAGCACCAGGCAGGGCAGCGCCTCCCCCGGCGCCGGGCTGGCCGGCAGCGAGGGCGCGCAGTCCACGGCATGGCTGACCGGCCGGCCGTTGGGGCTGCAGCTGGGCGGCTCGCGCATAACCCGGCCGCCCGCCAGCGCGTGCCCCGAGCCGGGCCCCGCCTCGCGCGCCGGCGTGGGCGGGCAGCCGCCCGCGGCCGCCGCGCCCGCGCCCGCGCCCGCGTCCCCCACCGCGCTCCCCGGCCCCGCCGCCGGCCCCGCCTCGGGCCGGCCCGCCGCGCCGGCCGAGCGCCGCGGGCGCAGCGCCCACGCCGCCATCTCGGCCTCCAGCGCGGCAGCCTGCTCCGCGAGCGCGCCCGTGGCGCCGCCGCTGGCCTGCCGGGCCGCGGGCGCCTCCGCCGCCGCGGCAGGCCTCGCCGGGCCGCCCGCCGCATGGTTGGCAGCGCCGACGCCGCCGCCCAGGGCGCCGCCGCCGCCGCCCAGGGCGCTGCTGCCGCGCAGGAAGGCGAGCGCGCCTGATGCCGCGCGCGCCGCGGCCTCCGCGCTGCTGGCGGCCGCGCGCGCGGCGGCGCCGGCCGGCGAGCGCGGCGGGCCGGGCGCGGCCGCGGGCGGCGGCGACGCCAGCTCGGCTGGCTGGTCCAGCGCGTGCCGGCGCGCCTCCATGTCGCGCACGCGCGCCTTTGCGGCCCTGCGCGTGCTGGCACTGGCGTCGATGCCGCGTGATGGACGTCGCTGTTGTTCAGGTACGCGCGCAATACCTCACGGACACAGCGGCCAAGGACACCCTTGCTGACTCAAGTGGAGCTCCTGCTATGCCTTGCACACTACGCTAGAGCACTAGGGTAGGGTAGGACAGACTTACCAGACAGGGATGCCTCGGGCCAGGGCCGGTATGATCTGCCAGCATGACATGCAGAGTCGCGGGCAACCTGAATGTATCTGCAGGACTGCCGATGGAGTCCCAGTAGGTCGGGTGCGAGAAGCCGGTGCAGCTCTCGCGCACCGCGTCTGCTGCCGGTAGAAGCTGGCTGCGGGGGTGGCCGCCGAGGCCGCGCCCTCCGCAGCCTGCGCGGCCGACGGCTCCCCTGCGGCAGCCGCATCGTCCGGCGCGCGCTCCGCGCGCTCCGCCGCCTCCAGGCGCGCCGCCCGGCCGCCGCTGCTGCTCACGCGCGGCGCGCCCAAAGTGCACCCCGACGCCAGCAGCTCCGGCGCGGCCGCGTCGGCGGCGAGCTGGTGCGGGGCTGGGGCCTGCGGCACGGGCGGCGCCGCCGCGGCGGGCCGCGGCGGCTGCGTCAGCGCAGAGCGGCCCTCCACTAGGAAGGATGCGGGCTGACTGGGCGGCGCGGGCGCCGGGCCGGCGCGCGCCGCGATGCTGACGCTGGCGCCCCTGAAGCCCAGCACCGCCCTGCGCGCGGCGGCCGGGTCACGGGCGCAGGCACCAGACACGTCTCAAGCACCAGGCGGGGCTGGCTGCACGCCGCTCTGCTGCTGACAGGTCTGCTTCCGTGGGGCCTGGCTGCGCGCACGCGCATGGTCACGCCGCATGCCCCTTCACACTCCTGCGGCAGCACGGCGCGCGCGGCAGGGCAGGGAGCACGCCCGGCGCCGCGCGCGGTGCGGCGCGGGCCGGCGCGCACCGCGCGTCGTCCAGCAGCTCGTCGCGCTTCTTGGCGCCGCGGCGCCAGCGCGCGCCGCCGAGCGCGCGGCCCTCCAGGAACGCGGCCAGCAGCGGCACTGTCACGCGCGGTGCCGGCTCCAGGCCGCCGTCGCGGCGCTCCTTGTTGATGGCCATGAGCACGGGCGCCTCCAGCGAGTCGCGCGCCACGCGCTGCGCCGTCGTTGGCGTGCACGCGCCGCCGCCCGCCGAGCCGCCGCCCGCCGCCTGGACCGAGCGCGCGCCCAAAAAGCTCAGCCCCGCCTGACTGACCATGCAGCCCAAGCCACTGGCGCTTGTGTTTGCTGGCTCCGTGACGGTCAGCACAGGCTCTTCCAGCGAGTCGTTTGCGGCGGCGCTGAGTGGTGGCTGGCGCGCGCGCCGCTGCCATGGACTGGCCTGGCCAGGGTGATGCATGCAGGCGAGGCCTCGAAGCAGCCCAGGATGCAACACACGAATATCGCTGCTGCCCTGGCCCTAATCCAACCTTATGCCCTGGCACAGGAAATACCCCAGCGACATGCTGAGCGCTCCGACAGCCTTTCCTCTCCTTTCCTTTCCAACACGCCGCATCTCCTTAGCAACCACAGCCCATCACCCCCTGTCTTTGCGACCGCGCGCTCACCAGCTCGTGCGACAGGCTGCGCGCGCGCGCGCGCGCGGCCGCGCGGCGGCCCTTCCAGGGCGTCGCGACGCCGGGCGCCCACTCCTCCTCCTCCCCCTCTTCCTCTTCTTCTTCCTCCTCCTCCCCTTCCTCGCCCTCTCCACCCTCGCCCGCCGACTCAGAGCCCGGCTCGCCGGCACGCCCCGGGCCTGGCGAGCCCGCGGCCTCCGCCGGGGCGGGCGCGGCCGCGGGGGGCTCGGGCGCGGCGGGCTCGGCCAGCGCGTCGATCTCCTCCAGCAGCGAGTCCACCTCTGCGTCCAGCGCCGCCTGCGCCAAACCCTGTCCCTCAAACCCTGTCCAGCCTGGGGCAGATGCATGTCCCTGGTGCTCCTGTCCCAGGTGCGCCCGAGGAGGGGCCGCGCCCAACGGCCGCCTCATAGCGCATGCAACACTTTTGTGCGGGTGTGTCCAGCGACCCGTCCTCAGGCTAATGCCGCATGAACCGCCAACAGATAGATGGCAGCGCTGTCACCCATGCGCGCGCGACGGCAGCACACTCCCGGCGGCTGCGCGCGCTCGGCGACCGCGCACTGCCGCGGCCCGCGCCCTGCCGGGGAGCCTGCGGCTGCGCAGGCAGCTGCGCAGCGGGCGCGCACGTGCCGGGCGCCCGCGGCCGACGGCAGCCGCAGCGGCTCGTCGTCCTCCGCCTGCGACGCCAGCGCGGCCGCCAGGCCCGCCTGCGCGGCGGCCCCGCGCGCTCAGCGCCGGGCGCTCGGCAGCATTACGCAAGCCGCCACATGCTGGCACCAAAGTCCAGGCTCTTTTCTTGCACGCGGCACGGTGCTCAGATACCCTGCGGATGAGATGAAGATGTTGATGATCCAGGCCCTGGCCTGGCGTCCAGAGGCTGGATCCCTCAAACAAAATAAAAATTCCCACTGGGGGCGCGCCTGCGCGGCGGCGGCCGCGCGCAGGGCGCCCGCGCGCTCCTCCTTGGCGCCGTCCAGCTGCAGGCGCAGCATCTCCGCCTCCTCGCGCGCCTCCACCGCCTCGCCCGCCGCCTCGTACGCCTGGCCCCAGCCGCCGGCTCAGCCGCCGCGCCGACGTACGCGCACCACGCATGCGCTGCCTTTAGTCAGGAGCATTGCATTTGCAGCAGCCCGAGCGAGCCGGACAGCATCCCTTGATCCAGAGCATACCCGTGTCAGACCTGCAGCATCGCTGTCCAGTGTACATTGACAGCTCTCCTGTTCGCATTCATCTAGCGAAGGCGTATGCATACGTGCAGCCCAGAGTCAAAGCTGCCACCCTGACACACGGGCCTGGCGGGCGGCGGTGCGCGCCTGCGCCTTGTAGTGCGAGGCCGCGCGGAAGAGCGTCTTGAGCAGCGCGCGCGCCTCCACCGCGCCGCGCACGCCGGTCCAGCGCCGCACGGCGGCCGCGCCGTCGCTGCTGGCGCCCATGCGCGCGTCCTCCTCCGCCTTGGCCGCCAGCAGCATCTCCTGCGTCTCCGCGATCTGCGCGCGCGGACGTGGCCCGCTTCCCTTGCGCCCAGACGGGTGCGCCCAGATGCACGGCGTTCCAATGCTGTCTCGTTGCGTAGCTCTTTGCAGCCATCATAACAGCGCTTGAGAGACGCCATCACAGTGCTCTGCATGCAAATGCGCACATGCAGTCTGCACTGCACAAAACGGGCGCTCGAGTGACGCATTCAATGGCGCGACGGCGCTGGTGTACAGCCCGGCGTGCGGCCGGCACCGGCGCCGCCCGGCCCACGGGCGCGCCTGCACGCTGTGCTGCTTGATCTGCGCGTCCAGCGCGGCGGCGTCGCTGGTGGACGTGAACTTGCCGCGCGCGGCCGCGCGCTGCAGGTCCGCCAGGCGCCGCGCGGCCTCCACGCGCAGCGCCTTCTCGCCCTCCAGCACGCGCTGCAGCTCGAACGACTGCCGCGTGCGCGCGCGCGGGCCTCAGACACGGTACGCCGCGCGTGAGGCGCCCGCTCGGCGCGCGCGCGGGCCTCAGGGACGGCGTGGCCGCGCCCCAGGCGCCTGCCCGGTAGTGCGCGCACCCTGCCCGGCCCGCCAAGGGCGCCGCGCGGCCGCGCGGCACTTTCCCCGCCCACTTGCAGCGGTGGCTGGGAGCACGCGCCGTGTCTCCAAGTATGCGGCTCGGAGCATGCGGCCGCCGCCCACGCGCTGCCAGGGTCTCTAGTACGGCAGCATGCAGTGTGCTATCATACGTTGCGCCAATGAATGGTGAGACAGGCTTCGTGCGCAGCGTGGCTGCCCAACACGCTGAGGACGAGCGGACAGGCTTGTGCAGCCACCCGCGGCGCCCGCGGCGCCCGCAGCGGGCGGGCGGCGCGAGGCGCGACGGGCGGGCCGCGCGCCTGGCAAGCCAGGCCGAGCTCGTGCTCAAGCCACTCGCGGCGCGCGCGCTCGTCACGCAGCAGCGGCGCGCCCGCGTTGGGCTGGCACTCGGGGCCGGGCGGGCCGCCGGGCCGCGCAGCCGCCGCGGTCGCCGCGCGCTCGTGCCGCGCGTCCGCCTGCGAGCGCGCCGCGCGGTGCACCTCCACCATCTCCTGCGGCCGGGCGCGCGCTTCAAGGGTAGGGTTAGGGTACGGTAGGGTAGCCTCAGCGTCACGGCTGCCACGCTGAGGAGCAGGACAGGCGCTGCGCGACCTGCACAGGGGCGGCCTGCCGGCGCCTCTAGGCCGGAGCCAGGGTCGAGCGGCGGCCCCGAATCCGCGCGACGGGCCGCGCCTTGAGGCGCCGGCGCGCGGCGTCGGCCTCCTCCGTCTTGCGCCGCAGCACGGCCGCCTGCTTGGCCTGCACCATCTCCAGCCGGTGCACCTGCGCGGCGCGCCGCGCCCGTCGGCCACCCCTTCTCTGGCCTGCGGCCACAGCCGCAGTCTTACAACCGGACAGCACCAGACTCCACCAGCCCAGGGACAGCGGACACTCCTTTCCAGTCCAAACTCAAGCCTTCCGCATGCATGGTATCCTGCAGGCCACTTGCAATCCTACCCTAACCCTAACCCTCATGACATGGCGCGCGGGCAGCGGCACCTGCGCCTGCTGGCGCACGCCGTCGCGCCGCAGCGTGGCCATCTCGCGCTCGCGGCTGCGCCGCCAGTCCGCAAACTCCTTGGCCGCCTTCTCGATCTGGCGCGCCAGCGCCACCTGCCGCCCGACCCCGCGCGCGTCGCAGACTGTACGGACTGACGCGCCTGGCGCGGCTCCGACAGAAACACTCCCGCAGCGCGGCCATCACGGCTACTGCCACAGCCGGCAGCTGCCCTGAGTGACCCACGAGCTGCAGCGCACGGTCGGCTGGCCGCCGTGCGCACAACCGCCGTCGCATCTGAACAGCCTCTGCGCGCGCCGGCGGCGTGCGCACGCGTGCTCTTTACCCGTCGCATGCATCTCTGCATCGGGGCGCAGCAGCCCGCGGGCGGCGCGGGCGGGCGCGGCGCCGCGCCTTCTGCTGCTTGATGACCTGGATGTCGGCCTGCAGGTGCCCGCACTTCTCCACCGAGCGCCGCTGCAGCGCCTCCACCTGCTGCGCGCGGCGCTCTTTGGCGCGCACCTGCGTGCACGCGCGCGCGCTCAGAGGCAGGGTTATGGTAGGGTGACCAACCCTAGCTTGGGGCTCTGCACGGCGGCGCTGCGCGAGCCGGCCGCCTGAGCAGCCCCGGCTGGTGGAGCCCTGGCTAGTGGAGCCCTCGCATCTGTCAATCCCGCATGCACGCCCGCAGCGACACGGGGGGACAGCCTGTTGCACAGGCCAGGGTAGGGTTAGGGATAAGGGGGGGGCATCGAGCGACTCACCTCCTTCATCTTTGCGTCGGTCACGGCCAGGCGCTCACGGTACTGGTGCTGCAGGCGCAGCCGATCCTCCTCGCTCGCCTCCAGCAGCGACGCAATGCGCTGCGGGGCCGCCACAGGAGCCAAGCTCAGACCGCAGGCCATGGGACACTGCCTGGTGGGATGTGCAGCGCTGTGGCACATCAGAGGGCAACAAACGTATGTTGCGCGGGCCATGCAGGGCCATGGATGCCTTGGCACGGCGCGCGCCGTGGACAAGTGACCATGTTCGCTGCACCACTACCATGCACCAGTGGCGGCTGCCGGCACTCCCCTGCTCCCGGCTGATGCCCTACCAGCAGAATTGTCATATCAAACACGCGCGTATGCATGCACGGGAGCGCAGCCGCACGCGCGCACCAGCTGCCCACGCTCTGCCAGGACACGTCGAGTTTGCATGAAGGCACGCGCGCGCGACAGCGCAGGCCGCGCGCCTGCACCAGCTGCCCGCGCTCCTTCTGCAGCGCGTTGCGCTCGGACGCCAGCGCGGCGAGCGCCTCGTCGTAGTGCGCCTTGAGGTGGTCCACGCGCCCGATACCGTTGCCGCCGGCCAGGCGCGCCATCTCCGCCTCCTTCGCCTCCAGCGTGCGCTGCAGCTCGTCCAGGCGCCCCGCCTGCCGCGCCTGCTCTGCCCTGCGCGCCGCCCCCGGGTGGGCATCAGGCCGCACCGCGCGGGCTGCCCGCTCAGGCACCCGCGCTCGTCCCCCGGCGTGCGCTGCTGCCCTGGCCGTCATGGGCTCGGCGACAGGCGCGCCGACGGGCGTCCACAGCCGCGCCGACACGGTGTAAGCATGCCCGAGGGCTTGTATGCAGTGCGTGCTTGAAATCCCGGCGCGACAGGCCCCGCACCGGTGCGCCTGCTCCTTGACGGCAAATTCCTCGTCGTCCGCCAGGTCGTCCGCGTCCCCCTGCTCGCCCTCGCCGCCGGGCCCCGACCCCGCGCCCGCGTCGCTGCGCCCGTCGCCGCCGCCGTCGGCCGCCGCCATGTCCAGCGCGGCGACCGTGCGGTCGTGCGCCAGCGGCGAGCCCGGCGGCGCGCGCGCCTGCCGGCGCGCCGACAGGATCGCCGAGCCGGAGCAGCGCTGCACCTGCACCGCGGGGCTGGGATGTCAGGGCACTGGTCACTGACAAGCGCACCCTCATGCAACGCTTGTTTGCACCGGCGAAATAAGGCTCGGTGGGCGCAGCGAGGTCGGTTACAGCCCACACCAGGTAGGCGCGCGGGCGCCGCGCGCGCTGACGCCGTGCGAGGGGTTTCGGGGGCGCGGGGTTTCGGGGGCGCGCCTGCCGCAGGCGCCGGACCTCCTTCTCCAGGCGCGAGATGCGCGTGAGGTACCCCTGGATCAGGTCGCTGGGCTCCTCATCCTCGCCCGCGCCGGCGGCGCCGCCGCCCGGCGCGTCGTTCTCCTTATCGAAGCTGCCGCCGCCGGCACCCGCCGCGCCCCCGGCCACTGGTTCGCCGGGTGCGCCGGCGCCGGCGGCAGCGCCGCCGGCGGCGAGCTGTTGGAGGCGCAGCGCGTTGCGGTCGCGCGCGGCCTGCGCGCGGATGAGGTGCTCGCCGGTCTGCACCAGCTCCTGCCGCACGCCCTCCTGCGCGCGGCGGCGGGGTCTCGCGTCAGGCCCCAACCATGCGCTGATGCGAGCACCGCCGGCCGTATGCACAGTCACGTCGCGCCTTCACTGCAAAATGGACCAGGCGGTGGTCACCTGCCAGCTCTGGGCGCACGCGCGCGCGGCCAGCCGGAGCCCCGCGCGTCGCTCCTGCGCTATGCCGGCGCGCCCCCCCGGCCCTATTGCGCACGCGCGGCACACCACAGCATGCGGGAAGGCGGGCGCGCGCCAGCTCCAGGCGCATGCGCGCGTTGGCCACCTCCAGGCCCGCGGCCTGCGCCTGCAGCTCGGCCAGCGCGGCCTCCAGCAGCGCTGAGCCCGGCGCGCCCGCGCGCGCGTCGCCGGCGGGGTCCCATGGCTCGGCCGCGGCGCTGCCGCTCTCCGACGCTGTAATACTGCGCCCCGCCGCTGCACCCTGACTCAGCCATGCCCAGGAACCCACGGGGCGTGCGAGAGACGCGCCACATGTGACTTGCAAGGCAAGGCAATCTGGGTGTGCGTCGCTTACGCCTGAGCAGTGTGCAGTGCTCGTCGTCGCCTTTGAGCCCAGCACCACAAACGCACTCAGCATGCATCTTGCTGCTGTGTGGCCCGAGGCAAAGGGCATGCAGTACCCCTGCCTTGAGGCACCTTCTCACTGCATGAATAGAATCTTCTCATGGAACATTGTATACATGCAGCAGCTACCGAGTCAGCTTGAGCAGACGTGCTGGGTGAGAGCGCACCGTCGGCGCAGCGCTGCAGCCTCCGCGCGCAGCCGCGCATTTTCCTGTCGGAGCTGCGCGACCTGCGCACACATGTGGTGACAGTGTCAGCGTTGCCCGACACTGCTGTTCCAGAGGCAGCAAAACAGCTGTTTGGGGTTTGCAGCAAGATGACTGTGCAAGGCCCTCCATGCAAGGTTTGCAGCTGCCCATGGCGTGGGATTTGTGGAGAACTGCAGTGCATGCTGATACAGACACAGCTGGTGGTGTGGCAGACATACATGATGCTATGCTGCTCTTCAAGGTGTAATAGCTAGATATCAATCGTGGCGTCTTGCGTCCTGCAGTCTAGCTGGCAAGCCAAGACGACTGCCGCAGAGCAAAGCCCGGCGCCAGAGAATTCACGCCGCGATCAGGCGGCGCCGCGTGCAACCGCGCCTGCGCGGCGTTGGGGTCGCGGTTGACGATGGGCTTGTTGCGGATGTTGCGCGCGCGGCTGGCGTAGCGCAGCGTGTTGAGCGACTCCTCCATGTTTATGTCGGCCGGCGACACGCACGCGATCATCACCGTGCGCGAGTTGCCGCCGAGCGAGTCCTGGCGATGGTGCTTGCGCGTCACACATGCTCATGGCAGGACCGCATTCTGGACTGCCGCAGGCTCCCTGCACAGCTGTCAGCAGACGTGTACGCCTATGTGACGTAGCTTGACTGATCAGCGCGACCCCTGATAGGGGAGCGCGCTGACCTGACGTGAGGCACTGCCAGTTCAGCAATGTGAAACACTTCATCCAGGCTGGCGGGCCCGAGTCTGTCGACGGGCGCCTGCACGAGCATGCGCGGGCGCAGCAGAGAGCTGCCGGGGAGCGCGCGCGGCGCGCGCGCGCGCGCGCCTGCAGCATGCGCGTGAGCTTGGTGTTGCGGTAGGGCACGTGCGCCTCGCGCGCGGCAAGCGCCTTGATGACGTTGCCCAACTCCAGCAGGCCGCGGTTGATGTTGATGCCCTCCGCCTGGCGCGCGCCCTCGGCCTTGGTGCGCTTCAGGCGCTCGCTGCCTGCGCGCGCGGCAGTGGGGCTGGTGGCCTGCGCGAAGCGGGGACGGCCGCGGGCCACATGCATGGCCGCATGCGCGCAGGGTGTACAAGCGCCTGCAGGCATGCGGCGCAGCAGCCAATCTGCCCTCCGCCGGACCTGAGCCTGGCAAAGCCCGGCACATGAACCTCCACCCCCGCACTAAGTGGTAGCAGTCCCCAGGCAGGGTCCTCCCAGGCGTATTTCAGTTGACATGCTTGCCACCCTGCTTGTCCCACTTGTAGTGGAACCTTGAATTATTCTAGGGTTAGTTTTTGAGCAGTCGCACCAGCCAGGTCCACCAGGTGCATCTTGGCGCAGAGGTAGTCCTCGAGCGGCGCGTCCTCGTCGCCGCTGTCGCCGCCGTCGCCCTCGTCGTCCGACAGGCGGCCGCCGCCGCCGCCGCCACCGCCGCTGCCGCCGGGCGTCGGCAGGCTGCGCCGCTGCTCGAGCGTGATGGTGAAGATGGCGTGCGAGCGCGACGAGCGCTTGTTCATGCCCGTTGCCGCGGTCGCCCGCAGCAGCGACCCCTGCTCGCGCGGAGCCTCCGTCAGGCCGCTCGCGCACGGCTGCAGCGCTTGCGAGCAGGAGGCTGGCACGCATCCGCCGCGCAGGGCTACAGAGCATCGCGCACCGCACTGGCAGGTGCGACGCCATGCATGCGTCCAAGGCGCCAGGCATGTCTGCCACGCGCTCGGCCGCCCGCATGGGGAGCTCACGCCGCACCCCTGTCAATACTCAGCGGCTGGCCCGGGGAAGCACGTCAGCACGCCGCAGCCAGGCCGTCCGGCCCCGCCCAACCCTCCCCCCAGCGCCCAGCCCTGTCCAGCACCCACCCCTCCCCAGCGCCCAACCCTTCCCAGCGTCCAGGCATGCCCAGCGCCCGGCCCTCCCCAGCGCCCACCCCTCCCCAGCGCCCAGCCCCTGCCCCAGCGCCCAGCCCTGTCCAGCGCCTGGCCCTTCCCAGCGCCCAGGGCCCGGCCCTGCCCCCGGCGCCGCGCACCTGCTCCAGCACGGCGGCCATCTCCGCCTTGCAGCCGACCTCTTTCTCGGCCGCGCCGACCAGGCACACGCCGCCGCCGCGCACCTCCCGGATGTGCACCGCCGCCGGCGGGCCGCCCTCCGGCGCCAGCAGGTCCTTGATCTCCTCCTGCGCGGCGCGCCCCGGCGCGGCCCCGTCACACGCGAGCCCGGGGGCGGCCGCCGTGCGCCCGGCGCGCTGCGGCGCGATCCCTCCCGCGCCTTCGAGCGCGGCCTGCGGCCCGAGGGGCTGGCAGCGAGCGCGGGCGCGCGCGTGCTTGAGACAGTTGTGCGGAGGGCGGTGGGAGCGTGCCGCAAGAGGCGCCTGGCCGGCAAGAGCGGGACCAGGACACTCTGGGAGCGTGGGGTCGCGCGGGGCGCGCACCAGGAGCACCTCCACAAAGCCGACGCGCACGGTGAAGCTGGCATCGGGGGCGGCCGCAATGCGCTCAAAGATGGTGTCCATGACGCACGGTATGACGCCGCGCGGCGCGCCGTCCGGCGAGAAGGAGCTCCCCATGGTGTACGTCTTCCCCGAGCCGGTCTGCGCAGGCAGGCGCACTCGGCACGCCGACCAGGCGATGGGCGCGCGCTGCTCAGCGCAAGCATGACGAGGCCACGGCGGAGCGCGCTGGTTTTAGATCTCCCAGCGGGCATCGGCGTGGAGGCGTGGGTACGCTCGCAGGCCCCCCTTTGCACACAGACGGACCTTCAGGCTGAGCGCGCGCGTGGCAGAAGCGCCCGGGCGCGCCTGGCCGTATGCCAGGCAGGTGGCGTTGAAGCCTGCGAACAGGCCCGCCACCAGCGGCTGGATGCACTCCTCATACAGCAGCTCAGGGCTCGCGCCGCCGCCGCCGCCGCCATACACATGGTCGAACGTGAACGAGTGCGGCCCGGCGCAGACCTGGACGCGCGGGAACTTCAGTGCTGCTCACCAGCGCCAGAGCGCAGATCTGCGCGTGTGCACATGGCCGCGCCTGCGGCTGGCCAGGCGTGACGCTGAGGCACTCTTGGCAGCCCTCCAACAGCTCCGGCGCCACCAGCGGCCTGATGTGCACGCACACGCAGACCGCGCACTCGTCGCCGCCATCCGCGTCCCGCGGATCGGCACCTGCTGGTTCAGCATCCCCCATCTTGCGCCTGCCCTCTTGGCTCTGCTAGACTTTGGCCGTTTTTCAACTTTGTTTAGGGTGCGCATATATCTCACAAGCTAGCGGGGCCGGGCTCAGCAATTTCGTACCTCTCTTGTGTTGCTCTCCCACTCGAACGTGATTCTTTCCTTCCTGTGCACTCGTACCAATCTTCCAGCCAGGTCACAAAGTGCTTTGAATTCTTTGCAGAGCCTGGGCAGCAAGACCCGCTGGCAGATCTGCGGGAGCGTTAAGAGGTGACTGGCTAGTCGGCCGCAGGTTGCCCGCGTAGAGCTAGACGTCAGCGGCTGGTGATAAGAGGGAGCTTCAGGTGCGACGGCCTGTCGGGCTAGCCCAGTGTGCAGGAGCTGAGGTGGAGCAGGGCGTCCTGGCTTGTAAGCCGGGCAAGCATGTGTTGGCCGGATCCTCTCAAAGCGCGCATACTGCTCAGGTTGTACAGACCAGGCGTACAATGCCGCAGGTCGAGAAGATGTGTGCTGCTGCGCGCGTGCGCGTGATGGCGCACCTGGACACTGAGCAGCCGCGGACCGCTGCCTCACGCCGGTGGGCGAGCCTGGTGGCGCGGCTGCTTGCGCTCCTGCTGCTCTGCAGCACGACCTGCGCCGCCGCTGCAACGGGCAATGCTGCTGTGCGCCCCTGCTCGCACTTGCCGCACACCGGCCTGGCCTGGCTGAGTCCTAGAGGCCACTTAAACACTGTGACCAGCTTGGAGACTTGCACCTGCTCTGTAGACGGGGAGCTGGGTGTCCAGGCCGGGCAAGCAAGCACGGTCATAGGCAGTCACGCACCGGGTTCCTGCGCAGGCTTCGGGCCCGGGCGCGGCGCCGCAACTCTTGCCCTCCGTGTCCCTGGCGGCAGCCGCACCGCCTGCGCAAGTCGCGACCGACAGGGTCCAGGCAGCCGTGTCAGCGCCGGCCATCGCGCCGGGTGGTGGCGGCGCAGCGGGCGGCGGCAACGGCGCGCTGGCAGCGGTGCCCGCGAACTGCAGCCACATCAGCGCAGACGCTGCGCTGCGCAACGCCCAGGCCTCCTACGCCAGCACGGGGGCCCTGCCGCTGGGGGACAGCTGGTGCGCATCCTTGACGGGGTATCAGTGCACACGTGTTTGTTCTGTGCTGTCAGTGGAAAGAGTGTATACGTGTGTGCGGAGCTGAGCTGGTGTGCTCGTAGTAAGGCCCACGGGTATGACGATTTCCGTCTGACACTGCACAGCAGGAGCCTTCCGCGTGCACATTGAGTGCCGGTGGCCAGAGCTCAGCGTTGATTGACATAGCGCGGAGTCAAAAGCTGACTCACAATGCTGCGTGTCTGCGCCAACACTGTCCACCGTGCAGTGAACAGGCCAGTCAGCAGTTTACAAGTGCGGCGGTGCACACAGCGCATCTGGCATCTCAGACAGGCTTTGCTGGGGCAGCAGGCTGACTCTGACTCTGGCAGTGTGCGAGCGTGCGCAGCTGGGACTACCAGGCGCTGCTCATCCAGGAGACCCTTCGCAGCCGCGCCTCACCGCGCAGCCAGCAGGCGCAGCAGCAGCAGGCGGGCGCGGCGGCGCTGGCGACGAGCGCGGCGGCCAGCAACAGCTCGGCGCCGGGCGTGCCGCGCATCGCCATGGACCCCATCCTGTACCCAGTGCGCGCCTGTTGACGCGCCGTGAGTTTGTGGGCCACATGTCTTCATTCACACGACAGTGTAGTGTTGTGTTACATGACGGGCGTATGTGACCAGTTGCATCCAGCCTGCCCCTCAGCAGCCCCTACTCTATTCTGCAAACACACATCCAGGTGTGCATGTAAAGATGTGGGCTGCTGCCAGTCAAGCAGCACTGAGCAGCAACCTGAGGACGGACTCATGCTAGCTGTGCATGCAGCCGCTGCTGGCGGCGAGCAACCTTAACAGCACTTCCCCTTCTGCGGCCACATACGCGGTGCGCGTCCAGAGCACATGATATGGCCGTTTGATAGGAAAGGAAGTGTCTCATGCTCTGTGGACATTGTGTCTTATGGTGGGTCATATGGTCAGCAAGCTTGACAGGGGCCTTGCAATCACCCTGCAATCAAGGTAAGTGACGTGGTTGACAAGGCATTGGATGGACATGTGTGCCGCCATTCTGCACGGACATGGTAACACCTGTGTCTAAGCCAACCTGTCGCCTGCTGCGCAGAGCCGCACAGCTCGGCAGGCCCCTGCGGCAGTGAACAGCACACTGCCGCTGCAAGCTTCGAGCGGAAACCAGATAGTGTACAACGGTGGGCCGGTGATGACGAACGGTGTCCTGGTGTGCGCCCTGCGGCCGCAAGCAGGCCACCATGGCCAGCCCGTGCAGTGCATGGACCCAAGCTCATCGCATGCATGTGCGACTGTGGCCTGGGATGGGCGTGAGTATGGCGTGTATGATGGTGTTGACATACACCAGTGTTCACTGTCAGCTTACTGACAGTGAACTGAAGGCTGAACTGAAGGCTGAACTGAAGGCTGAGCCGCGGGCTGCGCGCAGATCTATTACATCTGGTACGGCAACTGGAACACGTTCAGCGCGGGCACGGCGCAGTTCCCGACCACCTTCAAGGTGCTTAACCCACCTCTCTGTGCTGTGTTGCAGATCATGTTTGCAATGTACAACTACACTGTTCTGTCCGGTGCTCGTCAAGCGCAACGTTGATGCTGTTACAAAAACGAGTTGCGCCCAAACCTAATGTTGTGCTGAGCGTGGCCAAGCCAGCACACTGGTGACCACGTATTGTTTTTTCCCTGCAGGTGCTCACGGACATGGCACAGTCCATTGGATCAAAGCCCTGGTGGAACATCAACACAGGGTACTACCAGACTGCTGGCGGGCAGAAGACGTCCGTGCAGTCGACTGTGAACTATCGGGGTTATACGACGGTGCCCAACAACGGCCTTTGCTGGCAGGCGCGCGCCCGATGTGCAGTCGGAACGGTACTCGCATGACCTGTCATGTGGAGGCAAACTGCGTGCCTTGCATGTGCGCGCATGCAATAGCCCCAAGTCTTCCAGGCATGCTTGATGATGACTGTCCCAGCCTTGCCAATGTCCGTGGCCTGCCTAAGGAGCGGGAGCTGCAGCATGCTACCCAGGCACCAACTCTCTTCTGAAGGCCATCACCTCGCACACTACATGGTCGTTGCGGCGTGCACATGAGGAGGAGTGCGCGCGGCGCAGGGGCTGACCATCAGCGACGACCAGATCTTTGCTGTCATCGATTGCCTGCTCCGCCAGGGCCGGCTGCCATACTCAGCAGACGCGGTGTACACCTTCCTGGCGGCCTCCAGCGTCACCAACGCCGGTGCGCAGTGACAGCCACTCCTGGCCAACAGCTGCCTGCCATGCTGAGCATGCCCATGGGTATGCGCGAATGCCCGCACCGCGTTCTGTTCGAGAGGCACCCGCAGGCCAGGTGCCTGGTGAGAAGCCGTCACACTGTGTCATCTTCGTGTCAGTGCCATTCACTGAAGCGAGGTTTGTGCTGCACCGCAGGTTTTTGTTCCGAGTTTTGCGGCTGGCACACTTGGGGGACGGACAGCTTAAACCGCGTCGTCAAGTGCGCCCCTTGACAACACCTGGACATCATACTTGCGTTTCGCTTTGCCCATGTACGAACTGATGCGAACTGAGGCTAAATGTCTGTGTGCAGGTTTGCGTTCATCGGCAGCCCTGCCGCGTGCTACGACAAATGCTCAGCGCAATCCGGAGCGAACGCAGTGTCAAGCCCCAACAACAATGCAGAGGCCGACGGCATGGCCTCCATCATCTCGCACGAGCTGGCCGAGAGCGCCTCGGACCCCCTCATCAACGCCTGGTGCGCGCATGTGCATGCACGACAGGCCGCGCTGCGCTCGCAGGGTCAAGACATGTCGCTGTGTTGTTGAGTTACTTGCGGTTGAAAACAGTGGATCAGCTTGTCTTCGGCATGCACATGCCCCAAGGTTATATCAGCGCTGTGCTGCAGTATGTAGCATCTTGTGGGCATAGACTTGTAGTCGGGACAGCACCCCGCCTTGGTTGTTGCTTGGGTGGGTGTGCATGATGCTGAGTTGTGTGCTCCGCCGCAGGTACACTGCGAGTGGCTACGAGAATGCTGACCTTTGCGCGTGCGCTCCCAACGGCCCGTTTGACAGCTGAGGCAGCATGGCAGCTGCGCGTATGTTCGCTGGTCCACCTCAAAGCATCTGCATACCTTGCAGACATAGGTAGTCGTGCGGGCCTGCCGCAGGTGGACCTTTGGGAGCGCGCTTTATTCGGCGGGCAGCTACAAGGGCTTGGCCAATCTCAAGTGGACCTGCAACAGCCCCTGCGTGTCTCGCAACTACCTGATCCAGGTGCTGCTGCCTGCTCCGCCCATGCAGCCGCCCATGCGCAGAGGCTGCTTGACATGTCACAAGGCATGTGCTGACGCGGGTCATGCACGGACGATCCCCAGCGTCTCGCCGTTTGTAGAGGTGCAGTGCTGTGTCTGCTGCTTGTAGTGATGCCTGTGCAGTCCTCAGCCTGCATGCAGACCACTCAGGTGACCTGCTGCTGAGACCCTCGTGGTGTGGGCGCGGCGCAGCAAAACTATGTGAACTCCGGCGCCGGCGCCTGTGGCTTGCACCCTTAGGCACTTCGCGGATTGCTGCAGCCACGCGCTCTCTGTAGCAGCTCCGGGCTGAAGTCAATGCGCCGTTGCTTGGCAATTGATTTTTTTTTCAACTCCCATTATACATGGCTGCAGCATTTTTTTCCACGGGTACTTGTAGAGTCAGCGCTCCCAACAACATGAAATGTTTGCGCTCTTGGACACCCAAGGGGGCCCGAGACCGGCAGACAGACGCATGTGGGCAGGCTGAGCCGCCCCTCGCTGGTTTTGCATTTTGATAGCTATGGAGCCGCTGGCTGCACTGGAGACTGCGCGCTCGATAGTGATGAGGATGGGTGGCTGTTGCTGGCGGCTGTGTCCCACGTGTATGCATCACTGGCTCGGCGCTCCCCCATTGCCTAGCGCTATGGTCAGTTTGTGCTGCGCTATGTTTCGAGCACGTGCTTAGGGTGGCAGATCTCATAAGACAGCGGACTCAGTACTTTTGTAAAAAGTAGTGTCCTTTGATCTCTCGCTTGACCACTTGTCAGGTACCAAAAGACTCACAGGGCTGCTTTATTACAGCGAAGGTGACACTCTCTTGGTAAGCAGGGGATGTACCGGGCAGCCAAATCTGCTCGCAGATCTGCAGGCGCATGCAAGCTGACAGGCCAGCCAGCGGCACTCGACCACGTTTAGCTTGATACTGCGGCAGGCTGCAGGACGGCGGCGTGTAGGTGCAAAGTCCTGTTGGGCTAGGCGCTGTTAGGCCACCCCTGTTCACGCCAAACTGCGGCGGGAGCACGCGCCCTGGTAGCCAAGCAGCGGCGTGCACTCAGTGGCTGGAGGTCCTTGCAAGGTATGAGTGCGTGTCGGCGCTGGCCCATTGCTTTTATGGAGTAAGGGCCAGGCGTGCTGGCCTGGACAATCGCGGAGCAGCTGTGAGTGCACGGGTGCAGGTCACTCTTTAACCAGTTTAAAGCAGGCTTGCGCGCACAGGTGGAAGTCGCAGCACGGACCAGTGCGTGCCGTGTGCGCGCTCGCCTCATGGGGACACTGCGTCTGGGCGCTGGGCAGCCGCGGGCCGCTGCCGCGCACCTGTGGGCGGGCGCAGCGGCTTGCCTGTTGGCAGCCCTGGTCCTCTGCGGCGCGGCGTGTACTGACGCTGCAATGGGTGTTTCAGCAGTGCGCCCCTCTGCTCTGGCGCGCGCCCTCCTCGCCCGGCTGGCCACCAGACGGCTTATACCTTGCGGGCTCAGCTACAATCTGAGCAGTATGCCCCACAACGGTCGTGCACCTGTGCAGTGACGGGAGGCTTGGCGTGTGACTGCGCAGCGAGCACGGCGGGCGGCAGATAACACACCGGGCTCCTGTGCAGGGCCCAGCCCCCAGCATGGCGCCGCCATTTGTGGCGTCCATGCCTCTGGCGGCAGCCGCAGTCCTTGCAACGGACAGGGCACCAGCTGCCGTGCCAGCGCCGGCGAGCGCGCCGGGCGACAGCAGCGCAGGGGGCGGCGGCAACAGCGCGCTGGCAGCGGTGGCCGCCACTGCAGCCACATCAGGGCAGATGCTGCGCTGCGCAACGCCAGGGCCTCACTAGCCAAAGCGGGGGCGCTGCCGCTCGGGGACAGCTGGTGCGCAGCCTCTGACAGAGTCTCACTGAGCAGCCCTGCAAGAATTGAACTTGCTTTGAATGTGTCAGGAGGTACAGCGCTCATGCTGAAGGTGGGCCCAGACGCACTGGCGTGTCGCTCATCATGCAATGCTGCACAGCAGCCAGAGCACCACTATGTCCTTGATGCATTACTGTCAGCGGCACGCATGCTAGCAGGAGTGACAGGCTGACTCAGGCAGTGTGCGAGTGTGCGCAGCTGGGACTACCAGGCGCTGCTGATCCAGGAGACTCTGCGCGGCGGCGCCCTGCCAGGGAGCCCGCAGGCGCAGCAGCAGTCTGCGGGCGCGGCAGCGCTGGCGACGCGTGCGGCGGCCAGCAACAGCACGGCGGCGGGCGTGCCACGCATCGCTGCGGCACCAATTCTCTACCCGGTGCGGTTGCGTGTTTTGTGCGTTTGGAGGCCGCCCGCCATGCAAAATTGTCCTGCGGTTTACAGCGTAATATTCTGACCGAAACTTCTCACTGGTTTGCAGCATGTGCTGCTCTGCTTTGCACAGTGAGGTGCTGGTCTCTCACTACATGCAGCCTGCACCACACCGGCCTAGCCTGCCTTCCTTGAGCAAAGCGTGTCGACGTGCCTGCTGTAACAGCATGTGAATGTGTGTGCTTATCATGCTGTTGCCAGTCCACCACTGCGCCGTTGCCAACCAGACGTGGCCTCGGACTGATGATGGCATTCCGTGCAGCCGCTGCTGGCGGGGGGCGGCCTCAACCGATCTGCACCCTCTGCGGCATCATATGCGGTGCACACCCACAGCCTAAACACGGCACACTCTGATGCTGTAACAAGCTGTGAGTACTATGTCAGGTGAGCATGTCAGCTGACAATCGTGGTCACAGGTTGCACGAGGCAACCGCATGCAGCACAGCTCTTGCACAGGCCTGCACTCTACCGAGACAGCTCGCCTGCTGCTGCGCAGGCCCGCACAGCTCGGCAGGCGCCAGTGGCGGTGAATGGCACACAGCCGCTTCAGGCGAGCACGACCCAGATATTATACAACGGCGGGCCTGTGATGACGAATGGAGTTCAGGCATGCACCCCTGCAGTCACATGCTGGGTTATGCTGCAAGCGAGCGTGATGCATGGCCCCTAGCTCCTGACCAGCGCGTGGCCTTCCTGGCTGGGTGTGGCGCATGTATCCCGTGTCCTCATTGTATGCCATGCCTCCAAGGTGCACTTGATTGGCAAACATTAGCAGGCTGCCTCCTGAGCTGGCTGCACGCAGGTCTACTACATCTGGTACGGCAACTGGAACACATTCAGCGCGGGCACAACGCAGTTCCCCACAACCTTCAAGGTGTCCCGCCCCACCTCTGCTGCTCTGCTGCAGAAATGGCCAAGCTTGCCAACATATGAGAATTGCATTTGCTGGTGAATCCCAATACCATCCAGAGATGTTGGAGCTGTAGGAGGCACGGGCGTGCGCATCCAGTTCATGCTGTGTTGCGCATGGTACACATCCACTGCGCAAGTGCGGTGGTACCTGGAGAAAATGTCGAGTGGGCCCTCAGGTGCTTACGGACATGGCACAGTCCATTGGAGGAAAGCCCTGGTGGAACATCAACCGAGGCTACTACCAGATTGCTGGAGGCGCGAAGACATTCGTGAAGGGGGTGGTGACATACAAGGGCTACGCCGCAGTGCCCAACAACGGCCTGTGTTGGCAGGCGCGCGCCCGCAGCATAGCACAGCCGGGCCGGGACTTGCTTGACTGTGATGATGCAGCAAGCAAGCCTTGCATGCGCGCAGATCCCACAAGGACGTGCAGAACTGACAGTGACCGCTCCAGGCTCGTAGCTGCTGGGCAGCTGATGTTGCGGGGCCTTGTAAACTGTTGGCCTGCCTATAGAGCGGGGTCTGCAGCATGCCAGCCAGGGAAACGTAAGGCAGGAGGCCTCACACCTGAAACGCTTGGCAGCATGCACATCAGGAGTGCGTGCGGCGCAGGGGCTGACCATCAGTGACGACCAGGTCTTCGCTGTTGTCGACTGCCTGCTCCGCCAGGGCCGGCTGCCATACTCAGCAGACGCGGTGTACACCTTCCTGGCGGCCTCGAGCGTCACCAACCCTGGTGTGCAGCGGCTACCACCCCTTGCGCCCACACCAGCTGCCTGACATGTGCCTCTCACACGTGAAAACTGTCATGTGTACACGCATACGTTGGGTAACACGCGTTGTATCGTTCTACATGGGAGAATGCATGTGCCAGGTTAACAGGCTTGCCCACATGCTATGTCCTTCATGGCCAGATGTTTTCTTGGGATGGGACGTGACGCAAGTGCACCTGCTTCAGCGACCTCCACTGCTGCCCCGCAGGCTTCTGCACTGACTTCTGCGGCTTCCACACCTGGGGAACGGACAGCTTGAACCGCGTCGTCAAGTGCGCCCCGTCATGGACTTCTGGGCAAGATTCCCAACCAGCGTCTGCTCATGATGCTCGTATGAGCTAAGGCGGAGTGTCTGTGCGCAGGTTTGCGTTCATTGGCAGCCCCGCGGCATGCTTCAGCAGCTGCGCGGCGCAGTACGGGCCGCAGGGCGTGTCGAGCCCCAACAACAATGCAGAGGCGGATGCCATGGCCTCCATCATCTCGCACGAGCTGGCCGAGAGCGCCTCGGACCCGCTCATCAACGCCTGGTGCGCGCATGTGCACGCGTTGCAGGCGGCGCTGCGCAACGTGCGCCATGCCACGTGGCTTCATTGACGGTGCTTGCGGTAGAAGGCATCGAGCATGTGGACCAGTTCCGCTTTGGCATGCTCATGCCAGTGTGACGCTGCACTGTCTTGAGTCCGTCAAGGCACATGCGCGTCGAACCTGGCATCCAGAAAGTACCAGGTGCTGAGCGGGCGGGAGTGCCTGATACTCAGTGCTGCGTCGGTCGCAGGTACACCGCGACCGGCTACGAGAATGCTGACCTGTGCGCGTGCGCTCCCACGACCCTCTGTCATGGCTGAGGCAGCATGTTTGCTGCGCATGCTTTTGACTGTCAGCAGCTGCTGGGTGGGCTGACGCGCATGCCGTGCGCGCCTCCAACAGGTGGACGTTCGGAAGTGCACCCTACCCGGCAGGCAGCTACAAGAGCATTGCTAACCTGAAGTGGAATTGCAAGACCCCGTGCGTGTCGCGCAATTACCTGATCCAGGTGCGGCCTCCTGTCCTGCCATGCAGCTGTCCGTGCGCACAGGCAGCTTCAGAGTTCGTACAGCACGCCTGTTTGGCAAGTTCTGCATGAGGAGTCCAACACACTTGTGCCTCAGAAAGGATGCAACGACCTTGGTCTTAATAACTCATTCTACTGATGCCAACATGGTGATGCTCAGCTGACAGATGGACCTTGATATCAGTCTCTAATATCAGTCTCTAATCGCATGCATTGTCGGGGGGCGGCGCAGCAAAACTACGTCAACTCTGGTTCAGGCTTCTGCGCCCTGCGGCCTTAGGATTTGCAGCACGCCACAGCCACGCATGTAGCGGCTCTGGCGTGAAGCCAGTCACCCAGACCATGGGCCTGTTGCATCTCAGCACCGGATAGTAAGATGTGGTCTCGTACTATCCCGTGTTGCAGCATATGCTTGCTTCAGACATGCACATTTATTTTCGGGATTTTGCATTCTTGGGTCCCTAAAACCTGACCGTCAGCACTCCTGGGCTTTGAAGGAAGCCCGAGATTGCAGACATGAGCGCGTGGGCAGGCTGAGCCGCCCCTGGTTGTATTTGCACTTGATGACACTAAAGCTGCTCAGCGGGTGGCTCGTTGGTGACTGTGACATGTGTAGTGGATTGACTTCGCCATTGCATATGGCATTGCATGTTGCATTGCCATTGGCGCTTTGGGGCTTGCTGGGTTGGCGAATATCACAGTCAAGCGGATGTATTCTTTTCTGCGACTTCTGTAACACTGTTGTGTCGCTGGGGACGCCACTTAAGCTGAAAGAGTTGCAGCTGGGCAACCATATAAAAACTCCTCTAGTGCAAGGGGTCAACCTGGGCGGCGCAAGGGGTCCGCTTGCAGATCTGCGGGAGCATGCGAGCGGTCGCGGGCCACGGCGAGCCATAGTTGCCCACAAATAGCATACGCGCCTGCCGGACTGAGAACGGCAGGCTTCAGGTGTGAAGTCACACCAGGGTCAGCCCAGTGAATACGGAGCTGAGGCAGGAGCAAGCGCCCTGAGTCCATGAGCGGTAGAACGAGCTGAAGCACACGAGCCTCTTGCAGGCAGTGAAGAGGGGCAAGCCAGAGCAGATACGCAATCTGCGCGCAGCAGCTGAAACCGCAGTTCAAGATGCATGTCACGTCCCCAGGACTCCGTAAGCTGCTTTGCGTGCGCAGGTGCACTCGCAGCAAGGGCCCATGTGTCCCGCTGGGCGCGCTCACCTGACGGGCAAGTCGCATCTGAATGCTGAGCGGCCCCGCACGGCTGCATCGCACCGGTGGGCGGGCCTGGTGGCGCGCCTGCTGGCGCTCCTGCTCTTATATATCGTGACCTGTGCCGCCGCTGCGACGGGCGGCGCAGCAGTGCGCCCCTCTGCATGCACTCCCGGCACACCGGCCTCACTGGGCTGGCCGTTGGAAGTCCTGTGTCCTGCTGGCAAGGCTGAGCCCCGTGCCTGCCTTTGTCAACAACAGAGTCCTGCACCTGCTGCACTGCTGGGAGCTGGACAATCTAGCATGGCAGCGCTTGGGACAACCACCGCGACGTTTAAACCAGGATCTCGCGCAGGACTTGGGCCTGAGCACGGCGCAGTCAGCGTCCGCCTACTTGCGTCTGGTGGCAGTCGCGCCGCCTGCTGACGACTTGATAGGCCCTGCGCCAGCACCTGCGGCAGCGCCGGGCGACAGCGGCGCAGCAAGCGGTGGCGGCGGCGGCGGCGGCGGCAGCAACGGCGCGCTGGCAGCACTGGCGGCAAACTGCAGCCACATCAGCGCAGACGCTGCGCTGCGCAACGCCCAGGCCTCCTACGCCAGCACGGGGGCGCTGCCGCTGGGGGACAGCTGGTGCGAGGCCTGGACAGAGTCTCAACTTGCCGGCGCGTCGAAAACTTGCATGTTTTCTTTGCTGTTTCTGCATGGCATGTCCAAAAGGGGCACAGACTCCGTGAGCACTGGCATGTCACTCCACGGTGCAGTACCTTCTGGTGCCGATGGTAGCCGAGAATGAGCTGTACGTGTATAGTAGATGTGCCACATGCTTATAACCAGAATACACTTCTTGGCTGCATCGGCACAGGTAAGCATGCACACAGGCCAACCCGCAGCAGGACTCGCTGCTTGACGCGCTTGTCGTTTCAGGCATCAGCTGTGCACATCCTGGCAGGAGCCACAGGCTGAGCCTGGCAGGGTGCGAGCGCGCGCAGCTGGGACTACCATTCGCTGCTGATCCAGCAGGAGACACTGCGCGGCCGCAGCATGCTCGGCAGCAGTCGGGCGCAGCAGCAGCCGGCGGGCGCGGCGGCGCAGGCGGAACGCGCGGCGGCCAGCAACAGCCCGGCGCCGGGCACGCCGCGCATCGGCGCAGCGCCCATCCTCTACCCGGTGCGCACGCCTGTGGTCGCGGACCGCTCGCCGCACAGGGAAACCGCCTGCTCAGAGTTGTATGGTGCTGCCCTATCTGTATTGCTGCCTAATCATTCAGCCGTCCCGCCCATCAGCAGTCCTTGCGCATGCGTGCAAATGCGCCACTTGGGAAAGTACTCCAGTGCTAGGGTGGGCTGCTGCCAGTCCAAAGTGGATAGTAGCCAGGTAGCAAGATGAGGGGGGACTAATGCAACCCTGTCATGCAGCCGCTGCTGGCTGCGGGCGACCTCAACCGCACGACCCCCTCTACGGCTACATACGCGGTGCGAGCATGCAGCCCATGTCACAGTACTCCTGGCCGTCTTGAATGGCTATCAAGTGACACAGAAACCTGTGTGGGCTGGCATATCCAAATGCACAGGTGTCTCCTGGTGGGCCTTGGCTGGAAGCGCACCCGCACCTGATACTCGGATGCATGATAGACCCAGACGATGCAGTACACATGTGAAGACCTGGCGCGCAGCACTTGTACCATAACGTGCACTCTGCCGTGACAACTTGTCTCATGCTGCGCAGAGTCGCGCAGCCCGGCAGGCCCCTGCAGCGGTCAACAGCTCGCTGCCACTGCAGACGACCGCGAGCGCGAACCAGATACTGTACAACGGGGGTCCGGTGATGACAAACGGCGTCCTGGTGTGCGCCCTGCGGCCGCGCGCAGGCTCCTGTGGCGAGCCAGCGCAGTGCATGCCCCCTAACTCCGCGCATGCATGTGGACCTGTCGCCTGGGATGGCGTGCGTATAGCGTGCATGCCAGTGCTGGCCGGTGCGAGTCTTCGCTGGCAGCGGACTGAGCCGCGGGCTGTGCGCAGATCTACTACATCTGGTACGGCAACTGGAACACGTTCAGCGCGGGCACGGCGCAGTACCCGACCACCTTCAAGGTGCCCCCACCTGCCCCCGCCACCTCTCGCTGAGGTGTTGTTGAGTATGTGTGGAGATGGCCGCTGTAGTCCGTTGCAACGGTCTGCTTCTTTGCCGTGATTACCGATCGCTACTTAACGGTTATGCAACAGGATGATCTTGCGGTGTGCGCGGTCCAAGTCAGCATGCACATCGTGACGTGATGCCCGGTCCCTGCAGGTGCTCACGGACATGGCGCAGTCCATAGGAGCAAAGCCCTGGTGGAACATCAACACAGGGTACTACCAAGTTGCCGGAGGCAGGAAGACGTTTGTGCCAACGACCGTGACCTACCGGGGCTACACGGTGGTGCCCAACAACGCCTTGTGCTGGCAGGCGCGGCACCCCCAACCTCTTGGTGGCGGCGAATCAAGCTTCTCTGATGGTATGTGCACGCCTTTGCCTGAGGACCTGGCGCGGATGAATATGTCAGACCTCTCGCCTCGCAGTGGCTGGGGCAGCTAGTCCCGCAGGACCGTGGTTGCCAGCCACATATGGCGTAGGAGCTTCCGCATCACAGCCGGGCACCATCTGTGGAGAACGAACTGCCATGATTAGAACGCACCCGTGGGTTGCATGCAGAGTGACCTCTGGGTGCGCGCGCGGCGCAGGGGCTGACCATCAGCGACGACCAGATCTTCTCTGTCATCAACTGCCTGCTCCGCCAGAACCGCCTGCCATACTCAGCAGACGCAGTCTATGTCTTTCTGGCGGCCACCGCTGTAAAAAACCCCGGTGTGCAGCGGCTGCCACCGCTCCTGCCCACACCAGCGGCCCGACATGCATGCATGCATGCGGCATGCGAGCGCCCGCACTGCTCTCGCCACGTGCCAGCTTTGGAGCGAGGTGCCCCATGACCTGGTGTCTGGCACATGCGCACTGGTCTGACGACCTCCAGTGCGCTGTCCTGCAGGCTTCTGCTCCCAGTTCTGCGGCTGGCACACCTGGGGGACGGACAGCTTGAACCGCATCGTCAAGTGCGCCCCGTCATTTTGACGGGGACTTCATTTCTGGGCAGAGCTTGCAACCAGCGTCTGCTCATGTGAGCTGAGGCTGGGTGTCTGTGCACAGGTTTGCATACATCGGCAGCCCCGCGGCATGCTACAGCAGCTGCTCGGCGCAGTCTGGGCCGCAGGGCGTGTCGAGCCCCAACAACAACGCAGAGGCGGACGGCATGGCCTCCATCATCGCGCACGAGCTGGCCGAGAGCGCCTCGGACCCGCTCATCAATGCCTGGTGCGCGCATGTGCACGCGCGCCAGAGCAGCAGCGTCACGTCATGCCGCTCCGGGAAAGGATGCTTGCGCTTGAAGCATGCCATTTTGTCGAGTAATTTGCAGAACAACAACTACTGTAACTAGTAACCTTCTGAGGCACATCCTCGGATGACAATAGGCGTCCCAGCACACCACCCACTGGGTGGGTGGCCGTGCGGGTTGCCGAGGTACTGCGTCGGGCCGCAGGTACACTGCGAGCGGCTACGAGAATGCCGACCTATGCGCGTGCGCTCCCATGCCGATCTGCCAGAGGCAGAATCTCTTGTTGTGCTTGAGTCGGCCGGTGCGCGCAAGCGCCTGCGGACGGAGCTGACGTGTTTGCGCCTGCGCGCCGGCGGCAGGTGGACCTTTGGGAACGCGCTGTACGCGGCGGGCAGCTACAAGGGCTTGGCCAACGTGAAGTGGACGTGCAACAGCCCGTGCGTGTCGCGCAACTACCTGATCCAGGTGCTGCTGCCTGCCCCGCCCATGCAGCTGCCCGTCCGCACTAGCAACTTGCCATGCAGAGGGCACCTGATGCCATTTATGCGTGCATGATCGATCTGCTCCTTGTGCCACGGCAAAGGTGCAGCCATCCTTTGTGTCTGTGCCATGCAGATGCCTGTGTGCCTCTGAGCCTGCATGCAGACCACACAGGCTGGGCGCCTCTGAACGCTGGGTGTGTGTGCGGCGCAGCAAAACTTTGTCAACTCCGGCGCGGGCTTCTGTGCCCTGCACCCATAGGCGTTTTCTCTGGATGCTGCCGCCATGCGCTCTGAGGCAGCTCCCGCTTGTACACACTCGCCCATACGTTGCTTTCGGTAGCCTGTGTGCTATCTTCTGTGGTTAGTGCTGCAGCACATTTTTTACGCGTACTTGCATGGTCAGTGTCCCGGAGGCGAATCTGCCGAGCGGCTGCGCTCTTGGGCACCCAGCGGTGCCCAAGACCGGCCGACAAGGGCACATGGGCAGGCTGAGCCGCCCTTTTGCTGGATTTTGCATTTAGGCGCAATGGAGGTGCTGGCTTCTCGGGGACTGTGACCTTAGTAGTGTGGATAGGGCTCGCCGCTGACTGCCATGTCCAGTGGGTCTGCACCACTGACTTGGCGTCCCCCACCGGGCTTTGCTTTCCTTGCTGTGCTTTTGCGTTTTAGCTTTACGCTGTGCACCCCTGAAGTGTGCTGGCTGTGCTGCGCTCTTGGGCACCCATGCGGGCCCAAGACCGGCCTCGTCAGCACATGGGCAGGCTGAGCCGCGCCTGCCTGGAAGAGATGAAACCAAGGTTAGCCGCTGGCTTCTCGGGGACTGTGACCTTAGGAGTGTGGGCAGGGGTGCAGTGTGGCTGGAGGTCGCTGCCCAGGCGCGCACTGGTCTGCACCACTGGGTCAGCGTCACTCACTTGCATTTGCTCAGTACTGAGTGAGCGCTTCTGCAAGGAGCATGTATTGTGGCAGGAGCATGGCCCATCATGAGTTCCCAGGAGCATCCGAGTCAACCCTAACTCATAATCCCTGGCTTGTCCTCAAGTGCCAGGGTGCACAAAGCACACAAGTAAGCGGACCCAGTAGTGTGCAGTAAGCACTTCTCACTGCTCTGTAGCTTGTACAACTATACAGTCTCTAGAACACGCCGAAGTGCCAGCTGGGCCACAGAGAAGCACAGAAATATCTAGTGAACAAGGAACGTTGTGGGCGGTGCAGATCTGCAAGAACGTGCAGCAGCGTGATAGACCACCTAGCTACAGGTGACCACGAGTCGTCGGACGTCTGCTGCGGGGAGGCAGGACGGCCCGCTTCAGGTGTGCATGCAGGCCTGTTGGTCTCCCCGTCACTGGGCCCTGCTGACACGGAGCTGGGGCGGGAGCGCCCAGGATCCCGAGTAGCAAGCCCATGGTGAGTACTTGCAGGAAGGGGAAGCTTGCATCTTTGGTATGCACAGAGCAGCGCAGCCGCAGTCTGAGATGCGTCTTACCTGCCCAAACTCTTGGAGCTCACTCGGGCGCGCAGGCTGGCAAGGCAGCCAGGCCTCATGGGCCCTGCCGGGCGCGCACACCCGGCGAGCAAGTTGCGCCTGGACGCTGGGCAGCCGCGGGCCGTGAATGTGCACCTGTGGGCGAGCCTGGTGGCGCGCCTGCTGGCGCTCCTGCTCCTCTGCAGCTTGACCTGCGCCGCCGCTGCGACGGGCGGCGCCGCCGTGCGCCCCGCCCCTTGCGCTTGCGGCGCGCCCGCCTGGCCTGCCTGGCCGCCATACGACTCACACCTTGCTGCTCAGCCATTAAACAAACAGTGTGCGCACAAGCTCATGCACCTGCTGTAGTGACAAGGAAGCGGACGTCCCGGCCCGGTAGCAAGCGCGGCAGGCAGTCAACACGCCGGGCTCCTGCGCAGGCCTCGGGACCCAGCACGGCGCCGCCAGTCTCGGCCCTCGCCTCGCTGGCGGCAGCCGCAGCGCCCGCTCAAGCTGCAACGGACAGGGTCCCGGCAGCCGGGCCGGCACCGGCGGGCGCGCTGGGGGACAGAGGCAGCCGCGGCAGTGGCACGCTGGCGGCGCTCGCGGCAAACTGCAGCCACACCAGCGCAGACGCCGCGCTGCAGTTTGCCAAGGCAGCTTATGCCAGCACAGGGATGCTGCCGGCAGGGGACAGCTGGTGCGCCAACCCCGGGCAGTATTCAGGGAGGAGCCAGGCTGGAACATACGCCGCTGTTTGGGGGCCTTTCGGCCTGCGACGTGGGAAGTGGCACGCTCACGCTTCTGATGGCCTGCATGCAGTGGCTGTGTTGCTCCAGCCTTGTCTCGCATGTCAAAGCTAAGGACAGGAGTGGACGCAGTGAGACAGCGTGTCAGGTCCTGGCACAGAACGCGGCTGTGGCGGCGCTGGTCGTCGAGTAGCGAGCAGGCTGGCCGGCAGCACCAGGGCGCCGCGGTGCTTGCTGCGCTTGTGTGTCGGCGGGCGCAAATTGCGCACATGCCAGCAGGAGGCACAGGTTGCAGCAAGCGGTCTGCGCCGCTGCGCAGTTGGGACTACCAGGCGCTGCTGGTCCAGGACGTCCAGCGCAGCCGCGCCCTGCCGGGCAGCGAGCAGGCGCAGGCGCAGCCGGCGGCCGCGGCGGCGCTGGCGGGACGCGCGGCGGCGAGCAACAGCTCGGCGCCGGGAACGCCGCGCATGGCTGTGCCCCCCATCCGATACCCCGTGCGAAGGCCTCCCGACACAGAGTGTGCTGGCTAGTGAAGCATGGGGCCTTGCTCGGGCTGTGCATGGGATCAGTCCGCGCTCCGCAGCCCCCGCCCACACTGGGTGCACTTCGCCGTGACACGTCGTGTGCTGCTGCGCAGACTCGCACATTTCGACAGACCCCTACCACGGTGCACAGCACACGGCCGCTGCAGGGGGCCACGGTTGACTGCACGGGCGCGATGGTATACAACGGCGGGCCGGTGATGACAAACGGCGTCCAGGTGTGCGCCCTGCAGCCGCATGCAGGTTCTGCAAGCAAGCCAGCGGGACGTTGATGCATGAGCGGTGCGGACAATGCATATTGCAGAGACAGCCACATGCTACGGACACGTGCTTGCGTGCACAGGTGCCGTGCACACAGCAGCTTGCCAGCAGCAGGCTGCGTCACAAAGTGCGGGCTGCGCGCAGATCTACTACATCTGGTACGGCGACTGGAACACGTTCAGCGCGGGGACAAAGCAGTTCCCTTCAACCTTCAAGGTGCCCGACTCCACCTTTCGACGACACACATGACCACCTGTTGTGCACAAACTCTGGAGGCTGCCAGGTGGCATGGTGCGCTGACGTCAAGGTGAGTGCGGCGTGCACACAAAACAACAGAGGGCTGTGCTGTGCACTGTCTTCATCGCGCGCGGGCATGGCCTAGGAGAGTTGTTGTCCGACTCCTGCAGGTGCTGACGGACATGGCACGGTCCATTGGGGCAACGCCCTGGTGGAGCATCAACACAGGCTACTACCAGACTGTGAACGGGCAGACGACATCTGTGCAGCCGACGGTGACCTACAAGGGCTACGCCGCGGTGCCCAACAACGGCCTGTGCTGGGAGGCGCGCGCCGCCGCGCGGGTGGGCCAGTAGCAGCTGGTTTGTTTGGCAGGGCCGCAAGCAAGCGCGGCACGGATGCTGGGCAGAGCAGTAGCTGCTGCCTTCAGCCTCTCAAGGACAGGCGGTGAGCGTCCAGTCCTGCAGGCAGACGACTCTTGCCGGCCTTTGGAGCTTAACATCGCAGCCGGGCCTTGACAAGGGTGAAAGCTCTTTGAGGCCGTTGCAGCATGAGGTCGTTGCAGCATGCATACGGGGCGTGCGAACGCTGCAGGGGTCCACCGTGAGCGATGACCAGATCTTTGCCGTCGTCGACTGCCTGCTGCGCCTGCAGCACCTGACGTACTCAGCAGACGCCGTCTACGCCTTCTTGGCGGCCTCCAACGTGTACAACCTGGACACGGCATCCGGGGAAGGTGCCGCCCAGACCGGCTGGCCGCCTGCATGCATGCACGTGCAGTCGCTGGACACATGCCAGCCAAGCTCCTGCCACATGCTGACTTCCTTGCCAGGTGGCCACGTCTGAAAGCAGTGTGCCCCGAGTGCCCACGGGTCACCGCGCTGAGGCCTGTGCCGCCTCGCAGCCTTCTGTACTACCTACTGCGGCTGGCACACTTACGGTTACGACCACTTGAACCGTGTCACCAGGTGCGTCACGCCTGCCCTTCCAAATCGTGTTGCGTGGGCGCCTTCATGCCGAGGCATAAAATGTTCAACGGTCTGCGCTTGAGGGCACCGCGAGTCAGAAAGTAGTATGCCAAACGTGGCCAGCCTCTGCCGCATTTCCTTTGCTGAAAGTTGCACATCAGCCTGGCCTTGTACCATGCGGTTGCAAGCTTGTCTCCCTGTACGCAGCCCCACTCCGTATTGCTCTGTTCTACGATGCCGGTGAGCGTGGGTGCCCTGCATTCACTGTAGCATATTCAGCACGAGCTGTTGATTCTGCACATTGGCGCGCGTTTGCTTGCGGGACCACAGCCTGCTCCATGCCAACTCATTGACTCGGGCGCAGGTTTGCGTTCATTGGCAGCCCCGCGCGATGCTTCGACCAGTGCGCGGTGCAGGTCGGACCAAACTTTGTGTCAAGCCCCAACAACAATGCAGAGGCGGACGCCATGGCCTCCGTCATTTCGCACGAGCTGGCCGAGAGCGCCTCGGACCCCCTTATCAATGCCTGGTGCGCGCGTGTGCATGCACGCCAGGTCGCGGTGCACGGACAGGGCCGCGCGCTGTTGCGTCGGGTACCTGTGTGCGCAGCTATCAAGTGCTTGAGTCACGTGGCCATTAAAGCTGTTGATGAGTAGACATGGAATGCACCACGCAGGTCATGCAGGGTAGGAGTACTGTGCATGAGCTAATGTGCGATTCAGAGGCGACCAGGGACGTGCATGTGGCTGAGGTCTGTCGCATTCATTTTGTCTGCAGAACACACTCGATTGGCTTGGCATCGCATGCCACTGCCCTCCCTTTTCAGTCGGCGTGACGCATCACTGTCTTTTTCTGAACGCTTGTGCTTGGTTGCGAACGGCGTTCACTTCCTCTATTGTGATGGGCAGCGCTTCACGTTCATCGCTGCGCTGGCCGCAGGCACACCCCTCTACCAAACGGATATGAGAACGGAGACTGCTGCGCGTGCGCTCCCACACCCTGTCTGCGTCGAGAGGTAGCATGGCTCGTTGTGCACGTGCCAGCTGGTGCTTGTCGGCTGCTGCGAGCCTGCAGCTTCTGCGAGGTGAGCTGAACGTGAGTCCATCCTGCATGCTCGCAACCAGGTGGATGTTTGGAAATGAGTATCCGGCTGGCAACTACAAAGGAAATGCAAATGTGAGGTGGACCTGCAATGCCCCGTGCACGTCGCGCAACTACCTGATCCAGGTGCTGCTGCCTGCCCCGCCCATGCAGCTGGCCGTGCGTTGAGGCAGCTTGACTTTGCAGGGGACCCCTGCTCTTGCGGGCCTTGCATGCATGGATTGTCCGCCACTGTCTCACTGACAGAGACAGATACTCAACTTGCTTACTCACGGCATGCAGGTTGCTTATAGCAGAAGCTGGGTTGCCCTGATGAACGTGCAGAGCGTGAACTTACTTGCTTTCTAAGTGCTGTGTGGGACCGTGCAGCAAAACTTCGTCAACTCCGGCGCTGGCTTCTGTGCCCTGCAACCTTGAAACTTGCCGCAAGTCAAGTATACCCTGCCAAGCCAAGCAAGAAGCAAACATAAAATCGCGCCGTGCTCCTAAAATTTTGGGCCGTGTGTTGCTCCCTTTTCCGGGTCCTGTCCTGCTCTTCTTATTAGTTTGGCTTTGTGTTAATCAGCTGACACTTGCTTCGTTTCCTCTGTGCTGTAGCTCTTCTTTAGAGTGCACAATGGTGAAGGGGAAGGTATTGCGCTCTTGGGGGTTCAAGGGGGGCCTGTATGTAGGCCTCATGGAGTCCCCAAGAGCGCAGGCAAGAGGGTATGGCCAGGCATGGGCCGCCCCGGCCAGTGTTTGCACAATTGCTGTAGAGCCACTGGCAGCTCGGGGACTGTGACCTCAGAGGTGCATGTTGCACATTCCCGCTTAAGTTTGGGTTCATGGAGCTGCTGGCTTCTCGGGGACTGTGGCTCAGAGGTCTTTGTTTGCCATTCGGCTCTGATCAGGATTCCAAATCCGAGCTGCTGGCTTCTCAGTGGCAGACACCTCAGAGGTGCGATTTTGCACTCGGTTCGGTCCATGCCATAGACGCCTGAGGCGGCAGTGAGCCAATGCTCGCCAAACTCGTTTCGCGTAAAACACGTACCCTAACCTGCATGAGCATGAGCACTCTTGTTTCTGAGATTGTTGTGTTGCTAGATATGACTTGAACAACTTCTTTCCTGAACAAGTTAGAGCGTGGTCGTTGAAGTGCGGGCGCTCCACACGTGGAGCATGTAAAATGATTTCAGCGCCACGGTCATGTGTGAGCATGGGCAGCGCGCCACCGCCTTACACAGCCAGTCTGCTCCAGCATCCTGCCCAGTCTATAGCTCAGTCTTGACCAGGCTCTGCAGCCGCTTGACAAAGTCGGCCTTCTCCACGCACTCCCGGCATGCGACGCCCCGGTCGGCCAGCAGCTGCTTCAGCTGCGCGACGCGCATGCGGCCCAGGTCTGCGCGCTCCAGGTTGACTCGGCCGGCGCAATGCCTGCGCCTCCCCAGCACCAAAGTGTGTCAGGGGCCTGCTCAGCCTCGCTGCGAGGCGCTTCAGGTGAAGATTGATGGCAGTCCAGCATGCGGCGCCATCGCATATGTCATAGCCGCCTTGGTCTGCGCACTGCGCATCCTGCGGGTCCGCGGCGCTCCACACCCATGCAGGCGGCGCACCAGTGTTGCACCCGGTCACCTGGCAGGGCATGCTTGTGTGCGAATGCCAGATCGCCGCAGCCAAGGAGGTGGTGTGCATGGTGCACCGCTACTTCGCACTGCGTGGCGCACCGCCCTCTGCGCACTTGCAGGCGCATTCAGCGCTCAAAGTCTAGCAGGCAAGCGCAGCGGCGCACGGAGCGTAAGCATTCCGCCCACGCATGTGCATGCCCGTATGCACAGCCCGTTCCGGCGCCCTGTCGCAACACCGAGGCCAGCGGCGCACCGGCCGCCGGCAAAGCGCTCCAGCCAGGCGCCGATCGGCGCGGCCTTGAACTGCCCCTCGTAGCGCTCAGCCGCGCCCTCGTCGCCGTTGCACAGCGCCAGCAGCGCGGGCGCCGCGTCCACGCCGAAGCGCTTGGTCAGCTCCGCATTGGACGTCTTCACCTCCCCGAACGCCTGCCGCGCGCGCGGGGCGTGTGCATGGCACCCCGCGCATCGGCGCTGCTTACCCGGCCCTGCAGCCCTGTGCGCGGCTGCAGGCCGCACAGAGCTGGGCCTAGCCCGTGCGCGGTGGGCCGTCGTTGCACCGTCGGCCACTCACCCCTTTGCGCTAACTTAGCTCATAACATCACCGCGGCCTCATGAGGTGACCTTGCACACCGTCTGGGAGTCATAGCACAGTGATGACTATCCCTTGTTGCATTGTTCAGGGCACAGTGTGTAGGGGTGCAGAGGTTCCTGAGTTGTAAATGACCCAGGAGGCGACTCCAGGCGTGGCCGCACCAGCTTGCCGGCATACTGCGCAGCCAGGCTCTTGAACAGCGGCGGCGTCGCCGGCTTGTCCGTGAAGAGCAGGATGCAGGCGCCCCAGGCTGCGCGCTCCTTGCCGCGAGCGCCCTCGCCGCCGCCGCAGCGCTGCAGCAGCGCGTCCACGTGTGCCGGCTTGGTCAGCGCGGCGACCTGTTGCACCGCGGCGGCGCATCTGTCACCCTAGCTTCAGGTAGGAAAATAAGTAGTGAAACCCGAATGTTCGTGCGGTGCCAGGCGGCGGGATGGCCTGATCGGCAGGGGGCTGCCCAGACTCTGCTTGCGGCTTCACAGCTCAGCTGGTCAGGGGCGGCGCACGCAGCAAGGAAGCAAGCAAGCAGTGGATGCAGCACCCAACCTGGCTCAGCTGTGCCTACCCGCGCCGGCGCAAGCAAGCAAGCAAGCAGAGAGGCCGGGCGGCTGGCAGACGCAGTGTGCTGCGGCGGCTGCCTGCAGCACTTTACCTCTACCAAGCAGCAGGGCGGCCCGCGCAGCGGCGTGCCTTGTCGGGCAGAAGCGAGAGCGCCCAGCTCTTCAGGTGGCCGGCGGAGCGGTCGCCCTGGTACTCCACCAGCTTGCCGCCAACCCATGCCTTTATGGTCGGGAAGCCCTGCACCCTGCGCGGCCCCGGCCACACGCTGGACTGCAGGCTTGCATGGTGGCGGCCATGAAAGGCCCGCAGTGACTGTCCTGTGCGGTCCGCGCCCCTGTGGGACAGAGCATCAACCTAGCTCAACAAAGCTCGGGCGCGGCGGGACTCATTCGGGGCAAGCTCCTGGTGACCATGCGCGACACTGGGTGACCCTGCTTGGGTAAATCCTGGGGCATTGTGCCCGCACACGGGCAGACCAAGCTGGAGCGCGCTGGTGCAGCCGAGGCAGTGCGTGGGTCGGGGACGGGGGCGGCGCGCGCACCCATGCTCCGCGCACAGGCCCTGGTGCTCGTCGCAGTTGACCGCGCCCACGACCGCGACGCCCTTGAGCGCGGCCGCCACCTTGGTCCACTTGGGCGCCAGGCTGCGGCAGTGGCCGCACCAGGGCGCATAGAACTCCAGCAGCCACACGCGGCCGTCGCCGCGGGCCGGGAAGCCCTGCGGCGTGACCTCGAGCACGTTCGGGTCGCCGTCGTACAGCCCGCCGCCGCCGCCGCCGCCGCCGCCGCGCCCGCCGCCACCGCCGCGCCCGCCGCCGCGCCCGCCGCCGCCGCCGCCTGGGAACCCTCCGCCGCCGCCTGGAAACCCTCCGCCGCCGCCCGGGAAGCCGCCGCCTGGGAAGCCTCCACCGCCGCCGGGGAAGCCTCCGCCGCCGCCGGGGAACCCTCCGCCGCCGCCCATGCCCCCGCGCCGCTTGCCGCCCCGTGCGCCCCCAGGGCCGCCGGGGCCGCCGGGGCCGCCACCGCCGAACGGATTTCCGCCGCCGAAGAAGCTGCATAACAGTCCAGGCAGTGCGCGTCGGAGAGGCTCACTGACAGATACAATTTGCAGCAGGAGCACATGGGGGCATGCACTGCCTGGCAAACGGCAAGGTCAAGGTATCTAAACGAAACAAGGACATCAAGCAGAGCTGGTGTCGGGGCACGCGGAGGCAGGGGCGCACGCATTGAATATCTCAAAGGGGTCTCCCTGCAGCGCCCCACGTGCCCCGCCCATCAGCGGCATGTGGTGAAGGCCCACGAAGGTGTTGCCTTGCTTCATAATGGCATGCATAGCTAGCACTATTAAAGCGACAATGCGCTCTGCTGCTGCAGACCTTCAGCAGGTCAACAGCGCGACACTCTCCACAGCTACAGGCAGACGCTTGGCGCTCAGACACGCGACACAGGCATACACCTGTGCTGCATACATACGACAACAGGGCAGGTAAGTGTGGCTGGGCAGGGCGCCCGCCTCAAACTGGAAGCTTGCCCCGCCAGGGCCGCCGCCAGGGCCGCCGCCGGGGCCGCCGGGGCCGCCGGGGCCGCCTGCCTTCAGGCCCTCCTCGCCAAACTGCAGCGCGCGAGCCAGTCAAGGCGCAGGACGCTGTACCTGGGAACAAGGGTGCCTGTTTTAGGCAGACAGCTGCAAAGTCCGGCTGACGGCAACCATCTTGTTATGCAGGGCGCACCTGATCATACAGCTTCCGCTTCTCCGCGTCGCTCAGCACCTCGTACGCGCTCGCGACCTGCAGAGCCCGCGACGATCAGCACGTGCGCCAAGAGCAGAGACACGACCCCCCTTGTCCAGGGCGGCTTCAGGCATGCGGCACCTCTTTGAACCTCTTCTCCGCGTACACCTTCTTGTCCGGGTTGCGGTCTGGGTGCCACCTCCTGAGTTGAGGTACACCAACAAGTCCATCAGCAGCTTGGCTCACAGTAGCAGGACTTGCCAAGCCCAGGGATCTGATCTCAGGTGCAAGCTGGGTTTTGCGTGCAGGCGCACAAAGCTGCTTTTCGGTAGGCCTTTTTTATAGTGCGGTCATCGGCATCCTCAGCTATGTCCAGCACTTTGTAGTACTTGGCGTCCCGGACGGCTACAGAACCGCACAGCAGGCAGGCGCAAGCGAGCAAGGTCAGCAGCGGCCTAAGGATCATTGATAGAGCTGGCGCGTCCACGCAGCTACAAGACGCGTGATCTGCTACACCAACGTATCTTGTGGTGTGTACGTGCCCATACAGGTGTGTTTGCAACACCAATGTGCGGAGCCCTGAGCAGGCCTGCCCTCAGACTCCACTGCACTGTCTGCACGACTCTCATTGGCCAGGGCTGCTGTACCCTAGGCCCCGCATTTGCCTCCGAGGCTCAGCTCGGCTCAACAGGCAGGCCTTGCCAGGTGAGAGTAGAGGTCCTGCGCATCGGAGGACAAGGCTTGACCAAGTACTTGACCAGCGTGCTCCGTTTAGCTTGTGCCCCGCTCCAGCGTTCGCAGCTGTGGTGTAACAGCCGCGCCAATCACGTGGAGTCTGCCGGCGCCCCGACTCCCCAATGGAGGCCCTGGAACAGCTGCGGGAACAGGCCGGCGCTGCGTTTGAGGACCTCTTCACCGAGCTGCGCACAAAGATAGCAGAGCACAACCAGTCCAGTGTCCTGGACTCCCTGCGAGGCTTTGCAGCGGCCGTCGACTGGCGGGTGGGGGCCGTGCAACTGCCTGAGCAAGCAGGAGCAGCGCTCAAGCTCCGGAGCATGTTCCAAGTCCTCACGTTGAGGGCTGTGAGTAAGCTGGTGGGTTGCCGTGCAGGAACCATGGATAATTGGCCTCCTGATCGCACAGGCGCTCCTGTTCCTCGCAGTGCTGCTGTCGCGTAGGCGGCCACGAGTCACCATGGCAATTTTCTTCCTAGCGGGTGTGGCCGTCGGCGGACCTGCTGATGATCTGATGTTATTTTGCCTTGTTTTCAACCCACAGCAAGCGCAAACAAGCAGGCGCTCCTCACCCTTGTTCCAAACGCCTTGCAGAACATACTTTGCAATGAAACAGGCAGCGGAACTGGTGCTCTGCTCTATGGCCTGTCTTCGGTGCGAGCTTGCGTTCCTGCACGTTCCGTCCTCAGCCAGCAGGACTGGGCCACAGAGCGGCGTGTCAGTCAGGGACGCAGTGCGCCGCCAGGCCCCAGTGCACGACCTGACGGCACAGCGCGTGCCTGGGTTGGCGGCAGCGGGCCTGGTGTACAACGCGGAGCGAGTAAACGGCGTGCTCGGGCGGCACTGGCGGCGCTTTGCGGGGCAGAACTACTTTGACAAGCACGGCGTGTTCTTCTGCGCGCTGGTTTCCGCGCCGCTGCTGCTGGACATGTTTGTCATCCTGGTGCGGCGCCCCGTCTCACAGCTGCCTTGCGCTGCATGTCGTGCGTCTGGTGTGGGTCGCACATCGTGATCGGATGTCAGCCAGCTGCCTTGCACTGCAGGTCGTGCGTCTCTATGGCTCGCACGTTATTGACCTTTCATCCAGGGCGCTTGTTGGGAATCTATAAGGTTAAAATCATGGCCGTCCTGCGTAGGTGCAGTACCTGCTGCAGACATCGTCGCTGCTGATAAGCATGAAGCGCAAGGAGCTGCGGCACCGCGCGCGGCAGCGCGCGCGGGAGGAGGCGGCCAACGGCAAGAAGCACCACTAGCTGCCTTGCTGAAGGACCTCTTCTGCTGTGTGGTTTTTGCATGTAAGCACAGGCATGGCTGGTCTTGAGATGGCTGCTGTGTTCCAGACAGGCGAGGGTGGCTTGCCCAGCGGTGTCTCATTGGCAGCACAGAAAACTATCCAGGAGTGGCGGGGAAATGCAGCTACAAGCGTGTATGCCTTACACGACCGATGACAGCCGATGGCAGTGTGTCCAGCAAGCACATTCCTTGCAAAAAATATACATGATAATCTCTCAACAGCATGCAACATGGGTCCGCGGTAACATTTGGCCACTATGTGCTGTGCTGAGAGACATCACCCACCTCAAAACTGCCGACCGTCATGCCTCAACTACCTTGTTGTATCGTGCCCTGTTCTTAAGTAGGTCTAACAAAACCTCCCGCCACGGGCTGCTTCAATGACGGGAATGCGTTTTAGCAAGTATAGCACGCAGGTAGCAGGCCATCCACTTGCAAACAGTGCAATGGCCAACTGCCTGAAGTGACCCAAGGCTTGCTCGCTCAGACCTCTATACAAAATTTACTGCTGGGCCGTCCTTGGAAGACATAAGGACGGCCTGCCACCACACGTTCTCCTCCCGCATGAGGCAGAACATGGCACATTGCTTCGGGGTCTTACCTAAAAAAAAAATGTGAGCGCAGCTCAGCCGAAGCACATGTGCCAGTCCTTTGCCTGCAAGCGCTGGCTGCACAGCTGGGCCTCTGATCGCTGCGTGCGTTGGGAGGGCCTGTCACGCATGACCTCAACAAAGTGGGCCTGACATCCCAAACGGGTGCAGCAGACCAGGGCGCGGTCCGTTGCCTGTATACGCTGCGGCACAGAAAACACCCAAGATGGGCAAGCTCGCATGCATGCGCCTAGGCCCCGGAGGAGGCCCGGAGCTTGCTGCACAAGGCGCATGAGCATACATGCTGCAGATCAGGCCCAACAAGGGTTGAAAAAATGCCTGAAGCCTGCCGCAGGGCGAATGCAGTCTACCGTGTCCGAGGTGATGGGCGGATCAAGCCGCATGCTGGCAAGCCGGGCTGCCGGAGGCACATCACTTGCCGCGCAGGTCGATGATGGCCTTCACGACGCTCGGGTCCGCGAGCGTGGACACATCGCCGAGCTCGTTGTCGGCCTTGATGGCGATCTTGCGCAGGATGCGCCGCATGATCTTGCCGCTGCGCGTCTTGGGCAGGCCTGCGCCGCGCGCGCGCGCGCTCATGACGCCCTGTGCGGCGACGGGCTGGTGCGAGTCGGGCACGCTGCAGCGCGTCACCCACATGTGCATCCGAATTGGCCCTCTCAAGCAGCACTAGCCTAGTCTGATTTGACACATTCCATTGGCCGCTGCAAGCACCATCGGTCACTCCTGGCCAGGCCCCCGAAGCGTCCACGCAGCCTGTCACCCATCCTCCTCCGGGCACGTCCGGGGCCGCATTCGGGGGGGCCGGGCGCGCGCACCAGGCGCCCAATGGATGACGTCCGGCGCGGCAAACGCGCCGATCTGCTCGCGCACGGCCGCGACCAGGCTGTCGCGCACCGCCTTGCTGCGCTCCTCGCCCTGCGCGGGCGCCGCGCAGACGGCGCTGTCGCACACTCGCACCTTGGCAGGGCCATGACAGCATGCGTCTCGCGACACTGGAGACGGCTCGGTTCGTGTGTTGCTGTAGCAGGCAGCGCAGGCGCCCAGTGGCTCTTTACGCACGTTCAGGGTGCTAGCTGGACTGGGCTCGCACGGCCTGTCCTGCATGGCAGGCGCACTGCAGCAGTGGGGTGAACATGCGTATGCTGTGATTGCGACCGCACCTGCGCCAGGGTCACATACGCGTAGATACCCTGGCCCTTGATCTTGTGCTCAACCCTGTGGCCCGCATGCATCTGTTAGAGCACACCCGTCTAAACACGCCATTGCTCGGGTTGTTGCTGCAAACTTTTGAACAGATGCCACAGTCTGCGCTGTACAGACGGTCCGGGACATGCGCAGCCGGGTGCAAGGACCTGGAGCTGTCCCGCCGTTGCCCGAAAGGCCGTGCGAAAGCACGCGCTTCATGCCGCGGTTGCTCGCACAGCAATGCACAGGACCGCTCAACGCTCGGGGTGTCGTTTACAGCCCCCCTCGCATGTAGCGCCGTGCCCGGCAGGATCACAGGCGACTGACAGGCTGGGGCGCCGCTTCTGCCTCAGGTCCCGCTCTGACCCCTGCGCCGCGCGCGCGCCGCCCGCCCAAAACACCCCATGGCGGCCGCCCGTGCGAGGAAGGGGCCAGGGTAGGGTCGCACCCGACCACGGCCGCCTCCACACACGCGCCGTGCGCGGTGAGCGGCTTCCACCTCGGCGGTGCCCACGCGGTGGCCGGACACGTTGATGACGTCGTCCACGCGGCCCGTGATGGTGTAGTACCCGCGCGCGTCGCGCTTGCAGCCGTCGCCGGTGAAGTACAGGCCCTGCGGCGCGCGCGCCGGTTCTCAGGGAGGCCTGCAACACCACGCAGCCTGTGTGCGAGGCCGACCGGCGCTGCTGTCGTAGCAGCGCCCGGCAGCGGCGCGACCTGGCGCGGGCTGGCTGCCTACAGGGCGCCAATGCACCACGTCCCTCCCAACGTCCCAAACACCTGCAACACACCACCTGACACAGCCAGCTAGTGCAGCCCGGCCCTGCAAAGCTCCCTCGCCAGGCGCCCCGCCTGTCTGACAGCCGCGCGTCGTATAGGGTAGCGTTGGCTCTAAACCTTCCTGACCCTACCCCTATCATTAATATCCCTACTCTAACCCTATCCTATATTATGACGCTGCAGCGCTCGGGCCGGCCGGGGGAAGGTGCACCTTGAAGGTGGAGAAGTAGGTCTGCTCGAAGCGCTCGTGGTCGCCCTTGATCGTGCGGATCGCCGCCGGCCAGGACTGCTTCATGCACAGGATGCCCTCCGTGGCGCCCTGCTGCTCGCGCCCCTGCGCCGCCGCCGGCCCTGGCTCAGACCCGGCACACCCGTCAGGTCCGCTGCGGCTGGTTTGCAGCTGACTTGCAGCTCGCGCACCGCAAGCCCTTGCTGCGCTGCACTCACAGCTGTTTGAGAGCGCAAAACCTCCCTGCATCATAGCACGACGGCTGCCCCTCATGGGCGCTGCACGGCAGTTTGAACACGCAAGCTCTCAAACACAGCACGCAGCGGGCTGTCACAGCAGGCACGTGCATGCAAACGCTCTGAACCGCAGGCCGGTGGGGCCGGCGGAGACCCAGGAAGCCCGCGCGCGCCTTGTCGTCAACGATGACGGGCACGACGCCGAAGAAGGGCAGCGTGGCCGAGCCCGGGCGCTCCGGCCAGGCGCCCGGCAGCGGCGAGATCATCACCGTGCCCGTCTGCGCGCCGGCGCCGCCGCTCGCGGCCGAGACGCGGCCGCTCGGCCAGGCCTGAGATGGCTGTGTATGCCGGAGCTGCCCTTACCAGCTGCTCTCGGCCTGACCATTGGCCCAGCCAACAGCACCGCTGAGCCCGGGATGGCATGCAGAGCAGCCTGGCGCTCGCAGAGCGGCTGCACGCCGCAGGCTGACGCTCTCGGGGCGGAGGCGGGTGGCGAAGGCGCGCGGCGCACCTCGGTCTGCCACCAGGTGTCGACGATGGGGCACCGCTTCTCGCCCACGACCTACCCCCGCGCCGGCCATGCGCGCCTGTCAGCGCTGGCGCGCAGCAAGGTGCCCCAGGCTGGGCGCACGTCTGGTGCGCAGCCTCACTCGCACGCAACACTCGGACGGAGCCGAGAGAGTTCTGGAAATACCGGCTCTGTTGACAGCATGCTCCGACATCACGCCTGCCACAGAGCACTGAGCTGGGGTCGGCGCGAAGGAGCATCCCTAAACGCTAGAAATTTCTCTGAAGAAACCACCGGCATGCTGGTGCACTGCACGCGGCCCATCCCCAAAGCTCCCCTGCCCTGCTCGCGAGCCGCCGGGCAGGCAGGGGCGCGCCTCAAACAGCCACTGCCACGCGCGTGGGTTGATCGGCTCGCCCACGCTGCCGAGCACGCGCAGCGAGGACCGGTCGTGCTTCTGAACCCACTGGTCGCCCTGGCGCAGGCAGGGCACCTTGTCAGGCGGGCCCAACCCCCACTGCATGGAGGCTGGGTGCACTGCGCGGCGGCCCGACAAGGATGCCGCTCAGCGAGCAGGACGCGCGGCAGTCTCGCCGCACAGCAGGCAAGCTGCCAGCGGAATAGGGCCGCGGCAAGCGCGCACGCCTGCACACAGGGCCCGGACGCCCCGGCGGGACGATGCGGTGAGGCACGCACCTTGGCCTCGAGCGCGCGGATGAGCGTCGGCGCCGTGTAGAATGTCCGCACCTGCGTCAGGCCGCGGCGCAGGTCAGTCATGCGCTCGCATGCCGCACGATGGAGCTCCACCGGCTACCAGCGCCTCATGCGCAGCACTGGCAGCCAGGGTGCCACATGTGCTGCGGAGCGCCGCCCACTGCCCGTCGTCATCCCAGACTGCTGCGCAAAAGCATGCGGAGCACGACGCCGCCAGGGGCCGCGCTTGCCATGCCGCAGAGCCTGCTGGGCGCGGCGCCGCACCTTGTGCTTGGCCACGATCTGCCACAGGCGGTCCGGCGCGGGGTGCATCGGGATGCCCTCGTACATCACGTTGGTGGCTCCGCACAGCAGCGGGCCGTAGGTCAGGTACGTGTGCCCTGCCGCAGCGTTATGGGTTGTAGGGTAGGGTAACTAGGGTAATCAGGGTTAGTGGTAGGGCTGTCTCTGCCCTATGCCGCAGCGCGCGCACTCCTGAACGCAGGGATGCGCTGCGCATGAGGCGGTCACGCAGCCGCCCGCCTCTGCGCGCGCCGGCGCGCCGCCGACTGCGCCAGCCGAGGTGGCTTCACACCCGCTGCTGCTGCAAGGCATGAAGAGGTCGGCCGATTGACCCAGAGTGGGATGCTCGATTTGTGCCGGCAGATGGGCGGTTGCCCCCGGGGGGTCCCATCTCACCGCGCAAAAGCGCAACAGCAGAGCCTGTGGTACAGGGATTTAGACAATTTGGACTTCGGTGCACCAACGCAAACTACGCAACACTGGGCGAGAGACAGGACACGCACGCCGCGGCAGCTGCTCAGGATCGCCGTCGTCAGTGCGGCCGTGCCGGCATCCAACAGGAAGCCATAAAGCTTCAGCTGGCGTCCCTCTTGTCTGTAAACATATGCTGCTGTGCCCCTGACCGGGTGGTGTGGACGCCATAGGAGAGTTCCTGAGGCAGGCGGGTCGCGCACCAGTGATCCAGCCGCAGTCGGCCGTGCACCAGTAGATGTCGCCCGGCTGCAGGTCGAAGCAGTACTTGGTCGTGGTGGCCGCGCCGACCATGTACCCGCCTGCAGTCCCCCTGCCGTTCTGAGCGTGCATCGACGGGGGTGCCGCCCTCGCTGCCGCGCCCCCCGCTGCGGCTGGGCAGGCTGCACCCTGGCGGTCTGCAAACCCAGGCGTGGCCCCAGCGCCTCACGATGCTCAACGAGGCGGGCGCCTGTAGGCTGGGCATCGCAGGAGGATGTGAGGGGCGCCCAGGCCACACGCGCAGGCCTCTGGACACAGGCGCGGCGGCGCGGGGCCCCCGCCGCGCACCGGTGGAGTGCACGACGCCCTTGGGGTTGCCGGTGCTGCCGCTGGTGTAGAGCAGGAAGAGCGGCGCCTCCGCATCCACCCACACCGCCTGCGCCGCCCCGCACCCGCGAGCGCTCGGCGCGCCGCCGCCACTCCCCTACCTCCCCCGCTTCAACGAGTCTCAGCATGCCGCCGCCAGGCACCCTTGCGAGCAGGGACGGAGCCGGCTTTGCATGTGACGAGTGCCGGGCGCCCCGCTTCTGCGGCCGGCCCAGCTCCGCAGCCTCGGAGCGGCAGCCTCCCTCTTCTGCAGCCGCGCAAGCCCCCCGCCCGGGACGCGGCCGCTGAGCGGTGCACGCATGCGCGCAGCGCGCCGCCAGGCGAGGCCGCGTAATCGCCCGCGGCGCGCCCGGGCACAGAGCAGGGCAGGGGCCGCACCTCGCAGGTCGACGGCTGGCGCGGCACCTCGTCCGCGTACCACACGTCGCGGCCGGGCACCCAGGGGCACCTGGCGCGCGGCACGGCCGGGTGCTCCACCACCAGCGCCGTCTCGATCTGGCGCGGGCCCCAGCACGGCGCGGGGGCGTCAGGCGCGGCGCCTGGGAGGCGCCGGCATCCTTCGCCTCAGGCTGCTTCAAGCGCCCAGCTTGCTGGGTCTGCAGCGAGACTACACCGGCCGACTATGCGCAACGCACGCCTCGAGACGACCGGCATAGCTGCTCAGCCCGTGTGTTAGACAAGCGTCAAGCGCCGCCCGCTGCCCTCCCGCCGTCCCTTTCGCACGACACGCTCCGGCTGCGTGCCAGGCGCCCTCGTGCGCGCCTTGTGCCCCTTCTGCGCCGCGGCCGCGGCGGCGGCGTCCACAATCGTCTTCAGGTCGACGCGCTTGGCGCCGCGCATGCTGCCCGAGGCTGTGATGATCACGCGCGACCTGCGACCGCATGCTGACTCATGGGCGCTAATGCCATCGCGCGGCGGACGGCTGCTCCCTGGATGGCGCCCTGGCAGCAGGTGCAGGACTGGCGCTGACGGCTCATGTGAGAAAGGCCAGTGCGCATGCAAGCGTGACGCCGGCGCGGGGCGCACCGGCAGTCTATGCAGCGCTGCGCGAGGCTCTCTGCCGAGAAGCCGCCGAAGACCACCGAGTGCACGGCGCCGAGCCGCGCGCACGCCAGCATCGCGACTGCGGCCAGGTGCGGTGTCAGGGACGGTGGCGGCACGGCATGCAGCGACTGGCTGCCTTGCAGACATCGGGCTGCTGCGACATGTGTAAACATGACAATGAGGACCATGCACAGGCAAATGTTTGGCAGGAACAGCCCGCTCGTCAGGACCACAGCAGATCAGCCTCCAGCCCATGTAATGTTGTTCCACAGTTCTCATCAGCCAGCACGTGGGCGCGGCGCACTGGGCAGCTCGCAGATAAGGGGCAGGTAGATGGCCACAGCATCGCCCGTGCGCACGCCCACCGACTTCAGCCAGTTTGCCTGCAGCGCATGGCCCAGTTATCAGGCTTGTCGAGCCAACTAGGCTTCTTCGCATGCCCGTGGTGGTGAGCTCTGCTATCTTTGTACGCTAAGCAAGAGTTCTGGAGAAACGGTCTCCTTTCCAGCCGCGGTGACACCTGACAACAAAATCTTGCCTTACACCGCAGCTAGCGCGTGGCTCCGCTCTGGTGCAGCGTCGCGTGGGTCTGCAGCACGCACCACGCGGCAGACCTCGCTGAGCACGTCCGAGTACGTCATGACGCGCTCCTGTCCAACATCATTACCCTGCAGCGCCACATGAGCAGACCTCTTGCCTCGCCTTGTCGCCCACCCAATGCTGCAGCTGTGCAACGCATACACACGCACTCGCACGCCACCAGGCAAGCGCTCGCGCATTGTTGCTGACGGACGCCGCTTGCACCCATCCATCGATGTCCTCGTGTGAGTTGTCTGCTATACAGTGTGCATCCATGTCGAGTGCTTGCACACGCACAGGCTGCAAAGAGGCAGACCAGCAGCACAGGCCCTTTGCCCCAGCAGAGCTGCCTCACATACCAGGTGACGGAGGAGCGGGCTGCAGGTGGGCACAGCTCAGCGCCCCGAGCAAGCAGTTCGCAGATGGGGCATACACAGCGAGGACAGTGCTTGACCTCACAGACGACCATGGGGGTGCGCATGCGTCATTGGGCGAGCACCTCCCACAGGAAGCAGGGCTGGCCGCCGCGCCCGGCCTCCACATGGCGGTCCAGGCAGTTGAACGCGATGTTGGTGCGCGCGCCGGCAAAGACGCTCGTGCTCACGCGCCCGCGCCCGGCCTCAAAATTGTACGAGAAGTGCTTTGGCTCCCACTGCCGCGCGCCGAGCCGATTTGAGCTGACGGACAACGTAAAGTGGCAGGTCCAAATGGCGGGGCCATGGTGCTCCAAGTATCTTGCACGTACCACGCCCCTGCATAGCTGTGGAATGCCACTCAGCGTCCGGGAAGCAAATTGCTGGGCCGTCTGAGCTCGTCGAGCCAACGCTTTGCCTGTTCCTTCACCGCGCCACCTCCCCGAGCACCTCCCTACTGGCGAGTCAGGATCCGAGACAGAGGCGCCTGGCAGAGAGCAGGCGGCGCCCGCCGTTCCCACACGAAGCCAGCCGCCATGTCTGCCCAAAAGCCGGCGGGGTCCTCGACCGAGCGCTTGTACATGCGCTCATAGTCGGCGCGGCTGTGTATGCCCGTCCGCGCCCTGTACTGGACCTGCACTGTCTCCGGCGGGCTCTCCTGCGCGCCCCGCAGCTTGCCCCAGCGCTGAGAGGCTGTGCGCTTGCCTGCTGCTCCTACCGGCCTTGAGCTACAACATGTGCTCGTTGTTGCGCAATGCCTGACACGCAGTGCAGCTCTGACTCAGGAGCCCCGGTGAGCAACCGCTTGCTGCCAAAGGCCCGAGCTGACAAGGGGCAGGGCCCGGCACGTTGCACGCACCTCAGAGGCGGCCGCTGCAGAGGTGTATTGCGCCAAGATGGTGCTGCCAGCAACGACGCCAGCGCGCTCCAGGCCTGTGCAGTGACAGGCAGGTCACTGCGCTGCATTGGGCTGCATGGTGGCCTGCATGCACATACGGGCTGCAACTTAAACAAGGCCTGTTCGTAGTGCAAGACGCCCTTGCCGCACAAATGTGCAAGAGGCTGACTGGCACACAGCCACAACCAGGCCGTGACCTTGACGGCTTTTAGTATGCAGGCACACTTCCACCATAGTGCAGCGTGCATCTGCGTGCAGGCAACTGTCCAATGGTTGGCTGACAAATTGTTGCACGCCTTGCAGCTGCGACACGAGGTGCCCGGACAGGACGGCGAGCCTCTCCATTGCTTCACCTCCACAGTACAAAAAAACTGCTCTTTCCAATCTGATGGCTAAACTGGGCGCCCGCGATAAAAATTTCCATGCTGACTGGTGCACCTGAGCGTCTAGGGTTGCTAGCAACCCTAGCTGTCCACCTTGTGGCAGAACTGTCTCTCAGTTCTCAAAACCATAATCCCGGCACAGATATCGGCAATCACATACACAGCTGCCTAACCAATACAGGCAACGCCTTTGACGCTCGCCAGTTGTCCGGTACTTGCATCGACTGTGAACGTGTGCTCCGTACGGTAGCTCGCCCCCCTTCCCAGCTCTCTGCCTTTACTCCAGCCAGTTGCCCGCAATGCCGACCGCACGGACCGACCACTCCCACGCCGGTGCGCAGCATTGCCCAGCTCGTGTGCCAGTCACGATTACTGGCCTCCGACGCCATCCCCCTTCGCCTCCTGCCTCTCCTCCTGTGAGGCTTGTGCACCCTGTGACGCTGATGGCCAGCACAGTCGTATGCTTGCTGTGAGGCGTGCGGGCTGGCGCCTTGTGCGCTGCCAGGCGCGAAAGCCTGGACAAAGAGGACACTCAGAACTGGTGGCGCACAGGTGACCTCGATGTCGCCTTTGACCTGGAGGCCGCCAGCATGCGCCCGGCGGAGTCCGTGCACGAGACGCGCATTGTTGCCAACGCGCCGGTGCGAAATCCAGATTGTGCAAGCGTTTGCAGAAGGAATCACGCCAGATCTGGCTGACACCGCGCTTGAACTAGACTGTGTTGTTGTGGCCGTGTTGCTTGGTGTCACTGCTTCATGCACAAAGCGCTGACTCTCTATCTGCGGGGCGGGGGGTTGGCAGATTGGCAACCCGGCGCCCCTGGGGCTGTTCGCCTTCGGGCTGACCACCGCCCTGCTCCAGGTTCGCGCTGCGGCAGAGCGCAGCAGTGAAGCGGCTGGCCAGCATGCACTCCATGTAACTTTTTGTACCTGGCGCAGGGTGCAGTGACGAGCATCACTGAGCCTGCTGCAGCAGACATGACGTACGCCTTCGGTAATGTCCCGAGAAGGTTGCAGGGCAATTTTTAAGAGCTTTTGCTGCTGTGCATTTGTTATGTGAAGTTTGTTTGTTTTTTTTTTTTTTTTAATTCTATCTAACAGGATGCGCGCGCGCGCTACAACGTTAGGCATGGCGTACGGCGGGCTGGTGCAGCTCCTGGCTGGGATGTGGGAGATGTACAAGGCACCTCCCGCCACCCCGCTGCCCTGCATGAAGCAGCCGCGGACACACACTGCCTACTCGCACACAGCTGAGTTGCCAGTCCGCGTAGTGCCACCCTTCTCAGCACTGCGCTGCCGCGCAGAACAACACATTTGCGGCCACGGCGTTCTCCAGCTACGGCGCGTTCTGGCTGGGCTTTGGCCTCTTCAACATCCTGCTCAAGGTGCCGCCTCCTTTGCCCACTACATGCGACTGTGTCAGAGACGGCAATAGCAGGCTTGTCAACAGTTTGCCACCTTCTTGTTCGCTTGCGCTCTCTGCCCGATGCAGTGGGCTGACACGCGGCGAGCGCCAAGCACCTGGGCTGAACGCCGGCTGTTGCGGACAGGCTGGCATCTGGCAGGGCGATTTCAACGGGCACCAGGCCAAGACCTACGGCTTTGAGAAGTCCGAGCAGATGATGCTCACCCTGTTCGGCATCCTCACGTTCATCTTCGCCGTCCAGACGCTGCGCATGAACCGCGCCCTGCAGGCGCGGCGTGTGCATGCTGCTCTCCCCTCAACTAGTGACTGCTGAGGGCATGCCCCCACCTCCCAGACCCCCTGCAAGCCTGCTGTGGGCTGCTGGGCGAGGTCTGCCAAGCTGGTGCTCTCCCTGTGCTGCGGCTTGTTCTGAATTTCACAAGGCGTTGTCCATGCAAGGCACCTGGCGGGTGGGCGAAAGCGGCCTGACGCGCTGGGGCGCGCGCGCAGACGCTCTTCTTCTCGCTGGCCCTCCTCTTCTGGCTGCTGGCGGGCGGCGTGGTCAACACGCTGCTCCACAAGGCGCGCGCCCCGTGCATGCCCAGCTCACTGTCGCAGGCGCCCTGTCCGCCCACGACTCCGTGCTGCCGCGCTCGCATGTCGGCCACTCTCTCCGGCACACGTCCGGGTGCATTTGGACGTAAACGCGCGCTGCCTGCCCTGGCGCTGACAGGGCGAGGCTGTGCGCCCAGATCGCCGGCTGGGTGGGCATCTGGGTGGCCTTTGTCGCCTTCTACACCGCGACCGCGATCCTGACGGCCGAGGTCTGGGAGCACGAGTGGCTGCCGATCGGGCACATGATGAAGACGGTGCCGAGCAAGACGTGAGCTCAGCACCTCCCCCCTTGCACACCCAGTGTGCTGCACCTAGCCACGCTTGCGTGTCTGGCATTGATGTCTGCTCCTGGCCAAATGACCCGAGCAGCGAGGGTCGTCTGGCCTTGGCGTTGCGCGTGCGAACCCCCTACCTCACGACACAGGAGCCAGCTTTTTATAACCTGACCTGGCGTCGTCTGCAGGGTGCGCCGGGAGACCACTCCTCGCGTGGCGCCCGTCGGCAAGACCATGGCCGCGTAGCTGCCGGCGTATTGTCGCACGGCAACCGCTGCAAGAACGACGCTGGTGATGCAGGATGGACGGTGGTGACTGCCTCAAACCCGCATGCTGCATGCGCACAGCTGCATTTGCAACCCGTGCATACTCCGCACTGCCTACAGTGTTTTGCAGTACAGGTGCTCCCAGTTGACGGCTGACACGCCAGGGAATTACCTTGTTAAGCGGACCCTGGCGCCCGCCAGGACTCAGGATACTGTTTTTGGACCTTGTGCCTGCCTGTACAGAACTTGCCCCTTTCGAGGCCGCTGTGATTGCAGCACGCGGGGCGCTTGCATGCGCGCCTGTGCTGCTTTCGAGCAGTGGCACATGATTTTGATCGGCCCCTTGCTCTCGTGTGTCCGCGGGCTTTGCGAAGTGAAAGCAATTGACCTGTGGTTGCGGACGTCGTGACTGGTGATGCAGACACCTTGAGATCATGGCGGACCCACCACAGAGGTGTGACAGTGTTCGTTGTTGTGTAATAATATAGGATAATAATAGAATGCTCAAATGGATGAGCTGTCGCATCGGAGCTGTCAACAACCAGTTCAAACTCAACTTCATCGGAAAATGAATTTCTTCGCCAGATCCCGCGTGTTTGTCGCTGGAGGGCAGCGGCTTGTTGCAATGTGTGCGGTCTGTGTCCCGTCTTGCACGTTGTACAACCCACGCGCAGGGTGCGGAGCGTAGGCCGTCGACAGGCTGTCCCTGGGCAGCCAAGAGCGGCTGGGTGCGCACCATCGCGCCTGCCCTAAAAGAAAGCACATACTGCGTCTAAACTGTTGACAAGTCTGGATGAACTCTAGACTCTGCTATCACTTTTGCCGTACCCAAGGATTCTACTGCGGGTGGCTGGAACCAGAAGTCCATACAGGCGGGAGCAGCCTGCACGCAACTCGGGAACGAGCCATGGGGCTGCGGTGCAGGGGAGCGCAGAGGCCACGAGCAGGCGCCCCCGCCTGCACGCTCCGCCATGCGCACGGCGATGCTCGTGGCCTTGGCCACGCTGAGCGCGGCAGCCATTGCCTGCTGGGCCTGCCTGGGCGCGGCGCGGCCACTGCCGCCGCCGGCGGCGCCGTCGACCTGGCGCTGGCAGTGGTCGGGGCTGCGCGCGGACGCGGCCGCCGCGCTGCGCAACGCGACGCTGGGCGCGCCCGAGGAAATCCGCGTGCTCGAGGACGCGCTGGAGCACGGCGTGCAGCGGCAGCGCCGCCGCGCGCTGGCCGAGCGCGCCGGGAGGCGGCGGGGCGCGTGGCAGCGCCTGCTCGCCGTCGCGGGAGGCGCGCGGCGCGGGGTGTCGCGCCGCGTGCGGCGCCTGCAGGAGGCCGGCGGCGCGCCGGGCGCCGCACACCGCCACACCAAGTTCGCCGCCTCGGCGGGCATGCCGGCGGCGGGCGCGCCGCCTGCGCCGGACGGCGGCGATGACGCGGGCGCCGGCGACGGCGCGCACGCCGGCAAGCCGTGGCTGGCAGCCGCGCCGCACCTGCCCGCGCCAGCCCTGGAGGAGGCCTGCTACAACTCGGCGTACACGGACGGCGCGTCCGGCAACTCGGCGGGCACCATCATCCTGACCTCCGGCGCGCCCCGGGCCGCTGCGGGCCCCGCGCTCGCCAGGGGGCTCCTCTCCGCCTCCAGCGCTTCCCGCGCGGCAGCAACAGCGCCCCGGCTTCGCCATGCATGCATCAGGCCTCCAGCCGCTTCCTGCAGGTGGCCCTGCTGCTCAAGCGTCCGGCCGCGTCAGCCGGCGCTGGTCGCACGCGCGGCCGAGGCCGCGCGGCGCCGACCCGAGCGCCGCGCGCGCAGGCAACAAGTTCATGCTGGGGCGCCTGCTTCCGCGCTTCCTCAAGAGCGCCAAGACGACGCTGACGGGCGACGTGAGCAACCACGTGGTCGTGGTCGCGCTGGGGCCCAGCGCGCGCAACGTGTGCTCCGGGCTCACCGCGCGCTACAGCCACCAGTGCGTGGAGGACCCCGACTGGGACGGGCCGGAGGGGCAGTATGACGTCGGCGACGAGTGGTTCATGGCCGTGTCGCAAAACAAGCTGGAGCTGGTGCTCAACGTGATGACGCTCGGCTACAGCGTGCTCTGGCGCGCGCGCCCGGCCTCGCAGGCCGCATCGCCGGATCTCCCTACCTGCGTGCTGACGATGCTGTGGGCTGCCCCCGTTTGCAGCCAAGTCAGGGGTTGTAGAAAGGCGTGGACGGGGACAAAGTTTGCACACCTGCGAGCTGACGGGCATGCTCATCCTACGTTTGGCAGGTTTGAAACGCTGCGCGCGCTTCATGAGCTCTTCACACAAATTGTTGTGAGGGCGTGCAGGATGGACCTGGACGTGGTCCCCTACCGCAACCCGCTGCCCTACCTGATCGGCCTGAGCGCGGACGTGGCCGTGCCCAACAGCGCGTGCGCGGCCACCAACGACGCGGAGCCGCTGCGCGCGGGCCAGCGTCTGGAGCAGGACACCGGGCTGCTGTACGCAGACGCCAACCCGCGCGCGCTGCGTTTCGTCTACGACTGGCTGCGCGTGCAGCGGCACTACCGGTGCGCGCGGCCGCGGCGGCGCCCTGCACTGCGCATACACAATGCACCGGCACGCCGCTCTGTACCCGAGACCAGGGTACGCATGTGCAAAGGCTAGGTCGTGCCAATGGGGCAGTGATTGCATGCATGGCAGATGTAAGGCCATGCCACCCGCCCGCTGTCCGTACACAGGGGTGGTCCATGCCCATTGTCGACCAACAAGCGCGCCTCTCGCACGGCTTCACGATCATGCATGCAGCATGCAGTGCCTGTCGTGCGGTGCCAGCGCAGCGACAGCGCGCCGCGCGCGGCGCGCAGGCACAAGCTGGCCTCGGAGCCCACGCTGATGCACGACGGCGCCATCCTGAACCTGCCGACGGCGCCGCACATAACGAACGCGTTCGAGGGCCAGAAGCCGCTCGTGCGCATCCACCAACTGTCCCAGGCGCGCCCGCTGGCGGCCTCCATTGCCCGGGCCGGGCAGCTGCGTACCGCGGTTGTGCCTCAGCCGGCGCGGCCGCCAGGGCACGGTGCTGTGCCGCCAGCGGCGGCGGCGTGGCGCGCTGTTGTCCAGAGTCGCGGCTGGCAACTGTGGCAGGCAACAGATCCTGCTCCTGGCCGACGGGCCGCGCGCGCGTGCAGGACCGCTTCTCGTCCTGGTGCACGGGCCCGTGCGGCTGCCAGGGCACGGATGTTGTGGCGCCGGCGCTGTGGGACCACGAGGAGGACGACGAGGACGAGGGCGTCTCGTCCGGCACGCTCGAGTGCCCCGAGGAGCTTATGGAGGAGCGCCTGACCATGCACCTGAGCTGCGCCAAGTCGCTGGCCGAGAAGGAGGTGCTGGTGGACGTGATTCACAACCAGATCGAGGACGTCCGGCCCCTGGACGGCTTCATCATGAACTGAGCCGGCGCGATGCGGGGGCGCATGAGCGCGCCTGCCGTGCCGCAGCGCAGCAGCAGCGCCGAACCTCTTGCATTTGTGACAGGTAGCGCATGTCACCAAGTATCTCTTGCTGAGTTGAGTGATGTGATGAGTTGAAATGTGTGTTGAGCGGTTCGCTCAGCGCTGTATATGCTGCCTGGTTGCCATGTATTTTCCATGTCCATGGGCATGTGTAACCAGTGTTCCTGCAAGGTTGCTTGACTTTTCTCTGCATGTTATACTGGGGGGAGAAGAGATGTTTCCAAGTGAAGTATTTGGGAGACCACATACTCATCGTGTAAAGTAGGAACCGTCATGTGAGACGACCTCTCCAATCATATTGTCATACACCATGGTGCATCCTTTGCCAAAGCACTGCATGCATGTGCAACAAGTGCAATCACTGCCTACTGCATGGGCTGTTTGCAGGCCTGCTGACATGTCGGGGCAAAAGTGCAGCCTTGGTGCACACAGCGGCTAATGCGCAGCACAACACGGAGGTTTCTCGCGCCTGGTGTCCAAGCCTAGGGGGCGTGCCTGCTCGACAAGTGCGTGCACGGCATGCAAGGGCGTCCGCGAGGCGGGCGCTTGCGAGCTGCGTACCAGCGGCCTCTGTGAGCTCAGGGCTGCTGAGGACTGCGCCATTATCGTGCACAACGGGAGGGGCGCAGGCAACCAGGGCCCTCCAGGGGTATGAAAAGGCCCGCGCCTGTACGGGGTGCTGGTTACGTCGAGGAAGGAAGGCAGCAAGCGCGCCACAAGGTCCTTTCTTGGGCGCGGCCGGGCTGTAGCCGCCGCCGCCGCACCGGCGGTGCCAAGTGCCCTATTTGTTTGACCAGACAGCTTGATGTGCGGGCACACTAGCTGCGCAGGCAGACATATGGCGCGCATGTCTATGAGAGCCCCTTCTTCACGACGCTGGTCACGCAAGTGGCGTAGCCTGTGTGTTGCGCGCAGCCAGAGGGCTCTCCGGACTTGCTCGGCAGGTGAGTGAAGTCCTTCGCTTGCTTGCCAGTAAAGTGGCGCTGGCAACATTGCCACCGCATCAGGCGGGCAACCTGCGGCGAAACATGTGACTGCCTAGACCTCAAAGGCGCAGATCCTAATACGGTTGGTCCTTGAATGAATGAACTACAACCGTGCATCAGCCAACTTGGCTGCCTACGGGCGCCTGAAATCGCGGCTCGGCGCATGCCCCGGACTGGCGATGGGGCTGAACCTAGATATGAATTGGAAATCGGTGAGTGTGCACAGCCTCGTTGCGCACTCGCCGTTCCTTGGGAGATCAGGCACGTCTGATGCTGGCGCCAGGCGCACGCAGCCTAGCCTGCGCCGCTGGCTCCTCTATGAAGCTTGCACTTACGGCGACACTATTGGCAACCTGTGCGATCACCGCACTCCTGGGGCTGAGGCTCGGGCAGCTGGCTCCTGTGCCGGCCGCGGACAGGCCACAGCCGCCTGCCACAGCCCGCCGTGCGGCGCACCTTTCGACACTGAGCTTGGAGGAGGACGCAGGCGTGGCAGCAGGGTGGGTGCCTCCAAGGCGACCCCCGGACCTGTTTGCGCTGCGGCCGCGGGGCGAGGTGGTCCTGGCGGCCGCTGCGGCGGGCCGCAGCACGCACTCTGGCGCAAACAACATTATGGGGCTGGGCGCGGCGCGCACCGCGCACGCAAGCGCTCTGGCCGGCGCGGCTCCTTACTTCGATTGGCGCGCCTACCTGGCGTACTACCCGGAACTGCGCGCTAAGGGCATAGTGACGGAGGAGCTCGCGCGCGAGCACTACGCGCGCCAGGGCCGTATACAGGTGCCCCTACGCTGCGCTCCCAGAGCATGGGCCTGACATGCTGGCATGCAGCAGGGGGCAGCTGGATGTTTTCTGTACAGGAAGTGCTGCCGTTACATTCAGCGAACTTGCTTTTCTGCGCTGGAAACAGGTTCGTCCGTTCGTGGCAGACGCAGCAGCCAGACTTACCCTGTAGAAGACTATTGCGAGTGCACGCTGAGGGCCAGGGCACTGTCCCGTTCACATACGACGCCCGACTCACGCGAGCCTGTTGGCGACAGGGCCGGCTGTGCAAGCGGGTGCGGCTGCTGCTGCGCTACACAGCGGGCACGGGGCTCATCAACCAGCACTACAGCCACATCTCCGTGTTTGCGCTGGCTGCGGTCCTGGGTGCCGAGGTCGTCCTGCCGCCGGGGGTGCGCCCCATGTTCTGTTCCTGCTGCGCAGGGCAAGGCTTGCACGGACATTCACACAAACACGCACCTTCATATCTTCGGGTGAGGTGTGCTACGTCTGTCCCTTACCCATCCACGCACCTGCCTGATTGTGCGCACTTGGAGCTGTTGCCCGCACAGGCGTGAGCAGAGGTGCGACACTGCGGCTGTGGCGAGGCGCTCCCAGACCTAGTGGCAACCAGACATGAGCAGGCGGGCGTGTCTGTGATGGTCCCCAGCTGGGGGCGCGCACTCAGCGCGCCCGGCCGGCGCAGGTGAAGAGGGACTCCTTCGAGCACTACTTCAGTGCGATTAAGGCGCACAACGAGGTGACCTGGACGCCCACGCCGCTGGAGACGCTGCTGGACGTGGACCAGCTGGTGGGGGCCTGGCGCCTGCGCGGCCTCATCGTCCACCGGGCGCGCCGCTGTCACTGAGCGGGACGCTGTGTCGGCCGCCTGCACCAGGCACCAACCAGCCTATGCTTGAGTGCGTGATTTGCCTTCCCCTGCACAGATAACCTACACGGGTACCGCAATGGCAGACACTTCTGCACGCGCACTGCTTCAGCACAGCGCATGCGTGTAGAGTCCGGCAGAGAGACTCCCCTGCGAGCATGTGCGGCGTGCGGCAGACGCCCGACCTGCAGCGCTTCCCGGACCTGACAGCAGCGGCCACAGCGTTTCCGCAGTACGCGCAGCCGGGCATCGACCCACGCCACATCGTGCGCTTGGAGAACGTCTACCTGCAGGCATGCTGCTGCGCGCTGCACCTCTGCGTGGCTGGGAGACAACCCGCAGTTGCTCGTGTTCGCTCACGGCGGCCGCCGGATGCCACAGCGTGCCGGCGCCAATATTTCGTGTTGCTTTGGCAAACGGCCAAGGCGTGCGCCCGACACAGGTTCAGCCAGAACGGCGCTTCCGGCCGGCACGTGCAGGCGGCGGCCGATCATCGCATGGCGCGCTGGGGGGCATGGATGAGGCAGCGGGCGCCGCGATGGCGCCCAGCGCATGAAGCGCGCGGCAGGACCTGGAGATGGCGGAGCTGGTGGAGCGCGTGCGCGGCGCGGCGGTCGCGCACGCGGCGGCGCTGCGCCGCGCGGAGCCCGGCGCGGCCGTGGACTACCTGGTCGTCGACCTGCCCTGCACCTTCTTCATGCTGCGCGCGTCCAGGTGCGCTGCAGGCCCTCGGAGCGTGCGTCGTGTGACTCGCTCGGCTCCTGCGTCGCTCACCCCCGGTGACATGTTGAGCGTCGGCGCGCCTGTCGCCGCCGGGTGGCCCGCACTGTGCAGCCCGCAAGCCACCCACATGCACAGATGCCTGCCCCCACCGCCCTAGACGCTGCGGCCTGGAAAGTCTGGACTGTTGAACAGGTAGCCCTTGACCGCCGCAGCCGTGAAGCACAGGCTGCTGCGCATCCCGGGCAACTCACACGCTTGCTGACTCACACGCCAGCGATCTGCTCGCTCGCCGATCACACTGTGGAACAAGCCTGCAGCCTGCATCGCTTGGCGCTCGGGCGCACACCTGGCGCGCGTCTGCTCCTGCTCCACGCGCAAGACTTTGGGCCGGGACGCCCGGCGCGCAGCAAACTGCCCCTGGTGGGCGACGTAGCGCGCACGCTGGTGTTCGCGCCGGCGGTGCGCGCGCTCGCCGACCACGTCGTGGCTAGCATCGGTGGCGGCGGCGGCCTCGGCGGGCCCGCGCCGCGCGCGTACAATGCGGTGCACCTGCGCGTGGAGAAAGACGCGCGCGACTGGGCCTACGGCTTGGGCGGCCAGGCCGTGCGCCCCTTGCCTGCCCCGCGCGATGCCGTGTGAGCGGGCGTCCGCGGTGCTGACACGCGTGGTGCGCCGCGGGCATCGCGTGGGCCGCGCTGTGACGCCGGGCCGCTGCCGCCGCGGAGCGGTGGGAAGGTGAGGGCGCATGCATGGCACGTGTGCGGGGGTGTCATGTCGAGCAGTGCGGGGCTCTGCTGTGACCGCTGCAATTGGAGGCTGCAGCATGGGACGCAGCAGCAGCATCAGGAAGGGGGTGCCATACTCAAGTCTGTTCCAACGTCTGCTGCCAAGACCATGCCAAGTGGTCCGGTCATGCTCAGCGTGAGGGTGCCCCTTCACGGTGCTCAGGTGGTCTGGCGCAAGTACATCCAGGCCATGCGCCAGGCAGGCTTCGGCGCGGGGGTGGGCGTGTACGTGGCCTCCGGCCTCCTCACCTATGGCGCGAGCCAAGGCATGCGGCCGACCACAAACAGCTGCACGCGCTGACCCACCCGGCATGTCTGCGGGTCGCCAAGTGCATGCGCAGGCAGGGTTGCCACGCTCCATACATGCCACACTGGCGAAGTGTGCTAGCTGTGAAGGAGTGGACACAGCGCCAAGCGCGCCGCGCCGCGCACCTTGCTGCTGGCATGTGTGTGCCGGGCACCGCTTGCCCTGCATGCCGCCATGGAAGCAGCGTGAGGGACCCTGTGAGCACGTTTCATGTTCCCTGCACCTACAGCGCACCGCAACCGGGCGCAGAAATGGCGGACGTCGTCAAGACGCTTACGGAGGAGGGCCTGTGCAGCGAGGTGTACCACAAGGAGCTCTACCTGCCCGCATCAACGCTGAGCGGTGCTGCCCCTCGGCTCTCTGCGGTGCCCAATCGAGGCGCGCGCTGCAGCAGCATGAGCCTCGCTGGGCGCGCGTGAGCGGTCACAGCCGAGCGCGGTTGCCCACTGTGAGCAAGCTCGGGAGAGCGACAGCGGCACAGCAGTCTGCAGCGCTCCCACAATGCCCTCCAGAGCAGGGTCGGCTGGACGCGCGCGCCGCCCGCGCGCAGCGCTGAGCTCGGAGCAGAAGGCGCTGGTGGACTTCCTGGTGCTCGCGCGCAGCGCGCAATTCGTCGGCTTCGGCTCGTCCACGTTCAGCTTCTTCCTGCGCGAGTTCCGCGCCCTGTCCGGCACGCCGCGGTCGGCGTCGCTGCTCGTCGATGCGTCGGCCATCGGCACCGACCCGCTGTTTGCGTCCGCCGGCACAGTCGTGTGAGGCGTGGAGCCGCACCATGGCATGGGCGCGCCAGCTAGCTGTTTGCGCCCGGCACGCAGGCCCTGTCCAGCGCGCATCCCCCGTTTGACCAGTGAACCTCATTGAGGCCTGCTGCTTGCGCACCTCGCCTTTATGCAACCCCTGTCGCCGCTATGGATGCAGTCCAATTAATTTCCCCGATTTTTTTGTAATATTAGTATTTTATGAGGACTTGTCACTGCGTTTTGGTGTAAGTACGTGTCTGTGGGCCAGGACAGCCTGCAAACCGGCCATATGGCCGACTCGCAGGCTGTCTGAGCATGACATGCATGTCGTGCATCGGAAGGAGCATATATTGCCTTAGCGAAGACTTGCAACTACCTTGCTTTCTGTTTTATTGTGCAGAAACTGGTGCCATCAACTGACTGCGTAAGGGGTGTCAGGCTCGCACGGATACATGGCCTGCAACGTGCGTGGTGCACCGGCGGCAGCCAACATGATGTAATAGCTGATCTCAGGAGGCACTGAACTTGTGGCGCACATGCACGAAGCTGCTTGCGTGCATTTCGCGGTATCTCGCCACCACTGGGTGAGGATGTGTGTCAGGCTACCCGGTAGGGCATGGTATCAGGCACAGCCCTACTGGGGAGGGGGACCTCCCTTCACAGTGTACTTGTTTCACCTTAAATATCGAAGCAGGGATGGAGATGCAGTCTGGAGACGACCATGACGATGGGGCTGGCCAGCGGTCCCCGAAACGCGCTCGCGCCGATGCAAGCCAGCAGATGGGAGCGCTGCTGCTGCGCGGCTGGACGATGCGTGCAGAGTCTTGCCCGGACTGCATGGTGCACCCCGCTGCCCACAGACATTTGCAGTGCGTCCCCAGTGGAGTCTGGCTTCCCCAAAACAAGCGCCGTCTGCAGGTGCCTCTGATGAGCCTGGCGCAAGCGCCAGACTGGCTGTGCGTAAACTGCTCAACAAGCTTCCAGCCTGGGGGTGAGGGCCTGGTGCCCCGCCAGGCGGCAGAGTACCTGCCGTCGCCCGGAACGCCCGACAAGGCCGGGCTCCTTGGAGCGCGTCTGGCAGCAGGGCCGGCGGAGTCGCGCAGCGGCGCGCTCGCCGCCGAGGAAGACGCAGCTCTCACTGCCGCGGGCCAGCAGCCAGTCGGGGCAGGGCCAGCAGCGCCGGGCAGCGAGGCCGGCGACACGCTCAGCCTGGCAGACGAGGCTGCGTTCGCGCACGCTGAGGACCTGCGCGCTGCGCTCCGACGCGCGGGGCGCCCGGCCGCCGCGCCCGTGCGGGACAGCGCGGACGCGCTGGCCGAGCGTGTGCTGCAGGGCTGGGTGCTCACCAACGACCACTGCCCGCGGTGAGCACGCAGCCCCCAGCCGCACAGGCCGCTGACCTCGACCCGGGGCACCAACTGGAAGCAGTCTGATAGGGCTGTTTGTTGTGTGCAGACGCGACCTTGAGCTGCATGTAGGGAAGCTGCGCAGCTGCGTGTGCCAACGCCTCTGTGACAGAGCGCGTGACATAGCAGGAGAGCAACACTAGCTTCTGATGTCGTGCAGGTGCCAGACGCCGCTGGTGCGCAGCCGCAAGCGCGAGCTGTTCTGCGTGGACTGCCAGCTGGACGTGCGCGCCGCGCCCGGCAGCACTGGTGGTGCCGCGGGCCAGCAGCCGCAAGCGGCTGGCGTCCAGGACCGAGGTGGCGCGGAGGTCAGGGAGAGCCCTGCGCAGGCGCAGCCAGGCCCAGCGGTGAGCGGCCGAGCAGCCCGCGCGCCTGCCGCTGCGCAGCGTGCCGAGCCGCATGCGGCGACTGGCGCTGAGGCGCGCGCCGAGGCGCCGGCGGTGTCCAACGAGGTGGGAAGTTCGGTCGCATGCGTTCTGAGGGTGATGGCGGAAGCACGCGCGCTGCTGGCGGGCGCGGGGGCCGCCGGCGAGCTGGTCAACCGGCACCTGCTTGTGCTCAGGGACTGCGCGGATGCGCTCAGCGCCCTGCAGCGCGTGTGATGCTGGCCGGCGAGTACGAGCGCCGCTGTCGTATACGAGGGAGGCATGCATGGGCAGGGTCAGTGTGCCGTCCTTGGGTGCTCTCCAAGGAAGCAGCATGCGTGAAATGAAATGTCTCCTGCACTGTACAAGAGAATTGTGCAGGGTTGCCTCGTCCAAGAAGTTGTAAGTTTTGTCTTTCACACCACATTAATCCATTTCAGCTGCGCAGCCCAACGCACATGAGGCAGGACAATAGCCTGAGCCTCGCCGCGCTCGCAAAAGAGCGCATGCTGAGGCCGAGCGCGTGCCCGACATTGTGAACGAGCTGCAGAAGGAGAACCTCATGGTGAGCTGAGGCGTTGTCCAGCGCAAGCAGCAAGACCATAACTTTCCTTCGCAGAATCATAGACTGAGAAGCGGGCTCGCTTTCAGTGTGGCTTGACTCCCCGCAGGAGGACTGGGAGCGCGATGTCGCAGCCCAGGAGGCAGCCATCAGGTCGGAGCTCGTCAGCGGCGCGCCTGGCGGAGACGCTGGCGGTGATGCTACGCGCCTCACTCAGGGCCAGCCCGCCACGCGCAGCCAGAGCCCTGGCGCCTCTGACCGCTGGGAAGGCGCCGCGCTGCCTGCCGGCAGCCGCGCGCCAGACGACCTGCCCCTTGCCGGCTTGCTTAGCAAGGTGGCGCAGGCACTGCCACAGGCCGGCCGCAGCCCTGACCCGAGCGCGCGCGCCGCGGAGCAGCAGGGCGGCTCCCCGGCAGGGGCAGCGGCGCTCTGCCCAGTCGCTCCCGAAGCACGCGCGACGGCGGCTGTGGCGCGCAAGATGGAGGCCGCGAGCATCTGGCTGGACCGCCTGGACGTTACGGACCCGCAGTGCGAGCGCGTCCTGTCCATCCTGCAGACATGCGCGCTGACACTGTCGCTGCTGTCGGGCAGCACCCGCCCGCATGAGGAAAGCTCCAGCGAGGCAATGATGCAGCGCCTCATGAAGAAGCGCCCAACCATCTCAGGCTGGGAACGTGCATGATGTCGTGGTGTCGGGTGTCGTATGGCCGACGCCATCATGGGCGTGCCATGCATGGAGGTGCAGCTGCTGGGTGCGCTGCAGCGCCGCTGCAAGGCGCTGTCGCGGGCATGCTTGGAACGGTGGGGACCGCGTGTTTGCTCTTCGCATGCTTGCACACTGGGCTAGCCCTGAAAGCATGCATGTGCGCCACACGATGGCCCAGCGCAGGCCCGGGACGCCCGGGCGTGCGCGCACTGGCGGCCGCATTCAAAAGCCACCCCAGCCCAGGCGCCCGCGCTAGAAGGTGGTCATCTTGAAGCCCAGCTTCTTCATGGTGGTCGCATACGTGCTGTGCAGGACCGCGCTCCTGCGGTGCGTGCGCAGCTGCTTGCTCGTCTTGGACCAGCGCTTGTGCCGGTGGCCCGGGTGGAAGAAGAGCACCTTGCCGGTGCCCGTCAGCTTGAAGCGCTCCTTGTAGCGGCTGTACGCCTGCCGCGCGCCGGAAGCCGCAGGCACGCCTCAGGCGGCCCCAGGGGTCGCTCCGGGCGCGACACACAGGGGGGCGCGCTCGGTTTGGAAGCAGGGCTTGAGGCTGCAGGGTCGGCACTTCAGACGCGTGGAGTCTGCAGTGCAGACGCGCAGTAGGCGCAGCAGGACAGTCAGCTGGGCACGTATGTGGCACAGCACCGGGAACAGAAACGTCACCTTCATTTTGCCGCCCCTGAACACTGGCCGCAGCTTGGACGTCGCAGCAAAGCTCCGCGCGCCGCCCGACCCCGCCGCTCGCCATGGCGGGGGCGCGGGCCGCAGGCAGGCAGTATTTCGTAGGCTGCAGCTGGACAGCAGGCCGCTGCTGGCACGGCGCAGGCTGCTCCAGGCCCAGGTGCTATTGCAGGCTGGCGCGCTCGCCCAGGTTTGCGCTCTGCTCTGCGGTGCCTGCACAGACAACGCTCCTGTTGTCAGCCTGACAAAGGGTGTGCTGGGTGCAGCCTAGATGCGCTACGCACTACTGTCAGTGACAGCTGAAGGGCCAGCACCTCCTCCAGCGCTCCTCCCAGCCCTGCCGTCATGGCATTCACAGGCAGCGCGGTGTTCGAGCTCGCAGACAAGTATGAGCAGCCGGCGCTCAACGACGACTGCCTGCGTACTGACAGCGAGGCTGCAAGCGAGGCAGTCTGCGCAAGCCTGCGCAGCACGGCCGCCATAGCGGTGCAACGGAGGAAAAGCTGCACTCTCCAAGGCTACATTTTCTGCTCAAATGTGACACTGAGATCTGCGCAGTCTTCTGGTGCCAGTCAACAAGCTGGTGGTTGATCCTGGCTATAGATATTATGGCTATATTATTACATGTGTAAATTCCTAAACACAATTGAAATTGGGTGATCCCCCCCAACAAAGCCAGGGTTGCGTGCTCTTAATGCAGGACACGCCTACATCGAGCGGTGGTGCTGCGGCAAGCGGGGATGGGGGCAACCAAAGCGTTTTGACGACCACACTGTCACACTCGCGTGCGCTGTCAGGTTTGTGTGAGATCGCGGGGACAGGTGTGGCGGGCTGGAGCAGCGGTTGCTGGTCCGGCAGCAGCGAGAGCAACGCATCAGCTTCAGTATCTGCACGGCCACTACCTGCTCCGCTTCCTCACCACCGCCGCTGTCAGAGGTGCGGCGTTGACTATGATGCAAGATGGCGCCTCACCAGGGTGTATGCCCGACCTCACTCGTGATGTGTTGAAGTAGCGGTACCCCCTGCTCTTTGATCCTCACAGGGTAGGAGCAGGTGAGAGACGGCCGCCTTCATATGTGTCCCGGACGGGCGGTCTTGAGCAATGCTCGAGCTTCTGGGCATGCAAGCGACCAAGCAAGCAGCGGCAGGCGCACTGTAGTAGACTACGGAGCTGTAGAGTATTGGGGCGCCATCAGACGTGCCTGATGTACTGCTCATGCACAGTGCATCTATGTGCTGGTGTCCCACTATGTCATTGCACGCTGCAGTGTGCGCTGGTGCGCTCTTTGCGCCCAGAGTGCAAGGCTCGTCGTGCGCTGCCTCGTGCGCAAGGAACCAACAGGTTGTTAAGGCGGCGCGTGTGCGCAGGTACAATTTCGGAGCACCCGCTGAGCAGGGCGCTCTGCAAGCACGGCAACTGGCCTCTTGAGAGCGGCAGCGCTGCGTGCGCACCTTGCTTTGCTGGGCCGGGGGGTGACGCTTGGCCGTCCTGCAGCGGACCTACTTCAAGCGTCTCTGGTTGAGTGCGCGCAGCCGCGAGACAGCAAATGACGTCGCTGCGTGACTATGAAGCCGGCCGCGACGCCGCAGCCGCCAAGAAGCTGCCGCTGCTCTGCTGTGGCTCTTCTGGCAGGCCGAGCTGCGCGTGGGCTGCGAGGAGGTCCTTCATCGGCACAGTGCTGCTGTGGACCTGCCTGGTGCTCGCGGGCGTCGTGCTCGCGGGCCTGTTGTCGCCCCTCCTGTCCCCGGGCGGGTATGCCCCAGTCTGTGCTGAAGCCTTGACAGGCACCAGGAGCGCGTCCTCCCCTGACCACTGTGGCACACCGCGCTGCAGGGAGCTGCCGCGTCTTCGGCTGCGCGTCGCGCGCGCCGAGCGCGACGACGCCGCAGCGGCTGAGCTGGCGACCCCGCCGACGCTGGCCGCAGACACGCTGGTCCTGTATGTCTTCTCTAACACAGACCCTGAGAGCGAGCGCAACCTGGGCTTCTTTGTTAGGCACGGCATGGCCGAGGGCGACGGGTGTGACTACGTCGTCATCGTGCAGCAGGCGCGCCCTAGGCGCACGGGGCGCCGTGCATGCAAAGCACCATGGCATGCTGCGCTCGCTGATCGGCGTTGCCGTGGTACAGGGCAATGAGCTCTTCTCTTCCATCCGGATGCCAGACCTGCCGGCTAATGCCCAGTACTTGCTCCACGAGAACTGCTGCTTCGACTGGGGAGCGGCTGGCTGGGCGGTGGCGGAGGGCAAGGTGGCGCCCACGCGCTACAGCCACATCATCCTGGTCAACAGCTCCGTGCGGGGCCCGTTCCTGCCGGCGTACTGGCCGGTGCGGCACGCCGCGCGCCCGATGTGCATGGTGCTGGCACACGCGCCTGAGCATGCAGTCCCGCTCAGGCTCGTGCCACGACGGAATGCGCACCTGCTGCAGTGTGTCACGGGGCGGTGGCCAGGGCTACTTGGCAGCATGGCTGCATGTCGCTGTTGCCTGTTTGCGGCGCGACGCGCGCGGTCACGCTGTGCGACCCCAGGCCTGGCTGCGAGATACCCGCAGGCAGGCGTGCACTGGAGCGCTGTGCTGACCACACGGCTGAACGACATGGTTAAACTGGTGGGCCCGACCATTAGCTGCGAGCCCGCTTACCTCGCCAGCGACTTTGCCAAGGAGAGGCACCAGAACGCGCATGTCCAGTCCTACGTGATCGCCACCGACCAGGCGCGCGCAGAGCGCCCGGCTGTCTCCCTGCGCTCCCGGAGCATGGCCCCTGCTGACCTGGCAAACAGCCACCATGCGCAGCTCAGTCGCGACGCCCTGCCGCGCAGGTTGGCTTTGGTCTGTTGCAGCGCGACATGCGCATTTTTGAATGCTACGAGGACCTGGCGGACACCGTGTTCTACTCGGAGGTGGGCGCCTCGCGGGCGATCCTGGCGGCCAACTACACCATCGACTCGCTCATGCTGCGCTACCAGGGCGTTGACTGGACCGACAAGGCAAACTGGCACTGCAATGCTGGGCACGCCCCTGGCCGCGCGCGCGCACAGCGACATGCGTGCCATGTTGTTTGCACCATGTTGGAGCACGCGCCAGCGACGCGCGCGCCCAGGCTGAACCCCTGTGAGCGCGCCCAGGCTGAACCTCTGTAAGCGCGCCCAGGCTGACCCTCTGTGAGCGCGCGCAGGCTGAACCCCTGTGGGGACAATGCGTATGATGGCGTGTCGCTCAGCCCGCTGGAGACCATGTTTGTCAAGGTCAAGGGCTTCCAGCTGGACGTCGACTGGGCGGCGGCGCGCACGGCTGCCGCCTACGACCGCTGGCTTGCCCAGGTGCCGCGCCGGCGGTGCTGGCCGCAACGCCCGGCTCCTCGTGCGCACAGCGACCGGTGCTGCGCGGCCCCTCGCGTCCGCGCGTCAGACGTGGCGGCGCGCAGGGGCCGGCGGGCGACATCACGAGCAACGACTACGCTGCGCACACCGCCGTTTACAAGCTCCCCGGGGCACTGGCGATGCAGCGCCGCGGCAGGGCGTGCTTCGACCACGAGTTTTACCGCAACCGCAGCCGGGACTTGCCGCGCGACTGGGAGGCGACCCAGCTCTGGGACCACTTCGTGGAGCATGGCCATGTTGAGGGCCGGACATTCAGGTACGTGCGGTGGCTCCCTGTGACATGTCGGTGCTCATCCCATCAGTTACCCATGCATCTCAGGATGCTCGCACGCAGTGTGTCAACAGCACCAACTCGCTGTCTCAGGGAGAGCGCACCCGGCGCACTGCAAGCATCTCCTGCAAAGGCTGTGTGTGCGCGTCCAGGTTCCACTGCGAAAGCCCGCTTCGCAATGAGGCAGTTGCTGCGGCGGTCATTCGGGCCTCCGGCCGGCCGGCGGAGCTCGACCGCATCATGACGACAGCGGCCGAGGCTGCGCGGGCGTCTTCCCCGCCTGCCATGACGCACGTGACAGAGGTACAGGCAGGCACGGCGACGGCATCATCCGCGGCGGCAAGTCAGGCGGCGGTGATGCCCACACCCGATGCGGGCAGCGCGGGCGACAGCGCCCCTGGCCCCGTACCTGGAGCGCCTGCTTTGATCGTGCGCCGGGCGGCCTGACCTGTGCGCTGAACCCTTTTTTGAACCTTGTGCCAGACCGTGCGGGTGTCGGCTCTACGCCTGTGCTTTTGGAATGCACATCTACGAACAGCCAACCCGTTGCCTCAACCCCACTTGTCCTTGCTTGACCTGCTTGAAGCTGTACAGCGTGACTGGGATGTGTTCTGCTTTTTACTTTTCTGACCTGCAACTTGGCAGGTATGCCTTGGGGGTGGCACTGTAGTGCTCTTAACAGCTAGCCATTTTTTTTAAAGAGGCGTGCGCGCAGGTAGCTGGCACGCACCCCTGTGCATGCCAGCTGCCAGTGCACGAGCAGCACTGTTTGCCCTGGCTTCAGGTAGTTTGTTAGTATACGGTTCATGAACTGGCATGCGGCCTTGAATGCATGACCTGCAGAGGTCGCCGTTGCTTTAGCTTGAAGTCAAGAGTACAGGCCATCACTTTGGTGGCTGACGTGCACCCCCGAATGCATGACCTGCTCAGTTGCTTGCTTTCGCATGCAAGACGTGCCTTTTGTGACATGCATGTTGGACGTTGTTGCTTGCAAGGCGGCCGGCGCAACACATATGTACGTGTGTATGCATGCATGTGTGCATGCAAGTACTCATACATCAGTGTGCATCCTGTATCGACCTGTGTGGTCAGAGCCTGAATAGGCTAGGGTGCCTGTTCTGTTCTGGTCTTGTATTCTAATGTAAATCTCTGCATTCCAAAGGAAGGCGCTCAGCGCAGCCTTTCTGATGGTTGCTCTCCTGATGTACGTTAGCCAGTTCGATATTCCCACTACGCTCTGGCACAAGCTGCAGACGCCCTTCACTGTGCCCCGGCACCACTCGCACGGACGCACTCGCAGCTTGAGCCAGCCCTGGGTGCGGCAGCATGGCCGAGCGCCGCGACTGGATGTGAGAGCGCAGCAGGCCAGCAACTTTGCGTCTTTGGTCCTGCCTCACTCTTCTGCGCCGCTGCATCCGCTGCTGAGGGGCACGCCGAAAGGCTACCGGTGCCCCATATGCTTCAAGTCGGAGCATACGCGCAGCTTGTTAGCGGAGCACGTGGTGCGCCACCAGCCCGGGCCTTCCCGGCAGGCGTGCATTGAAGTGCTTTGCTTTGGCTCCCCTCACACGCTGGGCAGGCCTTACTTGAGCAGGTGACCGCAGGTGGGCAAGCGGCACACGCAGCACTGGGCCCTGCAGCAGGCAAACCAGGCGCTCCTGGTGTGCCCCTACTGCGGCCACCCATGCCGCGACAGGAGCGCGCTGCGCATCCACGTCCGGGACACCTGCAGCCACCTCACGGCCGATTTCATGCAGCCAGGCTTCGTGCGGGAGGTCTCGCAGACCGCCCTGGACGCTGACCCCCGCTATGCTCCCTTGCATGTGGTGCGGGCTCGCTGAGCTCCCTCACGCATATAGGGTAGAGCATCACCAGCCTGGCAGCCTTTCACGAAGCTGCGGGGTTGCACCTCTGGCTCTCTGTACCTGTTTCAGAGCAAACGGATGCGGTTTGTCTGCTGGGTGGCCTGCCTGGCTGCAACCCACTTCAGCCTCTGCTGCACGTGTCCAAGGTCCTTGTGCCATGCGCACGGCCCGGTTCCGACCTGGTATATTGCTCACCAGCCGACATGCATGCACCTGGCTGGCAGACACGGCGTGCTGATACAGCGTCACATGGGGCTGAAGCCGCCTGCTCTCCCTTACAGTGCGCTATAGCAGCGCCCGGACGCCGCGCCGCGCAGGACGACAGCGAGCTGGGGCAGCTGGTGGTGCGGCCGCTGCACGAGGCGCACGCATACGAGACGGCGTTGATCCTGACCGATGCCTTCCTCATCGACCGGCAGCCGCCCGAGTTCCCCTGGATGCTGTGCGCCGCCCGTTGGGGGGGGGGGGGGGGGGGGGGGGGGGGGGGGGGGGGGGGGGGGGGGGGGGGGGGGGGGGGGGGGGGGGGGGGCGGG